>Ga0307375_10000186_pt1 | contig 83977 bp, 71 predicted proteins | sample TR1MG_FD_202531 | JGI IMG/M metagenome (GOLD analysis project Ga0307375, IMG submission 202531) | Soil microbial communities from Risofladan, Vaasa, Finland - TR-1 | ecosystem: Environmental > Terrestrial > Soil > Coastal area > Acid sulfate soil | place: Finland: Risofladan, Vaasa | collected... | reverse complement strand
GTTCACCGAGTCCAAGCGGATGTATGACGACGCCAATGCCGCCGAGAGCGCCATTGAAGCCGTTGCCTCCCTCCAGCAGCAGGTCGAACAGTTGCGGAAAAACCAGTCCGCTACCGCTCTCTCTGCCTCGCTCGATGCATTCGCGAAGAAAGCCAGCGAGCTTGCCGGTGCCGAACCGAAAGTCCGCTTCGGGCCTCGCCCGCCCATGAGCACGTTCACTGGGATGCGCGATGCATTGCTGGCTGCTATGGAACTCTTCCAGGGCGCCGATGCCACACCGACCGTTCAGGGTAAGGCGGCTGCAGCCGAGCGCCACGGTCAGTTCCTCAAACTCATGACTCGTTGGCAGGCCCTCCGTACCACGGACCTCCGCGACCTGAACATGCAGTTGCAGAAAGCAAACCTGCCGGAGCTTAAGCTCTAACTCCGGCAACACGTAACCTTTGCGGGTGCCCCACCCTAGCTTGCTAGGGTGGGGTTTTTGCCTTTGCCTTTGCTTTTAACTTCCGAAACCTTCTTCCGACCGACGTCCGTTCTTGCCTCTCCCCCGCATTTCTACTATCCTTCTCCTCCAACTCTTCGGAGGTCTCCGTGCGCAAATCAATTCGCCTGTCGTTCTTTACCGCCCTGTTTCTTGCTCTCGTCGTCACTGCCGGCGCGCAGCAGGTCACGCTCTCCAAGTCCGTCCAGCAATTCGTCAAGGTCGACGCACCCGTCGTCGCCCTTACTCACGTCCGCGTCATCGACGGCACTGGCGCTCCCGCCGTTGACGACCAGACCGTCGTCATCAAGGATGGCAAGATCGAAAGCGTCGGAACCACCGCTCCGCCCGCCGGTGCGGATGTCCTCGACATGTCCGGCCGCACCGTTATTCCCGGCATCGTCGGCATGCACGATCACCTCTTCTATCCCAACGGCCAGGGCTGGTATCCCGAGATGGGCGTCAGCTTCCCGCTGCTTTATCTCGGCAACGGCGTCACTACCATCCGCACCACGGGCTCCGTCGAACCCTATTCCGATCTCGAGCTCAAGGCGAAAATCGACACCGGCCAATTTCCCGGCCCGCACATCTTCGCCACCGGTCCTTATCTCGAAGGCCCCGGCAGCTTCACGCCGCAGATGCACACCCTGCGCGGACCCGCCGACGCCACCGAGACCGTCAATTATTGGGCCGATGAGGGCATCACTTCTTACAAGGCCTACATGCACATCACGCGCGCCGAATTGAAGGCCGCTGCCGATGCCGCTCACAAGCGTGGCCTCACCATCACCGGACACCTCTGCTCCGTAGGCTTCCGCGAAGCCGCCGATGCCGGCATTGACGATCTCGAGCACGGTCTTGTCGTCGACACCGAATTCCTCAAGACCAAGCAACCCGACGTCTGCCCCACCGGCGCCGAAGCCGACCTCGCCAAGAATGTCGACGTCAACGGCCCTGAGGTCCAGGGCCTCATACAATACCTTGTCAGCAAGCACGTCGCCCTCACCTCCACCCTTCCCGTCTTCGAGGACTTCGTGCCCAACCGCGCGCCGCTCGAACCGCGCATCCTCCAGGCCATGTCGCCCCACTCGGCCGTTGCCTATCTAACTAATCGGTCTCGCATCGGCATGAACGCCAAATCCTACTGGCCTGTGCTGTTCCAGAAGGAGATGGATTTCGAGCGCTCCTTCGCTAAGGCCGGTGGCCTCCTCCTCGCCGGATGCGATCCCACTGGGATTGGCGGCACTCTCGCCGGCTTCGGCGATCAGCGCGAACTCGAACTGCTCGTCCAGGCCGGCTTCACTCCCATCGAAGCTATTCGCATCGCCACTCACAATGGCGCGCAGTTCCTCCATGAAGACAAGGTCTTCGGAACCATTGCTCCCGGCATGCGTGCCGACCTCGTCGTCATCCGTGGCAACCCCGCCGAGAAGATCAGCGATATCGAGAATACCGAGATCGTCTTCAAGGACGGCATCGGCTATGACTCTCAGAAATTGATCGATGCCGCTCGCGGCCTCGTCGGAATCCGCTAATCTCCACCAGCGCTGCATCGTGTCCGTGAATCCACGGTGCAGCGCCTTGACTCCGGGTATAAAATCATTGGCCTCTTCACTTGTTTGCCAGAGGAGGCATGATGTCTTCCACTGCCGTTTCCACCGTTCTACCCATGTTCATTGCCGGCGAGCACCGTCAGTCTCGCGGCCATGCCGAGCAGCTCTTCAATCCAGCCACCGGTGCCCCCACGGCTATCTTGCAACACTCTACCCGCGAGGAAATCAGTGCCGCCGTCGAGGCTGCTCAGGCCGCTTTTCCCGCCTGGAGCCGTACTCCGGTGCTTCAGCGATGCCGCGTGCTCTTCCATTTCCACGGCATGCTTGAACGCCACGCCGACGAACTCATCGCGCTCATTACCGAGGAAAACGGCAAGACACTTGAGGAATCGAAGGGCTCTTTCCAGCGCGGCCTCGAATGCATCGAGTTCGCCGGCGGGGCCACTTCGCTGATGATGGGCGACACCGTCGAGCGCGTCGGCACCGGCGTCGATGGATACTCCGTCCGCCAGCCGCTCGGAGTCTGCGCCGGTATCACGCCCTTCAACTTCCCCTTTATGGTCCCGCTCTGGATGTTCCCCATGGCTATTGTCTGTGGCAATACATTCGTTCACAAACCGTCCGAGCGCGCCCCGCGCAGCGCCATTCGCATCGCCGAGTTGCTTCACGAAGCGGGCCTTCCCGCCGGAGTCCTCAATGTTGTCCACGGTGCCAGGGACACCGTCGATGCCCTCCTCACGCATCCCAAGGTCCGGGCCGTTTCCTTCGTCGGCTCCAGCGCCGTCGCTAAGTACATCTATGCCACCGCTGCTACCAACGGCAAGCGCGTGCAGGCTCTCGGCGGTGCCAAGAATCACTCCGTCGTCATGCCCGACGCCGATCTTCGCAGTGCCGCGCAGGTTGTCATGGCTTCCAGCTTCGGATGCGCCGGTGAGCGATGTGTCGCCACCAGCGTCGTGGTCGCCGTCGGCGATATCGCTGATCCTCTCATCGCCGAACTTCGCCGCATCGCCGATTCCATGGAGGTTGGCGACGGCGCTGCTCCCGGCGTCGAAATGGGTCCCATCATCACCCCGGAGGCCAAAAAACGGATCGCCGGCTATGTCGATGCCGGAATCGCCGACGGTGCGACTCTCGTGCGCGACGGCCGCAAGGATAGCTGCGCGCAATCTGCCGGAAACTTCCTCGGCCCCACCATCTTCGACAACGTCACGCCGCAAATGAAGATTGCCCGCGAAGAGATCTTCGGCCCCGTGCTTTCCGTCGTTCGCGTCAAGAATCTTCAGGAGGCCATCGACCTCATCAACTCTTCGCAGTACGGCAACGCCTCTTCGATTTTCACCCGCAGCGGCAACACCGCGCGCGAATTCGTCACCAGCACGCAGACCGGCATGGTCGGCGTTAACGTCGGAGTCCCTGCGCCGACGGCGATCTTCCCCTTCGCCGGTTGGCGCGGCTCGTTCTTCGGAGACCTCCACGCACTCGGCAAGGATTCCGTGCAGTTCTACACCGAGTCCAAGGTTGTCACCTGCCGTTGGCCTGAAGATTGATATTTATGAATTGACAAGAAACTTTGCGGTTGCCCCACGTTCGCGGCCCTCTTTTGGACGATAACGTGGGGTTTTTACTTTTCTCGAAACTTGAAACCTGAAACTCGAAACTTTCCGTGGGTGCCCCACGTTCGCGGCCTTCTTTTGGCCGATAACGTGGGGTTTGTGTTCCTGCCGACGACTGACGACCAACGACCGACGACTTACCTCTGTGTCCCTCTTTTCAGGAAACTCCCTGCTCCCGGCTTCCCCAGGAACTTTTCTCCATCCACCAGCACGCGTCCGCGCGACAGCACCACGTCCGGCATTCCCGTCACCGTAATCCCCTCGAACATCGAGTAGTCCACTCGCATGTGGTGTGTCTTCGCGCTGATCGTATATTTGCGCTTCGAATCGAAGATCACGACATCCGCATCGCTTCCAATGCTGATCGTTCCCTTGCGTGGATACAGTCCAAACAACTTCGCTGGCGTCGTCGCCGTGACTTCAACGAAGCGGTTCACGCTGAATCGTCCCGCCGCCACTCCACCCGAGTACACCAGGCTCATCCGGTTTTCGATCCCCGGCCCGCCATTGGGAATCTTCGTGAAATCTCCCTTGCCCATCTCTTTCTGTTCCTTGAAGCAGAACGGACAGTGATCGGTCGACACCACGCTCAACTGGTCTTTCGCCAGTCCGTTCCACAGCCGCTCCTGGTTCCACTTCTCGCGCAGCGGAGGCGTAAACACATACTTCGCTCCCTCGAATCCCGGCGCATCCATATTTTCCAGCGACAGGAAGAGATACTGCGGGCACGTCTCCGCGTATACCGGCAATCCTCTATCCCGCGCCTCGCGCACTTTCTCCAATGCGTCGTTGCAGGTCAGGTGGACGATATAAATCGGTGCGCCCGCCATCTCGGCCAGTGCAATCGATCTCGACGTTGCCTCCGCCTCGGCCGTTGTCGGCCTCGTCAGCGCGTGATACTTCGGCGCGGTCTTTCCTTCCGCCAATGCCTGCTGCACAATCACGTCGATCACGCCGCCATTTTCCGCGTGCATGCACACCATCGCCCCGTTCTTCGTCGTCTGCCGCAACACCTGGAAGATCGTCGCGTCGTCCATCATGAACACGCCCGGATACGCCATAAAGAGCTTGAAGCTCGTCACGCCTTCGCGCACCAGGTCGTTCATCTCCTCCAGTTGTGCCGCTCCCACGTCGGTAATAATGCAGTGGAAGGCGTAATCGCTCACTGCCTTCGACTCGGCTTTTTTCATCCACGCGTCAAACGCCGTGCGCAGCGTCTGCCCCTTGTATTGGATGGCAAAGTCTATGATCGTCGTCGTGCCGCCGAACGCCGCCGCGCGGGTCCCCGTCTCGAAGTCGTCCGCGCTCGTCGTGCCGCCGAACGGCATATCCAAGTGGGTGTGGACATCGATTCCCCCCGGCAATACAAGTTTCCCTGCCGCGTCCAGAACTTTGCCGGCGTTTTCCCGTGGCAATGCCGCACCGATCGCCGTGATCTTGCCGCTCTCCATGCCCACGTCCGCCACGTAGCAATCCGTGGCCGTTACCACCGTCCCGTTCACTATCAGCGTATCGAATCGCATTTCGCTCCCTCCCGAGTTGGTCCACGCGGATGCGAAACGTTATATAACGCTTTCCCGTTTTGTGCTAGACTTCGCCTCCTCAAATCGTCTCACCTGATCTTTCTTGGGAGCGTACTTATGGCTCTGTATCATCCGGCCCCCAGGCTCTCACCCGACGAACTTGAGCGGACTTTCGCCGATATCAACCCGCCGCTCACCCGCGCACAAGCCCTTGAAGAGGGTTCCCGCTGCCTCTTCTGTTATGACGCGCCCTGCATCAAGGCATGTCCCACGCGCATCGACGTTCCGCTTTTCATTCGTCAGATCATGACCGGCAACCCCGTCGGCTCCGCCCGCACTATTCTCGACGCCAACATCCTCGGCCACAGTTGCGCCCGCGTTTGCCCCACCTCAGTCCTCTGCGAAGGTGCCTGTGTGCTCAATGCGGAAGGCAAGCGCCCCGTCAGCATCGGCAGCCTTCAGCGCTACTCCGTCGACCACATCCTCGACTCCGGCAAGCGTCTCTTCTCGCCCGCCCCAGACACTGGCCGTCGAATCGCGCTTATCGGTGCCGGCCCTGCCAGCCTCTCCTGCGCCTTCGAGCTCCGCCGCTGCGGACATCAGGCCGTGCTCTTCGACAGCCATCCCACTCCCGGCGGACTCGACGCTTATGGCATCGCCGCCTACAAGATGCGCGCCGCTGACGTTCAGCGCGAAATCGACATGATCCGCGAGATGGGCGTCGACATTCGCTGCGGCGTCACTGTCGGCACTGACATTTCTCTCGCGCAGCTCGAGTCCGAATTCGATGCCATCTTCATCGGCGTGGGACTCGGGCGCACCGATCGCCTCGGCATTCCCGGTGAAGACCTCCAGGGCTCCGTCGATGCCCTCACCTTCATCGAGCAAACCAAGATGAACGGCCTCGCCTCCGTCGCCATCGGACGCCGTGTCGCTGTCATCGGTGGTGGCAACACCGCTATCGATTGCGTCACTGCCGCGCGTCGTCTCGGTGCCGAAGAGGTCTACATGATCTACCGTCGCGGTCCCGAAGACATGACCGCCTTCGCCTACGAAATCGAACTCGCGAAGAAGGACAACATCACCTTCCGCTGGCACACGCTTCCCGTTCGCATTCTCGGCAGCAGTTCGGTGGAAGCCGTGCAGCTCATTCGCACCAGGCCTGGCCCACCCGACGCATCTGGCCGCCACGCTCCTGAACTCATCCTCGGCTCCGAGTTCATTTTGCCCGTCGACATGGTGATTCGCGCCCTCGGCCAGCAAAAGAAGGTGGACTTCCTCTCCACCATTCCCGCGCTCGCGCTACGCAAGGGTTGCGTCATCGTCGATCCCGATACCGGTCAGACCGCCAATCCCAAATATTTTGCCGGTGGAGATTGCGTCAACGGTGCTGCTGAAGTCGTCGATGCCGTCGCTGAAGGCAGGCGCGCCGCTCTCGGCATCCATGCCAAGTTCTCCATCGATTCGACATTTGCTGGAAGGGAGGCTTCCCATGCCTGATCTCAGCGTGAATTTCTGCGGAGTCCGTTCGCCCAATCCCTTCTGGCTGGCCTCCGGACCGCCCACCAACACGGCCCATCAGGTCATGCATGCCTTTGAAGAAGGCTGGGGCGGCGCCGTCTGGAAGACCATCGGCGAACCCATCATCAATACTGCCTCGCGCTATGGCGCCGTCGATCTCAAGAATGTCCGTATGATGGGTCTCAACAACATCGAGCTCATCAGCGACCGTCCCATCGAGGTCAACTTCCGCGAGATTAGCGAAGTCAAGAAACGCTTCCCTCATAACGCCGTCATCGCCTCGCTCATGGTCGAATCCCGCCGCGAGTCATGGCAGGAGATCACGCATCGAGCCAATGACTCCGGCGCTGACATGGTCGAGCTCAACTTCGGTTGTCCCCACGGCATGAGCGAACGTGGCATGGGAGCCGCCGTCGGACAGGTGCCCGACTACGCTGCCATGATCACCTCTTGGGTCAAGGAAGCCGCCACCATCCCGGTCATCGTCAAGCTCACGCCCAACGTCACCGACATCGCGCACATGGCCGCCGCTGTCACTGCCGCCGGTGCCGACGCCGTCTCTCTCGTCAACACCTTCAACAGCATCGTCGGCGTCGACCTCGACACATTCTCCCCGTGCCCGCAGGTCCAGGGACACGGCAGTCACGGCGGCTATTGCGGTCCCGCCATCAAGCCCATCGCGCTCCACATGGTCTCGTCCGTCGCCCGTCATCCCGGCGCGCAAGTTCCCATCTCTGGTATCGGCGGCGTCGGCACTTGGCGCGATGCCGTCGAGTTCATGCTCCTCGGCGCAACCTCCGTGCAGGTCTGCACCGCCGCCATGCACTTCGGCTTCCGCATCGTCCGCGAAATGGCCGCCGGACTCGACGAGTACCTCCGCGAAAAAGGCATGACCTCGGCCATGGACCTCATCGGCCGCTCCTTGCCGCGCATCATGGACTGGGGCGACCTCAACTTGAATTACAAAACCATCGCTCGCATCGACGCCGAGAAGTGCATCGGCTGTAACCTTTGCTATATCGCCTGCGAAGATGGCGCGCACCAGTGCATCACCTCCGACGCGCGTCCCGCTGCCGATCTCCGCCACGGCCCCATTCCCAAGCACGTGCCCAGGATCCTCGACGACGAGTGTGTCGGCTGCAACTTGTGCTCGCTCGTCTGTCCCGTCCCCGGATGCATCTCCATGGTTGAAGTCGACACTGGTCGCCCTGCCATGACTTGGCGTCAACTCCAGGAAGCGCGCGGCAAATCTCCTGCGTGCGACATGCGCGACCTGCTTGCAAAAGGAGGTGTTTCCGGAGACTAGAATTCTTCTGTCTGCTTCTTGTTCTTGCGAAGGTTAGCTGTCACCTACAGGGGATTTCCAAGTTCGTAGGAGGTTCTTATGTTGCGACGCTTCGTTGCTGCCAGCTCAGTGGCATCCATTCTCATCGCTCTTGCCGCTCTAATACTTCTTGTCGTGCCCGGATTCACCATCCAGCGCTTCGCTCCGGTTTTGCTCGTGTGGTGCTGTGCTCCATGCATCTGGGGATTGTGGCTGATGATCGCGCCAGCCTCCATCGTCCCCGATAAACTTCCCACTTGGGGAGCGATCCTCGGAGTTGTTGCCGCGCTGCTGGCTGCCTTTGTTCTCGACATGCCCGCGCGCGTCTTCGCCGTGACGATTCCTTCTATCTATCGTTGGGTCGCCGTCATCGTCATGGTCATCTTTTATTTCTTGCTCTGGATGATTGTCCGCGCCGTCTACCGCAACCTTGCGAAGGAAATTCCGCCCTCGCACTGAGCGAAAACGGCGGTGCACCATTTCCGGGTAGCACTTTCGCAGCGCTCTGGTCGACGCTCTGGTGTGTCGATGTCTCCCACGAACAGCGCTGCTTTGGCATTTTTGTGTGTCTATTTCCATCAAAGTGTCGCTACGCGATATATTTACGTAAGATTCGCAATTTTTCGAATTGCCCCGAGCTAACCTCCTCTAGAATCTCGCGACAAACTTGCCTCACTTCCGAAGGTTCGGACGTGGAGTCTCGTGCGGTTTTCCCGCGTTTGGCCTTCCTGCTGGGGATGGCAATTGGAGGAGTCAATCATGTCTCTATCGATGCGCATTCGTGCGCTCCTCGCTGTTTTCCTGCTCGGGGCCATACTTCCCGCTTTCGCGCAGCAAACGCTTGGTGGAATCACCGGCGGCGTCACCGACACCACCGGCGCCGTCGTGCCGAAAGTCACCGTTAAAATCGTAAACATCAGCACTGGTCTCGTGCGCACCGCCGTCACCTCTTCACACGGCGCTTATCAGTTCACCGGTCTTCCCGCCGGCACCTACACCGTCACATTCACTCGCAACGGATTCAAGACCGTCCACTTCTCCACTGTGATCGTGCAGGCCAACCGCACCGCCACTGTTGCTGCCAAGCTTCAGCCCGGTGCCGCCGGAACCACCATCACCGTCTCCGGCACTCCACTGCTCAACCAGGTCGACACCACCAACGGTTACATCCTCGGCTCGCAGACCATTCAACAGATTCCGCTTGCCACGGGCAGTTTCACGCAGTTGGCCATCCTGAGCCCCGGCGTCAATGCCGATCTGCTCACTGGTTCCGGCACCAACGAAGGTCTCGGCAACCAGAGCATCAATGCCAACGGTCAACGCGACACCAGCAACAGCTTCACCTTCAACTCCGTCAACGCCAATAACATCTTCAACGGCAAGACCTCCAGTGATGTCGGTTCCAACCGCTACGTCCTCAACACGAATGAGAATTTCCTTGCCGGCGGACAGATCCAGGAAAACACTTCCGTCTATGACGCCATCGGTCAGGGAATGCCCACGCCTCCCAAGGAGACCATTCAGGAGATGCGCGTCAATACCTCGATGTACGATGCATCCCAGGGAGCCAACAGCGGCGCGCACGTTGACGTCAGCACTATGTCCGGCACCAACCAACTCCACGGCCAGGTCTACGGTTATCGCGGCTCTGATTGGCTCAACGCCGCGCCGTTCTTCTTCAAGACCGATCCCAGCATTCCCGCCAACCAGAAAGTTCCCCGCCTGTTGCGCGGCGTCTACGGCTTCACCCTTGGCGGTCCCATCGTAAAAAACAAACTCTTCTACTTCGGCTCCTACCAGGCAACGCGCGTGCATGATCAGATGAACGGCTTCTCGCCTGTCGTCGTGCCGTTCAACCTGACCAACGACCGCAGCGCGGCCACGCTCGGCACAACCTATGGAATTAACCCCAGTTCCATCAACCCCGTCGCCCTTAAGATCCTCAATGCCAAGGGGCCGAACGGCCAGTATCTGATTCCCACGCCCACCATCACCGATCCCAATCTCGCCAACTCTCTCGGCCACGACGCCGTTGTCCAAGGTCCGCCCTCCACCTTCAACGCCGACCAGGTCAACGCCAACCTCGACTACAACGTCAACAACTCCGACTTGCTTTCCAGTAAGTACTATTTCCAGAACGATCCCAGCTACAGTCCGTTCGCTGTCAGTCAGACCATCGGCTTCGGACAGCATCTGCGCGCCGGGGCGCAGGTCTACTCCCTCGATAACGTGAAGATCCTCACGCCCAACCTCACATGGGAGCAGAAACTCGGATTCATCCGCGAGACCGCTTACGCCACCACTGACCAGTCGCTGACGCCGTCTGACATTGGCATCAACCTCTTCGGTAGTTCTCATTTCCCCGGGCTATACATCCGGCAGGCCGATCCCACTGGCACCGCCTATGGCTCGCTTTCGTTCGGTCCCGACTCCAATTTCTCCAACGCCGGCATCTACCAGAACCAGTACGAGTTCTCTACCAACCTCAACTGGGTCACTGGCCGTCACACACTCTCCTTCGGAATGGAGTGGGACCACAACCACCTCAACGTCATCAATAAGGCTAATGACGTCGCGTCTCTTAGTTTCAATTCCTTCCCGGCCTTTCTTCAGGGACAGCTCCGGCTTGGCGAAGACAACTCCGTGATGTTCGCCGGAGCCAGCAGCCGTCATTATGTCTCGAACCAGTTGGGCGGCTACGCGCAGGACAAGTTCCAGGTGACCCGCAACCTCGTGCTTACCCTCGGCGTGCGTTACGACTACGATGGTCCGCTCTCGGAAATCAACGGCCTCATGGTCAACTTCGATCCGTCGAAGTACCAGTACAACGCCGCCACTGACACCATCGTCAACGACGGAATCATCGTCTCCGGCAATAACTCGCAGTACCACACGCCCGGCGCCAGTGCTTCCACGCTGACCGGCCGCCAATGGGGCATCGCTCCGCGCGTTGGTTTTGCCTGGAGCCCGTCGTTCATGAAGAACTTTGTCGTTCGCAGCGGCTTCGGAATCTACTACGATCGCGGCGAGTTCTTCACTGAGTTCTCGCCCAGTGCGGGCTTCGGCTTCAATGGCCCGTTCGGCGTCACCTTGCAACCGCCCTTCGTGCTCCCCGTGCTCAGCACCTCCGCGGACAACCTGAGCAATCCTTTCGGCACAACCGCGCCCACGCAACCCAACGGCAATCCATCGCAGTTGGCCGCACTGTTGCCGAATATCGCGCAACTCATCAGCGGCAACTATCCCGCCGGAAATCAGTTCGGCCCCTACCTCTTCGGCGGATACGATCCCTCGAACACGCTGCCCTACTCGGAAAACTGGTCGCTCGATTTGCAGTGGCAGCCGGTAAACACTCTCGTCATGACCGCCGCCTATATCGGCAACCGTGGACTGCACGAAGTGCTACCCATCCCCTTCAACCAACCGGGCATCGCCACTCCCTCCAGTCCCATCAACGGACAGATTTACTCCTATGGATATAACGTGCCCGGCCTGTCGACCGAATCAATCAACACGATTGACGGCGGCAACACCGACCTGCGGGTTCCCTACGTGGGTTACAGTCCGAATTCGGTGCTCTACAAGGCCGAGGGGGTTTCCTATTACAACTCGTTGCAGTTGGGCTTGACCAAGCGCATCTCGCACGGTCTTCAGGTCGGCCTGGCTTATACCTGGTCGCACTCGCTCGATGAAGGCAGCGGACTCGGACTGTTCTACAACGGCAATGATCCGCTCAATCCGCGCACCGGCTACGGTTCGTCCGACTTCGACCGCACCCACGTCTTCACCGCCAACTACTACTACCAGATCCCTGGATTCGGCGGTGGCAAGGGTTTCGCCGGCAAACTGCTGAGCGGGTGGGGCATCACTGGCGTCACCGTCCTGGAGAGTGGACAGCCTTACAACGTCTACGACTTCTCCGGCGGTATCGCCAGCATTTACTACAGCACCAACGATTTCATCACCAATCCCATCGTTCCGCTGGCCTCCGGCTACACTCCCGGCTCGGCGCTCACCGGAGCCTCCGGAGCTAACCCGAACGATCCCGCGCTCAACCCGAATGCTTTCACCGTTCCGTATATCGCCCCCGGAACCGGCGGCGTGCCTCCGTGCGAAAACGTCAGCGGCAAGATGATCTGCGATATCTACGAGACTGGTTACGGCAATGGACATCGCAACATCTTCCGTGGCCCCTTTCAGGCCCGCGCCGATCTCTCGCTCTTCAAGAACACGCAACTCAACGAGCGCTTCCAGCTCAATTACAGCCTCGACGTTTTCAATCTCACCAACACCACCAGCTTTGACACGCCGAACAACAACGTGTCGTTCAACCCCTACTACGGAAACCCGCCGGAGGGCCCCAACGGCGTCGGCTACCAGTTCCCGCCGTCGGGCGAGCTCGGTGTGATCCAGCACACCATTGGCAGTCCGCGCCAAGTCCAGATGTCGTTGCACCTGGTGTTCTAGCTCTATGGTCTCTCTGTCTTCGACTTGTGCCCTACCCTTCTCGCGCGCCATTCGCGAGAGGGTGGGGCTTTTAACTGTGTAGGCCCATACGCCCTCGGCTGGGCAAACGTTCGCTGCCTCGCGGACGTCCGCTGGGTCCCCATTCAAGACGCCTTTGTTTGAGTGGGATAGTTACTTTTGTCTTTGCTGTTGCTCATCGTTCTGCAGTTGTTTTTGACGTCGTCATCCTGAGTCGTGTTTTTGCGACTCAGTATCTATGCATTTCGTTTTTGACTTTGCTCTTGGTTTTGCCGTTGTTTTGCTTGCCGCTTGTAGTTTGCGGCCCCAAATCGAGACTCGCGACTCGTGTCTAGCGACTCAGCAGCTCAGTAGATCTTCCGCCGATTTTCCATTCGTCATTCGTACTTCGTCCCTCCAATCGGCAATCTCCCCGCTCCCTCTGCGTTCAGCTTTTGCTTCAACTCGAAACTCAAAACTTGAAACTTCTTTTGCCAAAAATAAGGGGCGTCCCGAAGGACGCCCCTTGTCAGGGATTGCAGGAGAGTCCTAGAAAACGAGCTTCACCGACAGTTGCGCCTGGCGTGACGTTCCCGTTCCCACCAAGTTTCCGATCGTGGTCGTGCTCTTGCCAAAATTCACGTCGTTCAGATAGCCCGACGGATTCGAGAAGTTCGGATGGTTGAATATGTTGAATAGGTCGCCACGGAACTGCAAGCCAAGCCGCTCCGTCAACTTCGTCGTCTTTGCCAGTGACATATCCATCTGCACAAAGCCCGGTCCACGTCCGTAGTTGCGCGGCGTGTCGCCGTACGCTCCCCACGCCGGAGTACTGAACGCAGCCGTGTTGAACTGGTTGTACGGCGCGCTGTAGTTTGTCGGCGTCAGTGATGCTCCCGGTACCAGGTTTGGACGCAGTTGATCGATGCCGAGAAATGGCGCCGACAGAGCGATGTTCACCGGCAGGCCGGAACGCGCCTGAACGATCGAACTCACCTGCCATCCGCTTGCCAGCTTCTTCGGAAGGAAGCCCGCCTCTGGCATGTCGTACACCATGCCAACCGTGAAGTTGTGCCGTACATCGATATCGCCGCTCGCATAATCCATCTGCGGATTGTGTGAGTCTTGGAACGCCCCGGTCAGAATATTCACCGCGTCGTCCAGTTCGTGCGACCACGTATAGTTTGCGTCGATATTCAGTCCGTGTCCCACGTGCCGCCGCAAGCTTACCTGCAACGCGTTGTAGTTTGAACTGAGGAAGTTGCCCAGCCGCCGGATGTTCCCGTAGTTATTGCTCAATTGGTTCGGGTAGAACGCGAACGGCGAGTAGTTCAGTTCCTCTCCGGCATAAGCGGCGCCGGCCGGCAACTTGATGCCGCGGTTCCCCACGTAGGTCATTTCCAGAATCGTGTCTCTTGCAAGTTGATGCTGGATGCCCAGGCTCCAGTGCGGAGAGTACGTATCCCGCATGTTCTGGTCAAGCGCGTTTACGCTCGCCGGCAGAGCTGGACTGCAAGTCGGCAATGTCGCCGGCAGCGGATACGCAATGTTCAGCGCCGGTGTGCAGGTACGCGTTCCGTAGAGCAGGTCGATCACGTTCACGCTGAAGCTCTGCTGGTAGTTGCCTGCCAGCGAGAGTGCCGCTCCGGTCAGCAGCGGGCTATAGAAGATGCCTGCCCCGCCCCGGATCACCGTCTTGCCCGTGCCCCACGGATCCCACGAAAATCCCAGGCGCGGCGCAAAGTCGTTCCGGTCTGCATTGTAAAGTGGCGCTCCCTTCGGCAGCAGGCTCAGCGTCGCGACATCGAAGTTGCCAATCTGCGAGCCTTGCAGCACCGAGTTGTATTCGTACCGCAGTCCTACATTCACCGTTAGCCGGGGCGTCACGTGAATGTCGTCCTGAATGAAGTACGCGTAATTCGTGTTCGACACGCCAACCATCGTGTGGCCGAGTGTATCGAGCTGAATACCCGCGTTGTTCAGGAAATCGTGTTCATTCGCATAGCTCAGGAAGTACTGCGGATCCAGCGCATCATGGGTCACGTTGTGACGAATGTCCGCTCCCATGTGGATCGTGTGGATGCCCTTGATCCAGCTCAGCGTGTCCACGTACTCAAACGAGTGCTGCGGACGCCGGTTCGAGAACAACGCCGGTCCCGGAGCCGTCTCAAAGTTGTTCGTATTGTCGCAACCCCAGAACGAGCTGCACTGGAAGATCGGGAAGTTTCCGCCGCCGCCCAACGAATCCGTCTGCGGACGATTGAGCGCCGCCGAGAACTGGTTTAGCAGCGTCGGGCTGAACACGTGCGTCCATCCCAGCTTCAACAAGTGGTTGCGGCCCGTGGACGGCGAAACCTGCCCCGTCGCGAAACCATACTGTGTGCTCGTGAACGAATCCGCAATGTTGTACCGCAGATTGAATGTATCCTTCTGCGTCGCGTCGTAGTCCAGCTTGATTGACCCTGTATCCTCGCGCAGCGTGTTGACCAGGTTCCCCTGATACCAGGCCAGATCGTTGCGCACGATCGGCGAGCCTCCTGGGTTCGGAAACACTACAGGTCCCGGCAGGTTCGGCAGCGGAATCGCCGCCATCACCGGCGCCATCGATGGCACCGCCAACGCACGCGTCGCCGCCGTCATCACTGCAACCTTCTGCGGAAGCCCCACCGACTGCCGCACGCCTTCATAGTTCACGAAGTAGAACAGCTTATCCTTCTTGATCGGTCCGCTCAGGTTGCCACCGAACTGGTTCATGTGGAGCGGAACCGTCTTCGATGAGAAATAGTTCTTCGCATCCATCGCGTTGTTGCGGAAGTACTCGAACCCCGTTCCGTGTATAGTGTTGCCGCCCGACTTCGTGATGACATCCACGATGTCGCCCGACGAACGTCCATATTCCGCCGAGTACACGCCCGAAATCACCTTGAATTCCTGGATGCTGTCCACGCTCGCGCGGCTGATGCGCGACTGCTGTCGTCCCAGTTGCGTGCTCACGGCGTTCGTGTCGATGCGTGTCGCGTCCGTGCCGTCCAGCAGCACGTTCACGCCCGCCATATCCGTCGCGAACCCGCCCAGGCTGTTCTGTCCGAACTGTCCCGTTGTCACCGCCCCTGGAACCAGCGAAATCAGCGAAGTGAAGTCGCGTCCGTTGAGCGGAAGGTTTTCCACGCTCGTCTGGTCCACTGTGCCGCCAGAATTGCTCGACGTCGTATCGATCGACAGCGCCTGTGCGCGCACATTGACCGTCTCCGCCTCCGTGCCCACCGCCAGCGTAACGTTCACTCGCGGCGTATCCGACGTATGCAGAAAGATGTTGGACACTTCACCGGTCTTGAAGCCTTTGTGATCGACTTGTACCTTGTAAGGTCCTACCGGCAGGCCGGTTACGCTGTATTCGCCAACCGCGCCGGTCGTCGCCTTCCAGGTCCGGTTGGTCTTCGTGTTAGTGACGGTAACGTTCGCTCCCGGAACGACCGCTCCCGTCTTGTCTTGGACGACTCCCATGATGCTGCCCGTCTCGAGTTGTGCCCAACTTTGCACGGTCCCGACAACGAGGAGCAGAATAAGAATCGCGCAGATGTGCATGATCGTACGGGTTGCACGACACATACTGGCTTGTTCCCTCCCTAGCTCATGATCAGGCGGTTCTTTTCCGCTCGTTTCCCGGTCCGCACCGCCTCGGTGGCCGGTTCCTTCGCGTTGCCTTCGGTCTTTTGATTCCTCTTTGCAAGCTCAACGGAATGAATGTGCTGCTTGATTAACTTCTCCGCGTACATCAAGTCGTCGGACACGGCCTTGCGGGCCAGTTCCGGCTTGCGGTCGCGGATGCTGCGGAAAACTCTTTCGTGACGGCGCCAATGCGTATCCATGTTGTCGATCAGCGGCAGCGCCGCCTTCCTCGCTTCCGACGTCGCGTGGTATAGCATTCGCATCGTCGTCGTCAGCGCCACGTTTCCGGACGCATACATGAACGCCTCGTGGAACTCGATATCGTGTGCGTGAAATAGCTCGGGCGAATGTATGTCCGTCTTCATCGCCTCCAGCGCCTGTTCCATGCGCTCGATCTCCGCCGTCGTCGCCCGCCGCGCCGCCATCGCCGCCGCTTCCGGCTCAATGATCTTGCGCAGTTCGTAGATCTCCAGGTATTGCACCTCGCGCAGTAGGATCATCCACTGGAAGTGCTGGTTCAATACGCGCCCCAGCGACGATTGGATGTACGTCCCGTCGCCCGCGCGGGACTTGATCAGCCCCAGGTACATCAACCCCTTCAACGCTTCGCGCAGCGAACTACGGCTTACCCGCAGCATTTGCGCCAGTTCGGGTTCCGGCGGCAATCGGTCGCCGGCTTTCAGTTGTCCCGACCGAACCAGGTGCTCAATCCGGCGAGCCACCGTATCCATCACCGTCTCGCGGCGAACAGGTTCAATCTCCGACATCACTGCGGAACTTACTGCCCGGACACGGGCCATGGAACACTCCTTGTGAATTTGTCCTACATTATGACAAATACGTAACAAGTCAAGAAAAAAGAATTTGAGCCCCGGGCGGCCAATCGTGTTTTCCTCTCCGGTACTCGCCGGCAACTGCCACTGAACGTCAGCACGACAAAGCACTTCGCCTATTTCTTGCCCGCCAATAGCGCCTTTTCCTCCATGGGAATGAATTCACCTCTCGACCGCCTCACCACGTTTGCCTTCCAGCCCGTGTGTCCCTCGCACCCCTTCTCACCGCGCTCTCTCCGGCGGTTTCTGGCGTTCGAGATTCTCTTGACTTCATTACATACCCGCTATATATGTTCAAATGTCTGACAAATTATTGACCGTTTTCGGCTCGTTTAAATTCTGCCTTCCGTGAGGTATTCATGCGGCCCAGGATCGCGCTTGAGGAGTTCGAGGTTTTCGCCGAGGGGCTCGATCACCCCGAAGGTCTCGCGTTCGACGCCGATGGAAACCTCTGGGCCGGCGGCGAGCTGGGTCAGGTCTACCGCATCGATCCTCGCGGCCGCGTCAAGACCGTCGTTACTCTCGGCGGCTTCCATCTCGGCGTCACTCTCTCCGTCAGGCAGGAACTCTACTTCTGCAACACCAAGCCCGGCGCGCTCGTTCATGTCAGCCGCAGCGGGAAGATCTTGCACTCATGGGATCGCGTCGGCTCCTATCGCCTTCGCAATCCCAACTTTTCCGTCTTCGATTCCGATGGCAATCTTTACTTCACGGACTCAGGCGAATGGATGCGCGATGACGGATATGTCTTCGTTCTTCGTCCCAGCGGCCGCATCGAACGCCTTGCTGGACCGCTCGCCTTTCCCAACGGAATGGCTTTGAGCGTCGATGAGCGCACTCTGTTCGTCGTCCAGAGCACGCGCGACAACGTGCTCGCCTTCCCGCTCAAGAGCGATGGCACCCTCGGCCGCGGACGCGTCTACGCGCGCAACCTGCATCGCGTGCCTGACGGCGCCGCCCTCGATTCTGCGGGAAACCTGCTCGTCACCTGCTACGCCTCGGACAATGTTTACGAGGTCAGCCCTTCGGGCAAGGTTTTGCTTTACGCCTACGATCCAATGGGCACCATGATCGCCCGGCCGACCAATGCAGCATTTGGTGGAGCAAACTTCGACCAGGTTTACTTCGCCAACCTTGGCCGCTGGCATATTTGCCGCGCCCCCGCCCGCATCAGCGGACAGCCGCTGTTGAATCAGCGGTAGCGCGGTGCGCCGAAGAGAAGGACTATGAAAATTACAGACGTGCGCTGGACTCCAGCATTTATTCCAATTGAAGCGCCCCTGCGTTATGCATTCGGCTCGCATCCCGGATTTTCGCGAATTGTCATTGAGGTCGAAACCGACGAAGGCATCATCGGCCTTGGCGAGTGCTACAGCGGCGCCAGCCGCATCGGCCAGCTCCAGGAGATGAAGCCGTTGTTGATCGGCGAGGATCCCTTCAAGCTTGAGCGCATTCGCTGGAAGCTCGCCGCTCCCACCTCCCTCAAGCTCTTCGGACACGTTCTCGGATTCGCCGGCCTTGAATTTGCATTACTCGATATACAGGGCAAGGCTCTCGGCCGTCCCGTCTGCGATCTCATCGGTGGCGCCGTGCGCGACGAGGTTCCCTTCTCCGCCTACCTCTTTTATCGCTACCCGAACGCCCAGGGGGCGGGCGAAGTTTCCAACACTGAGCAGATGGTGCAGTTCGCCACAGACCTCGTAAAGCGTTACGGCTTCGAGAGCATCAAGTACAAGAACGGCGTTTTCCCTCCTGACGAAGAAATCGAAACGTTCATTGCGTTGCGCAAGGCGTTTCCCAAGCATCGCATTCGTCTCGATCCCAACGCGGCTTGGGCCGTCACCACGGCGATTCGCGTCGCCCGTCGCTTGCACGACTACGACGTGGAGTATCTCGAAGATCCCGTTTGGGGATTCCGCGCCATGGAGCGCGTCAACGCCAAGGCGCCGTGGATTACGCTCGCTTCGAACATGTCGATCTTCGCCTTTGAGGACCTGGCGCCGGCCGTGATGGCCAACGTGCTTGATGTTGTCCTCCTCGATCCGCACTGGTACGGCGGCATTCATCGCGCCAAGCTTGCCGGACAAATTTGCGAAGCCATGGGTATTGACGTGGGCATGCACAGCGGTGCGGAATTCGGTATCTCGCAGATGGCGATGATTCATCTCGCCGCTGCGTTGCCCAATCTCACCCTCGCCCCGGACTCTCATTATCATCACCTCACCGACGACATCATCGAAGGCGGAAAGTTGCAGTATCACAATGGCAAGATGGCCGTGCCCACTACACCCGGCCTCGGCGTCTCGCTCGACCGCGACAAACTTGCAAAATACAGCGAGCTTGCCAAGCGACAGGAAATGGGTTCGTGGATTGAGGATCCCAAGCACCCCGGCGTCATCACCCATCAACCCAAGTGGTAGATGCAACAACGTGGGGCCAGTTGAAAAATGCGAGTGCCCCATACAAGCCGCTTTTGCTTGCATGGGATCAGCAAGATGTGGGTGCCCCATCCTGAGCGCAGCGAAGGGTGGGAAGCAATGGTTGTTGTCTTTGCTTTTGCTTCTAGGCTGCTTGTGGCTCTTGCCTCAACTGGCTGACTGCTGAGTACTGAATGCTATCGACTGAGTGCTGAATGCTAATTACGCTCCGTAAACTCGCCCTCTACGCTGCCGCATCTCTCCTGTTGTGCGGCGCCGCTCACGCCGCCACTCCATCCACCGTCTGGCGCATCGGCACCTTCAACGATTCTTCCGGTGAGTTCCGCAGCCAGGACATCGACTACGCCAGTCCCGCGAGCGATCCTGTCTACCGCGTCGGCTCCAGTACAGTCAAGGATTGGCTGCGCTTCCAGCCCGGCCCCGCCAACGGACTCGCCGGTGGACGCCTGCATCCCTTCACCGTTTTATTCGATCTAAAGAATCATCCGCGCGGCGTCTATTCGCTCAAGCTCGCCATGCTCTATGAGACTCCGCGCCTCTCGTATCTCAAGCTCGACATCAACGGCCACACCGGACTCTTTTACTTCCATCCCAAACTCGACTTCGCCGCTGGCGATTGGGAAGGTACGTTTGTCCCGCAGACTTCGGCCGATACCAAGGTCATCGAGATTCCCGCAAGCTGGTTGAAGCAGGGCGAGAACCGCTTGGTGCTCACCGCGCTCGACGATCCGCCAGCCGTGGAGCACTCGCTCGGTGCCATTGCTCCTGGCGATAGCGGCCTCGTCTACGATGCGCTCGAACTCGATCACGATCCAGTCGCGAAATACGATAACGCGCGCGTGACTGCGCTCATTCAGCCCACCATCTTTTATCGCACCGCGGCACAGGGACTCACCGAGCAGGTCGATGTCTTCGCCAGCTTTGCCAGGCTGCCCTCTCGCGCCGTCGCCACGCTTCGTATCGCCGGTCACACATTTACGCAGCAGATCTCCCCCAGCCAATCCTTCGGCGAACAGAAGTTTTCGTTTGAAGTCCCCGAGTGGCAGGGCACTGTGCCCGCTCGCTTCAACGTCCACGGGCGCACCATCGACGCATCGTTGACTGCGGCAAAGAAGTGGACGATGCTGATCGTCCCCTTCGAGCATCTCGATATCGGCTTCACCGATTATCCCGAGAAGGTCTCTGAGCTTCAGTCGGCGTCCATCGACTCCGCCATGGACGTCATGCGCAAGGTCCCCGGTTTCCGCTGGACGCTCGACGGTTCCTGGCTTGCCACTCAATACCTCGCGGGACGCTCCAAGTCCGCCGGTGATCGCTTCCTCCAGCACGTCCGCGACGGCAAGGTGGTGATCACGCCCGAATTTGCCAACCAGCACACCGGCAACGCTTCACTCGAAGGCCTCATCCGTTCGCTCTACGGCGAGCACCAGTTGGCCCTCAAGTACCATCTGCCGCAGCCTAACGCCGCGCAGATCGTCGATGTGCCGTCCTATACCTGGTCCTACGCTTCCGTCCTGCACGATTCCGGCATCAAGTATTTCGTTGCTGCCAGCAATAGTTGGCGCGCTCCCATCATGCTGCTCGGCCGCTGGAATGAGAAGTCACCATTCTATTGGGAAGGCCCCGACGGCGGCCGCGTCCTCATGTGGTATTCGCGTGCTTATCTTCAGATGCACACTCTCTTCGGCAGCCCCTGGCACATCGCCGCCGGACGCGACTCACTTCCCGTCTTCCTCCAGGCCTACACGCGCCCCGATTACAAGGCCAACAGCGCCATCATCTTCGGCTCGCAGTTGGAGAACACGCCCTTCGACAACGGCCAAGCTGAACTGCCGCAGGCGTGGAACTCTCACTACGCCTTCCCCCATCTCGAATTCGCAACCGTGCAGTCCGCCATGCAGCGCATTGACAAGGAAGCCGATGGAAAGTTCCCCGTCTATCGCGGCGACTTCGGGCCCTATTGGGAAGATGGTTATGGCTCCGATGCCTTCTACACCGCCATCCATCGCCACAACCAGGAACGTATCCTGACCGCCGAGAAGATGGGCACAATCCCATCCGTGCTCTCCCCCATACTGCGCCCTGACGAATCGTTGTTGCAGCAGGCATGGAACAACCAGCTTCTCTATGACGAGCACACTTGGGACTACGTCGGCGCCACCACCCAACCGGAGAGTCAACAGGCCACCGGGCAACTCGCCCTTAAGCGCGCCCATACCACCGCGGCACGCCGCGAGATCACCGAATCCATCCAGCGGAGCTGGGGCCAGCTCGAGTCTTTTCTCTCGCCCCGCGAGAGTTCCCTCGCCGTCTTCAATTCGCTCAACTGGAAACGCAGTGGATTGATAACCATCGATCTTCCTATCGGCTCCGGCATCGTCGACTCCGTCACCGGCAAGCCCGTTCCCTTTGAAGTGCTCAAGGTCGAAAAGGGCATCCAGCTCCCCGGTTTCGGTCCCGGCTCGCAGCGCGTGCGCTTTGAAGCCTCTGATATTCCCGCAATGGGCTACAAGCTTTTCACCCTCAAAACCGGCGTGAAAAGCGATACTCCTGAGCTACCCCCCAGTAACCAGAGAGTTATCGAGAACAGTTATTACCGGGTTACCCTCGACCCCGCCACCGGATCGGTCGAAAACATCTTTGACAAGCAGCTCAATCGCGAATTGGTCGACCCGAATAGTCCTTATCGCTTCGGCCAATATCTCTACGTCACCGGCGGCGACAGCTATCCCGACAACAGCCTCTATCGCTACGGAGCAGGCATAAAACCTGCTCATTTGACGATTCACCCCGCCACCGCCGGCAAGCTCGTCAGCGTCCGCCGCACGCCGTTCGGCACTGTCATCGTTCTCGACTCCTCCTCGGTGAACACCCCGCGCATCCGCACCACCATCACTCTTTTCAACTCCGAGAAGAAAATCGAATTCCGCTACGACCTTCACAAGACCCGCGTTTTAAGCCGCGAATCTGCATATATCGCTTTTCCATTTCTTGTCGCTCATCCAAATTTCGTCTACGGCGATCAGACCGGTTGGGTTGATCCCGCGAAGGATGAACTCGCTGGCGGAAGCCGTGAATGGTATCTCGTCACGCACTTCGCCGCTGTCACGGGCGCAAATGTCGCGGCCACCATCACGCCGCTCGACGCGCCGCTCGTCAACTTCGGCGACATCATGCGCGGAAAATGGCCGTCGCAATTCAAGCCTGCAACCAGCACAATTTTTTCGTGGCTGATGAATAATTACTGGGGAACGAACTTCCCCGCCTGGCAAGGTGGCAACTTCACCTTTCGCTACGTTCTGACGAGTAGCGCGACGCTCGACCCCAGCGCCGCGAATCGCTTCGGACTCGATGCGATGACGCCGCTCGAATCCGACGCGGTCGCCGCATCCTATGCGCCTTCAACCCTGCCGTCCACCGAAGCAAGCTTCGTGCATATCGACAATCCGGACGTAGTGCTGACGACATGGAAGCGCGCGGAAGACGGCGATGGAACAATCTTGCGACTTCAGGAAACGGGTGGTGTTTCTGCTCGGGTAGAACTCCACAGCGCATTCCTCAAGTTCACTCGCGGCTGGCTTTGCTCGTCGCTTGAGGACAGGCAATCCGAACTGACTGCGAGTGATGGCAATATCGAAGTTTCGCTGAAACCGTTTCAGGTTGTAACTTTGCGCGTAGAGACAGTTTCCAATCTTCCGGCCGTGTCCGGGACCGAGGAAAAGCCATGAATATTCGATTTGACGGCAAAGTCGCTGTAGTTACCGGTGGAGCCATGGGCATCGGCGAAGCCACCGCCCGCAAACTCGCCGAACTCGGCGCGGCGGTCGCTCTGCTGGATTTCAATTTCGGAGCCGGAACGAAGACTGCGCAAAGCATCGTGGATGCAGGAGGCAAATGCACATGCTTTGCCTGTGACGTCAGCGACTCGAAACAGGTTGAGTCCGCTATCGCTGGCGTTGTTGCGCACTTCGGCGGGATCGATGTACTCGTGAGCAACGCCGGCATTCAGGCATACGGCGACGTTGTCTCTACCTCGGAAGAGTTGTGGGACAAAGTGCTTGGCATCAACCTGAAGGGCTGCTTCCTTGTTTCGAAGTTTGCCGTGCCCGCAATGATGAAGCGCAAGGGCGGCGCAATCGTGGTCGTCGGTTCCGTGCAGAGCATGACCGCAATTGGTGGTTCCGCTGCGTACGTCACGGCGAAGCATGGCTTGCTTGGGTTGACCCGCGCGATGGCGCTTGACTACGCAAAGAATGGCATTCGCGTGAATTGTGTGTGCCCTGGCACCGTTGATACTCCTATGCTGCAATGGGCTGCCGGTCTTGATCCCAATCCGCAGAAGGTGTTGGAGACTTGTGCCCGCATGCATCCCGTGGGCCGCATCGCAAAACCCTCCGAAATCGCCGATGCAATCGCCTACCTTGCTAGCGATTGGGCGTCATTCATCACCGGCGCTGCGCTCTTGGTGGATGGCGGCATGCTCGTTCCGGCGGGAGGCATGGGATTTCAGGACGGCGGCACCGGTGCCGCAACAAGATAAGGCAGGAGCGAAATGTTGTTGGAAGACAAAGTGGCAATCATCACCGGGGCTGGCGCCGGCATTGGTCGCGCGTCCAGCCTGTTGTTCGCTCGCGAAGGAGCGCGCATCGTTGCCGTCGATCAGGACCGAGTTGCGCTCGAGTCCCTGATCGAAGAGATCACCGCCGCGAACGGCCACGCCATCAGTTCCGTCACCGACGTCTCCTCGAAGACTGCCGTGGAGCGCGCCGTGGAAGAAGCAAACTCCTACTTCGGTGGTATCGACATTTTGTTCAACAACGCCGGCATCGTTCCTCACGGCAAGATTCATGAGACGACGGAAGAAGAGTGGGATCGTGCCATGGCTGTGAACGTCAAGAGCATGTACCTCTTTTCCCATGTTGTCGTTCCGTTATTTCTGCAACGTGGCGGTGGGGTAATTCTCAACACATCTTCGGCGACGGTGCTGCGGACAGTCGTTGATCGCGCCTGCTACAACGCAAGCAAGGGCGCCGTTCTCGCACTCACTCGCGGTATGGCGATGGATTATGTTCGTGACAATATTCGTGTAAATTGCCTCTGCCCTGGGACGACGGATACGCCTTCGTTGGCAAAACGGTTGGCGGCCATGCCTGATCCTGAACAAGCCCGCAAGGCGTTCGTCGCGCGTCAACCCATGGGACGTCTCGGCACTGCCGAAGAAGTCGCCCAAGCCGCGCTCTACTTGGTTTCGCCGCAAGCAGCCTTTGTTACCGGAAACGCATTCTCCATCGATGGAGGGTTCGCTCTCTAGCCTATGAGAAACTCCACAGCATGTCGCTGCGACAAGATTCGCTGGAAAGGACGCTCTGCTTTCCGCCTCAGCAACGGCGCTATTGAAGTCGTCGTCCTGTTGGGCGGAGGTCACATCGCCGAGCTGCGCCAATCCGGTGCCGCAACGAACGCTCTTTGGGAATCACCATGGGAGACGATTGATCCGCAGACCTTCCAGGCCCGCACGCACGCGCGCCGTTACGGATTACCGGCAGTCGGCAAATTCCTCTCGGGTTATACCGGACATGCGCTGAGTCTCGGCTATTTCGGAATGCCCTCCGCCGAAGAGGAGAAGTTTGGACTGCCCCTGCACGGTGAGGCCGCTTCTCGTGAATGGAAAGTGCTGCGCAGTGAATGTAAACCGGGAAGTTGCCGGATAAAACTTCATGTAGAAGCGCCGGCGTATGGTCTGCAATTCGAACGTGAAGTGCGGATGCTGCGCGGACAGAATACGGCACAGATTTTCGAATCCGTGCACAACCTTCGCAACTCGGATACTCACATCCAGTGGGTGCAGCACGCAACTTTCGGAGAGCCCTTGCTGACGCCCGGAGAAAGCATCGTCGCTCTCTCCGGAACGCAGGCAAGAACTTGGCCCCTTGGCTACGAAGGTAAAGCTTCGCTGGCGGATGATCGCAACTTCCGCTGGCCGCGAGCGCCCAAGGCGGGTGGCGGTACCGCTGATCTGTCGCAACCTTTTCGCCAGGACGGAACCGGCCTCGTGGCATCCATTCTTCTTAACGGTGATCGCAAAGACGGTTACGTTGCCGCTTTGAATTGGAAACTCGGATTGATCGCCGGTTACTGTTTTGATCGTTCACATTTTCCCTGGCTGGCGATGTGGGAAGAAAATCGCGCGCGCGATTATGCTCCGTGGAACGGAATCACCCGTGCTCTCGGACTCGAGTTTGGCACCAGCCCAATGCCTTTGGGTCTCGACCAGGCCATGGCGGCAGGCCCGATGTTTGGCGTGCCTGCTCTCATTCGCATTCCCGCCAACGGTGAACGATCCACCAGCTACACGATGTTTGTTGCCACTACACCGCCACGATGGAAGAAGGTGCGCGATGTGCGCCGTCTCAAGAACGGCCTGATGATTGAGGGCCCTCGTACGGGCGACGAATTGTTGTTGCGGTAACAAAGTTTTATTCGAGAAGACAACGCCCCGCGAAGAAATCGCGAGCGTATCAATGCAAGGAGACTCATGATGCAGGACACCACGATGGGCATCGCTCTGCTGATCCTGGCGGGAATAATGAATGCCAGTTTCACTCTGCCGATGAAGTTCACGAAGAAGTGGTCCTGGGAAAACACCTGGCTGGCGTGGACGGTCTTCGCGCTGTTGATACTGCCTCCATTGGTGACGTATTTCACGGTTCCCGATCTCGGCGGCGTTTACTCGCAGGCCGGTGGCGGCATTATTGCGACGGTCGCTGCATTCGGCGCGGGCTGGGGTGTGGCGCAAGTCTTCTTCGGATTAGCAGTCGATGCCATTGGCATTGCGCTCTCGTTCTCCATCATCCTCGGAATGTCCGCAGCCGTGGGGAGCCTGATTCCGCTCATTCAGCTCCACCCCGACAAAGTATTCGCTCCCGCCGGACTCGGTGTAATCACCGGTGTCGTGCTCGTGCTTGCCGGAGTAACGTTCTGCGCGATTGCCGGCCGCCGTCGTGAAAAAGTCCTAGGGTCACAGCCCGCCAGCGGAAAGACTTCCTTTGGGCGCGGCTTGACATTTGCAGTGCTGAGCGGCCTCGGCGCTGCTCTCGTAAATTTCGGCGTCGCCTTCGGTGGCCCGCTCATCAAGGCTGCGCGTTTTGCCGGCGCCGATTCCATGTGGACGATCAATGCCGTATGGTTGCCGCTAATGGTCGCTGGAGCAATTCCTAACTTGGCGTACTGCATTTACCTGCTGCGCAAAAACCGCACGGGCAGAAACTTCTCCATCAGCGGCACTGCGTCCTATTGGCCACTGGCAGCCATCATGGCCTTCTTCTGGTTTGCCAGCACGCTGATGTATGGCGTTGCCAGTGGAAAGCTCGGTGAACTTGGTCCCGTTCTTGGGTGGCCGTTCTTCATGTCGCTCATCGTCATCACCGCCAGTGTTCTCGGCGTCGTCACTGGCGAATGGAAGAACACCGGCAAGGGCCCGCTTCGTGTGCAGATGGTAGGAGTCGCACTTCTGGTTCTCGCAGTGATCGTGCTGTCGCGCGCCAGTCAACTTGTGTAGTGCAAGGGGAGTCTCATGAAAGCTATCGCAATCGATCTTGGGGGTACGCACGCGACGGTCGCAATCGTGGAAGACCGCGCCGTCCTGTTTGAAAAGGAGCTCTCCCTCGATCGCCAGCAGGGGCTCAGTCCCGTGCTTCCATTGTTCGCGAACTCAATCACCGAATTGCTCTCGAAGAGCGGAATCTCGCGCAAGGACATTCTTGGACTTGGCTTCAGCTTCTGCGGGTTAGCCGACGCCGCCACCGGCAGAGTGCTCTCGACAAACCAGAAGTACGACGATGCCACGGCAATTGATTTTCCCGCGTGGTGCCAGAAGGAAATTGGCGTTCGCTTCAAGATCGAAAACGACGCGCGGATGGCACTGCTCGGCGAGTGGTACGCTGGTGCGGCGCGTGGCAGCGATGACGTTGTGATGATCACGCTCGGCACCGGAATCGGCGGAGCAGCGATGATGAACGGATCGATGGTGCGCGGCAAGCACGTACAGGGTGGATGCCTCGGCGGCCACCTGCCAGTGCTGTTCAATGGCAGGCAGTGCACTTGCGGCGCCATCGGATGCACCGAGGCCGAAGCTTCCGGATGGGCGCTGCCGCTCGTCGCTCGCGATTGGCCGGGTTTTGCCGAGAGTGCGCTTGCCCGCGAGCCTGAAGTTAATTTCCGTGCGCTCTTCGAGCACGCGGAAAAGGGCGACCGCGTTGCCGTGGAGATTCGCGATCGCTGTTTGCGCGTCTGGGCCGTTGGAGCCGTCGGCCTCGTGCATGCTTATGATCCCGAGGTTGTAATTTTCGGCGGCGGGGTGATGCGCAGTGCATCCATCATCATTCCTTATGTGCAGGATCATGTGGCGAAGTACTCCTGGACTCCATGGGGCACTGTCAAGGTGAAGGCTGCGGAATTGGGAAACCGTGCGGGGCTGTTTGGCGCTATTCCCCTATTGACGGAAAAGAATTGAGATTTGTGGATGTTTGACCATTCGAATTACGACAGGTTCCCCATCGTAGAAGTACGTTCTTCAGCCCACGCCTGTGACGAGGGGTGGACCGCCATCATTGATCGCCTTCGCGGCAATATTTCCGAAGGGCGATTCATGCTGTGCGTGGAGTGCTATCCCGGCGCATTTGAAGATGATATTGAACGAGCACTTGTGGATGGACTGCGCCCGGCTGCGGTGTTCAGACCGCGCGACACTTACAGGCCGAAAGATCAATTGGAGCGTGAATTCGCGCGTGATCTCACCGACGATCCCGTCTTCGGCCGAATGCGCAATCGGGAGATCGCAGACTTTCTCGACGACGCCAAGGCAGCCGACGTTCGGCGGCAGATCGACAGTTCAACCGGTCTCACGCTCGTCATCGGTACCGGCGCCATGTTGCTCTCTCCGAACCCAGATCTTCTTGTCTACGCCGACATGGCCCGCTGGGAAATTCAACTCCGTCAGCGCGCCGGAGAAATTTGCAATCTTGGAGCCGATAATGCCTCCGAGAAACCGTCCCTCAAGTACAAGCGTGCGTTCTTTATTGATTGGCGTGCCGCTGACCGCTTGAAGAAGAAGGTGCTTCCAAAAGCACATTTCATTCTCGATACAAATGATCGCGAAGCGCCGAAGATGATTTCCGGCGAAGCGTTGTTCCATGGCCTGCACGAAGCGGCGCATCGCCCGTTTCGCGTGTTGCCCTTCTTCGATCCCGGCCCATGGGGCGGGCAGTGGATGAAGGAGGTCTGCGATCTGCCGCGCGAAGCGCCGAACTACGCGTGGTGCTTCGACTGTGTACCCGAAGAGAACAGTCTCCTGCTTGGCTTCGGCAACACAAAGTTCGAGATCCCGTCGATCGATCTGGTCTTTTTTCATCCGCGCGAGTTGCTAGGCGACGCCGTGCATGCGCGCTTCGGAACAGAGTTTCCCATTCGCTTCGATTTTCTCGACACGATGGGTGGCGGCAATCTTTCCTTCCAGGTGCATCCGCTGACGGAGTACATCCAGGAAAAGTTTGGCATGCCGTACACGCAGGATGAAAGCTACTACCTGCTTGATGCGCTTGACGACGGCTGCGTCTATCTTGGACTGAAGGAAGGAATTGATCGTGATGCGATGATTCGCGATCTTCGCGAAGCGCAAACGGGAAGCATGCTCTTCCCCGCCGAAAAATACGCCAACCAATGGCCGGCCCGCAAACACGATCACTTCCTCATCCCTGCCGGCACTACCCACTGTTCGGGTAAGAACAGCATGGTGCTGGAAATCAGCGCGACGCCGTATATCTTCACCTTCAAGCTGTGGGATTGGGGACGGCTCGGCCTTGATGGCAACCCCCGCCCGATTCATCTCGAACACGGTGTGAATAATATTCAGTGGGACCGCACAACCGGCTGGGTGCGCGACAACCTTGTAAATCGCATCGAACCGGTCGGCCGCGGCGAAGGCTGGCGCGAGGAAAAGACCGGCCTGCATGTTCGCGAGTTTATCGAGACGCGCCGTCATTGGTTCACCGGCAAGGTGCTGCACAACACAAAGGGCGGAGTCAACGTGTTAAATCTTGTCGAAGGCCGCGACGCAATCGTCGAGAGTCCGACATCGGCCTTCGCTCCGTTCGAAGTTCACTACGCGGAGACTTTTATTGTTCCGGCATCGGTTGGCGCCTACACCATCCGGCCCGGAAGATTGGCGCAAGGCAGCGAGTGCGCCACCATCAAGGCGTTTGTTCGGGCGAATCCATAAACGCGGAGGAGTTATGACCAGTCGCACAAGGACGATGTTTGGAAGGCGTTTGTTGATTGCGATTCTCACGCTCTGTGTTGCTCCAGTCTGGGCACAACGAGCGCAACGTCCCATGCACAAGACGCCGGCGAGCGCGGCTCTCGCAAATGTTGCGGGGCCCACGTTGCAGGATCGCGTCTTCGAAAGCAAGTCCCTTGGCCGCCAGATGCACTACCGGGTGCTTCTTCCCGAGGGGTACAACGCAACCGAACGGCGTTATCCGGTGCTCTATCTTCTGCATGGCTGGAATGGCGACTACAAAAACTGGGAGACGCGCACCAACCTTTTCGAATACGCAAAGGGCCTGCCGATGATCATCGTCATGCCTGATGCCGGCAACTCCTGGTATGTGAACTCCGCAACCGTCCCACAGGACAAGTTCGAAGACTACATTATTAAGGACCTCATTAAGGACGTGGACGATCACTGGCGTACGATTCGCTCGCCACATCGCCGCGCTATTGCCGGCCTCTCCATGGGGGGATACGCGGCCATCAAGTTCGCGCTCCAGTATCCCGGCCTGTTCACCTTCGCGGCCAGCCTGAGCGGCGCATTCAATGGTCCCGACGATCTGGACCACGTCACCGATCTGTTTAATAAAAGCATTTACGGCGCATACGGCCCCGACGGTAGCGCAACGCGTTCGGAGAACGATGTCTACAAGCTGACTGAAAGCGCGGACGCCACGAAGCTTCCCTATCTCTATCTTGCTGTTGGCAACCAGGACAAATTCTTCCTCGAACCCAACCGCAAACTGGTCTCTCTGTTCAGCAGTAAGGGAATTCGTTATGAGTATCACGAATATCCGGGCGCTCATACCTGGCGCTTCTGGGATGCGCACGTGCCCGCAGTCCTTCATCTTGCGGCGCATTACATCGTTGGTTCCGGCCGACAAGAGCAATAGGCCGCATTTGGACAATTACATCCTCTGCATGCCATTCGGTGTGCAGAGGATGCGGGAAATGGATGGAACGCTATATGTCAATCTATATTCATCATCGTATTACGCGTACAGCCTTGTGCTTCCTTGTATTCTGTTTAGCCGCCTCAACGGCCGCTTTCTGCAAGGACAGTTCCACATGTACTCCTAACTTCCCACTGAAGGACGGCTGGCTGGGCGCCGACGCCGCGTACTCCATTCCCCTGCCCGACGGACGCGATATCTGGATTTTTGGCGACACGCTCTACGGCAAGCACCGCGTCGTCACCAATGGCGATCCCCGCATGGTGCGCAATAGCCTCGGGATCTCCACCTGTAAGGACGGGCGCTGGCATCTCAACTATGTCATCCGTCACGACTCTGCCGGGAATCCGCTGACCTACTTCCAGGAGCAGAAACCGGACACATGGTATTGGGCGCTCGACGGCGTCTACTACAACAAGAATCTTTGGGTCACACTGTTGTGCCTCCGCAACACTCCAAAAGATGCCGGCAATCCATTCGGCTTCGAGACCTGCGGCACGGATCTCGCAAAAGTGTCTGACCTCGACGCGAACCCGCAGAAATGGAAGGTGAAATACTTCCCTCTCGTTCCCGACGGTACTCACGCTTACCCTTCAGCCACTACGGTGATCGAAGGCGATTATTTGTACATTTTCGCTCTCTATGAGAAGGCGACGCGGCCAATGCTGCTGACGCGCATTCCGCTCAAGGGTCTCAACGACCCCGCAAAGAACCTGCAATATCTGGCGACGAATGGCAGTTGGAAACCGGGCTTCGTTCCAGACGATGCCGAGCATGTCATGGCCGATGGCAGCACTGAAATGTCGGTTCGCTATCATCCGCAATTGAAGGAATGGCTTGCTGTGCTGATGGATCCGGCGTTCTTCTCGAACAAGATTCTGCTGCGTACCGCGCCGGAGCTCACCGGTCCGTGGAGCACCGGCAGAGTGATCTACAACATACCTGAGATGGAGAAGGACAAGCCCGGCTATGACAAGGACACCTTCTGCTACGCCGCCAAGGAGCATCCTGAATTCCGCGAACCCGGGTCGATTCTATTCACTTACGTGTGCAACACAACGCAGGTAGACAAGCTCCCGAAGGAACTCAACATTTACTTCCCGAAGGTTGTGCGTGTACCGCTGCTTGCCACCGATGCACCAGCTATCGGTGAGAACAAAAATACCCGATAGCCGGAGAGGCAGAGAGTCTCTGCGAACAACAAAAGTGAAGCAATCGATTGGGCCGCGCGGATCGCATGAGCAGCATCCATCCACGCGGCCCTTCTATATTGATTAAGGCGTGTCTGCGCGTGCCCCTCCGTCATTTGACATCCCCACCTTTTGAGCCTACGGTTGAGGTTGAGTATGCAGTTCCTTCCTCTTTCAGGTTCACTGAACTAAGTCAGCCTATCTGAAGTTCTTCCGTCTTAGCCACCACAACCCGGAGGTTGCTCATGTTCGCACGCCACACCGCGATCCTTCTCAAGCAAAACTCCGCCAGCGAACCGGAGGCGACCCAATGAACTGTGGAGCCATGATGTTGCGCGAAGGGGTCGTATTGCCCGACTCGGTGCCCTTGGAAACCACAACTTACTCCCAGGGATGGCGCTCCGTGACCGGCGATGACAATTTCAGCCTTGACCGCAAACTGCGTGCCGCCGGCTGGGGACTCCTTTTTGTCGCTGGCGAGATCAGATCCATCAGCGTCGGCCCGCACGGCGAATCGGCCGCACGGCGAACCGTCCGCGATGTTCTTTCAAAGATACAGGCCTTGAGCCTCAACTGCGCCAGCGTGTCGTCGATTACCGACCGACGCTTCCTCGGAATTCCGTACACCGTAGTCTCCGGCTACGCCTACAACCTGCAACACGGATCTCAATTGCAGAGCCTCGCCGAACGTACACGGCGCGATGTCCCGGCAGGATCGGGCCATCGAGAGGAGTAACAGCGATGAATACCGATATTCTTAGACCGAAAACCACGAAACCCAGCGGCATGCGATCGCGATTGACACCTGCCCTGGTAGCCGGCGTGCGCAAGAGCATATTGCTTGTTGACGCCGATGCGGCCAGCCAGACGCGCCGCGCAGCCATGCTCCGCGAGCGCGGAGTTGACGTCATCTGCGCCGGCAGTATCGAGCAAGCCCAACGGCTCTGGCAGTCCGACTCCTACAACCTCGTCATCGTTGACGCCACCAACGTTTATGACAGCGCCATGGCCTTCCTCAAATTGATGAAGGATGAGCGCCCGGCGCAGCGCGTGACATTCCTCGTCGGCAAGCCCGCGTTTCTCGCCGACTCTCCGCTCGAGGGCGAAGCGCCCGCTGGCACCGAACGGAACGTTTCCGCCATCAAGAGTACCCGCGCGCTTCTCACAACCGCTTCCGACCAGTTCTCTCGCGGCACAGGCATCATGAAAGCGGCGTCGCAAATCTCCACTCGCCGCTCGCTCGACAGACTTCACTCGGCCGACCGCACGGTCGCAAAGTCGATCCAGGAACTTTCGTTCGGTGAAGCCATCCGTCGCGCTGGCGGCGAATAGTCGCCGCAAACCGCAGTCAGGTCCGAGTGCTATAGCTTGTGCTCTTGAAGGTCTCGATTGCTGGGGTACCCCTCCCCCCTTTTGCCGCCCTTTTGTTTTCAGTGGGTTACAAAGGCAATAATATACTTGCGGAATCAAGAGGGAGAGTGGATACTGACTCCCGTAATGGCGGGGGTGTAGCATGACCCCTACTGCTACTACTCCATGGAGAGATTATCCACGGCGATTGATAAGTTGGCACGAGATGGAACGATTTTACGCTGAGATGTTCCTAAAGTCAGTGCAAGTGTTCGAGCAATCGGCCATTATTGGACAGTTTCCAGCAAGGCGGGAAGTTCCGATGCCAGAATCGGAACTCGCCCTAGCTCGTGACGGAATTGGCATACTTGCGAATACATGCCTGAAGATCGGATTTACTACCTCTGCTAAATATGCGTTTTCGGTCTGCAATGATATTTTGAACAACCATCAAATGACCTACGGCGAATATGGAGATCGACTCTCAATATTGATGGGGCGTATTCAGGATGAGTCCGAGATGGAACTGTTCTTGTGGGTTCCCAAAAGGCACGCGAAATTGTTCGAATCGAAATACCCGCCTTTTGGAGCACAGGTCTTCGAGAACTTTCCGTCAGTCACATATGACATTGCCGAGGCCGCAACGTGCCTCTCCTTGGAGCGGAGTACCGCGTGTATCTTTCATTTAATGAGGGTTATGGAAGCTGGACTCAAGTCGTTGTCGCGTGCGCTTGATATTCCATATGCCCCGAGCTGGGAGAGCTATCTTAAGCAAATCAATGATCGCGTCTCAGAGAAGTACAAGAAGAAGGGGATAAGCTGGAAAAAAGACGAAGCCTTTTTTGTCGAGCTAGCTGGCGATTTATTGACGGTAAAGATCGCATGGAGAAATCCGACCATGCACATCGTTAGGGTCTACACCCAGGAGGAGGCAGAGACAATCTTCCGAGCGGTGGAATCGTTTGTGCAGAAACTGGCGAGTAGATTCTCGGAGAGAAGGCCACGCAATGCCAAGAAAAAGTGAAGAATTTCGACAGTTCGACACGATGATGAGCAAGCTCCTAAAAGTCGATCATGCTGACGTTAAGGCCAAGCTGGACGCGGAAAAGGCTGCGAAGGCAGAGAAGAAGCCACGAGCCGGAATGACTCAGAAGTCCGCAAGGAAGAAGCCATGACTGTCGAACAGAAGTGTTTTATTCGTGCCGAAGACATTCTCTCCATTGAGTACGAGTGCGGATCATGCGGCGTGAAGACGACGGTTCCCGTGCGACAGAACACGCGTGCGGTCCCTAAAGAGTGTCCTACCTGCGGGGTCGGATGGCTCGGATATGACACTGCTGAAATTAAAACGGTGAGCAGATTTGTAGGTGGATTGCATGAGCTGTCAGACGTTTTAGAGGGCAGAGGCTTCAAGTTAAGCTTGGAGATCAAGTACCCGGCGGAGAAGAAGTAAAAAGCTAAGGCCGTCAGACCTTAGCCTTAGCTTTCTTCTTCGGACCCCGCTTCCCGCGCCGTGGATTAGAAACTCGTTTCTCCCACCTTACCCGTCACTTCGGCATAGGTCAGCCGCTTATTGAATATCTGCGACATGGCGATATTGAATCGGTCGGCATCGGTGATGTGACAGTCTACGGTCTTGCGATGATTGAAGCGGAAAATCTGCTCGTCAACGTAGCGTGAAAGATGGAACGGCTCAACCGCTACATAGGTTCCATTCAGGCCACGTTTCAAGAGACTCCAGAAGTTTTCGATCCCGTTGGTGTGAACCTGGCCGCGAACGTACTCAGTGGCGTGATTCACTACGTCATGGACGTAGCGCCAGCGCAGATTGTCATACGCGACGGCATTGTCAGTGTAAAGCGAAGTTCCGTACTTCACGTTCTTGAGAATTTCCGCCTGCAAGGTTTCACGCTTTACGTCCGGCACAACCTGTGCGCGCACCTTGCGGGACTCGCGGTCCAACATCCCCATTACAATCGTCTTCCCCTGTGTCCCTCCATGCTGCTCGTACCGAAGCGCACGACTCTTGTGCATGTTCTTTTTGCGCCCACCGATGAAAGTTTCGTCGGCTTCCACCTGACTGTCCGGGCCGCCCAGCTTTGTCTTCATACCGAAGGCGTGTCCGTCCTGTAGGGCAAGACGAATACGATGCAGCATGAACCATGCGGACTTCTGGGTTACGCCGATGGTCCGCGCCAGTTCGTAAGAACTAACGCCGTTCTTGCAATTGGAGAGCATCCACACAGCGACAAGCCACTTATCCAAACCGATAGGCGAATCCTCGAAGATCGTTCCGACCTTGGCGCTGAACTGACGATTGACGTGCGCACTCTTGCACTGCCACTTGCGCTGATTTGCGAGGAAGCTCACATCATCCCGGCCACAGGTCGGGCAGACCACTACGCCATTGGACCAGCGCCGAGAAACCATGTAATCAAGGCAGTTGTCTGCGTCGGAATAATAAAGGACGGCTTCCTGTAAGGTCTTTGGTTGCTTGTTTTTGCCGTTCATGTCATAAACTTTAACCCTCCACTGTTGATTTGTCAAGTATATTATTGCCGTTACAAAGATGTCGTCGCAAATATGACAAAACAAAGGGGTTAAGTGTCATATATGGCAAAACAAAGCACTTAGCGGCAGTCCTTAGGTACCAGGCGCTAGGTAGAAGAGCAAAAGCCCGCACTCGGCGGGCTTTGTTGTTTTGTCGCTATATCTAGTGTGACATATCGGAGGGGGAAAAGGTGACATCGATTTGAGAACTCTATTTCCTTTGAAATGAAATAGCTGGGGGAAATGTGTGACCAGGAACATCTTGACATGTGACAAAGGTAGTTTCGGAAGTTGCGGATGTTTCGGAAGTTTCAAAAGCAAAGGCAGAACGCGGAGGTCGCGGAGGAGCGCAGAGGGATTGTCGATTTCTGATTGCTGAATGACGATTGGATGGAGCGGAAACACGGGCGGCGAAATCGTCTGTGGTTCCTGCTGAATCGAGGTTTTACAGACTCACCTCTGCCAGAAGCGGCAGCTATGGGACACCCTCGGGCAAACATGAGAGATGTGGGCCAACAGCCCGAAGCTCGGCTCTGCCACGGACATACCTTCCATTTGTTTCCTTTTAGTCCGCTGCTTCCATCGCCGCATCGTCGATGGGTTCTTCCGCGCGCATCAGTGCCCAGTAGGTCACGAACGAAACGGTGAAGCCAACAAACCACGAGTAGTCGTAGAAGACATGAAGCGGCGGAACGACGAGCCCGACGAGCGCGACTCCGGTTCCGAGGCAGAGCGCTCCGATGCATCTCCAATTGAAGCCCTTCGAATACTCGTAGATTCCCTCGCGCAGATAGAGATCGCGAACCCGTAGACGGCGGCGACGCACGAGATAGAAGTCGCAGATCATGATGCCCGCGACCGGGCCGAGCACGGCCGCGTATCCGCCGAGCCATCCGAAGATGAACGTCTTGTGGTTGGCCAACAGCTTCCACGGCATCATGGCAATGCCGGCGAAGCAGGTGATGACACCGCCGGTCTTGAAGGAGATGCGGCGCGGCCAAAGGTTGGAAAAGTCGTTGGCGGGAGAGACAACGTTGGCGCCGATGTTGACGTTGAGCGTGGCGAGCAATACGGCCAGCAGCGCCACGATGACCGCGACCGGCGAATGGAAGCGCGCGAGGAGTTGCACGGGGTCCCAGATGGCGGTGCCATAGATGATGACCGTGGCCGAAGTGACGGCGATGCCGATGAAGGAATACAAGGTCATGGTGAGCGGGAGGGCGAGCGCCTGTCCGATGGCCTGACCGCGCGGGTCGCGGGCAAAGCGCGTGAAGTCCGGGATGTTGAGCGACACCGTGGCCCAAAAGCCGACCGTTCCATTGAGCGCCGGGATCATGAACTTGAGCAGCTCAGAGGTAGAGGTGAAGCGCGGCGGCGCGGCAAGCATGGGACCGAAACCTCCGGCGCGGAAGTACGCCCAGCCAAGCAGCACCAGTCCGACGGCGAGCAGAATGGGCGCGCTGACGCCCTGGAGAAATCGTATGTACTTGATGCCCGCCAGAACGACGGCAAGGTTGACGGCCCAGAAGAGCATGAAGCAGATGCCGGTGTGATGCGGGACCGAGGCCCACACCGGCCAGACGGTGCGCAGTAGAACGTCGATGGCTTCACCGCCGATCCACGTCTGTATGCCAAACCATCCGCAGGCGACCATGGCGCGCAGCACGGCAGCAACGTTCGCACCGAGGACTCCGAAGGACGAGCGGGCAAGCACCGGGAAGGGGATTCCGTAACGCGCGCCGGGGTAGGAGTTGAGCAGCATGGGCACAAGGACGATAGCGTTGCCGATGAATACGGTGACAACGGCCTGCTTCCAGTCCATGCCGCCCTGGATGAAGCTGGCCGCGAGCATGTAGGTGAGAATATTGACAGACATGGATACCCACAACGCCGCATAGTTGTAGGTGCTCCACGTCCGCTCGCGGACGGGAGCAAGATCGGGATTGTAGAGCGGACTTGATTCAACCGCACGATCAAGGGGCCTCGATCCTGCCGCCGTCATACTCATACGCACATTCTCCGTTACGTTCTACTTTGAGGCCGCGACCGGGGTACGCTCCATAGCCGCGAGCGCCTCATCCATGATGCTCGCCGCCGCGTCTACATCCGACCGGGCGATGTTGAGCGGAGGCGACATGCGGATGACATTGCCGAAGAGTCCGCCCTTGCCGATGAGCAGGCCGCGCTTGCGGCACTCCTCCATGAATGCGTTGGTTTCGTTGGGCGCGGGCTCTTTCGTCGTGCGGTCACGAACGAGCTCCATCGCCTGCATTAACCCCATGCCGCGAACGTCGCCGATGAGAGGATGTTTGCGCTGAAGTTCTTCGAGCGCGGCGCGGAAGTAGGCTCCGACGTCAGCAGCGTTGTCCATCAGACGATCCTCCTCGATGAGATCGATGACAGCCTTGGCGGCGACGCAGGTCACGGGATTGCCGCCGAAGGTGGAGATTTGAAGCCCCTTAAAGCTGGCAGCAATCTCCGGGCGGGTGACGGTGAGTCCGATGGGCACGCCGTTGCCGAGGCCCTTGGCGGCGGTCATCATGTCGGGAACGACTTCCCACTGTTCGATGCCGAACCACTTCTTGCCGGTGCGTCCCCAGCCGGTTTGGACTTCATCGGAGATGAAGAGGCCGCCGTAATCCTTCACGATCCGGAAGACGATCTTGAAATACTCGGGCGGAGGAGTGATGAATCCACCGACACCCTGAATGGGTTCGGTGATGAATGCGGCGATCTGTCCAGAGGTGGTCGTCTGGATGACGGCCTCGACATCGCGTGCGCATGCAACGTCGCAACTCGGATAGGTTTTCCCCAACGGACAACGATAGCAATAGGCGTTCATCGCATGCACGACGCCAAGCGTTCCGGGCAGCGAACGGCGCCACGTGTTATGACCGGTCATTGCCTGCGCAAGTTGTGAGCGTCCACTGTAGGCGTGGCGCAGGGCAACAATCTCAAAGCGTCCGGTATGCACGCGTGCAAGCTGGATGGCAGTCTCGTTGGCCTCGGTGCCGCTGTTGGTGAACATGCACTGCGTAAGTTCGCCCGGGGTGAGGTGCGCGATTTTTTCGGCGAGAGCGACGATGGCTTCATTGGGGAACAACGTGGAGGCGTGCTGAAGCCGGTCGACTTGCTTCTTGATTGGGCCGGTGACGCGCGGATTGGCGTGTCCGACGGAAACGGTGACGATGCCACCAAAGAAGTCGAGGTAACGATTGCCCTCGGAGTCCCACAAATACTGCATGGAAGCATGATCGGCAACGAGCGGATCAGCATAATAGTTAGTCACGGAGGGAAAGAGATACTGTTTGTGCTTCTTGAGAATTTCGTCGCGGGTCATGCCTGCCTCCCGGTGGAACCGCTTTTTCCGCTTTGAAGAATAAGTGGCTCGTAGCTGTCAGGACGCCGGTCGCGAAAGAACTGCCAGGTATTGCGAACTTCCTGGATCATATCGAGATCGAGATCGGCAACGACCAACTCGTCCTTGTCGCGACTGGCTTGCGCGAGAATCTTGCCGCGCGGACTGCAGAAATAGCTCTTGCCATAAAACTCACCGATCGCCCAAGGCTGCTCAACACCGACGCGATTGATGGCGCCGACGAAGTATCCATTGGCAACGGCGTGCGCAGGTTGCTCGAGCTCCCAAAGATATTCGGAAAGACCGGCGACAGTGGCCGAAGGATTGAAGACAATTTCGGCGCCGTTGAGGCCGAGGATTCGCGCACCCTCGGGAAAGTGGCGGTCGTAGCAGATGTAAACGCCAACCCGGGCAAAACGTGTCTGGAAGACCGGGTAACCGCCATCGCCGGGAGTGAAGTAGAACTTCTCCCAGAAACCCGGCGCGACGTGCGGGATGTGGTGCTTGCGGTACTTGCCGAGAAACGTGCCGTCGGAATCGATGACGGCCGCAGTGTTGTAGTAGAGGCCGGTCATCTCTTCTTCATAGACCGGAACGATGAGTGCCATGCGGTGTTTGGCAGCGACCTTCTGCATGAGCTTGACGGTGGGGCCGTCGGGAACGCGCTCGGTCATCTCATACCAGCGCGCATTCTGCTCAGCGCAGAAGTATGGGCCATAGAAGATTTCTTGCAGGCATAAGACCTGTACACCTTTTTTCGCAGCCTGCTCAATCATCTTCAGGTGCTTGTCGATCATCGCCTTCTTAATTTTGGCAAAAGGGTTTTCGGGGCCGAGCGGATTGTGCATCTGGATAAGACCACAACGGACCATTCGTGCCATAAGTTCACCTCGTGAAAAGAGGGGAGAAACTATAGCTCAGGATGGGTACATGAGGGCAGAAGAAATTCACACTGGGAGATGAAAGGGAGGCTCGGAACAGGAAACGTGTTTGGGAACGCACTGCCGCAGCGCACAGAAAGCGGGCGGCACACAATCTGCGTTAGACCGACTTACGTTGCGGCACCGGAACTTTGCGGCGGTCGTCTTGCGGGGTGAGGATCGATTCAGTCCAGCGACGAAGGTTTGGTTTGCGCCACGCGAAGTCATGAAAACGGTCGTAGCAATTGCAGCAGACAAACGTAGACTGAAGCACCGCAAAATACGCAACGTCGGAGAGGGAGAACTCAGCCCGATATACTTTCGTGCTTAGACAGGAAGGACAGATTAGGTGCGCCATAATTCACCCGATAAAAAGTTTCCTGCATTCTATGTGTTGTGAAGTTATTGTCAAGCAAGGAAACAACAATTTATATGCTACCTGGATATAGTGCGAAAAGAGCTGCGGCCACGGTGAGTAGTCCCGTGGCCACTTGCATGCGTTTCGTTGACAACCGTCTCAGTTCGCTGGTTTTGAGGTCATCACCAAAGTCCACTTCATAGAATGTCCGGGGGCAATAGTTACGTTCTGTGCAGTAACGTCCATGCACAGAGGGACAGGACCGCGGCTGCCCTTCCCCGCAGAAGCGATGGGATCCTTGTCACCGTCCGCACAAGCTTTCTTTTGCGCCTTGACCAGCGTAGAAGCATCGAGCAGGAAGGCGCGCGGGGTGGAAGAAGACTGAGCCAACGCAAAAGTTGCGGCGACCGACAGGACAACAAGTGCGTCAATCAGACGATTCAGTTTCGTGGGTTCCTACCAGTTGTGCATGGTTCCATCGAGTTTGCGGTTGACCGGCAAATACGCCCGCTCGTAGGGGTACCTGGCGGCAAGCGCTTCATCGATATCCACGCCGATGCCGGGTTTGTCGCCGGGATGCATCACGCCGTTTTCGAAGGTGTACGCGTGCGGAAATACCTTATCGGTCTCCGCAGTGTGGCGCATGTATTCCTGGATGCCGAAGTTGGGGACGCTGAGATCGAAGTGAAGGGCGGCGCCCATGCAGACGGGGCTAAGATCGGTGGCGCCATGCGAACCGGTACGCACCTGGTAGAGTTCGGCGAGAGCAGCGATCTTCTACATGTGCGTGATGCCACCGGCGTGCACGACGGTGGTGCGGATGTAGTCGATGAGTTGCTCGCGAATGAGCTGCTGGCAATCGATGATGGAATTGAAAACTTCTCCAACGGCAAGCGGCGTGACGGTGTGCTGTCGAATAAGGCGGAACGAATCCTGCATCTCGGCCGGAGTGGGATCTTCAAACCAGAAGAGGCGATAGGGTTCGAGGCTCTTGCCGACACGCGCGGCCTCAATCGGAGTGAGACGATGATGTCCGTCGTGGAGTAAGTGAATTTCGGGGCCGAACTCCTTGCGCAGACGCGCGAAGAGAGTCGGGATGAATTCCATGTACTGTTCCGTGGACCAGAAGTTTTCTTCCGCTGTGTTCTTCTCGGCGGGCTCGTAATACATGTCGCCACGTCCGACACCGTACGTGCTCTTGAGGCCGGGAATTCCGGACTGCGCACGAATCGCCTTGTAGCCGAGTTCGATGTAATGCGCTACGGCGGTGACAGTCTCTTCGAGATTGAGACCGCTAGCGTGTCCATAGATGAGTACCGCATCGCGCGACGCGCCTCCCAGCAGTTGATATAGAGGAACATTCAAGCTCTTTGCCTTGATATCCCACAATGCGGTATCGACGGCAGAGATGGCCGACATAGTCACGGGACCGCGACGCCAGTAGGCACCTCTATATAGGTACTGCCAGATATCCTCGATGCGACGGGCATCGCGGCCAATCAGCAGGGGGAGCACATGGTCGCTCAGGTAGCTGGCGACGGCGAGTTCGCGGCCATTGAGCGTGGCGTCGCCCAGGCCGTAGATACCGTCTTCGGTGACGATCTTCAGCGTGACAAAATTTCTTCCGGGACTGCACACAATTACTTTTGCGTCGACGATCTTCATGTAGTCTGTTTCTTCACTTTCTTTGACCGCAATTCATTTCTGCCGAAGTAACCCATGGGACTTCAAACGCTCGATCTTTCTAAATTGTGACGCCCGGAAATCACTAAACGTAGTCGTTGCGGCAGGGCGTGAAGATGTCGATGACGAGCGACTCTTCGAAGGCGGATGCCTGATGCTCTATTCCTCCTTTCACGACGAAGCTGTCGCCGCCGCGAACCTCGAACGTCGTATCGCCGCAGGTCACTTTCAGATGTCCCGATACGACATAGACGACCTGCTCGTGAGGATGACTGTGGCGTGCGCCAACCCAGCCCTTCTCCATGCGGTGTTCAACAAGAAAGAGTTTTTCGTTGAACGCTCCGATGCGGCGCGTCAGGCCCGCTTCGGGCGTTGACGGCTTCACGTCGCTACTGATGACAATAGAAAAATCAGGAGATGACTGCTTACTCGTTTCCATTTTCATCTAACTCGCTAACCCGCAGCCAGCGCGGTTTTCGTGGACTGCCTTGCTTCACGCACAATCTGCACATATTGGCGTGCCGCCTCGGTGATGCTTCGTGCGTCTCCAGACTTGAGCGACGCAGCGGACACCAATTCACCACCAATGCCCAGCGCAGCCGCTCCAGCCCTGATGAAATCAGCCGCAGTCTGCAAATTCACACCACCGGTTGGAATCATGGGGATGTTCGGCAACGGGGCCTTCAGTGCCTTGATGTACCTGGCGCCGCCAACCGTGCCGCAGGGAAATATCTTCACGAAGTCGGAGCCGGCATTCCACGCCGTAATAACTTCCGTAGGCGTAAGCGCACCAGCCATCATCAATTTGCCGACGCGATTGGCAAACTTGACCGTCTCCAGATCGAAGCCCGGGCTGACGAAGAACTCAGCGCCGGCGTCGAGACAACGTTGCGCGGTCTCCGCGTCGAGCACGGTTCCCGCACCGATGAGAACTTCCGATCCCATGGATTTTGTTAACTGCGCGATTACATCCACGGCGCCAGGGACAGTCATGGTAACTTCCACGACCGGAACTCCACCGGCGCACACCGCTTCCGCTGCCAGCATCGCTTCCTTTGGCGACGAGGCCCGCACAACCGGGACAATCCCGACTTCCACTACTCTTTTCGAAACTTCCTGTTTTGTCATTGTCCTTCGTCCACTGCCTTAACGTGCTATCCGCGCACCAGCACCGCGCATAACCTGAGTTACTTCCTTTAATGTCGCCATGGTGGTGTCGCCCGGAGTGGTCATGGCCAGCGCTCCGTGCGCTGCACCGCAATCCACCGCCCACTGCGCACCCTGCCCAGTGAGGAATCCATAAATGAGTCCCGACGCAAAGGAGTCGCCGCCGCCAACCCGATCGAATATCTCCAGGTTCTCGCGGTGCTTCGCTTCGTAGAACTGGTCACCGGCATAACAGATGGCGCCCCAGTCGTTGATCGAAGCAGTCTTCGCCTTGCGGAGCGTGGTGGCCACTACCTTGAATGGGAACTGCTTGACTACGGTTTCAATCATCTTCTTGAACGCTTCGACCTGGAGGTTCGAGATGTTCTCGTCCATGCCCTGCACCTCAAAACCGAGCGCGGCGGAGAAATCCTCCTCGTTGCCGATCATCACGTCAACCAGCGGCGCGAGTTGGCGATTCACTTCCTGCGCGCGCTCCTTGCCACCGATCGCCTTCCATAACGACTCGCGGTAATTGAGGTCATAAGAGATGATGGCGCCGTGACGCTTGGCAGCCTGCATGGCTTCCATGGCCACGGCGGGCGTGGTTTCAGAGAGGGCGCAGAAGATGCCGCCGGTGTGAAGCCAGCGCGCGCCAAGCTTGCCGAAAATCCCATCCCAGTCGATGTCACCAGCCTTGAGTTGCGAAACCGCAGTGTGGCCGCGATCAGAGCAACCCAGCGCGGGACGCACTCCAAAGCCGCGCTCGGTGAAGTTGAGCCCGTTGCGAACCGTGCGGCCAACGCCATCGTAGTCCACCCAGCGCACGAGCGACTGATCGACACCGCCCTGGTAGATAAGGTCCTGCAACAGGCGGCCCACGGGATTGTCGGCAATCGCCGTGACGATCGCCGTGTCGAGCCCGAAGCAACGCTTCAATCCGCGGGCGACATTGTACTCCCCGCCGCCTTCGGAAACCTCAAAGCTTCGCGCTGTCCAGATTCGGCGATCACCGGGATCGAAGCGGAGCATCACTTCCCCGAGGCCGATCAGGTCCCACTTGCATTGATCTTTCGATTTCACTGTCAAAGACATTCGTTCACCTTACCGGGCCAACCAGCCGCCATCCACAACAAGGACGTGGCCGTTGACGTAATCGCTGGCTGGAGATGCGAGGAAAACCGCCGTGCCAGCCAAATCCTGTGGCGTGCCCCAACGGCCCGCCGGAATTCTGTCGAGAATCTGCCCGCTGTGCTGCTCGTCCGCCCTGAGGACTGCCGTATTGCCGGTCGCCATATAACCAGGGGCTATGGCATTCCCGTTGATACCATCGGTGGCCCATTCATTGGCCAGAGCCTTGGTCAGTCGCGCGACGCCACTGAGTTTCAGAGCATCGAGAATCATGAATTCGCCTCACCATCGATATTGGCGGGCGTCAACCGCGGAGCCAGAAGTTGAATAAACAGCAACGCGATGAGATATGCGCACCCTGCAATGATGAAGACAGGAACGTAGTTGTCGTGGGTCAACTGGAGAAGGAATCCGGTGAAGGTGGCAATGCACATTCCGCCGACCGCACCGCCGAAGCCGCCGATGCCTACGACCGATGCAACCGCGCGGCGGGGGAACATGTCAGAGGCCAGCGTAAACAGGTTTGCCGACCAGCCCTGGTGGGCGGCCGCAGCAAGACTGATGAGCGCAACCGCGCCCCAGAGACTCTTCATGTTGGCGGCAAAGACGATGGGAACGACGGCAATTGCGCAGATCAGCATCGCAGTCTTGCGCGCCCGGTTAATGCTCCAGCCCATCTTGAGGAAGCGCGCGGGGAGCCATCCACCGAAGATGCTGCCGACGGAAGCCGCGTTGTAAATCACCACGAGAGGAAGGCCGAGGCTGGTAAGACCGAGGCCGTGTTCGGTGTTAAGGAATTTCGGAAGCCAGAAGAGAAAGAACCACCAGATTGGATCGGTAAGAAACTTGCCGATCAGGAAGGCCCACATCTGTTTATGCGGCACGAGCTGCAACCAGGGTAGGTTTGCCGACGATTCTGGTGGGTCGCTCTGGATGTAACGAAGCTCCGCAGGCGAGAGTTTTGGATGATCCTGCGGCGGGCGATAGATAGTCAACCAGGCAATGACCCAGATCAGGCTGAAGATTCCAGTGAAAAGGAATCCCCATTGCCAGCCGAGTTTCACCGCGATCCAAGGGATGACAAGCGGGGCGATGGTAGCGCCGACATTCGTGCCCGAGTTAAAAATACCCGTGGCGAAAGCGCGTTCTTTTTTGGGGAACCACTCCGCCACGGTCTTAATACCGGCAGGAAAATTTCCGGATTCGCCGATGCCAAGCGCGAAGCGGGCGATGCCAAATCCGAGCGCGGTGCGAACCAGCGCATGGCCCATCGCAGCGAGACTCCAGATGCCGATGGCCACGGCGTAACCGATGCGCGTACCGATGCGGTCGATGAGCCGTCCCATTAGAAGGAGGCCGATAGCATAGGCCGCCTGGAACGCAGTGACGATGTAACCGTACTGGATCTCGTTCCATCCGATCACGTGTTGCAACTCGGGGGCGAGCAGTCCGAGCACCTGTCGATCGATGTAGTTGATGGTGGTGGCCGCGAACAGGAGGGCACATATCGTCCACCGATATCTTCCGCCGACACCCGGCACTTCCGCTGCATCCGCCTGCGCTATGGAAGCCGCCTCACTATGGTCCGCCATATGTCTCCCTGGGCATTTCTCCAAAATCGTGTTTACTTACGGCTTGCTTCCAGACCCGAACCGCCCTGACCGAATCCGGGTTGTACGTTGACTACACCAAACTGACGGTCGTCCTTCTCGCGATGGGCGGCCATTGCCCAGAGGAATCCGATGGTGTGGCCCGGAATCGAAACGTTCGGGTGATAGCCACTTGGCATCAGAACGGCATCGCCGTCGCGCACCGGCACGACAAGTTCGGGATACTCGGTGTCGTTGTAGACGAGCTGCAGAGCGAAGGCCGGCGCGGGCATTTCAATGTAGACATACATCTCTTCGAGCATCTTGGCGTGCTCGTGCGGAGGCCAGCTTGTCCAGTTGCCGGGCTCGGAGATGGTGAAGCCGGCAACGAGACGGCCGGCATCGACGTTTTTGCCCAGCAGGATGCTGATGTGACGCGCCTGTCCGGGAGCGCCGGCACTGAACTTCAGCGACGGGTTCCTGGAGACTTCCGCGTAGGAAACGAATTGCAGAGGATAGTGATTCGAGACGTCCGACGAAAACTCGGCAAAATCGCAAGCGGAGTCGGTGCGAACTTCAATATGGCTGTCGCGCGGAATGTAAATCGAATCGTACTGGGTGAACTGGAATGTCTCTGCGCCCACCTTCATGGTCGCCTTGCCGGAGAGACAGATCAGCCCAGTCTCCTGGTTACCGTTATCGAACGCGACCGAAGGTTTCGAAGCGTTCAGAATGATGCGGCCATAAGAAAGGTGCTGGTTGGTGCTGTTCTGGGGAGTGACTGCTATGTGCCGTCCAACATGGCTGTTCGTTTTGCGAAAGACCATCCGGTCGACTGGGACGTGTGCTTGCGTGCTCATTCTCTACTCCTGTAGCTGCCTGGCGATTAGGTGCCGCCAGCGGCAATTGACGTAGCCTTCTTGCGTTTCCGCTCCCCAAATAGGCCGACAGGCTCGCATTTCGCAATATGGCACATAGTCTTACAATCAAATCCGTGCAGAAAAACCCGGCTTGCGCCGAGTTTTTGTTGCCGAAACTTACTTACTCGCGATCGCTTTCTGCGAGATTTCGCGGATCGAGGCAGGCTGATGTCCCCATTCAAGAGACAGCGCCTGAGCGGCCTCTTTCACCACTTCCGCGAGCATTGGAACCTTCTCCATGGTGATGCGGAACGAGGGTGCAGAAACGCTGATCGCTGCCGCCGGACGGCTTTCGTGATCGAGCACAACCGCAGCCACACATCGCACACCATCTTCGTTTTCCTCGTCATCGACGGCGTAGCCCCTCTCCCGAACCGCGCGCAGTTCCGCTTTAAACTCCGCGGGAGTCGTGATGGTACGAGCCGTGTAACGCGCCAACCCATGCCGCCGAATGATGTCGTCCACCTCCGGGTCCGGTAAACATGCGAGTATGGCCTTTCCCACCGCCGTGCAGTGCACCGGATTGCGGCGCCCTATGCTCGAAGACAGACGAACGCTTCGCGTCGGTTCCATCTTGTCCAGGTAGAGCACTTCACCCTGGTCGAGCACGCAAAGATGCACGGTTTCATCCGAGTGATACATGAGGTTCTCGAGATGCCGGCGAGCACGATCACGCACGTTGAAGCGGGCCACCGCCGCGCTGCCCAGTTCGAACAACCTGAGCCCCAACCTGTAGCGACCCGTCCTTGGGTCGCGGTCGATGACGCGGTGCCGTTCCAGCACCATGACGAGGCGATGTACCGTGCTCTTGTGGAAATGAACCAGTTCGGACAATTCAGCCAGGCTGGCGTCTTCGCGCACATTGGCTAACGCATTGATGATGGCTACGGCTCTGTCCAGAACCTGAACTCGGTAGAGTGTCGAATTTGTCTCTTCAGGTGGCACGAGGATGCATTCTATGCAATCGATAGCCAAAGTCAAGCAAGAATGAGATGGAAATTGCGAATATCAAGATCTGGTTTCATAACATGATACGACAAAACGATTTCTTGCTTGTGTGCCCAGCCTTGCGTCTCACTTGCCGGGCCGCTGATGATGCAGAGCATAGAAAAAGGGGCCGACTGGCGGCCCCTATCATTTGAACAACGAGACTAGTCTTCGACTGCGGCATGTTCCTCGCCCCGGTTTGTCTCCTCCGCCTTCCGGGAAACCGGCAGGATTTCGCGGACGATGACGTAGAGGATCGGAATGATGAACAGGTTGAGGAAGGTGGAAACGATCATGCCGCCGAAAACCGTAGTTCCAACCGAGTGGCGTCCAGCGGAACCCGCGCCAGTGGCAAACACGAGCGGCAGAACTCCAAGAATGAACGCCACTGAAGTCATCAGGATGGGACGCAGGCGAAGCCGTGCGGCTTCAATGGAGGCCTCAAAAAGCTTCATCCCTTTCGCCTGGAGTTGCTCGGCGAATTCGACGATCAGAATTGCGTTCTTGCTGGCCAGACCGATGAGCATGACGAGTCCGATCTGGCAGTAGACGTCGTCCTGCAAACCGCGCGCCGCCTGCGCTCCGAGAGCACCAAGGATCGCCATGGGCACGGCCAGCAGAATGATGAACGGAAGCACGAAGCTTTCATATTGCGCCGAGAGCGTCAGGTAGACGACCAGCAATCCGAGAGCGAAGAGGAAGATAGCCTGGCTGCCGGACTGAATTTCCTCCAACGCCAACCCCGTCCACTCGTAGGAATAGCCCTGCGGCAGGTTTTGCTTTGCCACGTCCTCCATGGCCTTGAGCGCCTGTCCGGAACTGTAGCCAGCAGCCGGGCTGCCATCGATTTCCGCCGAGCGGAACAGGTTGTAGTGGCTGATGATGCTGGCGTTAGTTGTTTCCTTGAGCGTCACCAGGTTGTCGAGCGGCACCATGGCTCCACCGGTCGATCGAACGTAGAACTCCTTGAGATCGCGCGGCTGTGAACGGAACTGCTTGTCGGCCTGCACGTAGACCCGGTAGGAACGGTTGTTGAAATCGAAATCGTTCACGTACTCGGAGCCCATGTAGATTTGCAGGGCCGAAGTGATTTCGCTGAAGGAGACACCGAGGCTCTTTGCCTTCTCGCGATCAATCTCCACGAGGAACTGCGGGTTGCGCGCGCTGAAGCTGCTGAAGAGGCTTCCCTTCTGCAGTTCCGGTCGCGCGTTCGCTTTCTGGATCAGCGTGTGCATCACGTTTTCCAGATCTTCAAGACTTCCGGAGCCGGTCTGCTGCAACTCGAACTGGAATCCGCCGTACTCGCCAAGACCCTGGATGGGTGGCGGCAGAATCGGAATGACGAGCGCATCTGGAATCCCCATCAGGGGACCGCGAACGTCATTGATGATCGTCTGTACGGAGTGCTGCGGGCCCTTGCGCTCGGACATGTTCCGAAGATTGATGAACACCATTGCGCGGTTAGGAGCCGAACCGCTGAAGCTGAATCCCGGAACTGCGAACACACCGGTAATGTCCGGATTTTGTCCAAGGATCTTCGCGGCCTGGTCGGCGATGTTCGACGTGTATTGGAGAGACGAGCCCTCCGGCGCCTGGATCATCACCATGAAATAGCCCTGGTCTTCATCGGGCACAAAGCTGGTGGGCACGGTCTTGTAAACCCAGTAGGTGGCGCCCAATGCCACGAAGAACAGGATGACTACAACGATTCGCATGCGCTCGAATGCTCTGAGCGACGCCGTATAGAGCGACGTACCTTTTTCCAGTAGAGCGTTGAAGCCGCGGAAGACGAAGAAGTGCGGCAACTCCATGTGCTTCAGCAAGAGCGCCGAAAGTGCGGGCGTCAGCGTCAGGGCGTTGAAGGCGGAAAGCGCGATGGAGAACGCGATGGTCAGCGCGAACTGCTGATAAAGGCGTCCGGTGGTGCCAGGGAAGAGCGAGACGGGGACAAACACCGCGATCAGGACGATAGAGGTCGCGATGACGGCGCTGGTCACTTCCGACATGGCAACTTCCGTAGCCACGCGCGCGTCTTTAATCCCTTCCTGTATGTGGCGCTCCACGTTCTCAATCACCACGATGGCGTCATCGACCACGAGTCCCGTAGCCAGCGTGATGCCGAACAGAGTCAGCGTGTTGATGGAGAAGCCGAATAGTTTGATGAACGCAAATGTACCGACCAGCGATACCGGGATCGTGATGGCCGGAATGATGGTGCTTCGCCACGTCTGGAGGAAGAGGAAAATTACCAGGATGACGATGAGAATCGCTTCCGCCAAGGTCTTGAGCACTTCGCTGATCGATTCACCGACCGCCGTGGTGGTATCAAAGGCGACGGCGTACTTCAGTCCCGGGGGGAACTGCGCCTGCAATTTCGCCAGTTCGTCACGCACGCCTTTGTCGACATCGAGCGCATTGGCGTTCGACAACTGCATGACGCCGATGCCGATGGCTTCGTGGCCATTGAAAGTAAGGTTGGTGCCGTAGTCCTCGGCTCCAAGTTCCGCGCGGCCCACGTCACGCAGGCGGATGAGCGATCCATCCGGAGCGCGTTTCAGAATAATGTCTTCGAACTGCTTGGGATCGTTGAGCCGTCCCTCGGCGCGCACGCTGATCTGGAACGATTGGCCGGGCACTGACGGCGGCTCGCCCACCTGTCCGGCGGCGACTTGCACGTTTTGCTCACGCAACGCGTTAACAACGTCTTCCGCCGTGAGGTCGCGCTTCGCCAGCCGCATCGGGTCGAGCCAGAGCCGCATGGCGTATTTGCGCTCGCCAAAGATGACAACGTTGCCGACGCCGGGAACGCGCTGCAATGCGTTTTTTACGTAGATGTCGAGATAGTTGCTGATAAACAGGCTGTCGTAGCGGTTGTTCTCGGAGTAGAAGCCCGCGGCGATCACGAACGATCCGGAGTTCTTGTTGATGAGAACGCCGGTCTGCTGTACTTCGGCCGGCAGACGGCCCAAGGCGGTGGAGGCGCGGTTTTGTACATCGACGGCCGCGATGTCGAGGTTGCGGTTGAGGTCGAATGTCGCAGTGATGGAACTACTACCGTCGTTACCGCTCGTGGACGTGATATAGCGCATTCCCTCCGCGCCATTGATCGCCTGTTCCAACAGTGTTGTAACGCTGCTTTCGACGGCCTGTGAGTTTGCGCCGGTATAGAAGGCGCTCACCGTCACCTGCGGCGGCGCCAGCGTGGGAAATTGCGCGATCGGCAACGTGGGGATGGCGATGGCGCCCGCCAGGATGATGAGCAGCGCGCATACGGTTGCGAATACCGGACGTCGGATGAAGAAATTTACGAACATGCGTGGCCTCCGGCGCCTAAGATTGCGGCTGCGGCTGTACTGGCATGCCGTCCATCAACATCTGTACACCAGTAAGAATCACGGTATCTCCCGGCTTGATTCCGTCGAGAACGATGTAGTCGTTGCCAACCACATCACCCAGGCGAAGGATGCGCTGGTGCGCCACGAAGCCATGCTCTCCCGGTTCGGCGATGAACGCGAACGCCTGACCATTCAAGCGCGACACTGCCGTAACCGGAATCAGCGGATGAGGGTTCCGGTTCCAGATGACGCGAACGTGAACGACCTGGTCGTTGCGGAACCTATGGCCGGCATTCGGAATGTTGGCCTTGACGAGCAAAAGCTGATTGTCCGGATCAATGCGCGGCGAGATGAAATCCACCGCCGTCTTCACGGGGGGCAGGCCGCTGTCACTGATGATCTCGACGGGCAATCCCCTGTGGACCTCGGATGCTTTTTCCGCGGGGATGGAGATGTAGGCTTCCAGCCGGCCGCTTTCGTCGAGCGTGGTGAGAACCGTGGAAGTCGTAACGTAATCTCCGACGCGCACCGGAATATCGCCGATCACACCATTCGTGGGCGCCTTTACTTCGTAGTAGCGCAACTGCACTTGCTGCTCACGAACGGATGCAGCCGAAGATGCGACATCGGCCTTGGAAAAATCGTATGCACTCTGCGCCTGGTCGAGAGCCTGGCGACTGACGACACCGGCCGCATACAACTTCTCCTGCCGCTCGAATTCCTTCTTATTCAACTGCATGGTTGCGATCTTCGAAAGGCGCGTGGCCTCCTGCGCATGAAGCGTCGCTTCCTGTTTGTGCGGATCGATTTCCAGCAACGGCTGCCCCGCGCGCACGGCACTGCCGGACCCGACGAAAATCCGAGTGATCTGCCCTTCAACCTGCGGTTGGAGCGTGGAAGAGTTGCGCGACTTAAGCGTCGCCAGGTAATCAGAAAACTCGCCAACCGGCTTCAGTTCGGCTTTCTGTACCTTGACTGGGAACGCTTGTTGCATTGGGCCCTTGCCGGCCTGGCTGGCGCCGCGATTACATGCGGTGAAACATAGTGCGGCAGCAATGATGGCAGAGGAAAAGAGCAGGCCGCTCCCCGAACGACGCAAGTACATATCAGTCCTCTTTATTGATGGTCGCCCGCTTCACGCGTACGCGCACATGGAGCGCGAAACGATGCGATGCGATTCGTCTTACAGCTCTAATTCATTTCACCCTGAAACACTACTATTGTACGACCTCGGCGGGATTCGCACACTCCATACGACGTATGGATTTCGAATTTGTCACATCCATCCTGAAGAGGAGTCAAAAAAATGAAGCGGAACGCCGGGTTTGTCATCCTGATGTTCCGCCATTGCCGACAGATGTTATTACATGAAGCTCGGAAGGTTATCCTGTCCTGCGCGTACGGTTCAGTCCAAATCGAAGAGCAGGATTTCAGACCCATTCGCGGAGCCTTCCACCGTCAGCGTCGATTCCGCGCTCACGGCTGCGCCATCACCGGCGGATAATTCGATTCCGTTGACCGCTACCTTGCCGCTCACCGCCTGGAGCCACGCGGAGCGTCCCGCCGGAAGCAGATGCTCCACCCGGGCTCCCTTGTCGAGCACGGAAGCGAACAAATCGGCATCCTGATGGATCGTCACCGAACCGTCGCGACCGTCGCGGGAGGCAATCAGCCGCAATACGCCGCGCTTGCTTTCGGCGTCGAAGAACTTCTGCTCATAGCTCGGAGTGACTCCCTCCTTATCGGGGAGGATCCATATTTGCAATAGATGGACAGCCTCGTCCTTCGAATGGTTGAACTCGCTGTGCAGGACTCCGGTTCCGGCGCTCATGCGCTGGACATCGCCGGGCCGGATGGTGGAACCGTTCCCCATGCTGTCCTTGTGCGAAAGTCCACCCTGCAGGACATAGGTGATGATCTCCATGTCGCGGTGCGGATGCGTACCAAAACCGTCGCCCGGCGCGACACGATCCTCGTTGATCACCCGAAGGCTGCGAAATCCCATGTGCTTCGGATCGTAGTAGCTGGCAAAGGAAAAACTGTGGTAGGTATCGAGCCATCCGTGATCGAAGTGGCCTCGTTCGTCCGAACGTCTTACGGTAATCATCTCTGCACCTCCAGTCACGATTCTTAGATGCTTTAACATTAAAATAGTTTCAGCGCATATTGGGTGCGGTTATCTTCCTGTTTTCATTACTTTGCGGTTAGAGACGTTCCGAGTTTGCGGCAGAAAATGGCAAGTTGCTTCTGTTCGGATGGGGTCAGGCGGCCCATGGCTTCGACAATCTGCGCGGCATGTCGCGGAAAAATTCGCCGCATCAATTCCCTACCCTTCGCCGTGAGCTCAACGAGCACGTACCGGCGATCTTCAGCGTTTTTTGAACGGCGAACGAGTCCGCAGCGAACCAGATTGCTGACGACCATTGTCAGGTTGCCGCCGGTCTTCAGTATCTTCCGCGCGATGTCCGAGGCGTAAAGCGGGCCCAGGTGGTAAAGGACTTCCAGCACGGCGAACTGCGTCGGCGTGAGACCCTCTTCGCTCAGGCCGCGCATGGCAAAGGCATGAGCCGACTCGCTGGCGCGAATCAGCTTAACGTATGCGCTCAGGGCACGGCGTTCCTTCGCATCTCCACGGTAGAGAGGCATGACGCGATCATTGTAACCTTTTGACCGTGAAGAGGATCTTCAATCGGAAACCGTCGCAACAAAGCGATCGTCGAGCGGCAAGTGCAGATCGCGCCAGCCCTGGAAGCCTCCGGCCAGCGGCCGCACGCGAGCCACGCCAAGCTCTTGAAGTTTTTGCGCCACCCGGGCGCTTGTGGCTTCGTTTGGTCAAGTGCAATAGAGGATGACCTCGCGATCCGGAGTGAGCCAGTGCTTCTTCTCATTGAGTTCGTCGGGTGCGATGCGGATCGCCCCGGGCAGCACGCGCGGGTCGACGACAAACTCAAGCGGGTGGCGAAGATCGACGATGTGGAAGTCTTCTCCGGCGGCAATGCGTTCGGCAAGTTCCTCGGGCGAGATGCGAGAACGCGCGATCTCACGCACGAACTCCTGCTTGCGATACCACTTCACAACGATATTGAAGAGCGTTCCCGCCATCAGCAGGCCAAGCGCCCAGATGCCTATGCTCCGCGCAACGTCCATTTGCGACATGGGACGCACGGGCAGGTAGCCGATCAGCATCATTGCGATCATCCAGACGAAGGTTCCGGCGGTGTTCCAGAGAAGAAACTTCCGTCGTCCGAAGCGCGTGCTGCCGGCCACCGCGGGCGCCACGTGTGCGACGCCGGGGATGAACTTGGCAACCAACAAGGTGCGTAATGCGTTCTTTCCCAGTGACTCCTGTGAGCGCCGCACGCACGCATCGGGCTCCATGGAAATGCGGCAGAGAAAACGAAGGATGGTTGTCCCGCGACGGGCTCCAAGCTCATAGAGCGCCTGGTCGCCAACCATGGTGCCAAGAAGCGAAACGGCCAGCGCCGCCGAAAAATTCATGCTGCCGAGAGCAGACCAGGCTCCAACAGCGATCAGCAGCGGAGTGACGATCAACGGCAAACCCATGCGCTCCAGCAACATCGCAAGAAACAGAAACACGTAGGGATGATTTGCGAGAGCGTGGACATGAAAGAAGTGCTGCATATACAGATTCACCGGATCGCGATTGTCGCCAGAAGAGCGGCGACAACACTTAGATGTGTCATGCTGCCCGCAGGTCTCACACTATGTCAACGAATACAAACGAATGGGTGTTGACATTGGATTTCAAATACGTGTAGAGTACGAGCACTCAAGGACTCATTTCGATGCACGCAACTCGATTTACCAGCTTCGGCTACGCTTACCGCTATTACTTTAGAATAGCGGCGCCGTCGAGGCTCGCGTGCAGTGGACCAGCAACCTGGTAACCCAATAAAAGCACAAGATCCCGAAGGAAGCCGCGATTCTAAGAATCGCGGCTTTCGCTTTTTGGGCAACTTTCAGCAACAGGTATTCAGGTATGACGGACATGACGAACAATCGAATGGACCTGCGACGCGCGGAAATCGATGAGATTGACGCGACGTTGCTCGAACTGCTGAACCGGCGCGTGCGCGTGGTGGCGGAGATTGGGACGATCAAGAAGACCACGAACACACCGGTCTTCGACCCGAGTCGCGAACAGGCGGTACTGCACCGCCTGCGTACGTCTAACCCGGGCCCGCTGGATGCACCCGGCATTACGAGAATTTTCCGGCGCATTATCCGCGAGTCGCGCCGCATCGAAGAGCAGGTCTGGCGGACGGAGGATCGTCCGTGAGCGACGCCTCGTCATCCCAACCTCGCGTCGCCTTCCAGGGAGCACGCGGCGCTTTCAGCGAAATCGCCGTGCGCAAGCTGTTTCCGCTCGGCGCCGAGCCAGTCCCCTGCCGCACGTTTGAAGATCTCTTCGCGGCCATCGACACCGGCGCGGCCGAACTTATCCTGGCTCCTCTCGAAAACACGCTCGCCGGCCCGGTGTACCGCTGCTATGACCTGCTGTACGAAAGCCAATTGCAGATCATTGCCGAAGTAGGGATCCCGGTTGTCCACTGCCTGATCGCCTGTGAAGGTGCAACGCTCGCGACGCTGGCAACGGTGGAATCGCATCCGGTTGCCCTGGCGCAATGCGAACGCTTCCTGTGCGATCATCCAACCGTGCAGCGCAGGGCGGCCGACGATACGGCGGCAAGCGTGGAAGCGGTCCTCGCAGCCGGCGACCTGACGCGCGCTGCCATCGCCAGCGCTGCCGCGGCGCGACTCTACGGCGGAACGATCCTGCGCGAACACATCGAGGACGACCCAAATAATTTCACTCGCTTCGCGCTGCTCTCGCCGCCCCGTCCGTATTCACATGAAGCGGACACGACGTCGATCGCCCTGACGCTGCCCAACGTTGCCGGCTCGCTCTGGAAATCGCTTGGTCCGTTCGCGACGCGCAATCTTGATTTGCTCAATATCGTCAGCCGTCCGCTGAAGGGGGAGCCCTGGCACTACCGGTTCTTCCTCGATGTGGCCGCTCCGCTCAGTCACCGGCCTGTTGCCGATGCGCTCGATGAGTTGGATAAATCGGCTCACTCGGTCCGTGTTTTCGGATCTTATCTTTCCAACCGCTTTGATTTGGCCAACCAGCAGGCGCAATTTGCTGGACGAACAAAAGGAGAAGTTCCCCGTGCTGATTAATATGCAGAAAACCGCGAGCCGCGTCGACATTGCCGCAGTGCTCGACCAGCTTTCGAAGCAGGGTATCGCCGCGCAAGTCGTGCGACAGGCGGAATCCGCGGTCGTCATCGTTACCAACGGATCCAGCGGTGACAACATGCGCTCGCTCTCCGGCTCGCCGGGAGTCGACAAGGTGGTCGATATCGATCAGCCATTCAAGCTCGCCAGCCGCCAGGCACGGCATGAATCGACTGTTGTCAATGTATCAGGCGTAAAGATTGGCGGCGCGGATGTCGTGGTGATGGCCGGCCCGTGTTCGGTCGAGTCGCGGGAGCAGATCCTGGCGACGGCCGTGGCCGTCAAGAAGATGGGCGCAAAGATGCTGCGCGGCGGAGCTTACAAGCCTCGCACTTCGCCGTATGAATTCCAGGGACTCGGAGTAACCGCGCTGGAATTGCTCCGCGAGGCACGCGAACTCACCGGGCTTCCGATCGTGACCGAGGTCATGGCCACGGACGACGTTGACCTGGTCTGCAAATATGCCGACATGCTACAGATCGGCGCGCGCAACATGCAGAACTTCGCCCTGCTGCGGCGGCTCGCCACCTGCGGCAAACCGGTCATGCTGAAGCGAAGTCCGGCGGCGACAGTCCGGGAGTGGTTGCTGGCGGCTGAGTATCTGCTGGTTGGCGGGAACGCAGACGTTGTTCTCTGCGAGCGCGGTGTGCGAGGTTTCGAGCGGGAGACGCGGAATACGCTGGACGTCAATGCGATTGCGCTGGCCAAGCAGCTTTCCCACCTGCCAGTCATCGCCGATCCGTCGCACTCTACGGGGCGGCGCGAACTGGTGGCACCGGCAGCAAAAGCGGCGATCGGCGCCGGGGCGGACGGTCTGCTGATCGAAGTTCACCCGAACCCCGACAGTGCATTGTCCGACGGGGCGCAGTCTCTCGAGTTCAACCAGTTTGACGATTTGATGCGTAGCTTGCGCGAGCCATTGCGGCGGCTCGCATAGTCGCATCCGCCATCCAGTACGGGAAAGGGGAGCCCCGCGGCTCCCCGCTTCTTAAGATTTACCTACCTGTAGATCGTTCTTTACGGAAAACACTCCGGGGACGGAATTCGCCCGGATGCCCGCCGCGTCCCTGTCGGCTTGCGAGCTTACGACCCCCACCAGCCGCACATGCCCTGACTTCACCAGGATGTGAATGGCCGGGGCCGCTTCCCATCCATAGCGCGACAAACCGCCGAAACTGAAAATCGTGCGCGCTTCCGCGATGCGAATCCAGTAGTCGTCTGGCGACGGCGGCAGAACGTCGATCCTGTTGATCACATTCTTTACGCCTTCAACCCGCTTCACGACTCCTTCGGCATCACTCTTCAGGGTGGGATTTACCACCTCGCCGCCAAGAATCACCGTGTCACCGTCCACACGGAACGAGATGATGTCGAACAGCGTGTAATACGGCAGCATCGCAATTTCGTGCCGCACCTTGTTGGCAATGCGCAACTGGTCCGGGTTGCTGAACGTAAACGTCTGCTTCAGCCCCGGGAATACCAGGATCATGTTGCTGCCCGGCTCGTTCCACCACGCGGCAGCTTTGTTCTTTGCCTGCGAAGACTTCTTTGTACTACCCGAACTCTGCGCCGACAGGGGAATTCCCGTCATCAACAACCCTGCCACCAGCAGAGCACACACTACAAACGAAGCTTTACGCATGGTTCTCCTTTCAACGTGCGCCAGCACTTTATGTGCCGCACGACGCACGCTATCACACTTCATTTTGAACCCAGATTTGTCAATGTAGTTGCTTGGCGGACTTAGGTGCCGTAGCTCGCGGGAATGACAACTGTCATGCCAACTGCATGACGCAGCACACTGGCAGGCGAGGGAAGCTGGGGTCAATATGCAATTGGAAGCGGAAATTGGGCATACATTTAACAGCGCCGAAATAAAGATGCATAACAATCAATCCAATGAACGGGTCCGAAACGACGGTTGCTTCGAGGGTTGCCGCGGTGTACCTTGCTGGGCAGGAAGTCCCACTACAATTGAGCATCCACCAACAACGGGAGACATACCCGCATGAGTGCTCCGGACCTTTCAGCCCTCAGGATCGACGACCACAAGCGCAGTAGCCGGGGCAAGCCCTGGTTACGCTGGACGCTTGGAATCATCTTTATATGTGCCTTGATTGTGTTGTCGGTTTTCGCTCTTCGCAGCAGGGATGTCGCGGTGGAAGTGATGACCGTCCACGCCTCGACCGGTGACAACAACATCACGTTGCTGAATGCCAGCGGTTATGTCACGCCCCGGCGCCGGTCAACCATCGCCGCCAAGATCACCGGGCTCGTCACTGCCGTGTATGCCGAGGAAGGCATGCACGTCCGCGAAGGACAAGTGCTGGCAACCCTGGATGAGTCGGACGCGAAAGTAAGACTCGACTCGGCGAAGGCCGATATGGTGGCGACGCGCGCCGGACTCGCCGACTTGAAGGTGAATCTTGCAAACGCACAGCTCGACCTGGCTCGCGCCAAGGGACTTGCGGTAGCCGGCGTAGGCACGCAGCAGGCGCTCGACCTCGCGCGCACAAACGTCGAGAGTTACCAGGCGCGCATCATGTTGACGAAGGAACAGGTGCTCGCCGCCGAGAGCAAGGTGGCAGTCGCGCAACAGGATTTGGACAACTGTGTGGTGCGCGCGCCGTACGCGGGACTGGTCGTCTCCAAGGATGCGCAGGTTGGAGAAATGGTTTCGCCGATCTCGGCTGGCGGCGGCTTTACACGCACCGGCATCGCGACACTCGTCGACATGAATTCGCTTGAAATCGAAGTCGACGTGAACGAATCCTACATCGCTCGCGTGGTCCCTGGACAGCGCGTCATCGCAGTGCTCGATGCCTATCCGGACTGGAAAATTCCGGCCCATGTGCGAACGATCATTCCGACGGCCGACCGTCAAAAGGCGACGGTCAAAGTGCGTATCTCGTTCGACAAGCTCGACCCGCGCATCATCCCCGACATGGGCGTGAAGGTATCGTTCCTCGAAGATCAACCGCGTTCGGCGAGCAAGGCCCCGAAAATCATGGTGCCAAGCGCAGCGGTGCGAAACGACAATGGCTCAACGATCGTCTTCCTTTATCGCGACGGCAAGCTGGAGCGCCGCGCAGTGAAGGTCGGCGATGTGAGCGAGAACCAGGAAGAGATCATCGCCGGTCTTACGGACGGCGACCAGATCGTAAGCCGCGACCTTGCGAATCTTCGCGACGGCGAAGCGGTGAGGATCAAACAGTAAGGAGCAGCCGATGGTCAGGGTGGATGGAAACGGCAACGGCGACAGCCTGGTCCGCGTGCGCGGGCTCGACAAAAAATATCAGCGCGGCAGCGAGGAGATTCATGTCCTGCAGGGACTGAACCTCGACGTGGACGCGGGCGAATTCGTCGCGTTCATGGGCCCGAGCGGTTCCGGCAAAAGTACTCTGCTGAACCTGCTCGGCGGCATTGACCTGCCAACCGCGGGCACCATCACCGTCGCGAACGACGAAATCACGCATCTTTCCGGCAGCAAGCTCACCGACTGGCGGGCGCGCCACGTGGGATTCGTCTTCCAGATGTACAACCTCATCCCGGTGCTGACGGCCTTCCAGAACGTCGAATTGCCGCTGCTGCTGACGAAACTCTCGAAGGCGGAACGCCGCAAGCACGTGGAAACAGCAATGGCACTCGTAGGGCTCTCGGATCGTATGCACCACTACCCGCGTCAGCTCTCCGGTGGACAGGAACAGCGCGTGGGTATTGCGCGCGCGATCGTGGCCGATCCCACCTTCCTGCTCTGTGACGAGCCAACCGGCGATCTCGACCGCAAGAGCGCCGATGAAGTGCTGTCGCTGCTGGAGACACTTTCACGTCAGCATGGCAAGACGATCCTGATGGTGACGCACGATCCGCTGGCGGCCGAGCGCGCACACTGCGTCCTGCACCTCGACAAGGGGGTACTCACCGAAGGGAAGAAAACGGGAGCAGCGCAATGAAATACATTCCATTGATACTTGCGAATCTATTCCGCAAGAAAATCCGAACGTTGCTCACGGTGGGATCGTTTGGGGTGGCGCTCTTCCTCTTTGGACTGCTGGCGATTGTTCGCGGATCGTTTACCCAGGGACTCGACGTGGCAGGCGCCGACCGCCTTGTCATCATTAATAAGGTCTCGTTAATCCAGCCGCTGCCGCTCTCCTATCGCGACCGGCTGCTGCAAATCCCTGGCGTGAAGCAGGTGACCTTCGCTAACTGGTTTGGCGGCGTCTACCAGGACGAGCGCAACTTCTTCGCGCAGATGGCCATCGATACTCCGACGTATTTGCAGATGTTCACGGAGTTCAAAGTACCGCCCGACCAATGGAAGGCTTTCGAAGCCGACCGCGAAGGCTGCATCGTCGGCGCCGATCTCGCCAAACGTTTCGGCTGGAAGATTGGCGACCGCATCCCGATCAAGGGAACGATCTTTACAGGTAATTGGGAGTTCAATATCCGAGGCATCTACACCGGTGCGCGGCGTCAGGATGACACAACCCAATTTTGGTTCCATTGGAAATATCTCGATGAGCGGCGAACTTTTAGCAAAGGCATGGTCGGCTGGTACACGATTCGCGTCAACAATCCGGATGACGCAGTGAAAGTCGCAAAGGCGATCGACACGACGTTTGCCAACTCTCCGTGGGAGACGAAGACCGATACGGAGAAGGCGTTCGCCACGGGCTTTGTGAAACAGATGGGCAACATCCAGTTCCTCATCATGAGCATCGGTGGCGTAGTGTTCTTCACGCTGCTGCTGGTGACGGGCAACACTATGGCAATTGCCGTGCGCGAACGCGTGCGCGAACTTGCGGTGCTGAAAGCAATTGGATTCTCCGATATCTTCGTGATGCTTCTCGTACTCTTCGAGTCGGTCGTCGTCGCCCTGGCGGGCGCGGGCCTGGGACTCGGAGCGGCCAAGGCACTCACGCTCCTGGGAGATCCAACGCATGGCATGTTGCCGTTCTTCTTCCTTCCCGCAGGAGCGATCACGGCGGGCGTTGCGCTTGCCCTTGTCGTGGGATTGGCCTCCGGCATCATCCCGGCTCTTTCGGCCAGCCGGTTACGCGTGGTTGACGCATTGCGGAGGGTTTAAGAGATGGCGATTCCACTTTCCTACAACTTACGGAGTCTGCGCGTTCGCTGGACCTCCACGGTGGTTGCCGTGCTCGGCATCGCCGGCACTGTCGGTGTCTTTGTCGCCATGCTTGCGCTGGCGCGAGGATTCCACGCCACCCTCGTCGCGTCGGGTTCCCCGGACAACGCCATCGTCCGGCGCGCCGGGTCCACGTCCGAGATGGAAAGCGCGGTCACGCTCGACCAGGTAAAGATCATGGAAGACGCGCCCGGTGTCGCGCGCGACAGCTCCGGTCCGCTGGTAAGCCCGGAGGTCGTTGTGATCGCGGCCTTCCCGCTGAAGTCGAGCGGCACTGATGCCAACGTGCAAGTCCGTGGCGTCTCGCCAAAGGCTCTTTCCGTTCGTCCGTCGGTAAAGATCGTAGCCGGGCGATTCTTTCACTCGGGTCTCAACGAGCTTGTGGTGGGACGAAACGTAGCGGCCAGTTACAGTGGCCTTAACCTTGGAGACACCGTCAAATTCGGCGGTGGCCAGTGGAAGGTCGTCGGCGTTTTCGACGCGGGGGGCAGCGCCTTTGATTCCGAGATCTGGTGTGATGCGGCGGTGCTCGACCAGGTCTACCAGCGTCCGCAGAACATCTTTCAGTCCGTCACCGTGCGTTTGACTTCACCGGCCGCGCTGACGCAGTTCAAGGATGCGCTGACCTCCGATCCGCGCATGACCGTGACGGTGGATCGCGAGATCGAATACTACGATAAGCAATCACGCGCGCTCACGACGCTCATCACCGTGCTGGGTACGATGGTCGCCGCCATCATGGGCATTGGCGCCATCTTTGGCGCGCTCAACACCATGTACTCGGCCGTCTCGGAGCGGTCGCGCGAAATCGCCACCATGCGCGCCATCGGCTTCGGCTCGGGAACCATCGTGCTCTCGTTCCTCTTTGAAGCGATATGCATCGCACTGATCGGCGGCGCAATCGGATGCATCATCGTGTTGCCGCTGAATGGACTGACGACGGGAACAATGAACTGGCAGACGTTCTCGCGCCTGGCGTTCGCCTTCCGCATCACTCCGAGCCTGCTCATCATGGGAATCGTCTTTTCGCTACTAATGGGAATTCTGGGAGGAGTCCCGCCGGCGGTTCGCGCCGCACGCACGCGCATCGCGTATGCGCTCCGCGAACTTTAGACGCGAGACCAGACAGAGGGAGTCGCGGCGGCGGCTCCCGCGTTCAAATTTCTTTCCGGCCGATCCACTTCTCGACTGTTGCTGGACGGAAGCTGCGAAACGCTTCAACCATTGTTTCGATATTGCCGTCAGCGATCACCAGCCTGCGATTTTCCGCGCGCAGAAATCCCTCGCTCACCGCATGATCGAACATCTTCAACATCGGCGTGTAGTAGTCCTCCACGTTGAGCAGCCCGCACGGCTTACGATGCAGCCCAAGTTGGCTCCAGGTGATCACTTCGCAGAATTCCTCGAAGGTGCCAAAACCTCCCGGCAGCGCGATGAAGGCATCCGATAGCTCGGCCATCTTCGCCTTGCGTTCGTGCATCGACGGCACTACGTGAAGCCGCGTCAGTGCACCGTGTCCAATCTCTTTTCGCATCAGCGCATCGGGAATCACGCCAATGACTTCCCCGCCAGCGGCAAGCGCGGTATCGGCAACCACGCCCATCAGTCCGACCTTGCCTCCACCGTAGACCACGCCAATGCCCTGCCCGGCGAGATAGCGGCCGACACTCTCGGCCGCCAAGCGATATTCATCTCGCACACCAACACTCGAACCACAAAATACGCAGATCCGGCGCAACACGTCCTCCCGTGGAGGGTTTGTCTCCCTCATACAGATATAGGGTGAAATTAACAATATATGCGATTGCGTTTCCTTGGACCATTAGCCTTCTTGCCGCTGCTCTTTGCCAGCAGCGCGCATGCACTTGCCCGGCAACCTGCTCCGCAACGCGCAACGATCGTGATGGGCGGCGGCACCATCGACGTCAGGTTGCCGGACAGCCCGATGGCACTTTCGCGCGCCGATCTGCTCCACTGGGTTCGAGCGGCGGCCACGGCCGTGACCCATTACTACGGCCACTACCCGGTGCCTCACGTCACGCTACGCATTCGGAGTTTTGACGGCTCGGGCGTGCGTCATGGGGTCACGTTTCCCTGGCATGGCGGCGTCATCATCATTCATGTGGGAACGGGGACCACGGTCGCCCAACTGAAACGCGACTGGATGCTGACCCACGAGATGGTCCACCTCGCCTTTCCTTCCATGGCTGACAACCATCACTGGATCGAGGAAGGAATCGCAACCTACGTGGAGCCAATTGCGCGCGCCGAGACCGGCGAATATCCCGTGCGTTCCGTGTGGCGACAGTTTGTCCGCGACATGCCGCAGGGCGAGCCGGCCCCGGGAGACAAGGGCCTGGATCGCACACCGACCTGGGGACGTACGTACTGGGGAGGAGCGATGTTCTGCCTGCTTGCCGACGTGCAAATTCGCGAACAAACGCACAATCGCATGGGGTTGCAGGATGCGTTGCGAGCAATCGTCAACCACGGCGGGGTGATTTCGCAGAACTGGACGATTGAAAAGGCTCTCGCTACCGGCGACCGCGCCACCGGGACGCATGTACTGGAAAGTCTCTACCGCCGGATGCGCGACAAGCCAGCGAACGTCGATCTGGATCAATTATGGAAACAGCTTGGCGTGGAAGCGAACGGCCACAGCATGAGCTTCCTGAACTCTGCGCCGGATGCCGCCACGCGGAAGGCAATCACTCCGCCGCGCAGCTAAGCTCACTGTGCGATTTAGTCTGCCGCGGTACGGCGCAGCGAACGCACTTCGTCCAGAAAGAGGATGTCCGGCGGCCCGACTACTCCGGCGTCCGCCATGGCCTTTTTCAGGTAGTCGGAAGCCATGTACTCCTGCGCCATTTCCAGCGAGCTGTACTCAAACAAAAGGACGATCTCGTTGGAGTTATTGTGCTGATGAAAAATCCGGTAGTTCAGCTCTCCGCCCGCCTTGCGCATATTCAGGCAGCTATCGAACGTGCCCTTCCAGCGCTCGAAATCCTGCACCTTGTGACGAACTATGACGTTCACCATGGCTCGGTTCTCCCTGGACCAGTGTAACAACATATCGTGCGCGGCATGAATTTTAGCACTGGCGACGGAGCTCTCCGGAAGAGATAGTTCGCGGATGCGCGGGAGGCGATTCGCCCGGAAAAATTCAGTCCCGCCGCTCCAGCACCATGCGGATTCCATACTTCGGACGTAGCGTAAACAGCGGTTGCGGTTCGATACGCTGAGCGGGTACGAGTTCAGCACGAAAACGCTGCGCCAGCGTTGCCAGCGTCAGCACGCCCTCCATCCACGCAAAGGACTCTCCGATGCATTGACGCGGCCCCATGCCGAACGGCAAGTACGTCCCGCGAGGCCGCCGCGCCCGCGCCTCCGGCGTGTGTCGCTCGGGAACAAACTTCAGCGGGTCGTCGAAATACCTCGGATCACGATGCATCACGTATTGGCTCATCAGCACCGTGGTCCCGGCGGGAAAAGACCACTCGCCGAGCGCGAAATCCTGCACGGCCTCCCGCCCCATCGCCCACGCCGGCGGATAGAGACGCATCGATTCCGCCAGCACCATCTCCGTGTACTGCAATCGCGGAAGATCTTCATACACGGGCAGCCGGCCACCGAGCACTTCCCGAATCTCCGCGTGCATCCGCTCCTCCGCCTCCGGGTTCTGCGAGAGGAGATACCAGGTCCACGTCAGCGCAATTGCCATGGTCTCGTATCCTGCAAGAAAGACGGTGACCACCTGCCCGCGCAAATCGTCGTCTGACCATTGCATTTGCCGCTCAGCGTTCAACATCATCGAGAGCAGGTCGCCATTGTCCTCCTGTAGCCGATGCTGGTCGATCAACCTGTCAGCCATCGCGTATATTGCATCCCTTGCACGGATGGCCTTGCGCAGCGGCGTGAACGGAATCTTCAGCAAAGTGCGGATTCCCGGTAGAAGCACCAGTGGGTGATAGACGTCCATGATGTCACTGACCGCGCGATTCAGCGTGACAATTTCCTCGCCGAGGTCGCGACCGAAAAACGCGCTGCCGACCACGCCAAGACTGTAGTGCATCATCTCGCGGTAGATATCCACCTCGGAGTCTGGCTGCCATCGCTCGCGTAATTCCGCAGCACGCCGCACGATTTCGCTGGCATAGGTAGCGATGCGCTGGCGGTGGAACGCCGGTTGCGCAATCCGGCGCTGGCTCCAGTGCGTGTCGCCGTCGGCCGTAATCATGCCGTTGCCGAGCAGAATCTTCGAACGTTGCTGCACCCGTTCCTTGATAAAGTTAGCGTGCTGCACAACCAGCACTTCGCGAATGTATTCAGGGTGATTGAGGTACACAATGTGCCGGTGCGCGAGCTTATAGTGAGCAATGTCGCCGTAGGTGCTGGCGAGATGGGAAAACAACGCGATCGGGTCCACCGGACGAAACCGCCGCAGGGCATACCACAACAGATTGACGTCGAGTCCCGGCGGGAAATGATAACCGCCGTCTTGCCCGAAGCCATGGTTGCCCCGGGCTGGATCTCCTGCCGTGGTTGGCCGTGTACTCATACTTTATTTACAGATGCGGCGCGCCGAAAGAAGCTTCACTGGGATTTGCTTTTGCTCGTCCACCAGGGCCGATTATTGCGAAGAAACCAGCCCCCGGGAGACGAAACCCGGTCCACATTCGACACATATCCTTTTTATTGCTGAGGCACTTCATTGCGTCCGCCGCTCGGACGTGATAATTTCCAGCAGCGAGGCTCGTTTTCACCGGATACTTTCATGCATATAGATGATCTGCTACGGATTGCGATGGATCGTAAGGCATCCGATCTCCACTTGAAGGTCGGCAACTACCCGCACATCCGCATCGACGGGGAACTGCTCCCGCTCACCGAACTAACCCGCGTTACCGCCGAGGACATGCTGAACATGGCCTTCAGCATGATGTCGAACCGGCAGAAACAGAAGTTCAAGGAGTCCGCCGAGCTCGACATGGCATACGGCGTTGCCGGACTGGGACGCTTCCGCGTCAACGTTTTCCAGCAGCGCGGCAACGTCGGAATCGTGCTCCGCGTCATCCCCACCAAGATTCGCGCACTCGACGAACTCTACCTGCCGGCCATCATCGAGAAGATCTGCGAAGAAGCGCGCGGCCTGGTGCTTGTGACGGGCGTGACCGGCTCCGGAAAATCGACCACACTTGCGGCCATGGTCGACCGCATCAACTCCACGCGCTCCGAGCACATCATCACGATCGAGGACCCGATCGAGTTCCTGCATCGCGACAAGAAGGGTTTTGTGAATCAGCGCGAGGTCGAAGTTGACACACCATCGTTCGGCTCGGCGTTGCGCTCCAGCCTCCGCCAGGATCCCGACGTAATCCTCGTCGGCGAAATGCGCGATCTGGAGACGATCTCCACCGCGCTGCACGCCGCCGAAACCGGTCACATGGTGTTCTCCACGCTGCACACGCTGGACGCCGTGGAGACCATCAATCGCATCATCTCCGTGTTTCCCCCGCCTGAGCAGAAGCAGGTCCGCATGCAGCTCGCGGCCACCCTCCGCGCCGTCATCAGCCAGCGACTCGTCAAGCGCTCGGACGGCCCCGGTCGCGTGCCGGCCGTCGAGGTGCTCATCTCCACGGCGTACATTCGCGAGTGCATTGTCACGCCGGAAAAAACGCGCAATATCAAGGAACAGCTCTCCCAGGGAACATCACAGTACGGGATGCAGACCTTCGATCAGTCGCTCTACGATTTGTTGCAGAAAGGCCTTGTAAGTTACGAGACGGCCATGGAGAACGCCTCCAACCCCGACGACTTCAAGCTGCGGGTACAAGGCATCTCCGGCACCGCCGAGGCCACGCGCAACGATATGCACAGCTACGGAAAATAGGACACATCGACATCCATGGATAACAGTCCGCCGGACGCGCGCGTCCAGCACGCTTTGCTGAGAGAACCGGCGCAATCTTAATATTTTGCGCCCGCACGCAAGAGGCGATACCCTTTATGCATGTGGGGCGTATTGTCTTCTCTTCGTAACGACGTTCTGTCCAACCCTGAACTTCAAAAACTTCTTGCGGAAAATCCCTGGCTCGTGCCCGTCGCTTGGGTACTTGGCGGCATTGCGCTTGGCTGGCTGATCGAAAAGGCCATTCTTGGATACCTTCAACGGCTGGTAAAGCGAACAAAGCGGAAAACCGACGATGCCATCATTTCGGCCCTCCACGGATTGCCATGGATCTGGTGCATCCTGGGCGGTATGGACGCAGCCATCGATGCGATGAACCTGCGGCCTCGTCTCGACACGATCCTCGTCAATTCGATTGTGGGCCTGGTAATCCTGACTATCACTGTCGGCGTTGCCCGCCTGGTCACCAACCTCACTTCCCTATACTCCGGGCAGTCCGATGGGCGGTTCCCATCCACGTCGATACTCAGGAATTTGGCCGCGATTGTCGTCTATCTGCTGGGCTTCCTGGTTATTCTGCAGACGCTCGGCATCTCCATCACTCCGGTGCTCACCGCATTGGGTGTTGGCGGCTTGGCCGTCGCACTCGCGCTGCAGGACACGCTCGCGAACCTTTTCGCCGGTCTGCAAATCATCGCGTCCCATCAGGTAAAGGTCGGCGACTACATCAAGCTGTCAACCGGCGAAGAGGGCTACGTTACCGACATCGGATGGCGCCACACGATGGTGCGCGGCCTGCCAAACAACATGTTCGTACTGCCGAACTCGAAACTGGCTACCACGGTTACCACCAATTTCTACCAACCGGAACGGGAATTGTCGGTGCTTGTTAATCTTGGCGTGGCGTACGACAGCGACCTGGAAAAAGTGGAGCAGGTAACCATAGAAGTGGCTCGCGAAGTGATGGAACAGGTACAAGGCGGAGTACCTACCCACGCACCCTTCATTCGTTATAGCGAATTCGGCGGCTCCAGTATCAACTTTTCCGTCATTTTGCGCGGGAAGGAATTCACGGATCAATACCTGATCAAGCACGAGTTCATCAAGCGCCTGACCGCGCGCTACCGTAAGGAAGGGATCAACATCCCCTTCCCGATCCACACGGTTTACATGCAGGAAGCAAAGAGCTCTAAGACATAAAGAAAGGCCACGACCGAAGCCGTGGCCTTTGCACTACCTTCATGGTGTTGCTAGCCGAGCAGCGACTCGACGACCGCGTAGGCCTCGCGCAGCGCCTGATCGAGTGCTTCGGGATTCTTGCCGCCGGCTTCCGCCATGTCGGGACGTCCGCCGCCGGAGCCGCCAACCTTCTGCGCCACCTGGCCTACGATCTTGCCGGCCTGTATGCGGCTGGTGAGATCTTTCGTCACGCCTGCAATGATCGCGACCTTGCCGTCGGCAACCGAACCGATAACAACAACTCCGGAGCCGATCTTGTTGCGGAAGTTGTCGACCAGAGTGCGCAACTGCGGGCGTTCGAGGTTGTCGGCGCGATGAACAAGCACCTTGATTCCCTTTACGTCCTTCGCTTGTTCATCGGCGGAAGAAACGGCTGACGCCGCCGACTTCATGCGCACCTGCTCGAGTTCCTTTCGCAGCCGCTTCAGTTCTTCTTCGCGACGGTCAAGTTCAATACGCAGCGCATCAGCGGGGCTGTGGTCGGTGCGCCCAACAATCGTGGAGACAACGTTCTCAAGCCGGTGATCCTTGCGGAAGTGCTGCAACGAGACTTCACCGGCGACTGCTTCCAGGCGGCGCACGCCACTGGAAACAGAACCTTCCTTGAGAATCTTGATGAGGCCGATCTCGCCCGTCGCTCCCGCGTGCGTACCGCCACAGAGTTCAGTGGAGAAGTCGCCGATTTTGATGACCCGCACACGATCGCCGTACTTCTCTCCGAAGAGCGCCATGGCATGATACTCATTGACGGCCACGTCGATCGGCACGTCTTCGATGATCTCCACGCGATCGTTGCGCAGAACTTCCCGGTTCGCAATGTCTTCAATGTCCTGCAACTCTTCATCGGCGACGCCGGTAAAGTGCGCGAAGTCGAAGCGCAGATGACTCGGGTCGACGAGCGAACCCGCCTGCTTCACATGCGTTCCAAGCACCTGCCGCAGCGCGGCGTGCAGAAGATGTGTGCCGGTGTGGTGACGCATCGTGGCTTCGCGCGTTTCGCGATCGACAACCGCATCGACAAGATCGCCAACGGCGACGGAGTTCTTCGCCGTGACGACGTGCGCGCGTACACCTTGAATCGGATAGTGAACGCTGGCAACTTCGGCAACGACAGTTGCATGATCCGCCGCAAGGAGCTTGCCGCGATCACCAACCTGTCCGCCGCTCTCAGCGTAGAACGGCGTGTGGTCGAGAACGATCTCGCCGATCTCACCCGGCTTGAGTTCCTGCACGCCCTGTTGGTCCTTGATGATGGCGAGCACTTCGCAGCCAGTCGATTGCGTCTGACGATAACCCTCGAAGTTGGTCCGCGGCAGCGTGCCGTAAACGGGCGCAGCCGTCGCCTTGTTCGCGCCCTTCCAACTTGCGCGGGCCGTGGCACGCTGATCGTCCATGGCGCGGTCGAAACCGGCCTGGTCAAAGAGAATGCCCTGATCGCGCGCTGCATCGACCATGAAGTCGAGCGGAAGTCCGAAGGTGTCGTAGAGTTTGAAGGCTTTCTCGCCTGAGTACATTGCGCGAGCTTCGGCGTTCGCACGCTTCCCTTCCACTAACGGGGCGAGATCGTCTTCCAGGCGCTTCAACCCGATGTCGAGTGTATGAGCGAAGCGCGTCTCTTCGGTGAACACGACTTTCGCAACACGCTCGGCGGACTCGATGAGTTCGGGATATGCGTCCTTCATCTCATCGCGCACAGAAAAAACCATCTCGCTGAGAAACGGCTTGTTCTGTCCGAGCAGGCGTCCGTGACGAATGGCGCGGCGGATGATTTTGCGCAGGACGTATCCGCGACCATCGTTGGCCGGCATCACGCCATCGGAAATCAGGAACGTGGCGGCGCGAGCGTGATCGGCGATTACGCGCAGCGAAGCCGCACCCTTGGCATGCGCTTCCTTCTCTTCTTCTGTCTCCAGCAAAACTCCCGTAAGTTCCGCGGCGCGCTTGATGAGGGGCAGGAACAGGTCGGTGTCGTAGTTGGAGATGACGCCTTGCAGAACCGAGGTCACGCGCTCGAGGCCCGCACCGGTGTCAATCGACGGTTTCGGAAGTGGGTTGAGCACACCGTCGCTGCTCCGGTCGAACTGCATGAAGACCAGGTTCCAAATCTCCACGTAGCGTCCGCACTCGCAGCCAAACTCGCAATCGGTGTGCCCTTCGCCACTGGCGGCGACTCCCATGTCGTAGTGAATCTCCGAACAGGGACCACACGGACCGGTATCTCCCATGGACCAGAAGTTGTCCTTCATGCCCATTTCGTAAATGCGATTTTTCGGGACACCCTGTTCGACCCAGTAGCCATAGGCTTCGTCGTCGCGTCCAACTCCGTTTTCACCCTTGAAGATGGTGACGTAGAGCTTGTCCTTCGCAATGCCGAACCATTGCGGCGAGGTAACGAGTTCCCACGCGTAGGCAATGGCATCGCGCTTGAAGTAGTCGCCGAAGGAGAAGTTGCCGAGCATCTCGAAGAAGGTATGGTGGCGATTGGTGAAGCCGACGTTTTCGAGATCGTTGTGCTTACCGCCAGCCCGCACGCACTTTTGCGAAGTGGTGGCACGCGAGTACTCGCGCTTTTCCAGCCCAAGGAAGACATCCTTGAACTGGTTCATGCCGGCGTTCGTAAACAAGAGTGTCGGATCGTTTGCCGGAACGAGCGAGGAAGAATGCACCTCGCGGTGGCCCTTCTGGACAAAAAAGTCCAGGAACATACGACGGATCTGGTTGCCGCTGAGCATAAATATAAGAACAGTCTCCGGGGAATTGCGCCAATGCGGCGGATAAGCTGAGGAACCGGAACTTATGATTTTAGCACCCCGCGAGGGACCGGCCGTTTGCGGTACTCAGCCGGACGATGTACTATTTCGCGCAAGAGCACCACGGAAAGCAGCACGACACGTAACGTCGCTTGCGTTCATAATTTGTGCTCACATGCGGTCCAGAGCCTGGATGGCAGTCACCGCCACCAGACGGAGTCCGGAAGGCAGGTGCAACATGGAAAGCTCTCATACGGAAGTATCTGTCCCGGCACGAATCTGGGGACTCGACGCAAATGGCAAGGCATTCAACCAGACTGCCATCGCAACGGATCTGACGGACACAACCGCGGTTCTTGCCGGAATTACCGCTCCACTCAACCCCGATGACATCATTGGTATTCAGGTTGGCCCGCAGAAATCCCGCTTCCGTATTCACTCAATCAACGGCGGCGATGGTCCCTACGCGGCGACGGTTGAATCGCTGGAACCGGACCGCTGTATCTGGAAGGTGCAGATGCTGGCTGCGCTGGGACCGCGCTACAGCGCGGCGGACCAGGGAGAACGCCGGCGTACGATTCGATATCCCTGCAACGGCGGCGCTGACTTCCGGCGCCTCGGTGAAGACTTTGCGCAGTGGGGCCGCGTAACCGACCTCAGCGAATTCGGCTGTTACGTGGAAACGATGTCTCCCTTCCAGCCCGGAGAAGAACTGGACGTCATCTTGACGTTTGGCGATCATGTGTTTCGCGCGCACAGCGTTGCTTGCACGGCGCATCAGCACGTTGGAATGGGACTGCGCTTCAAGGTACTGACAAGCGAGGACCTGGCGAAGCTGCGCGAAGTGCTGCAACCGCTGGCGGCGGAATTCATGGGCGACCCTGCGATCACCGCACAGGTGCTGAGCCACATCCAACGCATACTGAGCTGCGTGCGGGAGTTGGACGAGATTGTGAGAATAAGCCCGCAGAAGATTGTTCCGGGACTGCCGGAACATATCGGTCGTCTGCTCATGGCTTCGCAGGCAGTCCTCGATAATCAGCGCCGCGCGATCCAACCAAAAACCTCCGGCTAAGCGTCTTAACGCAGTAGGATGGAGTCGGAAGGATCCCACGGATGAAAAGCATTGCACGCCTGATCGCATTCCTGTTTCTCGCCGCAACCTTATCCCTGAGCGCGCTTGCCGCGGATGATTCGCAACCGAAAATTGAAGTCCCGAAGATCGATGCCGGACTCGGCGCGTGCTACGCGAACTTCAAAGTGACGGACGGCAACGGCAAGCCAATTTACGACGCGAAAATTCACACGCTGATTCGCACGGGGCTGTTTGGAATAAAAAAAACGGACCTGCAGATCGGAACGAATTCAAACGGACTGGCGAAGATTACCGGGTTGCCGGACTACACAAAGCGCGCTGTGAATTTCGAAATTTCAAAAGACGGCAAAACAAAATCGGTGCCGTTTGAGCCGGGGATGAACTGCCATCCGGTGGTTGACGTGGAACTCAAGTAAGGTGCGTCATCGCCGCTGTTTATGCGGCTTTTTCGCGACTTTCCTTCTCTCGCGCAGAAGGATTTCGCGGGCGGCGGGCAGCTCAAGCGAGCGCCACAAATACCACGCGGCAAGGCTGCGATAGGGACGCCACCTGGCGTCCAATTGCTGCATCCGCTTTTTCCTGGGCAACTCGCGCAAGCGATACGCGAGTTGCATTGCCTTGCGAATACCGTAGTCGTCGTAGGGCATGACGTCGGGACGGCCGAGGCGAAAGAGCAACAACATCTCGACTGTCCAGCGGCCGATGCCTTTGACCTGCACGCAGTGTTCGATGATCTCCTCGTCGGTCATGCGGTGACAGGCGCGCGCGGTGGGTACGGTTCCATCCAGTGTTTTCGCGGCTAAATCGCGCAGTGCGGCAAGTTTATTGCGCGAAAGTCCAGCGGCGCGCAACTTCTCTTCCGACAATTCAAGCATCTCTTGCGGCGTCATTTTGCCGCTGGGGAAGAGTGCGTCGACACGCGCGAGAATGGCGCTGGCGGCGGCGCCGGCGAGTTGCTGATACAGAATGGAACGGGCGAGCGAGTAAAAAATCGTCAACTCGGTGCGCAGGTGCCCAGTGGGCGGACCGACCTGCTCGATAAGCCGCGCCAGGCGCGGGTCCGAGGCCTTCAGGTGTTCGACGGCGGCGGTGTAATCGGGCTGTTTCATAAAAGGTAACGAGTAGCTCAGAAGTACATTTTGTTGATTACTGGTTGATCACTGGGCCGTAACCATGCGGTCAACGATTTCCGGCCCGGCGGGTCTTGACAAAGACGGACTGCGGAACATGGTGGTTTTAGGAGTCGTCGGACCCGGCATTGTCCTCGGAGTCGGAGCGTTCCTGCTCGAGAGCGGTGAGCGTTTCGGTCTCGACATTCCACTTCTTCAGAATCGAAACGATGGTCCGGGAGGAGAAGCCGGCGCGGGCCATCATGCGAAAGATGCGTGCGGCTTCCTTCTGGTCCTTCGGTTGGTGGAGGCGCTTGCGGGCGACAAACTCGCGAGCGAGTTTGTCTTCGCTGACTCCCTCGTAGGCGGACGTGATCACTTTGTCGATGACATCGCCGTGAACTCCCTTGGCCTTGAGATCCTGTACGACACGGATGCGTCCGAACTTCTCGTTCTCGCGGCGGTACTGGGAGTAGACGGTGGCGTAGTTGGTGTCGTTGAGATAACGGTTCTGCTTGAGACGTTCGACGACAGCCTCGATGAGCGCATCGCCGTTGAGCTGGCGAGAGACACGCTGGCGCATCAGTCGCTTGATCTCGGCGACGGTACGCATCTGGCGTCCGAGGGCACCAACCGCGTACTCGTAGAGAGAAGCTTCGTCGTAGGTCTTTGAGGAACGTTTGAAGGCCACGAGAAGAGTGTCGGGGGAACATGGTTGCCGACGCAAGCGGAAAGTGAGGGGGATTTTCGATTGATGATTGCTGATTGACGATTGGAAAACCAAAGGATCAACACAGAGGTCACAGGGGAACACAGGGGAAAGTCAAAAGCAAAAAGATGAACGCAGAGGTCGCAGAGGGGCGCGGAGGAAAGACAGTGCAAGGGATCAACACAGAGGGCACAGAGGAACACGGAGGGATTGTCTAATTGGGATGAGGAAGGGCGAATGGAAGAGAACAATTCATTCGCGTTTGCGAGGGGAGGAGCGTAATGTGGTCGGCGCGATTGAGCGGGCCACAGGACAGAAGAGAAAAGACCCACATCTGCTAATTGCTGGCAGATATGGGGCACCCTCAAGTTAGATACGGAGATGTGGGCCACCAGCCAGATAGGGAGCACCCTCAAGTTAGATACGGAGACGTGGGCCACCAGCCTTCTGTAGGCATCGGCGATGTTCGTTGCAGTGACAGAGGTATAGGTCTGTGAGTGGCCAAGACCGCAAAACGTAAGGATCAGCAGCCACCGTAAGTGCTTCATTTTTGCTCCTCTATCGCGGACGCAAGGTTTAGACATTGCCGAGGATATCGCCCGCGGATATACTGCTCAGGCTATGCCTGCCACAAGAAATCCAAGCGAATATACTCAAGATGCACGCTCGTTTCTCGCATCCAATCTATTCGCGAGCGCCCAAAAATTGTTTGGCGTAACTGACGCCAACTATCTCAACTCAGTAGTGGATCACTGGTTCAATGACCGGGAGAACTACGATGGCCGCTGGCAACAAATTGAGCACCACTGTAAGGGATCCGATCGCATCCTGGACATGGCCGCCGGATGCGGGACATTCGTGCTCTACGGTTTAAATTGTGGCCACGACGTATTCGGAATCGAGCCGGAAGAGTGGAAACGCGAGTACTATCGCCAAAAGATTGCCTCTTCCTCGTACCCGCCAGAATTCGGCGGTCGGATTCTTGCCGGATATGGAGAATCCCTGCCATTCCCAAACAACAGTTTCGATCTCGTCACCTCATATCAAACTCTCGAGCATGTGCAGGACTTGAATGCATGCATCCATGAGATGCTGCGAATAACGCGCACCGGTGGTGCCGTGTGGATCATTACCCCCGACTACAACAGTTTCTTCGAGGGCCACTATCGCATCCCCTTTTTGCCTTGCATGAACCGAAAGCTGGCTGCCGCTTATCTGAGACTTCTAGGGCGCCCCGTCGATGGTTTGACAAGCCTGCAATACGTCACAAAGAAGCTGCTGTTAACCTACCTTTATCGAAGCTCGTTCAGTCTCCGAATTGAAGACACTTCGAAATGGATTGCAACGCGGCAGCGCCAGCGCATTCACGAAATACTGCCAAAGAGTCTTCGTCGCGAGCCTGTTGAGGCAACTCTCCACATCTGCTACAGAATTTACCGTTCGCTGCTCTCTCTCCGCCGATTTGCCCGCGCCGAAGGTTCAATCAGTCTTTGGATCACAAAACTATCCTGATTTTTAGGGACTGTTCCATACCAAGAAGTCAGCTCGCGGCGCTGCGTTCGTGTGGTTGCCCGGTAGTTTCTTCTTGTCACCCCGCTCGATGTTGAATTTCGTTGCCGGATGCACCTCCCTCAGCCTCGCGAAGGGTGGGATAGCAACCTGCCGGGACCAACGGTTTCGGCTGCCCTGTCCTGAACACTCGGGCACCCTCGGTACACCATCAGGTTAGATACGGAGATTTGGGGCACCGGGCGTGACATAAGTCATCGTGGCGCGATCACTTGTTCCCTATGCTGAAAGTCAGAACGATCAGAGCTTACGTACGCTGAGAGATCTTGCAGGACAAGAAGCGCTTTCCGCAAGACGGCGGGCTTCGATCAGAAGTAGCGCGGGTTTCTTACGATGACTAAACCGAAGGTTGCGCTCCATCCAAAACATCCCGAACGAATCTGCTGGGGATGTGACCAGTATTGCCGTGCCGATGACCTTCGCTGCGGAAACGGAACAATCAGGACTCCACATCCCTGTGAGCTTTTTGGTGAGGACTGGATGGAGGAAGACGAGCCACAGATCATTCCGGCGTCAGAAATACGAGCCGCCGAGTAACGGGTCGCAAGCAGGATCAAAGGCAAAGGCAACAGCAAAAGCAGAAGCTAACCCGCTGCTCTGCCGATCCCATGCAAGCAAAGAGGCTTGCATGGGCCACCCAGATCTTGGTCAAGATGGGGCACCGGCAGACCCAACGCCGTGACCGCTTGGGCGGAAGGCATTGGACTTTCGTACCCAAGGGGGCGAGGATTATGCTGAGAACTGCGGGTTTTGCCGGAGATACGCCGCGTTTTGTGCCCTTCACTTCCCTGATTCCGGGGTCCGTATAGATTGCTCCTCGTGTATTAACCGCAATATAATCCTCTCCTCGGGATCATTGCATCTTTGGCGGCAAGAGCGCCTGGCGATCCCATGCGGCCGTCCCACACGGGACTGACGGACCCGATGGCCGCGCGATGGCAAACCGGAGCGGAAGCAGGCTCCGCACGAGAGACCGAGTTGAGCATCCTCATGGACCTGCGTCCCACCTACGTTCGCCGCGACCTGCACCGGAAAGCAAAGTGGAGTTGTGCGCTGGCAATGGCCGCGACGATGGCGTGCGCGGCGGCGCCGGGGCTGGCGCAAGGGATCAAGGCGAAACAGGTGGACGGGCGCACGGTTTACGTGAACGCCGAACCGCAGACTCCGACGAACGCCCGCAGGAAATATGTGCCGGGGACGCGAAGGCTGATCTATTGGAGCAATACGGCGCACAGGTGGAAGCCGGTGCCGGCTCCATCGCCCTATGCGTGGAAGGCGGCACACTACGCGGCGCAGGAAGTGACGAACTTTATCGCGGCGCAACCGCACGCGGACAAGAACACAAAACGGAAGGCGGCGCTCGATCCGAATTACAGGATGGCGGCAAGAGGACGGGCGGTGACGTCGGCGGAGATCGACAGGATGATTGACACGGCGGCGCGGCGTCACGACGTGGACCCGAACCTGGTGAAGGCAATCATCAAAGTGGAATCGAACTTCAATCCGAGGGCAGTGTCGCGCGCGGGTGCGATGGGGCTGATGCAACTGATGCCGCAGACGGCGCGGGAGTTGAAGGTGAAGAACCCGTTCGATCCGGAGCAGAACGTGGACGCGGGTGTGCGACATTTGAGGGGTTTACTAGATGATTTCGGCGGCAATGTGCCGCTGAGCCTGGCGGCCTACAATGCAGGAGCGGGAGCAGTGACGCGGAACGGCGGCATACCTCCCTACGCGGAGACGCGGAATTACGTACGCCGGATCACGGGACTGTACGGGTCGGCAACGGGCAACCTGATGCGATCGACCCCGATCCGGATTACGCGCGATGCGCAAGGGGTGTTGACGTTCAGCAACGTGGATTAAAGGCAGTGGGACGGGAATTTTTCTCGGGGTACCTCAGCGGCTAAAGCCGCTGGGAGTAAGGGGACGGAGGACGCGGGGCTCAAGCCCCGCTCTACCAAAAACCCGCTCGATCGACGGAAGTGGAACAGGAATTTGTATTGCAGTAAGGAAGGGATGAAGAGCTTTTTATATCGCCAGAGGGCTACGCGAAACACAGCGCTGATTGCGCTGATGATCCTACTCGCGCTTCCGTCCTTTGGGCGAGTGACCCGATCAAAACTGACGCGGGCAAACCGGCAGTTCGCAGCGGCGGAGCGAATGCGCGAGGCGCTGAACGGGACTCCGGCAAAAGAACGCACGAAGCGCGATTATAAAAAGGTTGCGAATGCGTACCGGCTCGTCTACTACCTGGCGCCGACGAGCATGAGGGCAGACCCGAGCGTGGTGGCAGAGGCCGAGGTGCTGGCCGAAATGGGCAGGATATTCCACGACGACGCGGCACTGCGGCTGTCGATCAAGCGCTACGAGTTTCTGCGGAAGGAATACCCGGGGAGCACGCATCGCTTCGACGCGCTGTTTACGATTGCACAGATATATAAGGATGACCTGGGCGAAAACGACCTGGCGCGGGAGACGTTCGAGGAGTTTCTGAGACGCTATCCGCGGAACCACCTGGCAGGCGATGCGCGAGACGCGATTGCGGAAATCGACCGGGAAGCGGCGGAGTCCAGGCAAGGCACGAAGGCGGCAGCAGCGGTGAAACTGGAAGACGCAAAGCTGGCTTCCCTGCCGCTGGTGACAGGCATACGGTACTGGTCGACGCCGGACTACACGCGGGTGGCAATCGACCTGAACGGTGAAGTGAAATACGAGGCGGGTCGCGTGCCGGACCCGGACCGCATCTTCTTCGACCTGCACGGCACAAGGCTGGCGTCGACACTGGTGGGCAAATCGTTCGACGTGAGCGACGGATTCCTGAAGCGCATACGAGTGGCGCAATTCAAAACAGACATGACACGAGTGGTACTGGAGGTGAGCAACGTCTCCGACTACTCGGCGTTCATACTGCCTAACCCGTACCGGCTGATCATCGACATTCACGGACGGATGCCGAAAACGAAAGTGGCGAAGTCGAACCCGCCGGTGAGTCCGGGCACGACGGAGAGACAAGGAACGGCGACGGCGCGAAAGACGGAAGCGGCAAAGACTGGGATGGGGAACGCTCCGAAAGAGAAAGTGGCGACGAGCAGGAAGCCGACGGTAGGACCGTGGGAAGACGATGGCGAAACCGGCGAGTCGGCGAAGACGGAAGTAGGAAAGATGAACGGCCGGGAGCTGAAGTCGACACGCGGACCGACGAGCGAGCCGACCGTGGCGGTGGTGGCTCCCAGGGAGCCGGAGAACGGCCCGCTGACGACACCACGCAGAAAAGGCGAAGAAGCACGGACGAAGTATCCAAAGATTCACCAGGCACAGCCGACTTCAGATGGACAACGGTCACTGATAAGGGCGCTGGGACTGAAGATCAACAAGATCGTGGTGGACGCGGGACACGGCGGACACGACACGGGATCGATCGGTCCGAATGGCCTGCTGGAAAAGAACCTGACGCTGGACGTGGCGCTGCGGCTGGGCAAACTGCTGCAAACAAAAATGGGCGCCGACGTGGTGTATACGCGCGACACGGATACGTTCGTTCCGCTGGAGACACGGACGGCAATCGCAAACCAGGCGCAGGCAGATTTATTCATATCGATCCATGCGAATTCGAGTCGCGATGCGTCGGCGCGCGGAATAGAAACCTATTACCTGAACTTTACGACCGACCAGGATGCACTGGCGGTGGCGGCCCGCGAAAACGCGGTGTCGGGCCAGTCGATCCACGAACTACAGGACCTGGTGAAGAAGATCGCGCTGAAGGACAAGATCGAGGAGTCGAGGGAGTTTGCGCACGACGTACAACAGTCGATGTGGAAGAGCCTGTCGGCACATGACAAAGGGGAACGGAACCGCGGCGTGAAGAAAGCACCGTTCATCGTGCTGATCGGCGCAAATATGCCAAGTATCCTGGCGGAAATCTCGTTCGTGAGCAATCCGAAAGACGCGCGGGACATGGAAAAGCCACAGTATCGCGAGAAGATCGCAGAGGCACTCTACAACGGAATTGCCAAGTATATGAATTCACTGAGCGGCGTACGAGTGGCAAAGATTGAACCGCACGAGGATACGGGGCAATAGGTATTAGGTGTTAGGCGTTAGGTGCTAGGAAAGCGGCTGAGCTACTGAGCTAGAGCAACATGGCACGTCTACCAACAGAGGGCAAACGTGGGGCTGCTTTAGGGTTCATTCGAATTGCAATCTGAAGACTTTTCCTGAATCCACGGTCGGAACGAACTCAGTTTTTGTTTAGCCCAAACTTTCGACTCATCAGTTTCTGCTTCCACGCTTCTTCCACTTGCTCGATGCCGGTTTCTGAGTTCACTACTTCGAGAACTGAGACTTGGTACTTGTGACGACCGCGTTGTTTTAAGTCGACGTTGCCACCGTGTCCGGTTCTTGCGTATTCAACGAATCTTCCCCAAAAGCCCTCGTCGCCCTTGGCCGATCCGACATACTGCTTACCAGTCTCGTTGCAGACCAGCAGATATACGCCTTTGACGGATTTGAGTACCTCCTGCCACGCCAGCGGTACGGCAGCGATTTCGTCAATCTCCCAATTGAAGTGTGTAAATCCGGGGAATGGCTGCTCATTTGTTTCCGATCTGATCTCCAGCACCGCCTTGTCCTTCCATTCAGCGCGTTGTACCCAGGCCCGAAAACCCTTTCCCCAATCGATAACCAGGTGTCCCGCGTATTCGGACATTATTGTTTCCGGTTGAATGTCGTAAAGGAGCAGACCAACCTGATCGTTCTGATTCGAAGGATCGATCGTGCCTTCTGGGGCAATTCCTTTGCCATTTACGCGGTAAATACCGATGAACAAGGTATTGTCCGTGGGTGTGGCAACAAAGCTTGCGATAAGGTCGCCAACGGTAAACACTTCTCGCTTTTGAATTCGTTGAGAGAGTTCGAAACGGCCATCCCCGGCTCTCCAGAGGTTATAAGGCGTGCAAATCGCGGTTGAGCGGGTATCTTGATGACGAACAAGCCGGACGTTCTTGGGATCAATATTCTCGTGGCGCAAAATCGCATTGAAGGTAAGCATGTCCGGGTCACGATAGCAGGGGCAATTTGCCATTGCTGTGATGTACGACACGCAATAAACTCGCATCTGCCAAAAGTAAGAATCTCGGACGCGCTTCGCGCGGCTTTGTCTCTTCCCACATCTGCCCGCCAACAGAGGCGGCCAGATACGGGGCACCCTCGGAGCAAAAGAGAGATGTGGGGCAACAGCCTGGTCACCTGTGAGGGGGACTTCTAATGATGCGCCAACGAAATACGCTCGCGGTCGTTGGATTCGTGGCCGTCGTTGTGTTTGCCGCGGTGCGATTGTGGAGGGTGGGGGCATCGTGGGGCGACTTTGCAGAGCTCGCGCATGTTTACATCGAATCAGGGCTGTTCATTTTCGAGTATTGTGTCGTACTCCTAGGGATCGTCTGGACGGGATCGTGGTGGTGGAACTGGTATCGGAGAGAGACGACTGGTGTCGACCACAGAGGACCGCATCATTGGCGACGCATCTCAGGGATCGCCGTGCTTTCAGTCGTCGCAGGACTGGCGGCGGGCACACTCTCTGAATTGCGAACGCCGGGTTGGCAAATCGTAATAGGTCGGGGCTTATGGGCCAGCGCACACGGTGCTCACCCTGACCTCGGATTAGCCATCATGCTCGCAGTTTGCGTGGACTCGATCCTGTGCTTTGCGATTTTCTGGGGCGGGTACCTGTTGTGGCGGCGGTTCCGCGGCCAAGATTTTCAAGAAGGATCGAGCAAAACTGCCCGCTGAAGAACGCTACGCTGCGATCTTGGCAACCACGAATTTGAATCGCGATGGCGCTCTGTCTCCACGAAAGTCGATAACCTGATTTCCAGTGTCGGGGTTCAGTGAAGAAGCATATGACAGAACTTTGGTCGGGACATCGTACGGCAGGAATGGCGTTGGCGGGGATCGCGATACTTGTGGTGACAGGCGCTTTGGTTCTCTATGCGGTGCGGGTCGATCACCCGGTGCTTTATTATTACGGGGCCTCGCCCGAGGTTCCGAAAGGCACGGCGGTTGCGGTTCTGAATCCGTTTCGCAACCGAACCGACGAAGCGACAGCGGAATCGCTTATTCTCGACCTGAGAACAAGCCGCTGCGAACAGATCGTTCGCGAACGACTGCGTGAGGACCCAACGCGCATCTGTCCGGTATTGCACAACAACAAGACAGCCTCACTCATCTGGCTAGACCCAATGAGAAGTCACGGAACATACGGGTGGTCACGGAGCCTCGTCTACGATCTACCGGAAAGCGGCGCGCGGATAGTGGTCTACTTCGGCACTGACGAAGTAGGGTGGGGAGTGTCAACCGTGTCCCTGATCCACTAACGTCCCGCCATCCACACCAGGTCAGGCAGGAAGATTGCCGAGTCCCAAGAGCAGCCTTGCAAAGCAGCCCGGGGGATACCCTACATTGCTGCGCGAGCAGAGTGGATGAGGCTGCGAGCAGGAATCTTGGAGGCGCGGCGAGCGTCTTGAAAAGACCCACCTTAGATCGCCAAAAGAGGCGAGTGAGGATGGCCTCACCCGTGTTGGGACAGAGAAGGCAGAAATGGGCGCGGGGTGGAAACTTTAACGGCGGGCCGGTAGTCTAAGTAGAAGAGGGGCGAGAAGGTGTCTCTCTTCGTGATGATCCGCAAACAAATTCTCCCGTTAATCGCAATTGTGGCGCTGTCGCTGAGTGTGGCAGGCGCGCAGAGATCTCCCAAGACAGAGACGAAGCAGGCGCTGCTGCCCGAGGCGTTCGCCGGCTGGGTGCAGACGGAACACCAGCAGAGCACGGACCCGGCAGTGGCGGACCCGGCACAGGCCGCGGCGCTGAAAGAGTACGGCTTCAAGGATTTCGAGCAGGCGACCTATACGCGGAACGGACACAAGCTGGTGCTCCGGGCGGCGCGGTTCCAGGACGCGACGGGAGCGTATGGGGCGTTCACGTTCTATCGCCAGCCGCAGATGCGCGACGAGACGATCGGCACACTGGCGGTATCGGATAACGACCGCGTGCTGTTCTTCAAGGACAACGTGCTGGTGGAAGCGCGGTTCGACGAAATCACGGCAATGTCAGCGGCGGAGTTGCGCGACCTGTCGGGAGACCTGCCGCAATTGCAGGGGCCGGGAGCGAACCTTCCGACGTTGCCAAGCTATATGCCGCGCCAACATCTAGTGGCGAACACGGGGAAATACGTGCTGGGGCCGGTGGCATACGCGGCAACAGGAATTCCACTAAGCGCACAGCTTATCGACTTCTCGATGAGCCCGGAAATCATAACGGCGCAGGTGAAGTTCGACGCGAACACGGCAGAGACAATGCTGGTGAGCTATCCGACGCCGCAGATCGCGATTGAAAAACTTGCGGCATTCCAGGCAGCGAATCCGAATCCGAAAGAAACCTACGTGGTGAAGCGCACGGGACCGATCATCGCAGTGATGATGGGAGCTATCTCGACAAGCGATGCGAAGTCGGAATTGGGCCGCGTGAATTACGAAGCAGATGTTACGTGGAACGAAAATACATGGCTGAGCCAGCACGATAATGTCGGCAGCCTGGTGGTTGCAGGAATCACACTGGCAATCATCATCTTCCTGATGTCGGTGGGAACGGGAGCGATGTTCGGCTTCGGACGAGTGATCCTGCAAAAGATTTTTCCGGGCAAATTTAAGCCGAAGACGGAAGAGACGGAGTTCATAAGACTGCACCTGGAAGACTAGAACGAGGGTCGGCGGATGCGGAGCGAGAGGTCTAGAAGTGAACCCTGAGAGACCGTAAGAGGTACAGGGGGAAGAACTTAAGGTCGCCGAAGGGACAAAGTGACAAATTTTGTCACAGGATGGCGACTGGTTACTTAAAATGTAAGTGATTGATTTTAAAGGCATTTAATTCCGAAAAATTCCTTGACACCCTGTTTTGAACCCTCATAGTATTTTTCCA
>Ga0307375_10000185_pt1 | contig 84507 bp, 82 predicted proteins | sample TR1MG_FD_202531 | JGI IMG/M metagenome (GOLD analysis project Ga0307375, IMG submission 202531) | Soil microbial communities from Risofladan, Vaasa, Finland - TR-1 | ecosystem: Environmental > Terrestrial > Soil > Coastal area > Acid sulfate soil | place: Finland: Risofladan, Vaasa | collected... | reverse complement strand
CCGATGAAGGCTCTGCGGCAGCAAATCAACCTGATGGCTCCTACGAACGGACGCGTGTTGATTTATGGCGAGTCTGGCACTGGCAAGGAACTCGTTGCGCGCGCCATCCACGCGCAGAGCCAGCGAAAAGACGCAATGTTCGTGGAAGTAAATTGTGCCGCTATTCCTGAAGACATGATTGAAAGCGAACTTTTCGGGCATCGCCGTGGGGCTTTCCCCGGTGCGTCAGCCGACAAGGAAGGCAAATTCCAGAAAGCTGACGGAGGCACGCTGTTCCTCGATGAGGTTGGAGACATGAGTCTCAAAACTCAGTCGAAGGTACTGCGCACCCTGGATGAAGGACGGTTTGTGCCGGTCGGACTCGAGGAGCCCACCCGCGTGGACGCGCGTGTCATCGCAGCCACGAACAAGGATCTGGAAGACGAAATTTCCAAGGGCAATTTTCGCGAGGATCTTTTCTATCGCCTGAACGTGATTCCATTCTTCGTTCCGCCGCTACGCGAGCGAAAAGAAGACGTTCCGCTGCTGGCGCGGCATTTTCTCAAGGAATTCTCCGGGCAATACAGCCGGCGCGCCAAGGAAATATCGGATGATGCGATTGATCTACTGAGCCGCTATTCATGGCCAGGCAACATACGAGAACTCCGCAACGTAATCGAGCGCATCGTCATCATGAATCCGACGGTGCATAAGCTCGACAGAAAACATCTGCCACCACTGCTCTACCGCGAGGGATCGCGACGGACAGGCGGCGAGTTCTCAAGCCTGCACCAGGCGCGTGCGGCATATGAGCGCGATTACATCCTCAAGAAGCTTGACGAGAACCACGGCAATATCAGTCGCACGGCCGAAGTGCTGGGACTGGAGCGCAGCCACATGTACCGCAAGATGAAGGCGCTCGGAATCGCCGTGAAGGAATAATATTAGTTGTTGTTGTGGATGCGGTTCACCCCGGCCGTACCACCAACCTGAAGCAAGCCCACCTGTCGATTTCGAAAGGATGCCATGCTTTTTCGACGTACAAGTGTCGCCATTTTACTTCTAGCCACATTTGCTTATGGTCAACAAGCAAAGAAAGAGAAGAAGAAAGCGACCGAGCCCCCGACCCGCAAGGAAACCATCGTGGTAACCGGCACGTACGAACCAGTACCGCTGAACGAATCGGACCGTACCGTGGATGTAATCCAAATCAAGCAGTCGCCCGTACTCTATCGCAATTGGGCTGACGCATTGCAGTCCGACCCGTCACTTGATCTTCGCCAGCGGGCGCCGGGAGTCCAGGCGGATCTTTCAATTCGCGGCAGCACGTTTGGCCAGACGCTGGTCCTGGTGGACGGATTGCGCGTCAACGATGCGCAATCAGGGCATCATAATCTCGACTTGCCGATTCCGTTCGCATCGATGCAGCGCGTGGAAGTTCTGCACGGCAGCGGTTCGACTCTCTACGGGTCGGATGCTGTTGGCGGCGCCGTCAACTTCATCACGGGACCGCCCGCAACCAGCGAATTCAAGCTCGGGTTTGCGGGAGGAAATTTCGGAACCAACGAGCAGGATGGCTCTGCCGCTTACGTTTCGAAAAAGTTTTCGCAGCAGTTGAGCTTTACGCGCGACTTCTCCAGCGGATTTGAACCCGACCGCGATTATCGCAATCTCGCGATCGCTTCCGAAACCCACTTCAAGACCGGGCTGGGAGCAAGCACCATCCTGCTCGGCACAAGCGACCGGCCATTCGGCGCCGACCAGTTCTATGGAAACTTCAATTCGTGGGAGCGCACGAAGGGCTGGTTCGCGGCCGGGACACAGCAGTTGGGCGAAAATACCGAAGCGGCGTTCGGATACCGGCGGCACACGGACGAATTCATTCTCTTCCGCAACGATCCCTCGATTTACGAGAACAACCACATCACGGAGAGCTGGCAGGCAGCGCTGCGGAGACACGACAGTCTCGGCAAGAACTCGACGCTTTTCTACGGCGTGGAAGCATATCGTGACACGATAGACAGCTCAAATCTCGGATATCACGGACGCAATCAAGGCGCGTTGTATGCGGATTACGACGTACGTGCTCTTCGGCGATTTTCTTTTTCAGTGGGAGCGCGAGGCGAGAAATACAGTGGAAACCACTCGCAGTTCAGCCCGTCCGTTTCCGGCGGCTACTGGATCTCGAGCCACTTGAAACTGCGCGCCTCGGTAAGCCATGCGTTCCGTCTGCCAACGTACACCGATCTTTATTACCACGATCCGGCGAACGTGGGTAATCCGAATCTAAAACCGGAACATGCGTGGGACTATGAGGGTGGACTCGAGTGGAATCTTGGCGCGCGCGTCATCGGAGAGCTTACGGTCTTCCACCAGTTGGTGCGTAACGGGATCGATTACGTTCTCGACAACCCGAACGATGTATGGCGCGCCGTGAATGTCGACAACATCAACTTCACCGGCGTGGAAGCGCTTGTCCGCATGTACGCGAATCACGGCCAGCGAATTGAGGTTGGCTACACGGGTATCCACGCTTCGCAACAGGAAACCCCGGGAGTCCAGTCGCGCTACGTGTTCGACTATCCGGTCAACTCGGCAAGCGCGAGTTGGATGGGATTCCTGCCGGGCCACGTGGAGATGAGAACGCGACTCAATGTTGTGCAGAGATACGGTACCGATGCCTACCCGCTGGTGGAAACGGCCATTACGCGGCAATTTGGACGTGTGCAACCGTATGTGCAGATCATCAACGCTACCAACACCGGCTATGAGGAGATCGAGGGCGTGCGCATGCCCGGTCGAACCGTGGTCGTGGGAGCGGAAGTGACATTATTCCGTGGACACCGCGGCTTCAGGAATTAGCCTCTTTTGCCTGCTGCAGGGCCAGTCTATTTCTCGGGACGGCCCCTGCGCGCAGCAAGTGTTTCTAACTGCTTGCGCCAATCGAGCTCATCCACAAACTGCCTCGACTCGCGCCAACCGGCACGCACCTTGACGAGGAGTTCGAGGTAGACTTTCGTACCGATCAGGCGTTCAATCTGATTCCGCGCACCGCTCCCAATCTTCTTCAACATCGCGCCCTGTTTCCCAATGACAATTGCCTTCTGGCCATCGCGTTCGACATAGATGACGGCGGAGATGCGCGTCAACTTCTCCAACTCCTCGTAGCTTTCGACAATGACAGTGGTGGCGTACGGCACTTCCTGACCCGTCATTAGAAGAATCTGTTCGCGAATATATTCGGACACAACGAAGCGTTCCGGCTGGTCCGTGACCTGATCGGGAGGAAAGTAATTAGGCCCCGTGGGCAGCGCCTTGCTGACGGCGCGTGTCAGGTCGTCGAGTCCTGCACCGGTTTGGGCAGAGATCGGAATGATTTCCTCGAACTTGTACAGGCTCGACCAGTGTTCGATGACCGGCAATAACTTCTGCTTATCCAGCAGATCGATCTTGTTAAGGATGAGAAAGCTGCGCTTCTGGCGCGTTTTCAGAAGCTCGACCACGAACTCATCGCCGCTGCCGAATTTCTGCGTTGCATCCACCATCGTCAGCAGAAGGTCGCATCCTTCCAGGGAATCGTAGACTTCCTGCATCATCCGCTTGTTGAGCTGGTCGAGCGGTTTGTGGATTCCGGGGGTGTCGACGAAGACGATCTGCGCCGCAGGCTGGCTGCCCTTGCGCTTTACGTTGAGAATTCCCGTGATGCGGTTGCGTGTCGTCTGGGGCTTGCGCGTGACGATGGCAAGCTTCTCTCCAACGAGTGCATTGAGCAGGGTAGACTTCCCCGCGTTCGGACGGCCGATGATGGATACAAATCCTGATCTCACATTTGAATCCTATCCTGCCGCGTCGGTCTTGTGAACTGTGTCGGTATCTTTGGCGACGGCGGGGGTGATGCGAACCCGGTCAACACGGCGAGTGGTGGCCGCCAGAACTTCAAAGCGAAGCGAGTCAGACTCGATGATTTCTCCCGGTCGGGGAATGTGCCCGGCCGTTTCGGTGACCAGGCCAGCAACAGTCGTTGCATCGCGATCGTCAATACGCACACCGAATAATTCATTGAGAAGGTCTACGTCGAGCGCGCCCGGGACAATGTACGAGTGCTCACCCTCGCGAACGATTGTGCTCTTCGGATCGTGCTCATCGCGTAATTCGCCGACGATCTCTTCGACAAGGTCTTCAACCGTCACGAGGCCGGCCAACCCGCCGTACTCGTCGATAACGATCGCCATGCGGACATTGGCACGTTGCATTTCGCCCAGCAGTTCGCTGGCGCGCTTGGTTTCCGGCACCAGGTAGACATCCGGCTTCATGATTTCGCGAACCGTGCGCGTAGACGCTTCGGAGTCCGCAACCTGCAGCAGATCGCGCGTGAGCAGGATGCCAACGATGTGGTCGATATCACCCTCGTACACGGGAACACGCGAGTACGGATGTTCGCGCAAAATATTCGTGAGTTGCTCAACCGTCGTGGCGATAGACACAGCAACGACATTAGGGCGGGCGGTCATGACATCGTGAACTGACTTATCGCCAAACTCCACCACCGAATGAATGAGCTCACGATCGCTCTCCTCCAGAATGCCTTCGTCCTGTCCGGCTTCGATCAGTGCATCGACGGCCTCCGACGGGTGCTCCGGTTCCTCTCCCGAGTGCTCCTTCGTCAACGCGGCAACGGATTGCAGAAATCCCATCACCAGCGTAAGCGGCATCACGAGATAGATAAGAATTCTGAGAACAGGAACCGCACCGAGAAGCCACTCGCCACGCGTCCGCGAGAACAGCAGGAACGGGATGAAGCGGTGAAAGATGAGGACGATCACAACCAGCAGCAGCGCAGACTCCGCAAGTTCACTGACGCTCCAGGCTGGCGACATGAAAACGAAGTACGCGAGGATGTACGCGATGGCAGCGGTGCTGAGTTGTTCGAGGATCGCCATGGATAGTGCTGCCCGCCAGTGGCTTACCTTGAAGCGCGGCTCAACCTCCCGCTCGAAAAACTCTATGTTTTCCTGAAACTCACGCGAGAGGAACTTTCCGGACTCGGTCGTAAGGCGCGATGCGTACGAAACAAGCAGGAGGATCGCCACCAGTACGGCGAGCGCGATCAACAGTGAAATGCCCGTCATACGCGCCTCCTTCGAGAATCGCCCTCAGCACGCTCGATCAGTCCGTGCGGAAGACCGAGTTGGCGGCGAAGGCGTGCTTCAAGCTTCGCCATCTCGCCATTGTCGGACTCGTGATCGTATCCGGCAAGGTGCAACATTCCATGCAGGATGAGAACTTTCACCTCGGTAAGAGCGCCATGCCCAAGGGTCTCACCATTTTCCCGTGCAATGTCGGCCGAAATTGCGATGTCTCCCGACAGGGCATCGTGCTCCGATGGGAAGGAGAGGACGTCGGTCGTCTTGTCTTTATGCCGGAAGCGCCGGTTCAGATCTCGTATCTCCTCGCTGGACGCGAGTAGTACCGTGACCTCGCCGTCGAGACCGGCGGCTCGGCGGGCCTTCGCGGCAAAGCGCGAGAGCGCAACCGCGCTTACTCCCCGGGTTTTCTTTCGAATGACGATCAAACCGTTTGCACTCCAATACCGGGAAACTTTTCCGCGGCAAAAAAAGAAACGGGAGGGCCCGCAAGCCCTCCCTGACTATTCTAGCGAACCGCTATTCGGATAGGCGAGTGCCACCGGCAGCCCTGTCGTCAATCGCGGCCGGGAAGACCGTATAGTCGGAACTCGTTTCCAGGGCCGACGTGCCACTCCCGCCCGAGGCCTTCGCGTCCAGTTGGAGCGAGAGTTGTTGCTCGCCGCGCGCCTTGTAATCGTCGTAGGCGTGGACAATTCGCTGCACGAGTTGGTGGCGCACAACGTCACTCTCGTCGAAAAGCTGGAACGCGATGCCTTCGACACCCTTAAGCACGATCATCGCCTCGACCAGCCCGCTGCGGCTGGCGTTTGGAAGATCGATCTGCGTAACGTCGCCGGTAATGACCGCCTTGGAGTTGAAGCCGAGGCGCGTCACAAACATCTTCATCTGCTCGGAGGTCGTGTTCTGTGCCTCGTCGAGTATGACGAACGAATCGTTGAGAGTGCGGCCGCGCATAAAGGCGATCGGCGCGATTTCGATGATGTTCTTCTCCATGAACCGGTCAACCTTCTCCGGTTCCAGCATGTCGTAAAGTGCGTCATAGAGCGGCCGGAGATAGGGATCGACCTTTTCCTGTAATGTTCCCGGCAAAAAGCCGAGCCGCTCGCCGGCCTCAACCGCGGGCCGAGCAAGAATGATGCGGCTGACGCGTTTGCTGAGCAGGGCCGAGATCGCCATGGCGACGGCAAGATACGTCTTCCCCGTGCCAGCCGGCCCAATGCCGAACACCATGTCACTGCGCTCAATGGCTTCCAGGTAGCGCCGCTGATTGACGCTCTTGGGCTGCACCTGGCGCTTCCCGAACGAGCGCTGGCGGCCCGCTTCGGCGAGTCCCTTCAGAGTGGCCGTGGGATCGGCGGCCAGCATGCGCAGCATGGTGCCCAGGTCACCGTTCTGAAACTGTTGACCGGCTTTTTGGAGTCCCGAGTAATCAAGGAACACCTGTTCCGCGCGGGCAACGTCGTCAGGGGAACCCTCAATTTGAATGGAGTCAGCTTTGAGATCGATGGTTACGTTCAGGCCGTCTTCCAGCACGTGCAGATTTTCGTCGCGCGTGCCGAAAAGGGTTTCGATGTTTTGGCTGATTTCGATGTTTTTCTTCATCGAGTGTCGGACATCACCTCAAGCGCTTGGTGCGCGGGCTGGCCACGGAACATACGGCGATGTCCCATGGAAACCGTTGGTTGTGACGAGTACGCGCAGCAGACGGGTCGGTACTTCAGGCCGAGTTGCTCTCGCGAGCGTGGAACACTTCCCATTGGCCGTGAGAGTAGCCCGAGTTTGGCCATGAGTCAATATCCGAGGCAAGAATATTCCGCAGGCAGAGGCCAACCGGAGTCTCCGACGAGGCCGTTGAATTGCCAATCCACGGCAGTTCTCGTACAATATCGATTGGGCATTAACCCGAAGATTTTTCAAGAGGATATCAGGAAGGTATGGCAAATCATTTTTCGGCGCTGAAGCGCACCCGGCAGACTGAGACAAAGACCGCGGTGAACCGCGCGAACAAGTCGCGTATGCGCACAGCGCTTCGCGGTCTGGATGCTGCCCTGGATGGCGGCGACAAAGCGACTGCCGAAGCCAAGTATCGCGAGGCTGTTTCGGTACTGGATAAGAGCGTCCAAAAAGGCATCATTCACAAGAACACCGCTTCGCGGTACAAGAGCCGTTTGTCTGCTCGCGTTGTCAAGACTGCTAGCAAGTAAGCCAAGCGGCACGCAAGTTCCGGCGGCAGGTCTCAGAACCTGCCGCTTTTCATTGCCTCTCGTCTACAGCACTTCGGTGACCGCTATCACACACAAATAGCACGTAAGTGATGTATAACTCTCCGCATCGGGCGAGGTGCAAGTTCTTCACCCGCGGCATTCTTGCGGAGGCCGCTTATGCAGCATTCCGAGCTGCCGCCTGCCCCACCGGCAGTATTGGCACTCCTTCTTATCCTCGTGCTTTTCAACACGGTTCAGGCACAACAACCACAACAGAACAACGCCGGGTCGCCGCAGGCGGGCGATCGCGTTTTTTCCTCCAGCATCATGTCCGTCAACGACCTGGCCGCTCCGAAGGAGGCGCGGGCCGAACTGCATCTGGGACTCGTCGACAGTGACAACCGGCTGTGGAACGACGGCATAAAGCACTTCCAGAAAGCGCTCGAATACTACTCGAAATACGACTCGGCTTACTACGATCTCGGCATCGCATACCTTCAGGGCAATCAACTGGAGCAGGCTCGCGAGACCTTCACCAAGGCCCTCGAAGTCAATCCGGGGAATTACCTGGCCGAACTGGGTATGGGGATACTACTGACGCAGGAGGGCCAGTACGCCGAAGCCGAAATATTTCTGAAGAAATCACTCGTGTTCGACCCACGGAATATTGGTGCGCTCGCCGTCCTGGCGTTTTCGCAGCTTCAGCGGGGAGAGCATGAAGCGGCACTCGCCACGGCACAGAAGGTCCACCGTGCGGGACACCACCTGTTTTGCTTTTCGCATCTGGTCGCCGCGGAAGCACTGATCAATCTTCATCGCGAGAATGAGGCCGCTGCGGAATACCGGACCTTCCTGAACGAAGAGCCCAACAACCCGCATGCGGAAGAGGCCCGAAACTTTCTGGCGAATCGTACTTCGATTTCCGTGCGTGGTGCGAACTAGACCGGCAGTTCCTCTTGCTGCCAGCCGGCAATCTCCACAGGTTTCGGCTCGGAAGCGAGGTCGAGGATGAGGTTTTCGAGGATGAGGCGCTTGCTTGGTGCGTTCGAGCGGAGTGCGAGGTCGGCCTTCGCGATCAGGCGAATGGCGCGTGTCAGTTCGCGGCGGGACTTATAGCGGCGCGCCTGCCGAATCACATCTTCGGCGGCAAACGGCGGCACGCGGAATCCCTGCCAGAGAACCTGCCAGAGGGCGCGCGAGTCGCGAACGTTGTGCTCGGAGATGACGAGCATCTGGCGGAAGGTCTTGGCAAGCATGTAGAGGTGGCCAATGGCGGCTTCGTCACCGTCGCCCGTGGAAAGGATCGCGTCCATGATCTCCAGCGCGCGCTGCCGGTTCCGCGACGAAATTGCATCCGTGAGTTCGTAGAGCGTGCGTTGCTTGGCCGCAAGCACCATTGTCTCCACGTCGCCAAGCGTGATTTTTTTCTTCTCCCCGGTGTAGAGAATGAGTTTTTCCAACTCGCCGGCGATCATCATCATGTCGCCGCCGAGCGAGTCCACCAACTCGCGGGAGGCGTCGGCATCCACTTTCACCTGCTCCCGACCGGCCGTTTCATTTACCCACTTGACGGCTTCATCCTCTTCGACGCGCGCAAACTCCACAACAGTGCAGTAGTCGCCAAGGGTTTCGCGGATCTTCTCGAAGCGCTCCTTGTCGGTCAATTCCATGCGGCGCGGGTCGGACGGAATACTGATGTGATCGGCAACAAAAATAATCAGCGCATCGGGATTCGGAGACTTGAAGTACTCCTCGATCGCGGCAAACTCGGCATCGTGCTTGCCTCGTCCATAGAGCGCCTTAACGCCACGTACAAAGAACACCTGGAACGGAGACATCAGCGAAGGCGTGCGCGCGCGGTCCAGCACTTCCTGTATCTCGATGCTTTCAAGGTCGAATTCGAAGAAACTGAATTGCCGCATGCCTGCGGGAATCAACTCCTGGAGCACGGCGTCGCGGCATTGCTTGCGAAAGAATGCCTCGTCTCCCACGAAAATATATGCGGGCTTGAGGCTGCGGTTAGTGACATCGGCGACGAATCGCTCAATTGGGGCGAAGGCTCTCACGGCGGCTAGAAGGCCTCCAGGATATTGCTGACAAGCGTGCGAGCGAAGTCGCGTGAGAGACGGTCCAGCGCCGGGCCCTCTTCTTCAAAGAAGCTCGAAAGCTGGCTCGAAATCTGGTATTGCTCGCGGAAGATATAGTTCTGATTCTCGTAAAGAACACGGCCATCGTGCCCCACCAACCGGACCTTCATGGAGACGGTGACCAGGGCGCTGGATGCGCGGCCAGTCTGGCTGTCATATGTGACCGGCGCCAGTTGCGTGGTTAGCACGGAGCCGTACAGGACAGCGTCGGCCCCCTTCGGGTCGCTGACGATGCGGTAGTTGGTGCGGCTGTTGAACTCGCGAACCACTGCCTGGGTGAGCGTTGTCTCGATGTGGTAGGACTGCGTCTGGTTGATGAAGGTGGGAATGGCGATCGTGTGGACATAAGTGGGCAATTGCGTAGCCCTTCCCGCCACGTGATACCCGCATCCCGCCAGCGCCAGCACGAGAACGCACATCGCCAGAAGTGGTTTCGCCCGATTGATCACTGCACCTTCCCGCGCGGCCGCATCGCGGCCATGTCTTCCGCACATTCCACGGCCATGCAGGCCGAAACACGCAGATTATCCGACGCCGCCCAGATCCAGAAGGCATTTTTACGCTGCGTATCCTGGCGCACTGCCACTTGCACCTGCGACGCCCCCGCAACATTCACATTGCTCGGTTCGTCCTGCGGCGTCCGCGCAATCTGGACATGCTCGCCGGAAAGCGCAGCTTCCACATCGCCCAGCGAAGCCGTGGACTCAAGCTCCAGATGAATGGAGAACGTGTGGCCGTGGAATACCGGCGCCTGCAACAGCATCAACGAAGGCACCGGCGCCTTGCCGCCCGTGATCGCGCGGAAATGGCGGAGTACCCGCTCTTCCACCGAGGCCATCGATGGTTCGGCTTCTTCGCCGAGGGTTGGGACAAGATTAAAGGCGATCTGCGTGCCGAAAACTGCGGTCGGCATCTGCTGGAACGATAAGAGGTTTACCGTCTGGTCATGCAGCTCGTCCATTCCCTGCCTTCCTCGTTCGGAGGCCGGTTCGAAGACGGTCGCGTTGACTCCGCTGATTGGAAACGTGTGTTGCAAGCGGACAAGCAGCAGCGCCAGCACAGCCGCTGCCGGGTCGGCAACCACTACCGGTGCGGAAGCGAGTCCTGCCTTGCGGCCCTGGCCCAGTTCCTGTTCCACCCAGGGTGCCCGCAGCGAGGCCCCTTCGTGATCTTCAAGCGCGTAGGAAAGATCAATGATTTCGCTTCCCACGCGTCGCGCCATATCCCAGGTTTTTTCTGTATAGGCCTGGTCCACGACGTAGAAAGTGAAATCGATTCCCTCCATGTGCTCGGGCAGGACGCTCTGGATAAAGGTCGGTTCATCACCGACAGCTTCCAGTTGCCCGAGAGACTCTTCGTCGTCCAGCAGCTTGATCGATTGCGAAGGAAAGCTGCGGTCGCCGAGAACGTCCTTCAGTTCCTTACCCTTAAGCGTGGCGGCGCCGATGATGGCGACACGGAACAATCCCGATGCACTGGAACCGTCGCCGGATTTTGCAGGTGTTTTCATGAAACGCCGGGGACCTCTTGTGAGGGCGGTTGCGCCGGCCGCCGTAGTGCATACATCAGCCGTGCCAGCACACCGGAAAACATGTATGCCAGCGCCATGGCAACCAGGACATAACGCGAGTAATACCAGATGGCGGCAATGATGACGCAGAAGATAAGTATGAGCCGAAACGGGCGCCGGCTGCGAAAGTCGACACTCTTGGCACTCCAGAAGCGCCACGTGCTCACCATCAGGAATCCGAGCAACAGGATGTAGGCCATCCAGATGGAGGAGGACCACCAGAGGGCAATTGGCTCTCCCAGGCGAAAGTGAACCACGGCGGCAATGCAGCCCGCACCGCCGGGGATCGGCATGCCGACGAAATACTTTCGTCCGGGACGGCCCGGATTTTTCGGCTGTGGGTTCAGTTGGATATTGAACCGCGCGAGACGGCTCGCTCCAGCGGCAAGGAAAATAAAGGCCGCAATGCCTCCAAACTGTACGAGCTTTCCACGCAGGTCCGGGTCAAGCACGAACGGCAGGAGACGGAAGCCCCACATCCAGGCGAGCACCGCCGGCGCCACTCCAAACGTGACCACGTCCGCCAGCGAATCGAATTCCTTGCCGAAATCGCTGGTCGTGTTCGTCAATCGCGCAATCGCGCCGTCCATACCGTCGAAAAAGACGGCAAACCCAATCGCCTTGGCTGCCAGATCGAAGTGCCAGGGCTCGGATGGCGTTCCCTGCATGGCTTGGGTGATGGCATAAAATCCCGCCGCAAGATTAGCCGTGGTGAACATCGACGGCAAAAGGTACATCCCCTTGCGCATCTTGCGGGGACGAGAATCGTCCCTCCGCCCATTCAAGGCGAAATTCATCGCACGCTCCCCGACTCCATGGCTACTGCGCCGCCCGCTAGGACGGGCAACTTGGCGAGAATACTTGATCCACCGCTGACATGCTCGCCAATCTTCACCGTAATTTCCGCTTCGGAGGGAAGAATAACGTCACAGCGCGAACCGAACTTGATAAGACCAATGCGCTGGCCGCGAGCAACGCGATCGCCAACCTTGCCGGTAAAGACAATCCGGCGCGCGAGCAGGCCGGCAATCTGCTTGAAGACCACGTCACGGCCATCGTCCGTGCGAACCGTGCAGATGCTCTGCTCGTTCAACTCCGCTGACGCCTCATCCATCGCGTTCAAGTACTGGCCCTTCTTATAGTCCAGGGAAGTGATGACGCCCGATACCGGAGAGCGGTTCACGTGTACGCTGAAGACGTTCAGAAAAATGCTGATCCGCGTGCGCGGCTTCCCGCCTGCCTGAATCACTGAAATATCCGTAATCTTGCCGTCGGCACAGGAGACAACCGCACCTGGTTCGGTAGGGATGACACGTTCGGGATCGCGAAAGAACCAGAGAAAGAATGCCGCTAACAATAGTGGAACGACCGCCAGGACCGGCACAAACCAGCCGACCAGCGCGGCAGCGAGGATAAAGGCCAAGCCGTAATAGATTCCGTCGCGAACCATGTGAGATAAGAAATTATATCGGAGAGCGGAGACTTTCGAACCTGCATCTGCAATTCCGCATTCCCAGATGCATCAGTGCGGCCGATTCAGTATCTCCTCGACGTTGTGCTGGAAGCGGGCTTTTACCGCGTCAAACATGCCTGTGGCCGGGCTCTCGAAGCCTGCATGAATGATTTTCACCCGATGGTCACGGTCCAAAAATATAGTTGTCGGATAGGCTCCAAATCCCACCAGTTGCGGAAGCGTCTTTGCGATCTGTCCATCATCAGTGGAACCCGCTACCAGCAGGGTGAACGGAATGTCGTACTGCTTGCGATAGAGAGCCAGCATGCGCGCACTGCGCTTTTCGTCGTTCGTATATTCATAGGCGAGCCCAACAATCTCCAGACCCTGTTTGTGATAGCGGTTGTAGAGATCGACCAGTACGGGTTCCTCGTCGTGGCAGTTCGGACACCACGTTCCGAAAATATCGACAATGATCGCTTTGCCCCGGAAGCGCGGATCGTCCGAAGTCACCTCGCGCCCGGTCAGCGGATCGATGCCATGAAAACGAAACGGCGCGGCGGGATTGCGTACTTTCGTGACCGACTCGGGGTTCAATGCAGCGACCGCACTCACTCCGCTTCTAGTCGCCGTGAATGGAACGATCGTCGTGGGATCAAATTGCAAATTCCCCGCTATGTGGTCCGCCGAGAGGAACTTTCCCTCCATCCGCGTGACGTGAATGCCGTCAAAGCGAGTCAGCACAAACTCTGGCAGTGCCCCCTTCCGTGACGCAATGTAACCATGCAGCATTCCAAGATCGCCGCTGAGAAGCGCAATCGTTCCCTGCACGTCGTTGCGCTCGCCATCGCCTCCGGCTTCGGCCCCTCGCTCAACAAACGTTCCGGGAGCAACGCTGTCGGGCGATCCCTTGTGGAATGAAATTGAGAATGTCCACTTCCCCGCCAGCGCCGGTCCCTGCGTGGCCGATGCCTTCTTCGGCCCGGCTGATTCCGCGCGCCGTTTGGCTTCGAATTGATAGTGGACTTCTCCCGCATGCGTCATGCGCGAGTATTCGCCGACCAGCGACATGCACGACGGCTGTGCGCAATGGACAGCCAGGCGGCCGTCATAGGAGTCGAAGTGCATGGTAAGCGTCTTGCCGTCCCACTCAACGCGCGAGAATGGCATCACATCCGTGCCGTTGTGGACGGCCGCGTGAAAAGTCGGTGCCGCGCCGCTGATCGTCAGGCCAAATTGAACGTCGTAGGCGCCGCCGCCCGTGTCGGTCGCCGGACGAATCGTTGCGTCCCATTCCCCGGCAAAATGCGCGCTGCCGGCGTTCGCCTGTCCGAACGCCGACGAGAAAAACACCGTGATCAGAAACACGAGCGTGAAGAATCTGCGCATGTGGCTCACCCCGTCCCCTCTGGCAGACTTGATTGTAAATAGTATGCCCCGGCACATGGCCGGGGCAGAACCTACTTTTTCAGACACAAGTCCGCCCTCAACGCATAGAAGCGAGGTTGGCGCGGTAACTCTTTCTCAGGCAGCGTGTTCCGGGTTCGAATGTCGGAAGTGCTGCTCGATCATCTCTATCTGATCTTTCAGATGAAGCTTCAATTTCTTCAGTTTTATTTCTTCGATTTTTTCTTCTTCGGAGAGGTACGGCTTGGAAACGAGGGCGTCGAGGCGTCGTGAGTAGTCATGATGTTCCTGAACCAGGCGGCGAAATTCGCCGTTGCTGGCCAGGAGCACTTCGCGTACTGGAGTAGCCATCCAGCACCTCCTGACCTAATTGAAGTGACAGAAGGCTAGCACTCGGAAAGGAGCGCATCAAGAGATTTCGGAATCATCGCGATCGAAAAATATTTCCAGGATCAAAGCATCTTCGTCGGGGGCACGATAGTACCTGCGACGGCGTCCCGATGACCGGAAACCCCATCTTTCGTATAGTTTACGCGCCGCCGCGTTGGACTCCCTCACCTCCAGGCGGACATGAGTTCCGCCCTCCGAACGGGCCTGCTGGAGAATCGCCTGCAACAGATTTGAGGCAAATCCTCGCCGCCGAAATGCCTGGTCCACGGCAATGTTTTCAATTTCCCATTCGGACTCGAAGCAATGCGCTACGGAAAATGCGCGGGCTCTCGGCGTTGATCCCCCGGTGGATTGCACGAATGGATCGGAATCCGATATTTCGAGCACCAGCACAACTCTGCGCGGATGCGTCCCGGTGATTGCGTCTATGTAGCTTTGTTCCGTCCAATGCGCCGCCGTGGCGGACTGCCGCTCGATCTCCATCATGCGCGGCACATCCGCAATCGTAGCGGCACGGATCTTCATGGTTCAACGTCCGGGAATGCCCGGCTTGGGCGTGGAAAAAATTTCCGCATCGGAGCGGCGAATGTAGTTGGCGTCCAGATCGTCGAGCACGACGGTCTCGCCGCCAAGGTACTTCTGTAATCCCAGCCTCGCGTAGATTTCCGCGGAGGGGCGCGGAATGGCCTGCACCGCCAAGCCTGCGTCGTGAAGCTGCCTTTCGACTCCGGCATCCGGCGTCACCACAAGCGGTGGCGAAGAGTGTCCGGCGAGCCACGCGATCAACTCGGCGGCTGTCATCAGGCTCTCGCGATGTTTCTGGAGCGATCGGGCGGAGCCATCGTGTCCGCATTCATATTCACCGATGTAAATCTCCTGACGCTGCGCATCGAGCGCGGCAAGCACTCGACCGCTCCTTTCGGAGGCCCACGCCACGGCCTCCAGTACGGAGACGGAAACCGCTGGTTTCTGCAATGCGACGGCCAGGGCCTTCACCGTAGAAATACCGACGCGCAACCCCGTGAACGAGCCCGGCCCGGAGGCGACGATAAACAGGTCAATTGCCGACTTGTCGAGCGCGCTGGATCGCAGCAAGGATGAAAGACAGGGAATCAGTTGCGCGGAGTAGGTGCCGCCGGCGATCGATGCAACCGCAACCGGTTCAAACCCGGATGCGTCGCCGCGCGCCAGCGCCAGGCTGCCATCGCGTCCGGAAGTATCGATCGCACAGATCAACATTTGTCGATGCTCACTACTTGGCGATGCTGGCGACAATCTCTTCCACCAGCGTGTAGGGATCGCGCTTATGTTCGGCAACCTCCGTGGCATAACGCGACGCCGACTCGCCGTTCATATACTCGTGCACCACGCGGTGCAGCACTTCGTCGCGCAACATCTCCAGCAGGCGAGTGCGCCAATTTTCTATGCGGCGCTTGCGCCCGAGTTCCGAACTCTGCAGAAATGCGGCGTATTCTTCAATGGCCCGCGCAAGGTCTGCAATTCCAGTTCCGTCACTCGCAACCGTCTTGACGACCGGCGGCACCCAGTTGTCTGATCTGGGAGCCAGCGACTGCATGGCACGTATCTCGCGTTCCACGCGCTCGGCGCCCTCGCGGTCTGCTTTGTTGATGATGAAGATGTCGGCGATTTCCATGATGCCGGCCTTGATCGACTGCACATCGTCGCCCATGCCGGGAACGAGAATCACCAGCGTGATATCGGCAAGGCGCACGATGTCGACTTCATCCTGCCCGACGCCCACGGTCTCAATCATGACCAGGTCGCGCCCGCTGGCGTCGAGCACCGTGGCCACGTCGGCGGTGGTGCTTGCGAGTCCTCCCAGCGAGCCCCGCGTCGCCATGCTGCGAATGTAAATCCCCGGGTCGGCGTGATGTGCTTGCATGCGAATGCGGTCACCGAGGATCGCCCCGCCGGTGAAAGGACTGGTGGGATCGACGGCCACGATGCCGATCGTCTTGTCCTGCTTGCGGAATTCGCGAGCCAGCGCGTCGACCAGCGTGCTCTTGCCGGCCCCCGGAGAACCGGTCAGCCCAATGAGCCGCGCGTTGCCGCTATAAGGAAAGAGCGCCTTCAGTAGCGCGTGCGAATCGGGCGCACGATTTTCTACCGCGGTAATGGCGCGTGCAATGGCGCGCAGGTTGCCGCTACGGATTTCTTCTACCCAGGATTGAATTGTCGTAGTCACGGTATGCAAACGGATTAGTGTAACAGGGGCTAAGGCGGCTTCGCACGGGTGACAACGGAGGCGCGACCTTGGCCGCACCTCCGATGCCGAAGATGGAACTAGTCCTTCAAAAGCTGGCGCGCGATCACGAGCCGCTGGATTTCGCTGGTGCCCTCGCCAATCGTGCACAGCTTCACGTCGCGATAGAACTTTTCCGCCGGGTAGTCCTTGATGAAGCCGTAGCCGCCGTGAATCTGCACGCACTCGTTGGCGTTTCTCACCGCCACCTCCGACGTGTAGAGCTTCGCCATCGACGATTCCAGCGTCGTCTTCATGTGGTTGTCCTTGAGCCACGCCGAGCGCATTGTCAGCAGGCGCGCCGCGTCGGTTTCGGTCGCCATGTCTGTGAGTTTCCACTGGATTGCCTGGAACTCGCTGATGGCCTTGCCAAACTGCTTGCGCTGCTTGCTGTATTTCAACGCCGCTTCATACGCTCCCTGGGCCATGCCCAGCCCCAGCGCGGCAATCGAGATGCGCCCGCCGTCGAGAACTCGCATGGCATCGACAAAGCCCTCGCCTTCATGTCCCAGCAGATTCTCAATCGGCAACTCGCAGTCTTCGAAAATCAGCTCGGCGGTGTCGCTGGCGCGCAATCCGAGTTTGTTCTCCTTCTTGCCCGGGCGGAACCCCTTGGTTCCCTTCTCCACGATGAAGGCCGAAAGCCCGTGCGTGCCGGCCGTCTTGTCTGTCACGGCGATGACCACGTAGACGTCGGCATACGAGCCGTTGGTGATGAACGTCTTGGTGCCGTTCAGAATCCACTTGCCGCCCTTGCGCACGGCCGAACAGCGCGCACCGCCCGCATCCGATCCGCTGCCCGGCTCGGTCAATCCCCAGGCCCCGATGTATTCGCCCGTGGCGAGCTTCGGGATGTACTTGCGCTTCTGCTCTTCGTTACCGGCAATGAAGATGTGATTGGAGCCGAGCGATGTGTGCGCGGCAACGATGATGCCGACCGAGCCGTCCACGCGGGACAACTCTTCGATGGCGATGACGTACTCGGCGTATCCCATGCCTGCGCCACCGTACTCGGCCGGAAAGATGATTCCCATAAGTCCAAGCTGCCCGAGTTCCTTTATCGTTTCGAGCGGAAAGTGAGCGGCCTCGTCCCACTCCATTACATGAGGCGCAATCTCGCGCTCGGCAAATTCGCGCACAGTCTTGCGTAACTGCTGTTGCTCTTCCGTATATTGAAAATCCAAGAATTCCTCCAAGGGGGCATAATCCGAAATCCGTCGACTACCAGACGGGCGAGGGTTCGCACAGCAGGTTTCAGGTGACGGCCGGTCGATTAGGAAAACTGATGGTTATATCACAAGCGGCGTATCTGCGTCTCCAACTCGCGCTCTCGGCCATCCCTGGCAGGATTGCCCAGCCCCGCGTGGTCAGAGCAATTCCCGGCGCAGAAGGTTGCTCCGCGCCTCAATCACCTGGTCCAGAAGTTCGTCGCCGCTGGGCAGCTTGCCCTCGGCTTTGTAGGAATAGAGACGAATTCCGTCGATGAGAATTTCAAACTCGCCGAAGGTAATCGACATTTTCGGCGTGATACTGCGCCGCAGCAATTCGGCCTTGAGGCGCGCACCTGCGCGGCGTTGATCCCTTCTGTAGAAACAACGGCGAATTTCTATGACTGGCAACATAGGCTCGCCTCGGCCCTGGTCAGGCGCTGGCTTTTGCCGCGCAGATCGCTTCCATCGCCTGGAGCGCCCGGCCGCAGCCGTCGCGATTTACGTCGCAGTGGGTCACGAAGCGGATCGTCTGCGGATTGACCGCTCCGCACAACACTCCGCGTTCCTTCATGCGGGAAACAATGTCCGCCGCCGGCATTCCCGTGCCGCTCACGTCAAAAATGACGATGTTGGTTTGCACGGTCGCCATGTCCAGCTTGATGCCCGGAATTTGCGCCAGGTGCTCGGCGAGATAACGCGCATTCGCATGGTCCTCATGCAGCCGCAGCGGACTCTTCTCCAACGCGATCAACCCCGCAGCCGCCAGAACTCCGGCTTGTCGCATTCCGCCGCCAAGCGCCTTGCGAACCGCACGCGCCTCGGCGATGAATTTGCGACTTCCCACCAGCATCGATCCAACCGGTGCGCCGAGTCCCTTCGAGAGACAGAACATCACGGAGTCGAACTTCCGCGTGATTTCCGCCACGGGTTTTCCCAGGGCAACGGAAGCATTGAAGATGCGCGCGCCGTCGAGATGAACGGGAATTCCCTTCTCGTGCGCGTGTTCGCAGACTTCTTCCATCACGCTTACCGGCATCACTGAACCGCCGGCCATGTTGTGCGTATTCTCCAGTGCGACCAGTCCTGTCTGCGCGATGTAGTAGATGCCGGGCGAAAGTTTCGGCGCTATCAAATCCCAGCGCAGAATGCCCTGCGGCGCGGCAATGGGACGGACGATACATCCGCTGAACCAGCTCGCCATCGCCATTTCGTAATTAAAGATATGTCCGCGTTCCTCGCAGAGGATTTCCTGCCCGGGACGCGTGTGCAGCTTGACCGCGATCTGGTTCCCCATTGTTCCGGTCGGCACAAAGATCGCCGCTTCCCGCCCGAAGGTTTCGGCGGCGCGTGCTTCCAGCTTGTTGACCGTCGGGTCTTCGGAGTAAACGTCATCGCCGACTTCGGCGGAGGCCATTGCGCGGCGCATCTCGTCGGTTGGCTGCGTTACCGTGTCACTGCGGAGATCAATGAAGGGTTTGCTCGGAGAATTTGCGGAAGAATCGCCCATCGAAATATTCCTTATCCAAAAATGTACACGCCGAGTGTACCAGCGATGGCCGTCTGCGAGGACTACTTCTTGATACAGAAAGCGCCAATCGCCTATGTTCCGGGACCGTCCTGAACCGGCGAACGATCGCACAGGAATCGTTCAAACACATTGTTGGATAGCAGCCGTCCACGCGGAGTCAGGCGGAGCACTTCGTCCTGAAGCTCGACCAGTTTCGCCTCAACAAGATTAGTGACTACAGCTCCGTAGCGCGACACCGCATGATCCCCAAACTTGCCGCGCACTTCCGTAAGACTGACTCCGCAATTAAGCCGAAGTCCAAGGAAGAAGGTCTCCTCGATGGCCGCATTTTCATCGACCTCGGTACGCTCGCACACTGCCCCGGCAAGCAGTTGGTCGAGGTTGTCGACCGTAGCGAAGCGAACCGCGGAGTGTGGCTCAGTCGAGCAGGCCGACGGCAGCATGGAGTGGGCATCGATGCCGAAACCGAGATACGGCTGACGAGTCCAATACTTCAGGTTGTGTCGCGACTGACTATCCGTCCGTGCAAAGTTCGATATCTCGTACTGCGAGATGCCAGCTTCGTTCAGCGTGTCCACTGCCTGTTCGTAAAAATCCGCCGTCAAGTCTTCGTCCGGGACGTGATGCGCGTGATAGCGAGTGCCACCGGCGATCAACTCGCGGCCGAGGCGCGAGTCCTCGTCGACCTCCAGCATGTAGACGCTGACGTGCGGCACTTCCGTCGCGACTGCTTCGCGCAGCGAATCCGCCCATGAATCCTTTGTCTGATAGGGCAGTCCGGCAATCAGGTCGACACTGATGTCGGAAATTCCGGCGGCCCGAAGACGTTCGATATCCGCCAGTGTGATGGCGCGCGTGTGCAGGCGCCCGACCGACGAAGATTCGCGGTCGATGAACGACTGCACTCCCAGGCTGACCCGATTCACTCCACACGCGAGAAGCGTCTCGACCAACTCCGGTTGCAGCGTTCCGGGAGCGCACTCCACGGTCGTCTCAGCCGAAGCGTGCACGTGGAAATTCCTTCGCACGGCCGCAAAGAGTCGCGTCAGTTGGTCCGGGGCAAGCACGCTTGGCGTTCCACCGCCAAGGTAGATGGAATCCACCTCGCGTTCGAACCGTCCACCCATGGCATTCGCGATCCCTTCGGCTCCGGCCAGTTCCCTCTCCAGGTGTTCCACGTAACGATCGAACAAGCTGCGGGAAAATACTCCCGAGGAAAAATTACAGAACGAGCATTTAGTCCGGCAGAACGGTACCGAGATGTACAGGCCGAGAGGCATTGTTCTCTCATTCTAGTTCCCCTCATGCCTTGCCTGCGCGGCACAATTGGCGCGCCCGTTCAAGTAGTCGTTTTCACAAATAATTTCCGTCCGCAACACCCTTTCGCGCGTCTACTAAGAACTGGCGTTTACAATGGTCAAGGCAGGACTTTCAAGCAACGCATGGCTGCAAACCAGGAAGAAGAAGTACTAGGAAAAGCTTACGACAGCCGCCTCATGGGGAGGCTGCTGACCTACCTGCGTCCCTACAAGTGGCAGGTGGTTGTGGCGCTCATCGCCATCTTGCTGAAGGCCGCCGCGGATGTCCTCGGCCCTTATCTCACCAAGATTGCGATCGATAAGTATCTGTCGAGCAAGGCCGGCCAAACCCACTCGTTCCTCGACCCTTTCCTCAGTTCGCAGCCTCTCGTCGGTATTGCCCAGATTGGCGCAATCTATGTCGGACTGATGTCCGCCAGCTTCCTGCTTGAATTCACCCAGACATACCTCATGCAGTGGATCGGCCAGAAGGTCATGTTTGATCTGCGCAGCCAGATCTACCGTCACATGCAGAGCATGCACCTGGGCTTTTTCGACAAGAATCCCGTCGGACGGCTGGTGACGCGCGTAACAACCGACGTCGACGCGCTGAACGAAATGTTCACCTCCGGAGTTGTCTCGATTTTTGAGGATGTCTTCGTACTCGCCGGCATTATCGCCATCATGCTCACGATGAGCTGGCGACTCGCGCTGGTCACGTTCGCGGTCCTGCCGCTCATTTTCTTCGCCACCATGCTTTTCCGCCGCTCCGTGCGCGAGAGTTATCGCCGCATCCGCGTCGCCATCGCCAAGATCAACGCATATCTTCAGGAACACATCACCGGAATCGTGCCGCTCCAGTTGTTCAATCGCGAAGAGCGCGCCTTCGATAAATTTTCCGACATCAATGCTTCGCACATGGGCGCCTACAAAGACGCCATTATGGCGTACGCGTTGTACTACCCGGTGGTTGAAATTCTTTCGGCCATCGCCATTGCCAGCGTCATCTGGTACGGGGGACACACCGTCCTTATAGGCGTTGCGACCATCGGCATCCTGGTAGCTTTCATTCAATACGCGCAGCGGTTCTTCCGCCCCATTCAGGATCTCAGCGAAAAATACAACATCCTGCAGTCTGCCATGGCTGCCAGCGAGCGCGTCTTCAAGCTGATCGACACCAAGCCTGAGATTGTTTCTCCGGCGAATCCGAAGACGCCAACCGGCCCGGGACGCATCGAGTTCGATCACGTCTGGTTCGCGTATCGCAAAGTGCCTCCCCCGGAGAATGCTGCGGCGGACGCCAATGGAAGCAAGGCCGCAGCTGCAGCCACCCAGGAGTGGGATTGGGTGTTGCGCGACACGTCGTTCACGCTCGACCCCGGAGAGACAGTCGCAATCGTGGGCCACACCGGTGCCGGCAAGACCACGCTCATCTCGCTGCTGCTGCGCTTTTACGACGTGCAACAGGGAGCCATCAGGATTGATGGCGTCGATATCCGCGAGATGAACGCGCAGGCGTTGCGCCGCCGTTTTGGCGTCGTGTTGCAGGATCCGTTCCTATTCTCCGGCACGGTTGCCGACAACATCCGCCTCGGCACTCAGTGGATTGACGATGAAGCCGTGGAAAAGGCCGCCGAAGAAGTCAACGTCGCGGATTTCATCCGTTCACTGCCCGACGGATTCGCCTCAAGGGTACGCGAACGCGGCAGCACGCTTTCCACCGGACAGAAGCAACTGATCTCGTTTGCCCGCGCTCTCGCCCACGCTCCCAAGATCCTGATTCTCGACGAAGCAACCTCCAGTGTGGATACGGAAACCGAGTTCCGCGTCCGCGAAGCATTGACCCGCATGGTCGAGGGCCGAACCTCGCTCATCATCGCCCACCGGCTTTCCACCATCCAGCGCGCCGACAAGATCATCGTGATGCACAAGGGCAAGGTCCGCGAGATGGGCACGCACCAGCAACTGCTCGCGCAGCGCGGCATCTACTACAAGCTCTACCAGCTCCAGTACAAGGATCAGGAAATGCCCGTGCCGGGTGGGATGGCCCAGCCGCAAGCCACGGCGGAAGCCAGCGTTGGCGACGACTGATCCTGCACCCTCCCCGTAGTTCTTACTCGTGACCTCTCCCGCCTGCTATTCTTCTCTTTCGAAATGTCTGCCCCGTCGACAGCTACGTCTCCCGTCCGTATATTGATCTCCGCCGGAGAGGCTTCTGGTGAGATGTACGGCGCGGACTTGCTGCAGGCATTGCAGGCGCTCGCCCACGAGCGTGGTTCCGGCCCCATCGAGTGTTTCGGCCTTGGCGGCGAACGCATGCGTGAAGCCGGCTGTGACACGGTCATCGATGCGCGCGATGTCGCGGTCGTCGGACTGGCTGAAGTCGTAAGCCATCTGCCAGGCATCTATCGTGCGTTCCATCGACTGTTGCGCGAGGTGGACCGCCGCCGTCCTGACGTGGCTGTGCTCATTGACTTTCCTGACTGGAATTTCCGCCTCGCACGCCAGCTTCATCGCCGAGGCATTCCCGTTGTTTATTACGTGAGTCCTCAGCTCTGGGCCTGGAGGCAGGGGCGGATCAAGCTCGTACAGCGCTACGTCAAAAAGATGCTGGTCATCTTTCCCTTCGAGCGCGAGTTCTATGCGCGTCACGGCGTGGACGCCGAGTTCGTCGGGCATCCGCTCACCGAGATCGCTCCGCCAGTCGAGCCTCGCGAGGCGTTTGCGGCCCGTCACCGGCTCGACCCGGGCAAGCCGTGGATCGCGATCCTGCCCGGCAGTCGCCGCAAGGAACTCATGCTCAATCTCCCGGGGATCTTAGGTGCGGTAGACCGTCTCGGCTCGGGCTACGAGTATCTTCTGCCCGTCGCGTCGACGCTCCAAGTGGACTGGGTTCGAGCCCAGGTGGAGACACTCCGCAGCGCCGGTTCTCCACGGACGAAGATAACGTTCGTACCATCCTCACGAGCGGCACTCGCCCAGGCACGCGCCGGAATCGTCGCCAGCGGAACGGCAACGGTCGAAGCAGCCGTCATCGGCACACCCTTCGTCATGATTTACCGTGTATCCCCACTGACGTGGTTCCTTGGCCGGCGTCTCGTAAGGCTGACCAATTTCGGAATGGTCAACTTGATTGCCGGGCGCGAAGTCGTCCCCGAACTGGTGCAGGACCGATTTACGTCCGAAGCGGTAGAAGAGGCGCTGCGCCCTCTGCTCTCCGATGGCCTTCGGCGCTCACAGATGTTAAAGGACTTAGCGGAGGTCCGAAGAAAACTCTCTGCCGGCGAAGGGCACATTGCAGCCGAGAGGGCTGCCACAATGGTTTGGAAAGTTGCGCGGCCATGAGAGTATTGACATTCCAAGGGAACTTCCGGTCTTACGCCGTGTTTTCGGAAAAGAACTACCTGTAACCAGAACAAGACAAGCACCTTTTGAGGCGGTTGTCACATCAAGTAAGATTGTGGATCTCTGCAGGGAGCAATTTCTACATGCATAAGGCACGACGTCCCGCTGGGCGTGCTGTATTCGTGGTTCTGGCCATCGTTGCTGCACTCACCATCGCGCTGCATGTCGGCGCCGCGGAAAAGCCTCGCATTCAGGTTAATAGTTATGTCATCGATGCGACGGTAAATCCGCAGACGCACCAACTCGTTGCCAGGGCGCAAGTTACGTTCACCGCCCTGGACGACATCAGCATCGCCATCTTCCAGCTTCACAACGCATTGCGACCGACCCGCGTAGTGGACTCCACCGGCCAGGTGCTCTCGGCCGAAAGAGTTTCGCAGGACTCCACCGTGCGTGTGGCGTTGCCCAATGGCATGACCAAAGGCCAGACCTCGACCCTGACGTTCGACTACGAAGGAAATGTCTCTTCCGTCGATGACAGCCCGGTCCCGGGACTCAAACTGGCATCCATCTCCGACCCAGTCTCGTACCTTCTCTACGCCGGTCGCTGGTTCCCCGTAACTGGCTATGGGACGGATCGCTTCACCGCCACCATCCACGTGAACGTTCCGCAGGGATACGTCGTCGTCGGTAGCGGCGCCATGGAATCCGGCAGCAGCACGGCGACGATTTCCACCAACGTCTCGGCAGCCTCCCCGGACAAGACATCCGAAGCCGGCCAGGGCGAAGTCCCTCGACTCGCACGGCGCGAAGAACAGAAGAAAAAGCCCGAACCGCGCACCGAGCGCGGCAAGCGCAAAGCGGCAAAGGAAGAGAAGGCCGCTCCCCCTGTAAATCCGGTGGAAGCCGCCAAGGGTCCCAACTACCAGACGTTTGATTTTGTCTGGGACAAACCCAGTTTCCCGGGAACCATCGTCATCGGCAAGTTCACTGACACTGTGGTGCACGAAGCCGGCATGACGGCCCATGTCTATTTCCTGCCCGCGCACCAGGCAGTCGCGCAGTCCTACGGCGACACCGCGCTGAAGGAAATGGCCTACTTTACGACGCTTTACGGCGTGCCGATGACAAGCAAGTTGAACCTGGTCGAATTGCCGGACGACACGGTTCCGACCGCCTGGGCTCCTGGATTGGCCGCGCTGGCCAGCCGCGCCATCAGCACCCCCGTGGACTACCGTCTGCTGGCGGACACGGTCGCGCACCAGTGGTGGGGCGTGCTGGTCAGTCCGGCAACCAACAACGACTGGTGGATCACCGAGGGTGGCTCGCGATACAGCGAAGCCCGTTACATTGAATTCGCGGCAGGCAAAGCGGGCGAGCAGGAAGCCATCAAGGATATGTCAGTTGGCGCGCTTGCCTACGATAGCGTTCCACTGGGCCAGGCGGGCACGCTCGACGTCTTCGACCCGGTCTTCCAGTCCATGGTCACCGACAAGGGCGGCATGATCTTCCATATGCTGCGCTGGGTGCTCGGCGACCAGAAGTACGATCAGACGATCCGTACCTTCATGTCGCAGTATGCCACCAAACCCGTCTCCACGGCCGACTTGCAGAAAACCGCGGAGCAGGTTTACGGCGAACAGCTGACTTGGTTCTTCTCGCAGTGGCTCGATTCCACCGGTGCGCCTGAGTTCAAGAACAAGTACACCATCTTCCGCACTGCCAAGGGATTCCGCGTAGTTGGCGAAATCTCCCAGGACCTCGATCTCTTCCGAATGCCGGTCGAGTTGAGGATCGACACCGACGGAAAAACGGTGGACCAGAAGATTGAGGTGGTCGGCACGAACTCCAGCTACTCGGTGTCGACGTTTGGCCGTCCGCGTAAGATCTCCATCGATCCCAACGACTGGGTGCTGAAGAACTCGCCCGATCTGCGCATTCGCACCGCCATCATGCGCGGACAGCAGTTGGTGCAGCAGGGCAACCTGGCTGAGTCCCTGCGCGAGTTCCAGAAGGCGCTCGACATCAATCGCAACAGTTCGCTCGCGCATTACCGCATCGCGGAAGTCTTCTACCTGCAGCGCAATTACCAGGCTGCGGCAAACGCCTACCGCGACGCCTTGAATGGCGATGGCGATCCGAAGTGGACTGAAGTCTGGAGTCACATCCAGCTCGGCAAGATCTTCGATCTCACCGGCCAGCGCGAACGCGCGGTCAACGAGTATCGCCAGGCGCTGCAAACCAATGACAACACCCAAGGCGCTCTGGATGCGGCACGTCAGTACCTGCAGAAGCCGTACCAGCTCACGAATGGCAACTGAGAAGCGGCCGTAAGGCCAAGAGTCATGCCGCACGGCTTCGGCCGTGCGGTTTCTTTTTCAGTGTGTGAAGGAGAGTCCGCTGAGATTTAGCGCAGCTTCCGGTGCGACGCCGCGCGAGAGAATCATCGCATGAAAAATCTCGCCCATTCCCGCGGGCGTTACCAGGTGCTTCAATTGCAGCAGCACCTTGGCACGCTCCTGCGGCAAGCTACACTCATCCAGCGCATCGCCAAACTGCGTCTTCTCGCCGATCCCCAACAGCAATTGTGATTGCGTCAGCAGTCCTACGTGGTGCATCCCGCTCTGCTCCGCCGCCGCGCGAAGCGCCGTGAAGTTGACGTGTGCCGTGATGTCCTGCTCTCCCGGAGCCGCGTATGGGTCCGGGTTTGCTTCGTGCTGCCGATAGGTCATCAACGTATCGAGATGACGCCCCGCAAGCTGTTCATTGCGCGTGTAACCGTAGTCGACAAACATGCAGAATCCGCGACGCATCGGCGTAAACAACGCAGCGATTTCGCGCATCCAGCTTTGACCTGCAAGAGCCACTTCTACCCGCTGATCTTCTTCAGGACGCACGCCGTATCGATCAAGAAATTTCGCAATCTCCGGCCTCTCTGCCTTTGGACGCTCAACGAACCGTCCAGATTCGTCCACCTCCACGTAGACTTGTCCCTTCCCTGTTACGACTTCTACCGGCAGCGCATCAAAGAACTCGTTTCCAAAGACGATAAGTGCGGCGCCGCACTTTTCCTCCGCTTCCGCAAGTGAGGCGTGAATGCTGGCTCTCTCGGCTGCAACATGATGGCTCAGGCGCTCGGCCTGCCGCTTCCGGAGATACTCGCTCGTCTCCACCAACCGGTAGCGCAGCGCAGCGGCGAATGCTGGAAACTTCTTTGCCGCCCAGTCGAGCACGTCCAGCGCAAACAATCCTCTTCCCGGACCAAGCTCTACTAGGTCTATCGTCTCCGGCTCCCCGAGCACGCGCCACATCTCGTCGAACTGGCGGCAGAGCAGGCGACCGTAAACCGCGTGCACGTCGGACGACGTATAGAAATCTCCCGCCTTGCCGAACACCTCGCGCTCTCGCGCATAGAAGCCAAGCCCCGGCTCGTAGAGGCACATCTCCATGTAACGCGAAAACGGAATGGCCCCTTCCCGCCGTATAACGTCTGTAATCCGTTCACGCAAGGTGTTGAACTCAGTCATTTCCCATTCTCTTCGTCGCGACTTTGCGGAGTGCGCGTAAACATCTCGATGAAATAGTCATGCAGACAATCGTAGAGTTGGCGCTGGAAGTTCCATGCAAACTGTGCGCCGTCGAGGTCGCGGGGATGCAGATCGAAGTAGTACGGATCAACCCCGGCAACCGGCGTCTTCAACCGTATGCTCACGCGGACGGACTCGCCCGCCGCCTCGGCATCGAACACCGCCAGCGGATGCTCATACTTGCTCAATTCGAGGCGAACGCGATTGAGCCGTGTTTCAGCGGGAGTGGACACAACCGGATTGTAATCGTTGATGCCGTGCAGGTTGGCGGCTATTTCACTGCGCTCTCGTCGATGACGGTGGTTTCCTTGGCCATGCGCTTCGCCGCATCGAAGGCCGCCGCCAGCGTAGCTTCGGCCGTCTTCGGCGCCCGAACAACATCGATCCGCTCGAAGCCATGCGCCGATTTTACGAATCGCATCCCGGCAATCATCTGCGGCCGTTCCGTCACTGCGGCAATTTCCGCGACGTTAAGCGACGACGTGTTGGTGATAAGCACCGTGCCGGGCCGGCAGACTCGATCCAGCAGACGGAAAATCTCTTCCTTGGAATCGAACTCCTCCGGAACCGCTTCAATGACCATATCGGCTTCGCGCGCCGCATCTTCGAGAGTGGTGGCGTACTCCAGCCGTCCAACGGCTGCCCTGGCGTCCTCTTCGCCGACCGCGCCAAGTTCCACGGCCCGGTTGAGACTCTCCCGAATCTCATCTTCGGCTCGCCGCAGTGAGGTCGGCAGAATGTCCTCAAGGATCGTCCGGTAACCGCCCAGTGCTGCCGCGTGCGCAATGCTGCGTCCTGCGGCTCCGGCGCTAATCACCGCAATCGTCCGCACCCCTTCGCTCATCAGGCGCTCCGGTCCAGATCTTCCATGATCTTGACGTAATTGGGATTGCAGTTGCGCATGTATTCGGCCAGTTTCTTTTTCTCGTCCGTGTTGATGAAAGTCGCCCCGGTCATGATGCGCCGTAACGTGGCGGAAATATCGTCCACGTAGTTCATCATTCGGATGAGTTCGCCGCTGGATGCCATGATTGCCTCCGATGTCAGATATGGAACGAATGAGCTGACTGCATTTGCGGGCAGATGAACCGCCAGAATCCTCGCTGCCCCTATTGAATGCGCGAACAATGTCCGCGCAAATAATCATTTTCGGCGTTGCCTACCATTTAGTAAAGCGCAGCACCGCATTTCGCCACGCAAAGAGCACCGCTCAAACGACAAAATACTCGGCGGCCTCTACATCACTGCTCGGCCGGACAGGAAGCCGATCGCTCGACTCCGCCAGTAGCGCGAGCTTCTCCGCAACTTGCGGCGTCAATGCTCCGCGACTCACCCGCCAGGCCCAGTTTCCATCGTTATTGCTGCTGGGCAGGTTCATGCGCGCCTCGGAGCCAAGCCCCAGCACATCCTGCAACGGCACCACGCACAGCCGAGCCGGTGAATCCTCCGCCGCGCGAATCATCGCCCATGCAATTCCATCACCAGGCTCACCCAGGTAGGCACGCGCATGACTGCGGACATAATCGTCGCTTTTCTCCCACCAGCCAACTGTCGTGTCGTTGTCGTGTGTTCCCGTATAGACCACCGAGTTCTCCGGATAACGATGCGGCAGGTAGATATGTGCGCCCGGGTCACCGAAACCGAACTGCAAAACCCGCATGCCCGGCATCTGCAAACGGTCCCGCATTTCGTGAACTCCCGGCGTGATAAATCCAAGGTCTTCGGCAATGAATGGCAAATCACCCAGGCTGTCCCGCATCGCCAGGAACAGGTCATCCTGCGGCCCGTCGACCCAGCGTCCATGTACCGCGGTCGGTTCGCTCGCCGGAATCTCCCAGCACTGGTGAAATCCTCGGAAATGATCGAGGCGAATGATGTCGCAGTAAAGTAGCGCAAACTTCACCCGCTGAATCCACCAGTCGTAACCCCGCTCGCGCAGCACACCCCAGCGATATAGTGGATTTCCCCAGCGTTGTCCCGTATCCGAGAAGGCATCCGGCGGAACACCGGCAACCACTTCCGGGTCCAGTTCCTCGCTCAACCGGAACAGGCTGGGATGCGTCCAGACATCCGAGCTGTCGTAACTGACAAAAATCGCGATGTCGCCGATGATGTGAATTCCAAGTTTCTTGCAGTGGGCCCGCAATGCGCGCCATTGCTCCATGAACGCAAACTGCAGAAAGCGCACGATCTCGATCTCTTCGGCGGACTCCTCGTGCAGGCGCTTCAGCGCCTCCGGTTCGCGGTGGGCGAATTCGCGCGGCCAGCGGTTCCAGCTCACCTCCTGGTAGCGGTGGCGCAGCACGTCATAAAGCGCAAAGTCCTCGAGCCACCATCCGTTATCCCACTTGAAGCGTTCGTAGCGAGTGCGATCCTCGCCGGCGGCGTCACGAATGAAATTGCGTGCAGCCTCATTCAGCAGCGGCATCTTTTCGGCGGTCACGCGTGGATAGTCGACATTCCCAACCGAGTCGTGCATCGCCGCAACCTTGGCCTTGGATATCAACCCACGCTCTGCCAGTCTTTCCAGGCTGATGAACAGCACATTTCCCGCGAAGGCCGATGTCGCCGAGTACGGCGAGTTTCCAATTCCTGCAGGCGCCAGTGGCAGCACCTGCCACAGCGACTGTTTCGCCGCGCCAAGGAATTCGGCAAACTCATGCGCGGCTGGTCCCAGGTCGCCGATCCCTCCGTGCGACGGCAGCGAAGTGATGTGCAGCAAAATTCCAGTAGAACGCTGGGTCAGCATCGTTTTGTCACTCTGGTTCCGCCTGTGTTATCCACCGTTTCCAGACTAACACTGCAGGCTGGCCGCCGCGATTCGTCGCTAAAAAAGTTCAGGGGAGCATTCGCTCCCCTGCAATTGGTCCAACTTGGAACTGTCCTACTGGTTATCCGTGGTCTGCGTAAGTTGCGCCAGCTTCGCGTTATTGATGCGTATCTTTCCGCTCTTCTGCATGCGTGCTTGCAGGGCGCTGACATACACGTTCACCACGTCGTCCTGCTTCTGGCCCAGCAACGCCTGGCGAATCTGGTCCTTCGACTTTGCGAAGTCAGCTTCCGACGGTTGTTGCTTGTCCACCAGGGCCACAACCACGCCGCTCGCATCTGCCTGCATCGGACCGGAAATTTCGCCGGGCTTCATGTCGAAGATTGACGAAAGCTGGCCGCTTAGCTGGCCGATTCCCGGAACCTGGTCGCCCGGCTTCACCATGTCGCTGGTCTTGAAGTCCGCACCCATCTCTTTGGCTGCGGCCTTCAGGTTGTGACCGGAGCGCGCCTTATCGGAGAGCTCCTGCGTCTTCTGCGCCAGCAGCGACTGCGCCCGATCCTGCTTATACATCTGGGTCAGTTTCGCCTTGATCTGGTCAAACGTCGGAGTCGCCGCCGGCTTCACGTCCGTCACCTGCACAATCGCGAAACCATTCGGCACGGATACCGACGTCGGCCGCGCCTTCGGATCGTTGTTGAAAACGAAGTCTGAGAACTGCTGCGAAGTTCCGATACCCGGCAACGCATCGCCACGGCCAAAGAAATCCGTGTCAACCATTTGCAGCTTCATGCTGGCGGCAGTCTTCTGCATGCCGTCCGTGCGCGCCGCGGTCTGTGCGGCTTGCGCCAGCGTGCTGGCGGCCGCCAGTTCTTTCTGCCGCAGGATGATCGGCTCAATCTGCGGCTTCACTTCGTCCAGCGACTTCAGGTGAGCCATCGTGTGCTTTTCCACCTGGATAATGTGGAAACCGAACTGCGTCCGTACCGGCCCCACCAGTTCGCCCGGCTTAGCCGAAAATGCAGCCTGTTCGAACTCCGGCACCGTGCGTCCGCGCGTAATCTCGCCGAGCTCTCCGCCCTTGTCCTTGCTGCCGGGATCGTCCGAATACTTCTTCGCCAGGGCTGCAAAGTTGCCGCCTGCCTTCAATTGCTTCAGCACGTCTTCGGCCTTCGCGCGAGCCGCATCCACTGCTTTCTGGTCGACGTTTGGTCCCGGCGCGGGAGCTGTAATAAGGATGTGCCTTACCGTCACCGACTCCGGAACGCGATACTCGTCCTGGTGGGACTGGTAGTAAGCCTTCAGGTCGTCCGCCGTAACCTGCGGCATATTCGGAAGCTTGGTCTCATCCACCAGCAGGTAGCGCGCCTTCCGCTGTTCCGGAATGCTGTTGACGAACTGCTGCTTGTTCGTCTCGTAGTAGGCCTTCAGCTCTGTGTCCGTAGGATTGATCTGCTTCGCGAGTGAATCGACCGAGATCGTCGCGTAGTCGAACTTTACCTGCGTGTTTTCGCGGTTGTACTCCGCCATGATCTCCGCGTTGGAAACGGTCACACCGCCTTCAATCGCCGCACGCAACTTCTGGACCGCTAGGTCTTTCCTCACTCCCGCTTCAAACTGCGCCACACTCATGTGGAGGTTATCGGAGATCAGGCTCTCGTACGCCTGCTCGCCGATAAAGTTCCCGTCCGGGAACAGTCGCGCAGCGTAGGGACCATGCAGCAACTGGTAGCGCAACTCTTCTTTTGTTGCGCTCAGTCCCAGGCGCTCGGCTTCCGTCAGCATCACGTTCTGCAGGATGAGCGACTGCACGGCACGCTGCACGAAGAACGGCCGCAACTGCGGCGGGGCTCCGCGCGGGAACTGCTGTCGCAGCATCGAGTCAGTCTGTTGCTGAACGTCCTGAACCGTGATGTCGTGGGAGCCAACTTTGGCCACCGAATTTTCGCTCACGCCGAAGGTGTCTCCGAGGATTCCTCCGGGGACAAGCGTGACTACCATCATGATGCAGACAATGGCAAGGAAGCCGACCAGAAGTGTCTTCTGTAGCCGGCCAGGGGTTTGTAAGAATCGAATCATCGTCCAAGGGCTCCGATTTCAAGGCGCGAATTGATCATTATAAACCAATGGATTGCGCCAGTCGCGCGGACGAACTACGAGGTCGTCTCTTCTCGCGGCTGGTTCCGCCGGTGAGCAGCATACGTAAGGGCTGCCGCCACGCAAACCAATAGTGACGCTCCCCCCTCGATCCAGTCCGGCCGCGCCTTATCGGTAAACAAATGGATGCCCCACAGCAGCGGAACTTGCCACAGTTCCACCACCCGCGTGTAGAACGCGCCCAGCATGGCAATCACTTCATTCATGTAGAAGTAGCCGACCAGCCCGATCGCTGATACCAGCAGGATCATCGCTCCGATCTCCGGCGAAATCGGCTCGATACGCATTCTCCCGAGGAACAGTCCCCCGAGTGCTCCGCCAATCAGCGACGGCGCAATCAGCCAGAAGATGTGTTCCTGCTTGCTCTGCGAGGCTTCCCATATCTTGTAACTTGCCGCACGCGCGCCAATCGCCAGCACCAGGTAGAAGATGCCGAGATGGAGGTTCGTTACCGTCCCCGGCTCACGCATTCCCTGTAGCGCAAATACCACCAGGGCTGCGGCCAGGATGCTGATCGTCCATTTCTCATAGGGCCGCCTCTTGCCGCGCACGTATGCCAGCACCATTGAGTCCAGCAGCAGAACCGCCGTAGTCACCCGGGCGCTCAATGCTCCAATAGCGCCAAACCATCCCACGTATGTCAGTCCGCCGGCCAGCAAGCGCAGCAGCGCCAACCCGCGCGCCCGCGGCGTCCACTCTTCGCGCCGTGGACGCAGGAAAAGAGCCAGCATCACGACCGCCGTCGACGAGCGATACCAGAGCACGGAAGCCAGCGATAATCCAGCGCGCCGCATGAACAATTCCACGGCCACCGCCAGCACGACTTCCGAAATGACCATGCCGGAAAGTGCAAACCGGCGCCAGGGATTTGGGTATGTTTGTGTCAAGGTAGAGCGATTGTATATGGCGCCGTTATCAGCCGAAACGCGGTAGCCGGAAGGTGACACCCCTTTCTGCCCACTGCACGATTTCCCATCTGGCTGCGATTTTTTCGCCCTCCGGCGTTCGCTGCTTCCATCCGGTAAACGGTTTTGTGTTGTAATAGATAATGAATCCGCATGTCTAAGAGAAATCAGGGACTTCGTCGAAAAGCGATTGCACTCCATCGCCGGTTGCGCGAACTGGCAATGATCGCCAAGGGAATTGCGTCTACCGACCATCCGGTCATGGCACACATTATTCCCATGCGCCGCTGCAACCTCGCGTGTACCTATTGCAACGAGTACGACGACTACTCCAAGCCGGTGCCGCTCGACGTGATGAAGGAGCGGATCGCCAAACTGGCTGCCCTGGGGACCACCATCGTCACCATTAGCGGCGGCGAACCCATTCTTCATCCCGAACTCGACGAGATCATCGCCTACATCCGTAGCAAGGGCATCATCACCGGCATGATCACCAACGGGTATCTGCTGACGGCGGACCGTATCCAGCGCCTCAACCGCGCCGGTCTCGATCACATGCAGATCTCCATCGACAACGTCATGCCCGACGACGTTTCCAAGAAGAGCCTCAAGGTGCTCGACAAGAAGCTCCAGCTCCTTTCCGAACACGCCGAATTCCACGTCAACATCAACAGTGTTGTCGGCGGAGGAATCCGCACGCCGCACGATGCCCTGGTGGTTGGACGGCGCGCCCGGCAGCTTGGCTTCACCTCCACCATCGGAATCATTCACGACGGCGACGGCCAGTTGCGCCCTCTTAACACCGACGAGCGTGAAGTCTTCCTGAAGATGAAGCAGCTCGAGCGGACGAATTATTCCCGCTTGAATTATTTCCAGGACAACATTGCGTTGGGCAAACCCAACAATTGGAAGTGCCGCGCCGGTGCCCGTTACATTTACATTTGTGAAGACGGCCTCGTGCACTACTGCTCGCAGCAGCGCGGCTACCCGGGCACGCCTCTGATGCAATACACGACGGACGACATCCGCCGCGAGTTCCTCACTGAGAAAGGTTGCGCACCTCACTGCACCGTGAGCTGCGTCCACCAGGTGAGTTACATGGATTTCTGGCGCGCTCCGCAGACATTGCGTCCCGAGCCGAAGAACGAAGAAGTCCCCGACCTGGTGCAGATCCAGACCGACTGACGCAATTCCATCGTCGGGCAAACTTCTCCGGAAGCCTCGTGCGAATGAGTGTGACTCTCGACGGCTCCGCAAGTTGCGTCAATTCGAAATGCTCTGTTAGTATTGACGAGTCTTCTGAGCCATACAGAAGCGAATGTAAAGGTAGTCTCGCCGCTTTCAGCAGACTTCAGTCCCACCCGATTCGATGGGCGCGTAGCTCAATTGGCAGAGCAACTGACTCTTAATCAGTAGGTTGAAGGTTCGATTCCTTCCGCGCTCACCACATCCCACAGAAAGCAAATCAGTTACCGATATCGCCTTCGTTTTTCTTTGGCTCCGGAGCCGTCTGGTAGCAAATCGTTTGGTAGCAGATTGCGGCTTACGACTCGCAGACCCGCACGAATGTCATCGGCGCTAGCCTTATCATAAACGTTCATCGCCAGCTCGACTTTACTGTGACCCAACACGTCCTTGATCACGACCGGGTGGATGCCGGCCCGACGAAGCGTGCGAGATACAGTGTGCCTAAAATCGTGCCACCCACCGATTTCCACGCCAACTGCCAGCGCCGCGGGCTTTAGATACCGCTTTCGCGCATTGTTCTGGTCAATCGGGGTGCCGGCCCGACTCTGAAAGATCCACTTCTGGCCCTTACCGAGTCGACGCAGCCTCTCTATCAAATCAGCATGCTCAACCGGATCAAGCGGCATATGGAGTTGTTCGTGTTCTTTCAGATCGGTCACTTTTCTCTTATAAATCACTCGACGGAAATGCAGAACGCAATTCCCATCGAGGTCGTCCGGTTGCAATCCGATCGCTTCTTCGATCCGGCGTCCGAGACATGCGACCAGCAGCACCAGGGTATTGTATGGTTCTTCCAATCTGGCTATGATTCCCAGGCTCTGCTCAGGTGTTAGTTCTGTCCTGACAACTTTCCGGCCGTGAGCCTCCGCAAGTGCAATATTGTCCAGCCATCCGTACGGGCGGACAATGTACTGGTTTTGCACCGCGAAGTTTAGGGTCTTCCGCAGAACAGTTCGCATCGACCTCAAAGAGCTTTCGGAGTACTTCTCCGCCTGTTCGTTTAGAAAACTAACCACGTCCTTACGCTGGATCTCGTCAAGGCGTTTACCATTGAAATCGTCGAAGTAGGCCGATAGAGCCTCTTCATAGTGTTCGAACGTTCTCGCAGACTTTTTGTTTAATCCGGGACCCTCCGTCCTCTTCCAGTCTTCGACCAGCGCCGCAAATGCTTGCGGCTTCTGGTCAGGATTGCTCGCAACTTCATCGTTCTGCTTTGGCTCGATGACCTTGGCGTCCTCCCTAGCCGCCAGCCAAAGCTTCAGTCTTTCGGGCAAAGCAAGATAAGCGTCCTGCTTCTGGGGCCCGATTTCTTCTCGGGTTCCCAGGCGGAACTTAACCCGCTTGCGCTTGCCGCCGGGCAAGTCGATCCGCCAGGTGCCGTACCAAACATTGCCAACCAGCACAACTCCTCCTCGCTGTCTCCGGTTCAAGGTTCTCACCTTTCTCGGCTCCAGCGACTCCCGATCCAGTACTTTACAAGTTAAGTCGTCAGGACGAAAGCGGATTAGTCGACCACAGTGACTATGGGGCAATTCCGAAAGGTGCCTTCGAACCCAAGATTGCGACACCCGGAGATATGCGGCGGTCTGTCTTGTGTCCCACAGTTGCTTATTTGTGGGGACCTGCCGCGTTTCTGGATGATCGATATGTGGCTCGAATGCACTCACAAAAATTGATGGCCTTCACTCGCGTCGTACTGGTCTAACTGAAACGGAGAACCCGGTTGTTTGAACACGGATGCACCAGCAAGAACCAGACGACATAGCGACCTTTCCCCTTTGCCCAGCTATTGCACCGGGAATATCAGCGTGCCGGCGCCTCGAATCTCGGAGGCTGGCAGCCAAAGCAGATGTACTGCTTATCTGATCGGTAAATCATCCCGGTAGTTTGGTCGTCATTCATGATGTTGCCCTCACTCGCACGCATAGGGTTCTTGCATTTCACACAGGTATGCGTCTCGTCCACTACCACATCAGCGGCAAAGCGGTTCATATAATCGTCCGCTATCCAGGACCGTACCTGCTCTGCGTCGGTTACGACACCCATGCATAGGTTTTCCCCACCTCGTCTGGTTTCCAACAAGACCCAAACCTTAGGGTGGGCATCTCGCTGTGGCTGAGGGGCGATGCTGTCGATGTAAGCTTTGTACTTCTTCGAGACGGACATACCCCAATGTCCGGTCAGCAGCATAGCAATGCGGTCGATGTAATCACGGCGGAAGTCTGGTCGGATCTGGAGAGAGATCAACTCGTCGGCGATCTCGTTTCGAGTGTGTCCACTGAGAAGCAGCGTTGCGATGAGATGTTCCAGTCGCAAGTCTTCGCCGTTATCATCGTTGCCGTAGCAGCAGGGCGACGTACCCCACAGATTGCCGCCGTATATGCAGCCGTCATCACCGCACAGTGGGCAGCGGGCCATAACCAAGCTGTGCTCTTGATAATCGTCCCATGGCTCACCCGGCACCCACTTCATTAACTCTGGGTTACCAAAGTCGATATCTTCCGCTGTTGCCGGCTTCGTAATCGTGGACTCGATGGCGGAGCCGTTCTCCGCCAGAATGCTCTCGATCGGTTTCTCCGTCTTTTGTTTCCATAGTCGGCCGAATTTCTGTTCGTTATTAGTCATTTTTGTTCTCCAACCGCGCCTAGGCACTGCTTTTCGAAGTGCGATGGAAATGCCCGGAATCGCTTGCAACCATTCCAAGATCTGCCGCTCCGTCGTGGCCTCCGCCGGAACTCGGTGAATGAAAACTTGACCTGAACTGAGAGGTGAGGGAGGTGAAGTCAGAAGGTCAATCGCCGAATCAAGATTGCCTGGCAAACAAGCATCCAATTTGCCGCCGGTTTTGAAGATGATGCGACAGTGGCCATCCCGACACAGCAGTACAACGGTATGGGAAGACTTTTCTGTAATGACTGCAGCTAAATTTGTAATTGAGTGAATCACGTTTATTTCTCCTAAGTTTTTTGCTCTTTCTGGTTGAGCAGATCGAGCCGCCCGACGGCGATTTATTTGCCGGTATGTAAGGCATCTCAGGTGACCGTAGTTGAAATTACTGCGGGAAGGCAGGTGAAAAGAGCGGAAAAAAGCGGAAACGGAGGGGACGTAACAAAGCACGAATCTGTTTGACTAGATCGACTTTCGAGAACGCATTCGCCTGAGATACCGCCGGATTGTCTCCTCGCCCAAATTTGCACGCGCAGACATGATGTCGACGGATGACTGCTGTGGGCTGAACTGGCGGTCCAAGACGATCTTTAGCTCGCGAGCCCTCGCAGCTTTGAATATTGGAAATCGACGGGCTATATCAATCGCGGTCACCTGCCGCTGATGCAGACCTTCCTCATCTTGCCACGAGCGAATGGCCTTAATGGAGTCACTGATGGGTCGGTACAGGTAACGAACAACATCGTTGCGCGGCGTCCCGCTCGGCGCCTCTTCCAGATCGGCCAGAGTAAATTGCAGGGTTTCAGGGAGTTGCATAGCCTTGGCACATTCGCTTGCTTGACTACCGCTTTCCGACGGTTTCCAGCGCCAGCCTTGTCGTGCCAGTTTCTTCACCGCGGGCGCCATTGCATCGCCGATCGCCAGGTCCAGTTCTATCCAAAGATCCGTTTCTAAGGACTGGTAGCTGTCATGATAGCTATCATCCTGAGGCAAGAGAGAATAGAAATGATAGAGAAACCCCCCATTTGCTGTGGTGTATTTAAAGAATTCGAGCTTATCGGAACAGACAAACTTCTCTGCCCAGCCCACTGGATGATCAGTTCCAAGCTCAGGGTTGTTGGCAGCAATATCTACAAGCGCTTCAAAGTGTTTTGCGATCAATACGCTGAATTCGTCAACCATCTCCGTCCAGATTGCCCGCAGCTCTTCTTCCAGCCCCTCAGTGTTTGATAGATTCGCGGCAGAATCTAGCCTCTTTGCACATGTGCTTTGTATCCTCGCCAGGCCTAGGGACAGATCCATGCGAATTTGTCTCAGAGCAGAGTCAACGTATGCCGAAGCTTCCACCGTTCCTCCTCGTGATTGCCATAGAGCGAGTTTCACAAATCCCGTTGCACATTCCTGGGGTCCGTCTCTCAGGGGCTAAAGCCCCGAATTTCGGGCAACTCATGCGGCGCGGCTTTAAGATACGCCATTTCAAGCCATTTTTGAACACGTTCTAATAGGACGGCTAATTTTGTAGGGCCACAGAGATCACCGCCTACGATCATCCCAGACGGCCTATTTCCTATGGAAGTGCCTCTCTTGTTTGTTCCGACATTTTCCGTGTTTCTCCGCTTATTTCATCTTCGAACCCGATCCAATGCCGGCTATAACGCAATGTGAAAGGAGCAGTACATGAGCTACGACCGTATTTGGATACACCAGTTGGAATCCAGTGACAGTTGGTTGGAATTACGCAAAGCCGAGAGACAAGGGTTGGAAGACCTTTTTTGCAAAGAATTCTCGTCTCTATGAGAAGGGGAATTTTGTTGTCCTCGTGCACGGGAAGAACTTCATCTTCGACGAACTCTTCCTGTTTGAAGGACCCCCGGAAGCCAGGGCCTTCTACGAGGAGGGCTACCGTCAGTGGGAATCGTTTGCCGACGATTCGGATGAGAGTTGCGGCTTTCAAGAAGTCTCACTCTACAAAGATGGGCGTCAAATCGCCACAAAGGATTCTGCACCTACTCATCTTTCGGAAACCTGCCATGAGTAATTGGGTGGATGTCCATTTGGATGTGTTGGCTGCGAGTCCGGTGGAGATTAACAATTTTGAGCAACACACGCTTTCGATGCCGAAAAACCGGCACGGGAGTGCGAATTAGCGACGCCACAGGCGAGGAGAACTATGAACAACAAAGACAACCTGAGAGAAGAATACCCCGCGAGAGAAGTCGAGTTCGGCGATCCCACAATTATGAACTGGCAGCCGGGCGAGGATGATGAGGAAGGGATGATCTACTGCCGTTGCCCGCTGTGTGGTAGCCGGGGTGCTATCTACGGTGGTAACACGTGGGGCACATCGGCATGCTGCTACAACGACAGTCGAGTGGAACGTCTCGTGGCCGGACGCCTCATGGAGGGGGACAGTCAAGAAGAAGTTTGTAAGCTACTTACTCTCGTCGGCGTGAAGTTTCTGCCGGAGTACATTGCCGAAATCCATGCTCTTTTGAACCCCGGCAAGTACCGGCCGGCGACGTGCATGAAGTACAGGGAATACCTCGAAACGGTGGACAGTCATCTGGACCTTGACTTCATTGGTTATTTCGATGAGCCCATCACGGAGGGCGTGACGGGATGCATGCTGCATGAGGATGGGACTCTGTCAGTAGTCAAGAACGGGAAGCTCACCATGTATAAACCCGCGGAAGTCGAAATCATCCGACAGGCGATCACGGATTATCGAGTCCGAGAGTAATTGAGGGCAACGTACTAGCAACGTGTGGGAAAGCAACTATGTCTATTGAACATTTTAGGGCAGCATGGAAATGCCGACAATTCAGAGGAAGCACCAGGCTTCTACTCCTGGCGCTGGCGAACCGCGCCAGTAATGGCAAACCTTCCAAGCTCAGCAATCGGGCGTATCCCGCTGGATGGAGTTTTGCCGGCTCAGCGAGACTGATGATGGATACGGCGATCCAAAGCAGAGACACTTTGATTGCCAGTATGAAGGAGCTGTTGGACAGCAAAGTGATCCAACGGAAGAGACGACTTGGCCGTACGACTTTGACGTTTGTTGACCTCGACGTTCTCATCAGTCTTGCGTACACCGAGGAGGACAAAGAGGAGTATCGACAGCGAGCGGAAGCTTACACAAAAAAATGTTTGAGCTCGACCACGGAGCTGAGCGAAGAAACACTACCTTTGGATGTCGGGAATACGCCTACCTGTGATGCCGGTGATTCCGCTACTTCGATAGTCGGGAATCGACCTACGACAGACGCTGGCAAAACTGGGGCGGATAATCCTCAGGGTTACCCCAAAGTATTGAGTCCCAAGGCCGACTATCACCCAGCATCAGAATCCGCATCGGCGGATGCTGAGACGGACGATAACTTGGTGGGTGAAGAACCCACGGGTGGCACTGGAGAGAATTACGAGGAGCCTGCCTCAGACCCAGCAGAGGTTTCCCCCGTCCTGGCCGACGAGGAGTCGTGTTCGCATCAGCCGTCCGTGGAACCCCCCTCCCCCAGTTTCGCTGCCCCCCTCCCCGCCGGTCGCGAACCTGATCCTCAAGAATATGCCGATGTCGTCTACCTTTGTTCTCTTTGGCGGGCGACGCACGAGCGCGAAGCAGTTCCCGAGTCCCAATTACCGGATGCCGATGATCCTGTTAACTGGACTACAGACCGGCGGCGACGCACTTTCCGCGCAGTAGTGGAGCGTGAAGCTAAAGAATCTAGTCCGCTACCCGAGGTTCCATCTCCAGACGTCAGTGAAGACGAGCTGTGGTACCAAGATGAGGAAGCAATGCTTCAGTTGTATCTCGAACACGGCCGAGAAGACATTGAGAAGGTTATCAGGTGGCTTCCATGTGCGAACTTCTGGAGTACACCTCAGAATAAGCCTGAATCGATTGCTGCGCTGAGTAGAGCTTGGAGCTTGGTCTATAGAGATTGTGAAAAGTACTTCAACAGAGCATCAGAAACCGGAACCAGCGAGCAATGCGATCTGTATGTCCAGAAGCGCTTCGACGTCGCTGGAGGCACGTGGGCGGACCGGATCTGTGATGACCGCCTGAATCCCGTTGATCCGCAGGATGCCGCGGACGAGGCCGCCGTGGACGCCTTCGACGATCAGCTTGGAGTTGATGTCGGATTCTATCCAGACCTCTTCATCACATTTCCACCAGGGTATAACTTCGACAAATACGTAACAACTTCAACCGACACCGCCGTGGATCCGGTGCCATCGAGCGCGCTGGAATTCGAGGGCGATGCAAACAAGAGGTAGATTTGCGGAAGCGAACAATAGTAGTTACGCTGCCGGTTGTCGCCGGCAAAAGTCGGCTTATGGCTTTCGGCAATTGATCGCTAATGAACCGGTTTTTCCAATTCCGATCTCTCTAGTAGCGAGCATTTTTCGCAATCTGATTCGGAGAATAGAAATGTGTGATAACAGCTTCACCACAAGTGCATCAATGACGAATGACTCATCAATCGAGCAGCAGCTCACCAGTGAACTAATGAACCTCTGGTCTATTTACAACGAGCTGCGTGCAGCGGGGAAAGGCGCAGCGCACGAACGCAAAGTACTCCATCTCAGCCTCGGCGACCGCCTTGATGGCATTAAGCGCTCGCTGGCTCAACGAGGAAGAGGTGGCCGGTGGAGTAAGTTTCTACTCTCTTGCGGGATAGACCGCAGCAGTGCCGACCGTGCCGTCCGCGCGTATCGAGCCGCCAAAGAAGTGAGCGTGCCCGCTACGGCGCCGCTGGGGTCCAGCGAGGTGCAATGAAGCAAATTGGACTTGGGTCGGAAAAGAGGGGTCTCGATTTTGGGGTTATTTACCCCTTTTTTCGACCATGCCGGCCGAGAGATTCGCCGCAGCTACGATGGCGATCACCATGCCCAGGGTCGGGAGTGGGTGTTGCCCAACATCTTTGCGCCATTCAATGCCGAGTATGAGCTCGGTCTTGAATGCGGAAGCCTGCGGGATGAGTGGATGGAGGGCATGCGTCGGCAACTAGCCGTGTTGACAGAGAGCTACAGCAGTAAAGCTGATCCGGAACCGAAGCAGACGGTTGCAAGCGGAGACGGAAACCAAGAATCAGGAGAGGCAGAATGCTTGACGACAACGTTGTAAATGACAGCCATGTATTTGATAAAGAGGATGGAGTCCCCATGATTGAGAAAACTCAGGGTGACGTGCTTGCCCATCTGCAAGCACGGTTTGACGCGCTGCCGCCGGGTACCGTACTGGTGCCGCCACAGCCAACGAAAGCAATCGAGGAAACGCTGGCCGAAGCTCGCAGGACGGTCGCGGCGACCGAATTCTGGCCGTTGACCACGCGGATCATTCACCCGGATGGCATCCAAACCCTGCGGGTGCGTGGATACAAAGGCACACTCGAGCAGAAAAGGCAAATCGCAATCATCACCGAGTCCTCGCGGAGGGCATTGAATGCTTCCGCCGTAATCATGGTCAGCGATGCATGGACGTGCCCGCCAAAAGAGAATGGTCGCCCGTCGCTCTCGCCGAACCGCACCGAGGGCTTGATCGTAGTTTCTTGGGGAGCCGACCATATTTCCTGGATTGCAGCGCAGCCATATACCCGGTCAAACGGCAAGGTGGAGTTTCAGCCATTGGCCGAGTTTGAGGTCATGGCCATCAACCCGTTCTGCACCTCTACTACGCTTGAGGCAGAGGAGAAGTTGGCGAAAATCGCTGCGCATACTGGTGGAAAAGTAGTCGAATTCAGGCAACCGCTGGATGACGGTGGGAACATCTACATCCCGCTCGATTTGTTGAAGGGGAAATAGTGTCAGACTTGTTGGATGTCAATCTCGACAAGCAGCAGCCGGAGAGCATCCTCCACCCGTGCCTCGCCGTCTTTTGCTGCGGCGCAGCCGTGATATCACTCGCCGTGCCGCAACGCACTCCAACGCGAATGAGGCGACGCCAACCCCGGCGACGAAAGCGCGAAAAAGGGGAGAAAAACGGAAAAATGAGGTGCTCGGTAGGACTGCCTATGCTCAGCCTTGCCGAATGCAGTTGCAGGGGCAGTGAACCGAGGCAAGGTCGGCTAGGGTGGTGAAGGTGGTGCGGAGGCATTGCGGACTTTTTTGACCAGCACTGAGCCGTATCCTGAGGAAAATTTGGTATTGCTGTGGCGTCATCACTCCCTCCTGATTGACAGGTCACTGCCATCACGTCCGGCATCACTAGCGAAAAGGCGAAATCTATTTATAATGCCGCTGCTGTCAGGATGAGGGCCCGTTGACCACTCTGCAGGAAATCCATGAAGTAATCATTCGGGAAATAAAAGCTCAAAAGAAGCGGTGGCGGTCGCTGTGGCTGCTTATTGATAAAACAGAGGTGCTGGACGAGAGGCCGGGACAGTTCATCTACCGCCTCACTTTCACCGAAGAGCTTCGAGTCGTCGCGGACTCAACCCTCACCATCAAGGTTCCGGGACGCGAAGGTACATTTGACGTGCAGGTGGTGGTCGCCTCCGACCAAGCACTTGTTGTCCGGTCGGAACAGCCCCTGCCGCAGCAGATGGCTATGGTTCGCATCGAGTTTGACCCAACCTTTATCTTGAAAAAGTTGGATGAGCATCTCGATCAAGTTCTGCGCTTCCCACCTGAACCGCTAAAGCAACTTCTGTCTGGGACGTTAACAGCAGCCGACACAGATAGAGGTGATGAGGTGAGGTTGAGACTCGGCAACATCGGAAATCTCAACCAATTTCAGATTGACGCTGTCGTGCGGATGCAGTCGGAGTCAGTTCATCTACTATGGGGGCCGCCCGGAACGGGCAAGACGCACACCATCGGAAGGTCGATCTCGGAGCACATCCGGGCTGGGAAGACAGTTCTCCTGCTGTCAACGTCGAATGCTGCGGTTGATGAGATGGTCAGGGCTACAGGCCGCGCTCTCGGTACCGACGCTGTCTGCCACATCTTTAGGACGGGCGTGTCGCCAGACCGGGAGATACAGCCGTTCACTTGTATCGGGCTCCTGCAAAACCGGAAGCCAGAGCTTGCCGAAACTGTTAGACAGGCGGAGCAGCGTCTCCAGTTCCTGACGACCAACCTCCCTGGCCTCCTCGAGGCTGCTCCGAATGAGAAGGTTTTCGAGGAGATTCAATGGTGCAAGGACGTCATCAAGGCTTACGTGCAACAGGCGAAGGCATTTGCTGACTCACTAACGACAGATTCCCAGTGCGTTGCAGCGACCATGGCTAGCCTTGTGGTAAGTTCGTCGCTCAGCGAGAGAGAATTCGACGTCGTCTACATAGACGAAGCTTCCATGGTATCTCTGCCGTTCGCGTTGGCAGGAGCTGCGCAAGCGTCAGAGCAGGTCATCATCGCGGGTGACTTCCGACAGTTGCCGCCAATCTGCCATTCGGATGAGATGAGCGTTCGACAGTGGTTCGGGCGAAACCTCTTCGACTATCTCGGGGTGAGCAAGTCGAGAGTGGTCGTGAATCTCCCACCCTTCGTCTCTATGCTGCGAGAGCAGTATCGTATGACTGAGCAAATCGCGGCAATGGTGAGCGACCTCAGCTACGGCGGCACGCTGGTGACCAACGAGGGAATTGGAGTTGGCACTCGCCCAGTGTTCATAGATATCTCAGAGATTTGCCCAGTCTCCCTATACAGCGTTCAAGAGCGCTCGTATTATCAACCCCACTCTGTGGTCGTACTGAACGCAATCCTCGCCACGTTTGCCGAATGGCTCGGGCCAGAAAATCTCATCCTCAGTCCATTCCGGGCACAGCGATCATTGTTGGAGGGCTTGGCGAAGGACATCTCCAGCCCTCGCCACCGTTTTTCGGCAAGCACAATTCATAAAGCACAGGGTGCACAGGAGCACACCGTAATCGTTGATCTCACCGCGCACTCCAGTGATAATCCGCAGAAGTTTTTTACTGGCGACGAGACGGAAAATCTAATTAACGTGGCACTTTCTCGTGCACAGCAGAACCTCATAGTACTTGGGAGCACCCGACTGATTCAGACCCTTGCTGCGTCGAACCCCTACTGGGCGCTATTTTGGAACACGGTGAGGGATGGTTTTATTCAGATTCCAATCCGTGACGTGATCGCCGACGTCCCACGGCATCCATCCGTACTGTCGGCGTGGGAATCACTCGGACAGCCAGCCGAACATATGCCACTCCCATCTCTCTATGTAGAGTGCGCGACTGCGCAATGCCCGCAGGATGTTCGAAACCTCTTCTCTCAGACACATCTCGGATCAAAGCTCATCGTCACTGCGCGGGGGAAGATGGGCGTCATTTCCACAGGTGACGGCCTGACTTATCGGGAAGCGGCGGCGGGCGTGATTGCTCAACTGGCGACATGGCAGGGGTGTCTTGCCTTGCCAGTCGCTCACGACGAGTGGGCTGCATACCGGGTACCAGAGACAACCAAGAGGATTGCAACCATTTCGTGTGGTCACTTGTTCCAAGCTCAATTCGAGATTAGCGATACGCATCGCCTTCTTTGCCCGAAGTGCAGCCATCGCCTACTGCTGAAAGCGAGCTTCAAGACAGCATTCCTGCGCTGTTCCGGAGAGTTCTGTGACTACTCGCGGTCAATGAGTGATCAAGATGCAAACACCTTAATCGAAGTTCAGGGACTGACGTGCCCCGACTGCGGTGCGCGTCCGCAGCCTCGGAGAGCCAAAGCAGCGGGCAGCATCTTCTTAGGCTGCTCCAATTACCCGAGATGCGAGGGAAAAGTGAGGTGGAAGGATTATGCCGACGCGATTGTCCGATAACCATATCCCAGCAAAGGTGATTTACCGTGGTAGTGTCCCTCGCCGCACATCGCGCCTCCGAACGCGTTGAGAAGGAGCTGACCTCCACACGGTTCAGAATGCAATTTCTTACCCCTTGCGAGGGCGGGGGTTGAGTATGCCGGGCCGGTGCTTTTGTTCTGTACAAACAGCGCCGTTACCGGCTTTTGACGAGTTGCCGACAAACGTGGAAGTCCTTAGTTGGATTGCTGTGGAGAGTGCGTACATGGTCGCTGGAGCGGGAACGCAAGTTCCTTTTGCGCGGGAGCAACTCCGCTGTCTTGCAATCGAGAAGGGCTACGGTGTCGGCAAGATCCTGTCGTACACGAAGCTGGCACAGGGCATGGAAGATAGGTACAGTCCCGAGGTCCTGAACTGGCTGGGATATCCCGCATGGAGTCATGAAAAGCCAAGTGAGTGGATTCGGCGCTTTCTTTATGGAAAGTTATCCGATCGGAAAAGTCCAACGCTGGTGTTCCTGTTGTTCGTGGGACTTTTTGAGGACTCGGTTAAGAGCTTCGACGAAGGTGCAGATAGGGGCGTTTTCCGATTCAGTAGCTCACAGGATGCTCAACGAGTACAGCATGATTTCTCGCAGTGCAATCAAGCAAAGGAAGAATCCGGCGAGGATTGGAAATGCAGCTTGTCACGTGTCCTTGCCGCGAATGCATATCGCCTGCTGGCTACTGCTGAGCAACTGCAGGTTTCGGCCAACCAAGTGGCCCGCGAAGCATTACGGCAACACATTCGCATCCCGTTGACACCACAAAGTACTTCAGGTCTGGGACCGGCGAAGCTCTCCGAGATATGCGGAGATCTCAGAAGTGGAGTACCGCAAGCAAAGGTGGCAAGAAAATTCCGAACTAGTCAGTGGACGATTCTGATGATCCTATTGGATTCGCCTGGACTGTACGAGTCTCACCGTAGTGCGGCGTTGTCTTGGGTCCGCGATATGCACCGAAAGAAGATACTGGACCTCATGGATCGAGAGAGCGATGTATCACGGGACACGATTCGTATCGTTCTGCCGGGCACTTACGATTATGTGTTGCAGGCAGACAACGAGTGGTTCCAAACGCATGTCCCTCGTCGAAAGCGGAACCCTAATCCACAAATGCGTATCATGTCTGACCCTCAAGAATTGGACAGAATGGTTGCAGCCCGAGTGCAAAAGGCGATTGATTATATTCGGGCGCTGTTGAGGCCGACCCAGATCACAAGAACTGCCGTTCTGCGGCGCGCGGGAGTTCTAGCAAAATTTACACGAGTGCCTCAAAAGTTTCCTTCATCGGAGGCCTTACTCGTCCGGAACGTCGAGACGCGTCCTGAATATTTACAGCGGAAAATTATATGGGCAATTAAAGAGATGGCGAATGCGGGTATGTCGTTCTCCGTGAATACGCTTCGGCGAAGGGTTGGCCTCCCGGCTGAGGAGTTACGAACCTACGAGCAGATCGTTATAGGTGCAGCTCATGATGCAGGAGCGGAGATTCACGGGGCGTCGTTTTTCGCCGGATAAGGGCGATTAGGTCATGAACGATGCCTCATAGCAGTTTACGCAAGGAACGGCGCCAGCGAGACATGCGTTAAAGAGGGCTTCGGCCCGCCTGGATCCAGGAAATGATCGTGTGTTGGCAGGGGCGCCGAGAGAGGGCTAGGATATTCTTTTTGGGGGGGCGGTGAATCCTTCTCTATATTGGGCACATTCCGCGCAGAGGCTAGCCTCCGATTCGAGCTCACGAGCCGGGTGGCAGCTGCTTGCGGAACACCTAGAGGCAGTTTCCGAGATAGCTGGAAGGCTGGCGCGTCTCTCTCGCCCTGACGATATGCAATTTGCTAAATACGCATTTCTGTCCGGGTTGTTGCATGACTATGGAAAGTACACAGACTGCTTTCAGAAGATGTTGGCAATTGGACGTGGAAGGTGTCAGCACGCCATCCATGGTGCTCTACTTTCATACCTGGGGGCCGGGGAGAGACAACAGAAGCCGGTCTATCCACAAGTAGCGCTCGCCATCGCAGGACATCATTCGGGGATTCCCGACTATGCGGGATCGGGCAGTTCCCTGACGGAAAAGGTGAAAGACGGGCGGTACAAGAAAGAAGCGGATGACTTGTTCCATCGCGCCGCGGGAGACTCACTCAAGTTGCGACAGGCGCTTCAGGAACTTTCCCTTCAGGCAACGATAGCGCGAACCGAGGCAGAGAAGAAGGCCGATCTCTACACGAGAATGCTCTTCAGTTGCCTGGTTGATGCCGACCGGTTGAACTCAGCGAGTCTGGCTCCACAGCAATCACCACTGAACGCAGTGAAGCGTTTAGGCACGCTCATGGATCATCTGGACAGATTGCAGAGCCTTGCCGCGGACGGCCCAGTGAAAGAGATGCGTGGGCGTGTGCTGGAAGATTGCCTGAGCACCGCTAGAGACTGTGGAAATCTATTTTCGCTCTCGGTGCCGACCGGGGGCGGAAAGACGTTGTCCGCGATGGCCTTCGCATTGCGGCGCGCAGCGTTATTTCCGGAGCGCTTCCGGCGAGTTATCGTTGTCATTCCGTATCTGTCTATCATCGAGCAGAATGCAAAGGTGTATGCGGATATCTTTGGCACCGATGCTCTACTTGAACATCATTCGGGAAGCTTGATGAAGCTGAAGATCGCGCAGTCAATGGAACAGGGAAGTCCTCCTGAAGAAATCTATCTTCCCGCAGAGGAAGTGAATGAGGAAGATCAGTATCAGCAGACCGGTGTGCGTGTCGAAACGGAGAATTGGGACTCTCCGTTCATCGTCACAACTTCGGTTCGCTTCTTCGAGAGTCTCTTTTCAAACAGGCCCAAGGATCTGCGCCGCGTGCATAACATCGCCCGCTCCATTGTGATTCTCGACGAGGTGCAGACTTTGCCCCGCAGGCTACTCGCCCCATTGCTCGGAATGATGAAGGAACTTGCCGAGGATTGGGATACGAACTTCGTTTTCTCCACCGCGACGCAACCAGCCTTTGAGCGTCCTGCGAGCAGAAGGGATCTTCGTTGGGAGCATGGAACGCTTCGTGAGATTGTGCGTGAGCCGGAAGTGCTGCGCGCAAAGCTCCGGCGAGTCGAGCTTCGTTGGGAGATCCAGCAGCCCGTAGGCTGGTCGCAGGTGGCGGAACGCGCTCTTGCCGCAACCCAGTGCCTCGCCATCATTAATCTGCGCGATCATGCCAGGGAGCTATTCGATCACGTGCAGCGGCTCGCGCATGAGCGCGGCATGAACAGTGATGGCATCTTTCATCTATCGACGCGGATGTGTGCGGCGCACAGGTTGCGTGTACTGGACAGGATTCGTGAACGACTAAAGACAGGCGAGTCGTGCCATGTTATTTCCACGCAGCTGGTGGAGGCGGGCGTGGACGTGGATTTTCCGCTAGTACTGCGTGCGTTGGCCCCGCTGGATTCGATCATTCAGGCTGCCGGCCGCGCCGACCGCGAAGGCAGGAGAACGGCGGAAAGTGGCCGTCCCGCGGGCGTAGTGGTGGTCTTTCGCCCCGAAGATAACCGTATGCCGCCCAATGAATACGCCGAGGCTACCGCAATCACGGAATCCATTGTGGAGCAGGCACGGCTCGATGGAAAGACCGTGCAGGTGGATTCGGCGGAGGCCATGTCCGCATACTTCGAACGTTATTACGGGGAATGCGATGAACGGGCGCTTGGTTCCGAACTGGAGGCGCTGAGACAGAAACTGAAGTTCGCTACGCTCGCCGATGAGTTTGAAATGATCGGCAACCGCACGAAAGACGTCTTCGTGCCCGATGACGATGAGGCGCGCGCGGCGATTGCGCAGCTCCGCGACAGTTTCCAATTGACGAACGACCTGCGCCGCACGCTCCAGCGCCATACTGTCGGTTTGAACCCATCGGAATTCAAGAAGGCTCACGGCGTGCTGGAGGAGTTTCCTGTCGGAAGCGATATGTGGATTGCTGCGGATTATGCCTATGACGATGGTCTGGGGATGATCTTTGAGCCAAAACCTAGCGCCTATGTCATTTAAAAATAGTTAGGAGGGAGCAGGATATGTAATCCATACTCCCTCGGTTTTTCCGTCAGCGGCAAAAACGTGTTTCAATCCACGCGCCAACGAGGGGCACGAAGCGTCCCGAATGAGATAGCGGGGGAAGAAAAAACATTTCTCCCTCCGATTTCTCTTGACATCGTGAATTCATGGTAGCAGGATCATTCGCTTGAATCAAGATACACGGAGTCACGTTATTGCCTCTTACATATCGACATAGCCACTAAACCGGTCTGACGAGTTTAGTGGCCTTAACCCGGTAGCGGACCGCACCAACGATCCGCCACCAGTCAGACTAGCTGGAATGAGGGCGCCGTATGTGTTCTTACGCCATGGCGCCCTCATTCCTCACCGCGATAAGACTACGCCTCTTCTGCATAACTGTGAAAAGGAATTAACGGTAGGACGTTTGTGGAGGCTCCATCTATGTCCACTTCGAGTGTTTTAGTCCGTGTTTCTGGGGAGTTTGCGTGTTTCACTCGTCCTGAGACCAAGGTTGAACGATTTTCTTACCCGGTCATTACGCCCTCGGCAGCGCGTAACGTGCTGGACGCAATCTGCTGGCGGCCGCAGATGCGGTGGATTGTCACGCGCATCACGGTGCTCAAACCGATCCGGTTTCTGAGTGTCCTTCGCAATGAAGTGCAGAGCAAGATTTCCCCCGCTTCGGTCAAGAAGTGGATGCGCGACGCCTCGCAATTCGAGCCTTTGGTTGCTGGTGCGGGCATTGGCACGGATGGCACGCCGCGCAATACAACCATGCTGCGGGATGTCGCGTATTGGATCGAGGCTTACCCGCATGTCTTCGATGCTTCGGGCGACAACACGCCCGCAAAGTATGTCTCCATGCTCAACCGGCGGGTAGAAAAAGGGCAGTGCTTTCAGCGTCCGTATCTAGGCTGCCGTGAGTTTGCTGCGGACTTCTCTCCGCCACGGGACGGCGATCGGCCGATCTTCGACTCGATGGAGATTGGCCGGATGCTTTATGACATCGCCTTCCTTCCCACCGGAAATCAAGCCGCTTTCTTTGAGGCCCGGTTGGACGGCGGCGTGATGGACACCCGTCCCGAACTCGTGTTGAGCGAAGAGGCGCGCCGTAAGGAGGTGCTCGAATGTTCGTACAGGCACTAGCCGCCTACGCGGATACTTATCTTTCAGAAGAGTTGAATGACGCGGCTTGGGAGAAGAAGCCCGTGCCGTGGATGCTGGAGCTCTCCACCCAAGGGAGGTTCCTGAGCGCGGTGCCGCGCTTGATCGCGGTAACACGCGGCAAGAAGCAGGTACAAGTGGCGCAAGAGATAGACGTTCCGCGCTCTCCGGTAAACCGTAACAGCGGGGAGCACCCGCTATTGAGCGTAGACGATATTGCTTACGTGCTTGGCGTCGGGCCGTGGACTCCAGCGAAGGCGGCGGACCGCGAGAAGGCTGCGAAGCATCATGAGGCTTTCGTCACACTCATCGGCAAGGCTGCTGCCGAGACGGGAGACACGGCACTTCAGGCCTGTGCGCGTTTCTATGGAAATGCTTCGGAGGTAGAGCGGGCGCGCGAGGCGTTGACGGAGGCGAAGCCCGGATCGCTGGTAGCGCTCTCGGTTGGCGGCGTCCTGGTGAATCGCGAGGCGGTGCAGTCCTTCTGGCGCACACATTATCAGGCTGCGTTTTCCGGGCGCATGGAAGGCAGTGTAGGAGAATGCCTCATCACCGGCAAGATCGGCGCCATTGCTCCGACGCACGAAAAGATCAAGGGGGTGTCAAGCCTTGGAGGACAGGCCGCCGGTGTAGCTCTGATGTCGTTCGATAAGGAGGCGTTTCGCTCCTACGGTTGGGAGCAGAACCAGAACAGCCCTGTCGCCCCTGATCGCGCCTTGGCCTATGTCCTCGCGCTGAACGACCTGCTGCGCTTAGACAAGGGAAAACGCAAAGATATTGCCGGCGTTGGTTTCATCTTCTGGCTCCGCAAACCGGCGCCATTCAACCCGTTTGATGTACTTGATCCGCCGGACACGGATACGGTGAAGGCCATGCTCACGCTCGATCCCGGTGTCGATCCGAGCCCTAATGCGTTCTACCTGGCGGGCGTTTCGGGGAATGGCGGGCGTCTGCGCGTGCGTTACTGGGTCACCGATTCACTGCCACATATTAAGGGAAACCTGCGGCAATGGCATAACCAGTTGCGCGTTGCTTATCCGTGGGATGATCCAGGGCCAGTACGTTTCTGGCAGTTGGAATATGCACTTCATCGCGAAGGCAAACCAACCGCAGATCACACAATCGCTTTATTGCGCCGGGCGATTGAAGGCCCGGCGCAGCCGCTGGGGTATTCAATTCTTTCGACGGCGCTGACCCGCCTTCGCCATCCCGGCGGCGGCGACTCCAAGGCAAGAGAGAAATCCGGAGACAAGAAGAGCGGTCCCATGGATCTGGCCAGACTGCGTGTGCCCATCGGTTTGATTCGCATGTGCATCAACGATCTGTTTCGACAAAAGGAAGGAGCAACAGAAATGAGCGAAGGACTAGATCCAGCCTGCCCCTTTCCGGCTTATGTTTGCGGCCGGCTGATGGCAGTTTTTGAAAGCTTGCAATCTACAACAGCACGAAAGGCAGGCGGCGGTGAGATCAACGCAACGATCACTGATCGATTTTTCTCGCTTGCATCCACTTATCCAGCGGCAGCATTTTCAAAGATTGTTGATTTAGGGCAGAAGCATTTGAAAAAGCTTCGCGGGCTAGACAGCAAGGCGGCTTATGGTATTGAGAGGAGAATCATGGAGATCGAAGGCCTACTTCAGCCCAGCGAAAAGGGTCCGTATCCTTCCAACTTGAGCCTTGAGGAGCAAGGGCTTTTCGCGCTTGGCTACTACCACCAGAAGGCTCGGTCAATTGCCGATGCAATTGACGGTAAGCTGTCCAAAGAAACTTCTAACCATGACAACGACGAGGAGAGCTAGCCATGAGTGTGATCGAGCATCGCTACGATTTCAAATTTCTATTTGACTGCCTTGACGGCAACCCCAACGGCGATCCTGATTCTGATAATAAGCCTCGTCTCGACCCACAGACACTCCATGGTCTGGTTACGGATGTCTGCTTAAAACGCAAGATTCGGGATTATGTTTTCTATTCCAAGTCGATTGAGGGAGCGGTGGAGAAGGGCTACGACATTTTTGTCCTTAGCGGAAGCTCTCTCGAAGCAAGACAGCAGCTGGCCTACAAGAATCTTGAGGGGCAGATCGAATGGAAAGGAAAAGAGACGAGCAAGGAAGATATTGAAAAGGCCGCGCAGTGGATGTGTGGCAACTTCTTTGACGTGCGCGCATTTGGGGCCGTAATGAGCACGAAGGAGTTCAACTGCGGACAGGTCCGTGGTCCGGTTCAGATCACATTTGCGAGGTCCGCTGATAAGATTATGCCCTTGGACCACACAATCACGCGTGTCGCATACACCAAAGAGGAAAAGAGAGAGTCTTCTTCTGGTTCCACTGAGATTGGCGGAAAATACACCATTCCCTACGGCCTGTATATCGCGCACGGCTACATCAACCCAGTTTTTGCCACGAAGACCGGATTCAGCGAGGACGATCTTGTCCTGCTGTGGAAGGCTCTAGGCAATCTCTTTGAACTTGACCGCTCCGCCGCCCGTGGCACAATGACAGCTCGTGGCCTTTATGTCTTTAAGCATGAGAGCAAGCTCGGCAACGCACAGGCGCAGCACCTCTTCGAGAGCATCCAGGTGCAGAAGAAGAATGGCGTAGAAATTCCGCGCTCCTTTGCCGATTACACGGTGACGCTCCCGGAGGCCGGTTCGCTGCCGCAGGGCATCGCTCTTATCGACGGTCTGGCCGCCGTGCCCCGCATGGCTACCGCAATGGAAGCATAATCGAGGCGGAACATGTACACGGAAGAGGAACTTCTCCCGCTATCCGGCTTGCAGCACCTATCGTTCTGCGAGCGGCGTTGGGCACTGGTTCACGTCGAACAGCAGTGGGAGGAGAACCTCTTTACCGCCGAAGGCAGGCTCTTACACAAGAAGGCGCACTCGGCGGCTATTGAATCGCGCCCTGGAGTTTTGATCCGCCGCACTCTGCCTCTGCACTCCTTCCGTCTGGGGCTTTCAGGTCAGGCGGATATTGTCGAGTTCGTCCCATGTGAAGCACCAGAGCAGGGTATCTCCGTGCCTCGACGCAAGGGGCTTTGGCGGCCCTACCCGGTTGAATACAAGAGAACGCGTGACAAGCATGGTGGGACGGCATATCGCATTCAGCTCTGCGCACAAGCTCTCTGTCTGGAAGAGATGCTTCAGACTCGCGTCCCAGCGGGGGCCGTCTTTGATGGCAAAGCGAAACGCCGGGAAGAAGTGAGCTTTGATGATGCTTTGCGCCGGGAAGTTGAGCGTCTTGCAACTCGAATGCACGACGTATTTCGATCCGGACGTACACCCCTGGCAACCTACGCGAAGAAGTGCGAAAGCTGCTCCATGAAACCCGTTTGCCTGCCCTCCGCCACCGAGTCCGCCAATGTATCCAGCTATCTTCACCGTTCTGTCCGTGCAAACCTTCGCGATACTCCATCTACCTGCGTCGATCCCAGCAAGGACCAACCATCATGAGAAAGTTGCTGAACACGCTATATGTAACGATTCCCCATGCATATCTAAGCAAGGATGGCGAAACCGTTCTGGTTCAGGTCGAACGGGAAACACGCCTTCGCGTGCCAATTCACACGCTCGAAGGCATCGTATGCATCGGGCTCGTTTCTATGAGTCCGGCACTCATGGGCTTCTGCGCTGAACACAATGTCGGCGTGAGTTATTTGAGTGAACACGGCCGATTTCTTGCGCGCATTCAAGGCAAGATCCACGGGAACGTTCTCTTGCGCCGGGAGCAATACCGCCGTGCTGATGATGACGATGCGTCCGCGGCAATCGCGCGATCAATCCTGCTGGCAAAGGTTGCGAACAGCCGCACATCGATGCTACGTTCCGCGCGTGAGCGCGCATCCACGTCTCTCGATGCCGCCTGCGTACAACTTGGCCAATCACTCCGCTTGCTGGAGCCGGAGCCGTCGGATTCCCTTGAATCTTTGCGGGGTGTGGAAGGCGATGCAGCTAAGACCTACTTTTCCGTATTCGACGAGATGATCCTCCATCAGAAGGAAGACTTCTATTTCCGTGAGCGCAGCCGCCGGCCACCGCTCGATAGCGTCAATGCATTGCTATCGTTTCTCTACGTCCTGCTCGCGCATGATGTCGCTTCGGCGTTGGAGGCGGTAGGGCTTGATCCTGCTGTTGGTTTCTTGCATCGCGACCGCCCCGGACGTGCCAGCTTGGCTCTCGACCTGATGGAGGAATTGCGTCCTGTGTTGGCCGACCGGTTGGCTTTGAGCCTCATCAATCGCCGCCAAGTTGGCGCTGCTGGCTTTTCGCGCTCTGATTCAGGAGGCGTGACGATGAATGACGCCACCCGCAAGGAAGTACTGGTGGCATGGCAGTTGCGAAAGCAGGAGGAGATTCTTCATCCGTTTCTGAATGAACGTATTCCTTTTGGACTGGTGCCCCACGCTCAGGCACTGCTGTTGGCACGTTACCTGCGCGGCGACATGGATTCCTATCCGTCCTACTTTTGGAGATAAACGCCAATGATGGTGTTGGTGACCTATGATGTCGAAACGCAAACGGATGCCGGTAAACGGCGGCTTCGCCAAGTGGCGAAACTGTGTCAAAATTATGGCCAGCGTGTTCAGTTTTCAGTCTTTGAATGCCTGCTTGAGCCCGCTTTGTGGGTGGAGCTTCGGGCAAAACTGCTTGCAACCATCGACCCATCAACAGACAGCCTTCGCTTCTACTTCCTGGGAGCAAACTGGCAGGGCCGCGTGGAACACACTGGAGCCAAACCCGGCTACAACCCCGAAGGACCACTTATTCTCTGACGCGGACGTCAAGCACACAGCCTACCCCCGGCAGGTACGCGCTGGCCTCATCTTATTATTTATTCAACTACCTTTGTCGATTTATGCTTTTTCTTCGAGTTGTCTCTTCAGCAGTTTTCAGCTAGGTTCGCGCAAATGCCTTGCTAGGACATAGAAACCAAAGCTGTTAGAGTTAAGGTGTCGCGCCCCGTACGGGCGCGTGGATTGAAACATCGAGTCCTGGGAGCGTGATCACGCGATTCAGCCGTCGCGCCCCGTACGGGCGCGTGGATTGAAACCATGACCAACGGGTCGTAATGAAGACATGCGCTGGTCGCGCCCCGTACGGGCGCGTGGATTGAAACCGTCATTTCGACCTCCGTAGTTCCGCCGCTTCCATCGTCGCGCCCCGTACGGGCGCGTGGATTGAAACCAATAGATCCTGCAGGGCCGTTAAAATGTCGTCGGGTCGCGCCCCGTACGGGCGCGTGGATTGAAACTACGTGTACTGCCGCCAGGGGATACGTCCGAAAGGTCGCGCCCCGTACGGGCGCGTGGATTGAAACAACAAGAATTGCTTCCTTGTTTTCCTGATCGAAGCGTCGCGCCCCGTACGGGCGCGTGGATTGAAACAAAACTAGTTATCCGTTGCGGGGATCGGCACTCGGTCGCGCCCCGTACGGGCGCGTGGATTGAAACTGTGCTGAGCGCTCGGCCACCACACGTCACACCGAGTCGCGCCCCGTACGGGCGCGTGGATTGAAACACGCAATGAGCCAATACACTTCACGGAACGATCGTCGCGCCCCGTACGGGCGCGTGGATTGAAACACACATTGATCGGCGACGGAACCACATATACGGACGTCGCGCCCCGTACGGGCGCGTGGATTGAAACGCTGCGGGGGTTGTGGGGGTCAAGGACCCACAGACGTCGCGCCCCGTACGGGCGCGTGGATTGAAACATGTATTTCGCAGCCAATTGAGATTTGCGTAAGAGGTCGCGCCCCGTACGGGCGCGTGGATTGAAACAGTATCACGGTTCCCGGGCTGTTTCCGACTCCGGGTCGCGCCCCGTACGGGCGCGTGGATTGAAACGACACAAACTCCGTCGCCGTTATATGTCGGCGACGTCGCGCCCCGTACGGGCGCGTGGATTGAAACAACATCCACCATCGTTGACGCGCATTCTTTCAGGTCGCGCCCCGTACGGGCGCGTGGATTGAAACCCGTCCACCTCGACGGCCAATCAAAGTAACTCACCGTCGCGCCCCGTACGGGCGCGTGGATTGAAACACGATTGATGGGGCGAAACTGGAGCAGGCGACACGTCGCGCCCCGTACGGGCGCGTGGATTGAAACAACCTACATCGATCCGAAGGTGATTGAAGTCCTCCGTCGCGCCCCGTACGGGCGCGTGGATTGAAACATCGTATTGCGGTGACAGCGTGCCATCCGTGCTGCGTCGCGCCCCGTACGGGCGCGTGGATTGAAACATTTGTGGTGTCCGCATCCGCCAGGCAAAAGATGGTCGCGCCCCGTACGGGCGCGTGGATTGAAACACGATCGATAGTGCACTTCTCGCAACTCGCGCTGGTCGCGCCCCGTACGGGCGCGTGGATTGAAACGGAAATGACGGCAAAATTCGGCTCCACTCCTGCGAGTCGCGCCCCGTACGGGCGCGTGGATTGAAACTTGGTGCGCCCCAAACACCACACCGTATTACAGGTCGCGCCCCGTACGGGCGCGTGGATTGAAACCGCCAACACATATCTCTGGTGCTGCACCCGCTCGTGTCGCGCCCCGTACGGGCGCGTGGATTGAAACGCTGGTGCCGACAGCACACGCGCAAATCATGACGAGTCGCGCCCCGTACGGGCGCGTGGATTGAAACATCGCTGGTAGCGGCTGCAACTTCCAAAGGCACTGGTCGCGCCCCGTACGGGCGCGTGGATTGAAACTGCTCCATCCCGTAACTCAACGCCTGGTTATCCTGTCGCGCCCCGTACGGGCGCGTGGATTGAAACTCGTGGTCGATTGCTCTCCGCGTTCTCTTCTCAGTCGCGCCCCGTACGGGCGCGTGGATTGAAACACGATCTGTGAAGACTGCTTTGTGCTGGCGTCCGCTGGTCGCGCCCCGTACGGGCGCGTGGATTGAAACTACATCCGGGCTGTGTTGATCGAAAAAAGTACCGGGTCGCGCCCCGTACGGGCGCGTGGATTGAAACACGACGACCGGAATTCGCGTGAGCGCGCGCGGCGCGTCGCGCCCCGTACGGGCGCGTGGATTGAAACATCAGTGTCACTATCGCCGTGACCACGTCATTCGGGTCGCGCCCCGTACGGGCGCGTGGATTGAAACTTCGCGGCCATAGATCCAATACTTGTCGGTTTGGGTCGCGCCCCGTACGGGCGCGTGGATTGAAACTGGACAGATGATGGACCGGACACGCCTGCTGAGTTGTCGCGCCCCGTACGGGCGCGTGGATTGAAACACCACGTCGTATCCCATGGCGCCGAACATGACTGGGTCGCGCCCCGTACGGGCGCGTGGATTGAAACGATTGAGGCTGCTATTCCGGGCGCCGTGAGCGTCGTCGCGCCCCGTACGGGCGCGTGGATTGAAACTGTGCCTGTAACCACTGATACAGAACATAGACGACGTCGCGCCCCGTACGGGCGCGTGGATTGAAACGATTCCGACCCGTTGATGCTGGAACCGATGCGCACGTCGCGCCCCGTACGGGCGCGTGGATTGAAACAAAAATTGCGACCATCGCAATCGCAGTCGATCTCAGGTCGCGCCCCGTACGGGCGCGTGGATTGAAACATCATAAAGTTTCCACGCTGGTGACTGTGCGCAGTCGCGCCCCGTACGGGCGCGTGGATTGAAACGCGAAGTACAGACGTGTTCTTTCCTATGCGAAAGGCGGTCGCGCCCCGTACGGGCGCGTGGATTGAAACGATCACCGTTGAAGTGGACACTGGCACGCTGACCGTCGCGCCCCGTACGGGCGCGTGGATTGAAACATCGTCAGTAATCGTGGTGCCATCCGGCAGTGGTTGGTCGCGCCCCGTACGGGCGCGTGGATTGAAACACCGTTTGCAGGCTCAGGAATCGAAGTGCGTGAAGGTCGCGCCCCGTACGGGCGCGTGGATTGAAACGTTTTGTGAAATCGTGCTGGCAGTGGGCGATACCATCGTCGCGCCCCGTACGGGCGCGTGGATTGAAACGTTGCCGACCTCTTAGGTCTCATGGCTTCCCGTCGTCGCGCCCCGTACGGGCGCGTGGATTGAAACCTGAGTGGAATACTCGCTCCCGTGACCTCGGCTGTGGTCGCGCCCCGTACGGGCGCGTGGATTGAAACAGCGGAGCGCAGTTCAACGGCACCGGCGTGGTCGTCGCGCCCCGTACGGGCGCGTGGATTGAAACTACATTTCAGCGGGACATTGTGAGATGGGCTTTACGTCGCGCCCCGTACGGGCGCGTGGATTGAAACGTAAATCCCACCTACTTCTCTCCGGCTAGAGTCACGTCGCGCCCCGTACGGGCGCGTGGATTGAAACAATCAAATAGTCAACGCAACATCGGGGTACTTGGAGTCGCGCCCCGTACGGGCGCGTGGATTGAAACACGTATAACTCGGGATCAATCGCTGGATTGGCTTGTCGCGCCCCGTACGGGCGCGTGGATTGAATGATTTTGGCATTCTGAAGTGGTCCACTTCGGCGGTTTGTTTTGGCCCACCCTCGGCACAGCAAACTTCTACTCTGGATTTGAGCGTGAGCTTGGGTCTGGAGGCGAGAGTTGGACTGGAGAGCCAAGGTGGAGCTATACGAGCAGATTCGACTGGAGTATGAGTTTGGGGTGGGCACGATCCAAGGCGTTGCGCGGAAACTGCACGTACACCGGCGGATGTCCGGCGACTTTCATCAACGGGCACTGTTGACGACCCGCAGTCGGTGGTCACTTGCATGGCCGGTTTTGGCCAGGGCTTCCTTTTCCAGCCGCCCGCCGTCTCCCGACGAACCCCGGTCTCCTGCTCAATACGCCGCAGCGACCAACCCAGCCGCCCCAGCGCAATCACTTGCTGCCGCTTCGCTTCGCTCAAGACATTGCCCATGCCAACTGAGGCTACCTGCACCCCGGTCGGAGCTTCTGCCTTAGGCCTCTAACATGGCCGGTTTGGGGTGACCCCCGAGATCGTAGGTGTACGTTCTGCTACGCACCGTCCTCGCGCCAAGGAGTCGCAAGCGATCCTCCGGAACTTCCAGCAGAGCCGCCTTCACTAGCAACACTCGCGAGGTACCGTTCTGCCCACGGCGGACGAGACAGCAGTTCAACCGTTTCAGCCAATAGCAAGCAGTTCGCCCCGTATGAAGGATTAATCTCTAGGATTGTGAGATTCCGCTCCAATGCCTCCTGTAACAACATCTGCGCTTTGATTTCGCCGTCATTGCCTGCTGGCAAACCGTAGAGCTCAGCGATGTCTTGGTGAGTTAATTCGTCATTTCGTCGCGCTACGACTTCAAAGATGATGTTGCCAGGTTTGAACCCGCCTGCGGTCAGCGCGACAACGCCTTGGACAACGGCAACGAAGAGTTGTTTCGCCTCCGTCGAGAGGAATACGTGGACGGTTCCCTTTTCGATCAGGAGTTCGTCCAACGAACCGTCATGGAATTCATCGTAGTTCTTCATCTTTTTGTAACTCACTTGGGCTGGGGGTCTTCCGGTGTTACGGGACGCCCGGGTCCTCGATCCTTGTGCGTAGGCGGGCTACCATCCTCTGGACGTCCCCAATCGTGAGCGTGCGGAAGACTTTGCCCGTGATCTTGAGTATAGTCAACGTCGGTTTGAGGATGCCCGTCTGGACCGTAGGGCCTTGTTTGCTTAGGAGTTCCATCCGGCTGTGTTGTCTGCGATGTACTGCCAGGCTCGCCAGACATCGGATTTGAGCGGGGATTCGTTTGCGTCCCCGGAACTGCCGGAGCGGGAGTTGCCGGATTGCCCGGCTTTGGCTGTCCCAACTTAACGTTATTCTCAGCACCAACCTGAGATTCTACGGCGTTTAATTTGGCTTTGTCATTCTGGTTTGCTACATAAGCATTTGCGGTCCTTGTGATGGCTACATAGGCGGATCCCACCACAGCTGCGCCAGCTGCAACTGTTGCAACAGCCGCAGTTGTTGCCGCAGAGAACACTTTGGCTCCGGCTACTGCCAACCCACTCGAAATGGTTCCTCCATCAGGAAGGGCAAGGCAGAATGGGAAACAGTGCCCATCCGCATCGGCGTGGCTGAGAGGATTGTTTCGGACGTATGCGTACAGGTTGAGTGTCTGCGGATCGCTCAGTTTGGCATACGGTACGGGTGTTGCCTTTGCCGCCCAATCAGGACTCAACCATCTTCCCATACTCGACGCGTAGTACCGCGCTCCGAAGTAGTCGAGGCCGGATTCGGCGTCGCGTTCTTTGCCGGTGAAGTGGTAAGGACTGACGCTGGCGACATTCGTTCCGGGAATATCGTCGAACGGGAGGCTCGCCCATTGTTCCAGTTGGGTGCCGTCCAATGCCGTGCGGACGCGCTCGCTGCCGAGCCAGTCGGCATGGGTGAAGACCGTGGTGTTGTTCTCGTATGTTGCCAGATGCCGTCCTCCGACGAAGACTTCATCGCCACTGACCGCCCAGGTAGACGCATCCAGGCCGGTAATCATGTGTCCCTGCAGGTCGTAAATCCGCATCTCCGGCCATGTCGGGTGAACCACGTAAACGCGACGTCCCTGTGCGTCGTACGTATAGGTTGTCTGGTTTCCGGCATGGTCCACAGCCGAGACGATCCGGTTCTCCGCATGTGGTCGGCGCGATTGAGCGGACCTCAGCGCAGAAGAGAAAAAGACCCACATCTGCCAACTGCTGGCAGATATAGGGCACCCTCAAGTTCGATACGGAGATGTGGGGCCACCAGCCTGCGGCAGTCTAACCCCAGTTTCAAGGTGACTCAAACTCAAAAACTGTAGCTTAACCAACCCGTCTCACCAGTCCCACTTCCGCTGAAGGGGAACACCCGGAGATGGAGCCATCACGATGCGCACTGGACACGTAACTGTCGAGCAGCTTATGGCCATGTTCTCCACGCTGCCGCTTGACCTGACCTATGTGGACGCGGACGACCGTGTTGCCTTCTTCACGGAAGGACCCGACAGAATCTTCGCGCGGAGCAAGGCGATCATCGGCCGCAAGGTGCAGCACTGTCATCCTCCACGCAGTGTGGATGTCGTGAATCGAATCCTCGATGACTTTCGAAGCGGACGGCAAAACGTGGCGGAATTCTGGATCGACTTTCATGGCAAATTCGTACACATACGTTATTTTGCGATTCGTGATCCGCAGGGCAAGTACCTGGGGACAGTGGAACTCACCCAGAACATTGCGCCGCTACGAGCGCTACAAGGAGAGAAAAGGCTTTTGGAGTACTAGCCTGCGATTGCGAAGTTCAGGAATAGTTCCTTCTGCGCAAGGCGCCCATCGGACGGCCTTTTTACGCCGTACCCAATTGATCTGCCTTCGTACCGAGGTCGGGGTTGGGAACCGTGGACAGTGGATCGCTGCACGGAAAGGTTTGTGCGAGCGTTTCGTCCAGTCCTTCTTCGCGGTGATCTTGAGCCGTCGCATTGCGCGGTTGAAGAGGGCGTTGAGAGATGTGTCGGCGGCGCTCCCCTCCCAACGGGCCTCTACGGCCCGTTTTCTCACCTAATCATTACGCACTTACCCTACAGAGAGTGCGCAACACTCCCTATAGCAGCGGAGCCGCATCGTTGACGATCAGTTCGCTGAGCGTCGGCTACCATTCCATCACCGCGACATATAGTGGAAACCAGCATACCGATGGCTCCACATCCCTACCATTCACGCAAACAATCACCGGAACAACAACGTTCCAGGTGGTCGCTACGTCCGGCCAATTGACGCACCTGACGTCTATTACGGCGAGCATTCAATAGGCCGGCACAAATACTTCAGCGGCTGCAGGCAACTTGCAGCCGCTGAAGTTGCCTGCAAAGTCCCCGAAGGTTGGGGACCTTTTTGTGTTTGGACCTCTTGCCGCTCGATCCGGCCATACCGCTCCCCAAAGGCCGGGCGGTGCACATTGCCGAATGGTGTCTGAACTTCCTGGGCCCAACACCCGGTTAGTAACGATCAGCGATACAGATAAGACATCTTTGAACGTTGCGATACATATACATGCTTCTTTCTTGACGATATTCTGCCCACGTCAGCTCACCGTCTCACCTTTAACAAACGCCTCGTCGATGTGCGAAATGATCTGATCGCGAACCTTACGGAAGACTGCGAGTCTCACTTCGCGGGTGCCTTCCGCGGCGGCGGGATCTTCGAAACTCCAGTGCAGAAACTTCCACGTTCCCGGAAAAATTGGGCAACGTTCCCTGGCGTTGTCACATACCGTCACGACGTATGGAATGAGCTGGCCAAGCAGGCTTACCACATCTTTCGATTGCTGATGCGAAATGTCGATCCCAATTTCCCGCATGGCCTCAATGGCGAGCGGATTCAGGCCCTTCGGCTCTATTCCGGCACTCATCGCGGTAAAACGGTCTGAAGCCGAGTGACGGAGATAGCCTTCCGCCATCTGCCTGCGGGCTGAATTACCAGTACAAAGAAACAGCACTTTGGGTTTCATTGGGGCGTCTCCCATAAATCACATCGCAATGTATCTTTTGTCACAGCAGTGATTCGATCATACACGTATAAGTGTATGCGTATATATGTAATTATGGTAAGGTTGAGGTGTGGAGGTACCGCATGAGGGAGTTGGAACAGTTATTCAAGGGACTTGCCGATCAGACCCGGCTTCGCATTCTCAATCTGCTGCTGCACGGCGAGTTATGTGTCTGCGACATCCAGTACGTCCTGGAATCCTCGCAGCCCAACGTTTCCCGCCACCTGACCTACTTAAAGAACTCCGGCCTGGTTCTTGACCGTCGCGAAGGAGCGCGGATCTACTACCGGCTTGCGCAGCCGAAAGAGGGAGTACACAAACCGCTCTTTGCGTTTCTTCGGGAGGCGTTCCGTTCGTCGGAAGCCCTGGAAGAAGATTCGCGCAAACTGAAGAGTGCCGTTGAAACCGGCGCCTGCACCGTCAGCGAGTGGAAGCCGTTCTCCGCCCTGGTTCCGTTGCGGGCTACGAGTAGCCGGAGAGTGTAGAGAGAATCCGATGGAGAATACTGTTACCTCTCGCCTTGGCGTTCTTGACCGTTATCTGACCGTCTGGATTTTCGCGGCGATGATTCTCGGCGTCGTCACCGGGTGGCTGCTTCCCGGAACCGTTCCGTTCCTCGAGCGATTCAGCGTCGGTACCACCTCCATCCCGATTGCGGTGGGACTGATCGTGATGATGTATCCGCCGTTCACCAAGGTCCGCTACGAAGAGTTGCACGAGGTCTTCCGCAACAAGAAGATCCTCACGCTGTCGCTGATCCAGAACTGGATCATCGGACCTGTGCTTATGTTTGTGCTCGCAATCGTCTTCTTGCGCGGCTATCCGGAGTACATGGCCGGGCTCATCATGATCGGCCTTGCCCGCTGCATCGCCATGGTGATTGTGTGGAACGAACTGGCGAAGGGCGATACCGAATATGCCGCCGGCCTCGTGGCGTTCAATTCTGTATTCCAGGTTTTGTTCTATTCCGTCTATGCCTGGGTGTTCATCACCGTTCTACCTCCACTGTTCGGCCTGCACGGAACGGTGGTCAACATCTCTATCGGCGAGATCGCCGAAAGCGTATTCATCTACCTCGGCATTCCGTTTCTCGCCGGTTTTCTGACGCGTACCGTTCTGGTTCGAGCAAAAGGACGCGATTGGTATGAGAGCAAATTCGTTCCACGCGTGAGCCCTTTGACCTTGATTGCATTGCTGTTCACCATCGTCATCATGTTTTCACTGAAGGGCGCATATATCGTTCGCCTTCCGCTGGATGTGGTGCGAATCGCCATTCCACTGCTGATCTACTTCGTCGTGATGTTCCTGGTGTCTTTCTACATGGGCAAGAAACTTGGAGCAGATTATTCGAAGACGGCGACACTGTCCTTCACGGCTGCGTCGAACAACTTTGAACTTGCGATTGCCGTGTCGGTGGCTGTATTTGGCATCAAATCCGGCGCAGCGTTTGCGGCCGTGATCGGCCCGTTGGTCGAAGTTCCGGTGATGATCGCGCTGGTAAACGTGGCGCTGTTCTTCCAGCGCCGGTACTTCGGTACAGCAGTGAATAGCGAATCTATTGTGGCTGCTGCTTCGGCGGGAAAGAGCGCGCAATGAAGAAAGCACGCGTATTGATTCTCTGCACCGGTAATTCAGCGCGCAGCCAGATGGCCGAAGGATTGTTACGCCATCTCGCGGGTGACCGGTTTGAAGTGTTTAGCGCGGGCACGAAGCCCGTGGGGCTCAATCCCAATGCCGTGAAGGCGATGTCGGAAATCGGCATCGACATTTCGGGCCATCATTCGAAATCTGCAGACGAGTTCGCCGGACAATCGTTCGACTACATCATCACCGTCTGCGACAGCGCCCGGGAAGCATGCCCGTATTTTCCCGGCAATGGCAAACGGATTCATCACAGCTTCGAGGACCCTGCGGCTGCTCTCGTCGCAGATCAGTTTCCGCTCTTCCGACGAGTACGCGACGAGATCCAAGACTGGCTCGCAGAATTCGTTCGTAGAAGCTAATAGAGCAATCGCTGCAAAACGGGAATGGGCTGTCGAATACACTTGGCGACTTGGCCATATAGCCATATAGTGATACCGATGACAAAGTGCAACATTTTCGCAAAGCAGGCACGGGTGCTCAAAGCGCTCGCCAATGAATCCCGGCTGATGATTGTTGACCGTCTCAATCGCGGCGAGTGCACGGTGGGAGAACTCACCGAGCTTGTCGGAAGCGATGCGTCCACAGTGTCCAAGCATCTCGCGTTGCTTCGCGCTCATGGGATTGTCGAGGACCGGCGCCAGGGAAACCTTGTGTATTACCGGCTGCTGACACCGTGCGTCTGCAACTTCTTCACCTGTGCGACGCAGGTACTTAAGGAAAGATCGAGGTAGATCATGAAGATTCAAATACTCGGAACAGGTTGTTCCCGCTGTCATGCCCTTACCGCAAACGCAGAAATAGCCGTTCAGTCTCTCGGGCTCCAGACGGAGATCGAAAAAGTGACCGACATCAGGGAAATCATGAAGTTCCAGATTCTGATGACTCCGGGCCTGGTGATTGACGGGAAGGTTAAGGCTGCGGGCCGCGTACCCTCGCCTGATGAGATCAAGCAGATGCTGGTGGAAGCTGGAGGCAACTAGATGGCCGAGCAACGTCCTGGCCTGGTGATGTGTGTGTGTACCGGCAAGTGCCCTGGATTTTCTCAGATGGACATTTGGGATTTCATTAACCGGGCACGAGTGGAATTGCCGGTTGAATTCGGCGTGATTCATCCCCAACTGTGCGAGCAGGATGGAGATCGTTTTCTGGCTGACTTCCTGCAGGCGAAGCGGCCGCTGGTGATCGCGGCTTGCGCCCCCAACATGCAATACAAGATGTTCCGTGATGCCTTCGCCGAAAAAGGAATGGATGTGAAGCGGGACATGACTCCGCTGGACATTCGCGACATGTCAACCGACGCGGCTGTTGAGAAGGTTGCTTCAGCTCTCCGGCAGATGGGAGTCAAGGAAGATGTCTGACACGACTTTCATGGGAGTTCCGCGGAACAAAATCCCGTGGTTCCCGACGATCGATTACGGCAAATGCAACTTCTGCATGGAGTGCGATACGTTCTGCCCGCATCGCGTTTTTGAGCGCCGCGAGGGCGACCGCAAGTTGGTGGTGGCCAACCCCAACAATTGCGTCGTCTTTTGTCGCGCATGTTCGAAGACCTGCGGCCCGGATGCGCTTTCGTTTCCTGACAAGCCGGAGATCGTTTCGCTCATCAAGCAGATTCGCGAGCAGGAGAGTGCCAAATGAAGAGCGCAATTCTTTCCTGCAACGGACTCGATAAGCCGGAAGGTTCCGTAGCACGAGAGGTGGCAATTCGCGCGTCCACGGTTGTCGGGAGCGAAATCATCTGTCCCGTCTTGCTGAACCGGGCGCCCGCACGCTACAAAAAGGTGCTCGGTGAAAGCTCGTTGATTGTCGTCGATGGCTGTTCGACGCGGTGCGCCACAAAACTTGCTGCCAGTGTTGGCGCGAGAGTGGAACGCAAGCTCCTGGTTTCCGACGCCGTCAAGGCCTCCGGACACGCCTTGGAATCCACGCTCACTCTTGGCGCCGACGGCCTTGCGCTGGCCCAGACGATTATCGACGGACTATTACGCAACCTGAATGCGCCTGCGTCAGTGGCCGAACCTCTGGATACGTTTGAAGCGCCCACCGAGTACCTGGTGGTCATCCACGACAAGTTTGAATTCCGCATTCCAGTCGTGGACTACCTGTTCAATGAGAACGATGTCTGGGTGCGCGCGTCGGATGGTGTCGCCCGCGTGGGTATCTCCGACTACATGCAGCAGAAGCTGACGGACATCAGTTATTTTGACCAGCCCAGGATGAACGGCACTGTGGAGCAGTTCGGCGAACTTGGCACGCTTGAGTCGACCAAAGCTGTATTCGAGATTATCTCGCCGGTTAGCGGCTCGATTACCGCCGTCAATCCCGCGGTAATCGCGAACCCCGGACTCATTAATGAAGACCCATACGGCAGCGGATGGCTTGTCGAGATGCGATTAACCAATTGGCAGGAAGATCTGGAACTGCTGATCGATCCAGCGGCGTACGCAGAGACCGTGAAGCGCAAAGCTGCGGAGGAGTGAGAGTCGGATGAGAAGCGAACGTAAAGAGAATCCAGTGCTGGTCGTCCCGTGCAGCGGGATGGGTAAGGTGCATGGCCTGATCAGCCGGGAAGCTGCATATCTGGTGACGGATGAACTGGCCCCGGAAAAGACGGACACCCTGTGTTTAGCGCTCTTGGTGATGGGCGACGCAGAGGCGGTCGACACCGTGCGAAGCCATACCTGCATCACCATCGATGGATGCGCCAAGTCGTGCGCGCAGAAAAATGTGGAGATGGCTGGCGGTAGGGTTGCAAAGGCCATCCAGGTGGCGGAAGCGTTCCGCAATTACCGTGGAGCGAAGCCCGGCAATGCAACTGCGCTAACGGACGAAGGCTGGTCTATCACGCGCGATATTGCGACAGACGTGGCGCACGAATCGGAGCGCTTGTGCGCCAACGAGGAGGTGACCCGATGAGCCCGGAGATTGTAAAGGTTGGCATCATCTCGTGCAGCGGAGAGGCGATTCCCGAGGGAACGATTTCGCGGCTGGCAACCCGACGCGTGCTGGAACTGCTTCGCCCGGATGTGACGGTGACGCTTTGCCTGCCGTTGTTCCTGGCGGGCAATGACGCGGAGAGGAATTTCGCTCGGACTCATCCGACGATCACCATCGATGGCTGCTCGAAACAATGCGCCAGGTGGGGCACCGAAAAACACAGTGGTCCCGTAAGCGGTGCGCTGGTCGTATCGGACATTCTGGGGACGGAAAGCACAGGTTGCCATCGGTCCTCCCGCGCGACATCCCAAGCAGATAAAGAAGCCGTCTGGGCCGTAGCCGAACGTATCGCCGCCGAGGTAGATACCGTTCTTGCAGAAGTTTCGCCTCGCGAGTTGACGGCAGAATCCAACGCAGGTCAATGCTCCTGCTCCAGTCCTTTGCCTGGCGGAAAACTCAATATCAAGGGAACGACGGTCAATATCCCTGGTCTGTCACTGATCTTCGAACAGTGCGCGGAGCGTGGCCTCCCGCCCGAGGGCAATGATGGCACGGCATTGCTCGACGTTGTGAAGATCTATCACGCGGTTGATCCCGAAGATGAAGCGGAATACCGAATCGCACTGGTGCAAGCCTATCAAGCATTCAGGAGCGGCCTTAAGCCGGCGAAATGATGGAAGTCACCTGCTGTACGGCTCCGACGGTTGCCGAAAACTTGGCGATGGATGAGGCGCTGGCCAAGTCCGCGTGGAGTACGGAACAGCGTCAACTCCGCTTCTGGTGGGGAGGGCCTCCCACTGTGGTAATGGGGGCCAATGAGCGCGCCGAGCAGGTGGTGGATATCGATGCTTGCATTCGACATGGCGTGAACATACTCAAGCGATGCACCGGAGGCGGCACAGTGCTCCAGACCGGCGGCGTACTGAACTACTCGCTGGTGATGCCGGCTCCTGATCGGCTCGACTTAAAGGCTGGGTTTCGTCTGGGCGCGGATATTGTCTGCGCAATTCTGGCGGCATTTGGCGTGGAAGGAAGGCCCGAGGGAATTTCCGACGTGGCCGTCGACAACAGGAAAATCTCCGGTAACGCGCAAGCCCGGCGGTGGAAGGCGCTGCTCGTCCACGGGACGCTGCTGGTGGATTTCGACTTCGATCTGGCGGGAGCAGTTCTGCGTCATCCGGTGCGCGAGCCTGAATACCGCCGTGGTCGTCTTCATCGCGATTTCCTTGTCACGCTGAGCGCGCTTGGCGTTCACCAGGATCGCCGGTCGCTCGAGCAGGCCGCCGTGGTGGCCGCTCAAACTCTATTTGCCCATGATCCAAGTTGTTTCATGAATGCTGTACAAAATATTTCTGTTCATCCCGCATCACAAAGGTGAAACGTATGAAACCGAAAACAATGATTAAAGTTGCACTATTAGGATTCGTTGCTCTGAGCATTATCTTTCTTGTCAGCCAGCAGTCTCGACGTTCCGCAGTAGAAGCTTCGACTTCCTCCGGATCACAACGTTCGTCGAACAGCAATACCCAAACCGCAAAAGTGGTCGTTTATTACTTCCACGGCAACTTCCGTTGTGTCTCCTGTCGCAAGCTGGAGGCCGTTTCTCAGCAGGCCGTGACGTCGGGCTTTTCTGAGGATCTGAAACATGGAGATCTTCAGTGGCAAACGGTGAACATTGAAGCGGCTGGGAATGAACACTTCGCGTCCGACTACCATCTCTTCTCTCGCTCGCTGGTGATCGTCAGATTCAAGGACGGAAAGCAGGTTGAGTACAAGACTCTTGCGAAAGCATGGGAGTTGCTCAATGACGATGAAGCGCTGAAGAAATACGTTCAATCCGAAGTGCGCGGCTATCTCCAGAAGAGCTAATGGAAAGAACGCTGCAAGGGAAATGAAGGCCCCACCATGTCAAAGAGAGTATTGGTACGAACCGTTCTGCTGCTGTTCGTTGCCATAAGTATTGCCGCACTCGTCGTGCAGGAATTTCATGCTCGCCATGTGGAGCAGGTGACGGCGGCTCAACCGCCGACCAAGTTTCCTCGGAATACTCACGTGGTGGCTTATTTTTTCCATGCTAATCGGCGCTGTGCCCCCTGTGTTCAATACGAGGACACGGCGCGGGAGGCCATCGAGGAGGCCTTCCCGAACGAACTCCGCCAGGGCGTGGTGGAGTGGAAGTCGATCAATCTCGCTTCTCCGGAAAACCGCCACTTCGCAACCGAATACCAGCTCTACTCTCGCACCCTTGTACTGGTAAAAGTCCGGGACGGCCAGCAGGTTGCCTACAACAATCTAATGGCCGGCTGGGAATTGATCGATAATCGCGCCGCGCTGAAGAAGTTTATACAGGCCGCCGTTAGAGACTATCTCTCGGAGAAACAACATGGGTGACACCTACTGGGTTGCCGCAACTACTGCGTTCTGGCTCGGCATTCTCACGGCCATCAGCCCTTGCCCTCTGGCGACGAACATTGCCGCAATTTCCTACATAGGAAAGCGCGCGGGCCGGCCACGTTATGTGCTCGCTACCGGTTCGCTCTACACGCTGGGCCGGTCCCTTGCCTATGTAATCCTCGGTGCGCTGTTGGTGACGAGTCTGCTGTCGATCCCCCGGCTCTCAAACTTTCTGCAGATTTACATGAACAAGGTGTTGGGGCCGGTGTTGATCATCGCTGGAATGTTCCTGGTTGATCTGCTGAAAGCTCCCAATGTGGGCGGTGCAGTAAGCGGAAAAGTACAGGAGCGGTTCGGCCGGTCTGGCATGTGGGGTGCCGCCCTGCTCGGCTTGCTATTTGCGCTGTCCTTTTGCCCGATCTCGGCTGCACTTTTCTTTGGCAGCCTGATTCCGCTCTCCCTGAAATGGCAATCGGGGTTCCTGTTGCCGTTGATCTATGGCATTGGGACGGCCATTCCAGTGTTCGGCTTTGCTGTCCTCATGGCCCTGGGGACGCAATGGATTGGAAGTGCGTTCCACCGTTTGACCGCAATTGAGGTTTGGGCACGCCGCGTGACTGGCATCGTATTCATTGCTGTCGGCGTATATCTCTCACTGACGTTCATCTTTGGTATCAGCGTTGGTTAGCGAAGCATGTAGTCAGAAGTCTTACGAATCATTGAAAGAGGTGTAATCAATATGAACTCCGAACAAAGACCCACTATCGATCAAGTATTCAGCATGATGCTCAAGAGCATGGGCTCCATTCCCTCCGCGATTGAAAAAGCCACTCAAGTGGATGAAGAGGTGCTCTACGAGCACTTGCGATCGAAGGGATATGCGATGCCTGCCGAGGGCGCGCTCGACGAGGAAACGCGAACGCTGATCTACCTCGCCTCGGCGCTGGCGGCCAGCAGCAAGGCGTGCATTCAGGCCATGGCTAACAAAGCAAGAATGCAACGGATCGCCCCCGAAAAGATATTGGAGACGGTTCGTATCGTGCGATTCGCCCTGGCAACCAAGGTGCTCGGCGATGCCGAGCCGGTCTTTGAAGAAGTACAGAAATTCTAAGAAAGCGAATGAATTGCCAGCTTGCCCGTAGCCTGCGACGCGGCAACCAGTCCGGGCCGCAGATGGCATTCGGACCGCAATATGGTGATGTGCAAAGAGGACGCCTATGAAGAAGTTTGACAGCAGTTATCTGAGATGGGGATTACCAGTTCTGATCATTATCGTCATGATGCTCTGGTTAGGCGGTAGCTTCCGCCGAGGGGCCATTCAGCCCGGCAAGGTAAAGGCCGCCGAGATTCCCTCCATTGGCTTGCCTTTGTACACGGTGACGATGGTCACCGGGGCGCAGATTGCGGAGGCGGTGGGCACGGTCCAACCGCAGTTGAAGACAACCGTGTCGGCACGCGTAACCGCTAATGTCATCAATCTGCCGGTCAATGCCGGACAGTACGTTCGTAAAGGCGAGCTGCTGGTGCGGTTGGACGATCGCGACCTGCAGGCGAAGGTACAGCAGGCACGCGAGGCTCTGCGGCGGGCGGAGGCCACAAGAGACCTGGCACAGGCCGATTACGAGCGCGACAAGGGGCTGTACGAAAAGGCCGTTATCCCGAAATCCGAGTTCGACATCACGAACATGCGGTTGAAGACTTCGACCGCTGACGTTGCTGCTCTGCGGCAAGCCTTGCACGATACAGAAGTCACTCTCGGATATACCGTAATCCGCAGTCCCTACAACGGCACCATTGTCGACAAAGTCTCCGACGTGGGCGACCTTGCAGCACCCGGAAAGCCGCTACTGACGATGTACGAGGCCGGACGGCTGTGGTTGGAAGCAGCCGTGCCGGAAGAACAAGCGGGCGATCTTCACATAGGCAAGCCCTACCAGGTGCGGCTCGATGCGTTGGACAAGGAGATGGAAGGGCGCCTGGTGGAAATTGTCCCTGCATCCGATCCTTCCAGCCGCACCATCACCGCTCGAGTCACCATTCCTCATATGGAGAACGTATTCCCTGGACTCTTCGGTCGGATGCTCATTCCTGTAGGTGAGCGTCAACGCGTGATGATTCCGCAATCGGCCATCTTGCGCGTGGGTCAACTCACCATGGTGGACGTCGATGAGTCCGGAACCTTGCGCCGGCGTTCCGTGCAGGTAGGACGCCAGATCGGCGACCAGGTGGAGATTTTCAGCGGGCTCGTTCCCGGTGAAAAGGTGTCACTGGCTCCGAGGAAGGAGCTGAACCAGTGAAACACGATGGCGAAGGCTTAACGATACGCATCGTCCGCATATTTCTGGAATCGCATCTTTCGATTGTGTTGATCTTGCTGGCGCTGGTCGCTGGCGGCATCGCTCTGCTGGTCACGCCACGTGAAGAAGAGCCGCAGATCGTCGTCCCGAACGCCGACATTTTTATCTCTTATCCGGGACACTCGGCGGAAGAAGTTGAAAAGCTCATCTCCGCGCCCGTTGAGCGCTATCTCTACCAGATCGACGGTGTGGAGTACGTCTATTCGCGTTCGATGCCGGGACAGAGCATCATCACCGTTCGCTTCTACGTCGGACAGGATCGCGAACGCAGCCTGGTGAAGCTCAACAAATGGCTCTCGCAGAACGCAGACAAAATTCCGGCTGGCGTTACCGGATACGTTGTAAAACCGCGTGAAACCGACGATGTCCCCATTGTCACGTTCACCCTTACCAGTCCTAAGCGCGACGACTACGAACTACGACGCATTGCCGAGGAAGTACAGAACCGGCTGCAAGCCGTACCGGACACGGGCATCAGCTTCATCACCGGCGGACGTCCGCGTCAAGTACTCGTGCGCCTGGATCCGGCGCGGATGGCGGGCTTCCACATTGCGCCGCTGGATGTCTACCGCGCCCTGGCCGGAGCGGACAGCAACCTGCAGGCCGGCTCGTATGCCCGTGATGATCGCGACATTCGCGTGGAAACGGGAAAGTTTTTCGCCAGCAAACACGACGTTGAATCGTGCGTCGTGGGCGTTTCCGGCGAGCGCCCGGTTTATCTGCGCGATGTGGCGGACGTTACCGATGGCCCCGGCGAGGTAACTGACTACGTGCGCTTCAGCCAGGGAGCCGCTTGGAACTTAAACAAACACGCCGGTTCGGCGGGCACCTGGATCGGAAGTGCAAATCATCCGAAGCAACCGCTGCTGTTCGAACAGCCGGCCGTTACCATCGCAATTGCCAAGCAGAAGGGCACGAATAATGTCACTGTCGCCCGCGCCGTCCTCGCCCGCATGGAGCAGATCAAGCGCGAGGTGATTCCGGACGACGTAACGGTAGCGGTCACCCGCAACTACGGCATCACTGCGAATGACAAAGTCAACGAGTTGGTTGAGGGGCTTGTCGTCGGCATCATAGTAGTGATTGCGTTGCTGACCATCGGCCTCGGTTTTGCGGACGCGATGGTCGTCGCCGTGGCTGTTCCGTGCGTCTTTGGATTCACACTGGCCGCCAACTACTTGTTTGGCTTTTCCATCAACCGGGTCACCCTGTTCGCGTTGACGGTGGCGCTGGGTCTGCTGGTCGATGATCCGATCGTGGATGTTGAGAACATTCACCGTCACTTCAAGATGGCGGGCAAGGCCACGCGGGAGATCGTGCTGGAAGCGGTCAATGAAGTGCGGCCTCCGCTCATCGCCGCGACCATCGCGGTCATGATTTCTTTCTCCCCGCTATTCTTTGTCACCGAGGAGATGCACGACTACCTGCGCCCCATGGCCGTCAATGTCCCGATGACCATGCTGATGTCGATGCTGGTCTCCTTCACCATCACGCCATGGCTCGCGTATTGGGTGATGCGCCGCCGCTACTTGCCTGGCAAGGACGGCAGGGTTCCCATTAAAGAAACGGCAGAAACCGACGTCAAGCAGATGTGGACTTATCGTTTCTTCCGTCCTCTGTTGGAACCTTTGCTTACGCGACGCAGAAATGCCTACATCTTTTTTGGAGTAATCGCTCTCGCATTCATCGGCAGCCTGATGCTCGTGGGCACCCGGCGCGTCAAGCCCAAGCAGTTGCCCTTCGACAATAAGGACGAGTTGCTGCTGGTGATGGACATGCCCAGTGGTACGAGCCTGGAGCGTACGGACGCCGCGGCACGCGATTTTGAAAACTATCTCCGAACGGTTCCGGAAGTGACCGATTTCGAGTCGTATGTCGGAACGTCCTCGCCGTTCGATTTCAACGGCATGTCGCGACGCTATTTCCTGCGGCAGTCACCCAATAAGGGCGACATCCGCATCAATCTGATTCACAAAACAGATCGCACCGCAGGCAGCCACGAAATTGCGTTGCGTCTGCGAAACGATCTGACTGCCATTGCCCAGCGTGACGGAGTGAAGCTGAAGATTGTCGAACTTCCTGCTGGTCCGCCAGTGATGTCTACGGTGGTGGCTGCGGTGTACGGTCAGCCAGGCGACAGCTACGAGGACCTGATCCATGCGGCACAAATCGTGAAGCATAGGATGCGGCAGGAACCAGGCATCGTGGACTTGGACGACACCGTCGAAGAAAACCAGGAAAAGTACATATTCACCGTGGATAAGGCCAAAGCCGCGTTGAATGGCGTTGCCACCGACGACATCAACCGCACGGTTCGGTTGGCTCTCTCTGGTGCGGATGCCGGAACGGTCGCCATCCCAACCGAGCGCAATCCGCTCCCGATCGTGCTTTGGCCGGAGCGCGTGGACCGCTCCAGTACCGCCGATCTATCGCGCATTTACGTGCGCGGGCAGAAGGGAAATTTAGTCCCGATCTCCCAGTTGGGAAGCTGGCATCAGGAGATTGAGAACAAGACTATTTATCACCGCGATTTGGAGCGCGTGGTGTACGTTACCGCGGAGATGGCCGGGCGACCTCCGGTCGAAACCATCCTGGACATCCGTGCCGACCAACGTACGCCCGAGCAACTCGCGGCCGAGGGACATCCCGAGCGCGACGCCAAACCGCGTCCCCTTTCTGGTCGCACCCTCTTTCACAAGGGTGGCGGGCTGCCTTGGGCCGTCACCGATGGAATTACGGTCAAATGGTGGGACGAAGGAGAAATGCGACTTACCATGCATATCTTCCGCGACCTCGGAATCGGCTTTCTGGGCGCGTTGCTGGCGATCTACATTCTGCTCAGCCAGCAGACCGGATCGTTCCGTCTTCCCATCGTCATCATGATGGCCATTCCGCTGATGGTGATTGGCGTCATGCCGGGATTCTGGCTGCTCAATCACCTTGGAACCCAGCAGGTCGGCGGCTATGCGGACCCGATGTTCTTCAGTTCGCCTGCCATGATTGGCATGATTGCGTTGGCCGGAATCGTCACGAGGAATTCCATCATCATCGTGGACTTTGTGCACATTGCACTGGCTCGCGGTCGCACGTTGATTCAGGCGTTGATCGAAAGCTGTTCGGTCCGTCTGCGTCCGATCCTGCTTACCTCTGGCGCGGCCATGCTGGGCGCCTGGCCAATCACGAAAGACTCGGTCTTTGCGGGCCTTGCCTGGTCGCTGATATTTGGTCTATTCGCGTCCACCGTTTTCAGTTTATTTGTCATTCCCGTCGCTTACCACCTCATGTATGAAAAGCAACCGGGACACGGCCTGCCCGAAAACTTTCACTTGAGAGAACTCGGCACGTCATCTGTCGCGACGGAAGGTGCGAGAGAGTCATGAAATCAGCAAGTATATGCATTCTGATTGCCGTTGTTACTGCCGGTTCGCTGCTGGCACAGCAGCAACCGGCGCAAAACCAACTCACGCTGAAGCAGGCGGTGGAGTATGCCTTGCAGCATAGCCCCGACTTGAAGATAGCAATTGTTGAGATCACAAAGCGTCAGGGAAACGTAACCACGGCGCGGTCTGCGCTGTTGCCGGAATTGGATGTCGCCGGTGACGTTGGCCGCAGCCGCCTCGAACATGGTTATCCCGCTGGGGCGCCCCCATCCCTCTCGCGCTTTGCACAGACGACCTATTCCGCCAGCGCTGACCTGCGCATGCTGGCTTGGGATTTCCAGAAGACTTCGCTGGAACTAGGTGCGACGCGGGAACGACTCTCGGCCTCGCAGGTTCTTGTCGACCGCAAGAAACAGGAACTCATCTTTCAGGTCGCGCAGTTGTACTTACAGGCGCTCACGTATCAGGATCTGCTGCATGCGGCGGACCTCACCCGCAAGAGCCTGACTTCCCTGCTCGACCGGACGAACGAACTGGTGAAGGCTGGCCGTGCCGTTCCGGTCGATGCCTTCAAAATCCAGACGCAGATCGCACAGATTGACAGCGATTCCGCCACATTGGAAGCTGGCCGCCAGGCCACGCTCAGTTCACTCGCAGCCACGATGGGTTATGTAGGACAACTCCCAGCCCTTGCATACTCTCCTGCAAACACGGCCACACCGCCGGCAATCACCGATCGGCAACAACTGGTGCAAAACGCTTTGCAGCAGAGGCTGGATTTGAAGGCTGCCATGTTCGATACAAAATCGGCGACCGATCTCGAGCGTGCCGCACGTCGTTCCTACTGGCCGCGGATTGATTTCCATGCAGCCGCCATCCAGTACGGCGGAGACAATCCAGTGGGGTTCCCGACACTCATTGGCCGGCTCTTGCCAGGGCTGTCCGTACCGAATCTCGGTACTCCCAGGGGCGTGAATGACTGGACAGTGGGACTGCACATCGGCGTGCCGCTGTTTGACAGCGGTCGTCGTAGCGGCCAGATCAAGGCAGCCGCAGCCCAGGCGGAGCAGGCTCGGCTTGCACAACAGAAACTCAGCCTGAATGTCGCCCGCGAAGTGCAGACGTCCTATGCCGAACTTCAAAGCGCGCAGACGCGGGTGAAAGCCATGCAGGAAACCGTTATTCAGGCACAAGAGATTCTGAAGAACGAACAAACGAAATATGCGGTCGGCCGCACCGTGATTAACTTTATTCTGGAGGCCGAGTCTGGCGTGCTGAATAGCCAGTCTTTGCTCTCGCAGGCGCAGCGGTCGGAAGCAATCGCACAACTTGCGCTCGAACTCAGTACCGGGACCATTAAGCCGGATTCATTGCCGTAAGTAGTGCACGGCTTGACGTTTTGAAAACGGAGTGGCCGGCGCATACCGTTATTGGCAACGCAATACCAGAGGGGGTGGTCAGATTCGTATTGCTTCGAACGAAACCTGATCAAGTGAACATGCCACATACGCACCATCACATAGAAGACAACGACAGCCTCGACCTCCGCTTATGGATCAGTATGGGACTGAACCTTGCGGTGACCGTTGTCGAGATCATCGGCGGCGTTCTCTCGGGAAGCCTGGGCTTGCTGGCAGATGCCGTGCACAACCTCAGCGATGTTGTGGCTTTAGGTCTGGCCATCGTGGCGCGCGCCTTGGGACGGCGACCAGCCACGCACCGCTTCACCTATGGCCTGAAGCGGACTGAGATTCTCGCGGCACTTCTCAACGCTGTGATTCTGGGTGTGATCACCGTCTTCATTGTGCACGAGGCGATCACACGCCTGTTGAATCCTGTTCTGTTGTCGTCCAGAGTCATGCTGCCGGTGGCGCTGGCGGCACTCCTCGCCAACCTCGGTTCCGTCTTTCTCCTGCGCAAACACGACGGAGACGATCTCAACGTCCGAAGCGCATTCCTGCATTTGGCGCAGGATGCTCTTTCTTCCCTCGTCGTGGTGGTGGCGGCGTTATTTGCGAAATCGCGCTTTGGCCCCTATCTGGACCCGATCGCGGCCTTGGTCATTGGGCTCGGTGTAGCCTGGACCACAGTTTCTATTATTTGGCAAGCCGTTGGAACGTTGGTCGAAGCGACTCCAGCTGGCTTCCAGTTGGCGCAAATGGTTCAGGAAGTAGGGCAACAATTCGATCCCGTGCGGATGCATCACGTACACGTCTGGGAGATCGGCTCGGGGCAAACCGCGCTTACGGCTCACCTCTCGGTACCGGAGATGAGCGTCACAAAAGCAGAGGCCCTTACAAACGAAATTCGCACTTTCCTTCAAGAACATTGGCGCATCCAACACGCCACACTGGAAGCTGAAGTCATAGGCTGCGGAAACGTGGAGATGCTTGGAGCGTGGAAAACATCCTCTCCATAGACTGTTCTGCTATTTTTCGGCCGCGGAAGTCGGTCTTTGATTCATTAGAGCGGTTCCATAGTTACTGTATTCCGTAGCCACAATGGTTGAACCAAGCGGCGGCGTTGTGTGGTGTGATGGCAGCGATAGCATCGGCAAGGGCCTGATCGAGTAGTTCGTTGGTACGGGCTTTGGCAGAGCGCAGCCATTGTTTGATCTTGGACCAACATTGTTCGATGGGATTGAAGTCGGGTGAATAGGGAGGCAAGTACAAGAGTGTGGCTCCCACCTGTTCGATAAGCTGGCGTACACCAGAAACCTTGTGGGCACTGAGATTGTCCATGACCACAATCTGACCGGGCTTCAGCGCCGGACACAACACCTGTTCCACGTAAGCCAGGAAGACATCGCCGTCGGTGGGCGAGGGGATCGTCATGGTGGCCACCAGGCCGGTGACGGTCATCGCTCCCAGCAAGGTTACGGTTTCCCAATGCCCCGCGGGAGCGCCTTCCCGCACCCGCTCGCCTCGCAATCCACGGCCCCACAGGCGCGTCATTTGTGTGGTGACGCCGCTCTCATCGAGAAACACCAAGCGCTCAACCGCGATCTGACCTACGCTCTTCCACCAGGCTTGGCGCCGGAGGCGGCCTTCTTCGGTGTCCTGCTCCTGGGCGTGGAGGGATTTTTTTACGCCGCAGCCCCAGTTGCTCGACCACCTGATGGACTCGACTCCGGCTGATGCGCACGCCGTTGCCGGCCAGTCGCTCGCGCAACTCCGCCAGGGTGAGGTCCGGTTGCTTGGCCAACCACTTCCGCAACTTCTCGCGGCTCTGTTCGTCAACCCGGCTCACGGGACCATGCCGCAATTGTGCCGGCCGCTCCATCTGTCCTGTCCGAGTTTGCTGAACCCGAATCTTTTTGCTGTATCCCCAACTCACACGAAACTGCGATGCCAGTTTGCGCAGGCTGCCAGCGCCCGTCGCATAAGCCTCCAAGAGCTTGCGACGCAAATCATCCGAATAGGGTTGTGGCGTGCGTTTGTCGCCGCAGAGATCGCCACCAGCAACATACCTCAACTCTATCCAACTGGATATGACTACTATGGAACCGCTCTAGTCGATACTTCAGCGGTTGTGATTGGACGCGGCGAGGCCATTACGTAACTAGACGAAAGCACGTAAGACCGGTCTATCTGTCTGTTATTTATTCTGTCTGTTATTTATGTGGTACCCATTTACTGACCCTGGCTGCCATTTGGCTGCCAATAAGGGGAAAATGGAAGCCAAGATCAACAACTTACGGGCAATCCTCCGACGGAAATACCCAATAAAATCAACTATTTAGAATTGAACACCTAAACTGCAAAACCTTTATTCGGCGGTTCGATTCCGCCCCGCGCCTCCAAACTCTCTCAAGTAATTCACTCTGTTTCAGTATCTTGCGGCTCTTCCAGTCTTCGGGCTCGTTGGTCCTCAATCGCGCTGAATCGGGGTAATTCGCGGAGGAGGGCGGACAAAAAGCGGACAAGGCATTCGCAGATATTCAGCCTCCTGAGGTACTACCCAACACAGAAGTGTCATTCCATTGACTTCCCATTCGAACTTGAGATATTAATTCTTCATGGGTGAAGGAGTTCACCCTCAACCGCTGTCCTACCCATAGCCGGGACAGATGATGACTCCTGACACGGATCGTGTTGCGGAGTCATGTCTCCGGCAACGATCCAGAGAAGAACAAGTGGCGTTTCACGCAAACCGCATGAACGTTTGCGGAGGTGAGTAGTTGAACGCAGCGCAGGAGCATTCTCCGGAACAGGGTAAGCGGACAGAGGCACGTCTGCCTCTCTCTCGCATGGAGTTGCAGCAGGCACTGGCACGAGGCGGATGCCTGATTTGCAGCGCGTTGCGGCGTTTCGAGCGGAGAACCATCCATTCTTTTCTCTACGAAGGCATGATGTCCGCTGACGTTCGCAAGCAATTTCTCGACACCGGCGGATTCTGCGTCGTCCACTTTGACATGGCCATCGAGATCGAGCGCGAGTCCTGGCCGGAGGGCGGGATTGGCCTGGCACTGTTGGCCGAGGATCTGCTGCGTGTGGCAGGACGAAACTTGCAGCACTCGACGGATGCACGAGAAGCGAAGCCTGGGCTCCGTCGTCGCCGCGCTCCTTCTCCGTTCAGACCAGGACTTCCGTGCATGGTCTGCGATGCATTGCCCGCAAAAGAAGCAGCTCTCCTGGAAACGCTCGAGGATTGTTGCGACGAGGAACCGTTCCGTTCCGGAATCGAAGCCCGCGGCATGTGCTTCCACCACGCGGAATTGGCGGCTTCGACATGGACTGCCGCGGAACACCGCGCATGGATTGCGTCGTTAACCGAAGCCATGATCGCAGCGCTGGAGGCCGATCTGCGACAGCTCATTCGACGTCACGACCATGACAACGGCAACGGGCAGTCCGGCCAGGAAGACGATTCTGTCCTGCGATCCATGCGGTTTCTGCTGGGTGATCAGCGATACGGTGTCGCGCCCAAGGGGGCGCGATGAAAATCGTCATCATCTCGGATCTGCACGGCAATTACGATGCACTCTCCGCCCTGCCTGAGACGGGAGACGAGTTGTGGGTGCTTGGAGACCTGGTGAACTACGGGCCTCAACCCCGAGAGGTCGTTGAGCATGTGCGGCGTCATGCGAATTTGGTGATGCGCGGAAACCACGACCATGCCGTCGGGTTTCAGGCTGATCCGCGTTGCACACCGCGCTATCGTGAAATGGCGCTGACGACCATGCAGTACTCCAGCGCGCGATTAGATAGTTCCGACAAAGAGTATCTACGGGGGCTTCCGCTGACGGTGACGGTGCAGTGCGACGGAAGAAATTTCTTTCTCTGCCATGCGGTTCCCTCGAATCCCTTGTTTGGCTATTGCCCCGAAGACTCAGTGCAGTGGATCGAGGAGGTAGCGAAAGCGAATGCGCCGGACTTCCTGTTCGTCGGACACACGCACACTCCCTTTGTCCGGAAGATCGGGAAGACGATGATCGTGAACCCGGGTAGCCTGGGGCAGCCAAAAACCGGCAGGCCGGACGCCTGTTATGCGGTCTGGGAAGACGGAAAGATTGAATTGAAGCAGTTTGTATATCCCATGGAGGAGACGGTACGGAGGATCGGCGCAATGCCGGTTCCCGTCGAGGTCGTACACGACCTTGTCACCGTTCTGCGCACGGGATCGGTGTGACATTTTGCAAAGAAAGAGGCAATCATGAGCATTATTAAAAAGTTGGATGCAATGGAAATTCTGGACTCGCGTGGGAATCCGACGGTCCAGGTGACTCTCACCCTCGACAGCGGGGCGCAAGGAACGGCGAAGGTTCCGTCGGGCGCATCCACGGGAAAACGAGAGGCCGTGGAACTGCGCGACGGCGATGCGAAACGATATGGCGGCAAGGGAGTGCGCAAGGCTGTATCGAATGTTGTGAATGAAATACAACCCGCAGTTCTAGGTTTTGACGCCGCAGACCAAGTTGCACTGGACGAAAAGCTGATTCAACTGGATGGCACGGAGAACAAAGCCAGGCTTGGCGCGAACGCGATCCTTGGCGTTTCCATTGCGGCTGCCAAAGCAGTTGCGGCGGAACGGAAGATGCCGCTGTACCGCTACTTTGAAAACCGTGAAGAATACGTGATTCCAGTACCGATGTTGAACGTGCTGAACGGCGGCAAGCACGCCGACAACAATGTCGATTTCCAGGAGTTCATGATTGCACCGGTCGGCGCGCCGAACTTTGCGGAAGCGTTGCGGGCTGCTTCCGAGACATTCCACAGCCTGAAAGATTTGCTTGGACGCAAAGGGTATGCAACCAGCGTAGGCGACGAGGGCGGATTCGCTCCGGAACTCCGGTCGAACGAAGAGGCGATGGAACTACTCGGCTTTGCCATTCAAAAAGCAGGATACGAAATTGGCCGCGATATCGCCATCAATCTTGATCCTGCGGCAAGCGAGTTCTTCGAAGACGGCCATTACGTGTTTGCCAAGTCGGACGGATCGCGCCGTACGAGCGGAGAAATGGTGACGCTCTGGGCGGAGTGGTTGAAGAAGTACCCGGAAATTTATTCGCTTGAAGATGGCCTTGCGGAGGACGACTGGGACGGTTGGCGCGAACTGACGGCTCGACTGGGAGAACAAATCCAACTCGTCGGCGATGACATCTTCGTAACGAATCCCGCGATTCTGGCCAAGGGAATTGAGAAGCGAATTGCGAATTCGGTTCTCATCAAGCTCAACCAGATCGGCACCGTGACGGAGACTCGCCGGTGCGTGGAACTGGCTAGCAAGCACGGCTACACCTCCGTGGTCTCCCACCGTTCGGGAGAAACGGACGACACGACGATCGCGGACTTTACTGTCGCGATCGGCACGGGCCAGATCAAAACCGGATCGGCCTCGAGAGGCGAACGCATTGCAAAATACAACCGGCTGCTTGAGATCGAACGTGAGCTTGGCAGCAAGGCAAAATATGCGGGTCATGCCGCATACGCGAAGTGGGATCAGCCGGTGAAGAAGTAGGCAGACATGGACGCCATGCAGAAGAACACCGCAGAGTTCCGGGATCTGTCCGACGATGAAATCGTTCGCCTGATCGAGGGGCTCGATTCGATTTCGGAAGGAGAGCTTGGAGTTGCCATGCTCGTCGCCTGCGGCGCGCGTGCCATCCCCATGCTTCGCGAGTTTCTTCTGCATGGAACTCCCCGATCCATCTATGTAGGACGGCAACGCACGGTTCGAGCAATGGCTGAATTAGGTGCCGCGTCCGTTCTAATCGAGTACTTATCACAGCAAAAGCGGATTGCCGATCCGATGGTGCGCTATGCGGAGGAAGCCGTCGAGAACACCGCCGCTTGCTCGCTAGCGCGCTGGCAAACCGACGAAGCGTTCGCCACGTTGCTGCATGTGGTAGAACGGCAAAATCTTCCGGGAGCAGTGGAGGCACTCGGTGCGTTCGGAAGGCCCGAGGCAGCGCCTGCGCTCATACGATGCCTGGAAGATGACGTCGCCAGGCCACGAGCAAAAGACTCATTACGGCGCATTGGTGCGAGGATTAACGACCACCTGGTCGAAACAGTCCGGTCTCCGGAGCCGGGCCGCGCGAATGAGTATCCCGGAAGTCTACTAAGACGCACTGCGGCGCTGGATATCCTGGCGGAATTTGACGTTACTGCCGAAGATTGGCGGCGCCTGCGGTTTCTGCTCTTTGAAGATTTTCCGATGTTGAAGGTGCTTGCGTCTTCCATCGCGCTCAGAGCCGGCGACGAGCCGGATGGGAAACTCGGCATCCAAATATTGCTCGACCATGTATCTTCGCAGGACTGGACGGTTGCGTCAGAGGCAGGAGCGATTCTGGCAAAGCATTTCAGTCAAACGAAACTTGCCATCCATGACCGTCTTCACGCATGCGAGTCAAAGGACGATCTTGCCTGCCGGAATATTAGCCGCGCGCTGCGAGCGCTGATCCGTCAGGCGGAACACTCGCGGGGAGACGCCGCATGACCTTTCCGCACGATGAACAATCTTCAACGGGAAGCGCCTCGCTGAATGAATATCAGCAGAGAGCGCTGAAGATTTCCTGCGCCCACGTTGATGGGATG
>Ga0307375_10000184_pt1 | contig 84519 bp, 129 predicted proteins | sample TR1MG_FD_202531 | JGI IMG/M metagenome (GOLD analysis project Ga0307375, IMG submission 202531) | Soil microbial communities from Risofladan, Vaasa, Finland - TR-1 | ecosystem: Environmental > Terrestrial > Soil > Coastal area > Acid sulfate soil | place: Finland: Risofladan, Vaasa | collected... | reverse complement strand
CAGCAGACGGTTTGTGGACATCACTTTTGCTAAGATTAACAACTAAATATGCGGGCGGCGTGGTGGGACACGCAAGAAACCAGCCGTCAAGTGAAGCATGATAGCGGACGCCAGTAGCCATGATCTGGAAGCTCGGAATGCATGCATTCAGGTTCAAATCCTGACCCGCAAATTGGAGCGGAAATGCGGAGGCTTAGCGATGGCTCAAAAGGCCGTGATCGTGAGTTCGAATCTCACCCGTTCCACTCCACGAGTCTTGCAGGACTTGTGAGACTGTTCAAGAAGGATCAGATCGACACAACTTCGGCGTGTTATCGGGACTGCAATCCCAAAGAGTGTGCCGGGTGGGGGACAATCACATGTAGGGGTACAGGGATAGACCTCACCCGGTGCAATTGTTAGGATGAAAGGAGAACAACATGACTATCAATCTTAAGTCTGACATCCAAGCCATCATCCAATCTATATCTGTCTTACACTCTATCGCATACTCAGATGTATCGTGGATGACCAAGTATGAGTTGGTATGCGGCCAGCTTGACTCCATCAAGACAGCAATTAAGAATATTGGCATGGAATTAGAGTGGGTTGATCCAAACCTGTCGTATAAGGACGACCTACTGGCTATCATTCAAGCCTTGGATGAGATAGGGGAAGAATTGGCGATAGTATTGGAGGCAATAGAATGAGCAAGATGCGAAACTGGGAGATAATCATTTTCCCACTGAGGTGTTGGCAATTTCATATTGCTAGACCATTTGGAATTCCTAAGTTTCTGGTTGAGACATGGATTGGCCCATTCTGTCTACGGGTTTGGACTGATCCACGATCTGTTGGTAGTCCATTTATTCGTAAGGCATTGGGATAGGAATAGAATGAAACTCATCTTCTGTCCTGCCTGTGACGATGCATTCAAACTCTCCCGCACTCTCAAGTCTTGCGAATGTGGGCAAGCCAAAGGACGCTACCTTGAGGACGGCCTTCACGCAGAGATCAATGCAAGCGCGGTACCAATTGGAATGGCTAACAGTACAGTGGCGAAAGGAGTGGTAGCATATCTCAGGGGGAATAAGACAATGGATTGCCACATTGATGCGTGGGTGTTTAAGGTGAATGAACCACGTATTAGAGTAGTGGAATTTGGAGGCGATGATGAAAAAGAATGAAGAAGTAGAACGTTGCAAGTGGGATGTAGATGTGGTTGTCACGCATAGAACTGGTGGCACTCATACAATACATATTGCACCTACTGATTATATGACTGAGAAAGAGATTGAAAAGGCCGCTGAGCACATAGCAACACGCGGTGTCTGGCAAAAGGAGTCGTTGATTCCTCCACATAGGGTGTATCAAATTTCTGTATACAGGACAGAGGAAAAAGATGAGAATTAAGGATGAGGCATTTGTGCTGTTAGACGAATGGAACGAGTTCACAGTTCCTATTCGAGACGATCCGAAGGGAGTAGCCGCTGACTTGACTGACGAATTAGGTATCTCGCTTAAGAAAGCACAAGAACTGGTCAGTAAGTGGCTTGACTTACACCGCGCTAATTGAGTGTTGGCTCGCGGTAATCACACACAGGGGAGGGATGGGTGGGTATAAGGAGGACTATGTTAATAAGTGAAGAGACGTTGTTGAAATTGGAGGAGATAACCAGACGCACAAGTATTCGGTCACTGGTGCCTGCTGTATCTGATCAGGAATTCAATGCAGCATTTACTGAAGTGGTGACTGACATTGCTAATAAGGATGAAGGGGTGCGGCGGTTGGCACAGCAGTTGAGTGATGAGTTGGAAGGGATTGGAATGGTGAACGCGCTGAAGGTGCTGGCGGGCTGTGGGATGTTGATCAATGAGAGGGCGAGGAAGAGATGAGTAAGACAATCGAGGAACGGCTGGCTGAACTTGCTGCAGCATTGTACTACTATGATCAAGGTGACCAAAACGAAGAAGAACATGAGCGCATTACTTGCGCCATCATCGCAGACTGGAATGCGGCAATGGAAGCACTGAAAGATGCACACTCTCAGTTGGTCGGAATTGAATCAGTGTGTGCGGACTGTTATAACCGTGATCTTGCATTTGATGAGTTCCTAGACAACTACATGCCTGAGATATTACGTGGCAAGCTAGAAACCGCCATCGCCCAAATGGAAAGCAGCTCTCCTTCTCGTGATGAGGCAATGGTTGAAGACAAACGATATGAGCGCGATGATATATTTAAGAAGTGAGGTAGAGCATGGATAAGACAATTGAAGAACGGCTGAATGATCTAGTCACTGTAGTAGCTAGGGCAGAACAAGAGACATTCGCTGGCGTTGTGTGGGGCAACGCTGTTGACTGCGTAATTATTTCTCTAGCCTACATTATTGAGCCTTGGGACACAGCACTTGAAGTGATGAAGGTATTCGTAGACCGCGAACTTGACACCGATGGATGTTCCTACTGTGACAACGATACAGAAAGCGGTCATTCTACGTGGTGCCTAGTTCCACGGTTTCAGGCCGCAATAGCCCAAATGGAAGGCGACTGATGCCTACAATTGAACAACGATTAGACAAAATAATTATGGACATGGATAATTCCGGCCTATATGATATGCGCGAGATGGCCACTATCATTGTAGAATGGAATGCAGCAGTCGAGGTGCTGAAGGTAATTGCAGACAAGTCTGTCTATCAACTTGGGAATGACATAATATGTGAGGGATGTAGAAAGTATGCCAGTGCTAGTGCTGAGGTAGAGCATGTGTCGGACTGTCCTGTAGGATCATTGCTGAAATTGATTGCCAAAATGGAAGGCACTGATGTCTAATCCCATCACACTCTCAGACAATCCACGCGACTACGGGCTTCCCTATGACTCGTGGTATCCCAACCAGCGTACACTTGCTGAGAGTGTTATCAACCTTGGCGAAGGGAAAATCCTTCTCGCGGAGAGCCCTACTGGGACAGGCAAGTCCCCACTCGTCCTAGCTGTCTCTCACTTCCGCAAAGGTACAGTCGTGATGATGTCTACCCGCGATCTCCAGAAGCAATACGAAGACTCATTCCCTAACGCTGCTGTGATCTGGGGACAGGCCAACTACCCTTGTATAGACGAGATCAACGTCCAAGCCTGCACTAAAATGTATGGGGAGCCTCCTAATCGTACAGACTGCCCATTCGATTCCTATGCCGAAGCCAAGGAAGGCTGCACGTCATTCTTCCAGTGTCCATACGAGGTGGCGAAGTTCAAGGCTGCCAAGGCACAAGCGAGAGTGCTCAACTACCACTACGGCTACTTCTCTACCTGGTGGAAGGAAGAGGACAAGCCGCGACTGGGCTGGGATTTATTCTGTGACGAAGCGCATAGACTCTCTGACGTTCTCTCTGGGTTAGTTAGTATCGACATCGCACCCTCTACCGCCAAGTTCTTTGGCCTTCCACACATGCCACCCATCGCCGGTGGATTGCGCCGTGATATGGAGTCTGCTGTAAGCTGGCTACAATCCGCACAGCGAGATATGGCATGGATGCTGAGGGACAAGGATGTTAGGCGACGGCGTAGAGCCTCACAGATGAGTATGAAGTTGATAGACTTACAGGAAGCTATCCATACCGCTGATAGAGAGAGCTGGTATGTGAAGTCAAGCCGCGATGGATTCTCAGCAAGACCGGTGATCCCAGGTGACTATGCGCAGAAAGTGATTCCACCCAATGTCAGATCGGTGATCCTAATGTCGGCTACCATTGGACATCCAGAGATTATGCTGAATGACTTAGGATTGCAAAACAGAGAGTATGAGTTTGTCAGTATGCCACACGGATTCCCTGCTGAGAATAGGCCCGTGTTTTGGGTAACGAACGCGCCTAAGATTCGCTATAAGACGACAGAGAAAGAATATACGTATCAGTCCGAAATTATCAGTAAGATTCTCTCTATGCACAAGGGAGAGAGAGGATTGATCCACACCGCGAGTTGGAAGCACACACATGCCCTTGCCGAGAAACTGGCGCAAAATGGAAATGCTGATAGAATAATGGTTGCGGATGGGGCAAGACTGGAAACAGTTGAGGCGTTTAAGCAGTCGGCAATGGGAACGGTAGCGATAAGCCCAAGCTGGCAAGAAGGGTTAAACTTCCCTGATGATGAACTGAGGTTTGCTATCACGGGAAAGATACCGTGGGCAAGTCAAGCAGATCCAGTGGTTAAGATGAGAATGAATCGACGTGGTGGGGGTGAGTGGTATAAATCCAAAGCCGCGTTGAGAGTTGTGCAAGCAGCAGGGAGAGGGGTCAGACACATAGACGATTGGTGTGTGACATATATTGTAGATGGATGCTGGGGACAGGTGGAGGAGTATGTGCCGCAGTGGTTTGGGGTGGATAGGATAAGAATAGGAGTATAAAATGGAGTGCAATAGAAGGTCATTTCTCAAGAGTATTCTAGCTGCTGGTGTATATACTGCAATTCCCAAGGAAGTAAGGGCTGCAATTGAGAGCAAGTTAGAAGTGGAGGAAGTCAATACTGTCGAGGCTTCCAGTATCAATAACCCAGGGGTATGGCTATGGATAGATTCCGAGAAATTCAAGCCTGAAGACATAAGTGCAAATTGCTCATATTATTCTCGTGATAGAGACCCTCTTCAAATTAAGGAATGGGATTTGATTGTGCGATTTTCAGATGATGATTCGCGGCGTACGTACAATATACATTCCAGGTGCCATAAAATTGAAGTCCGTATAGATGACGTACCTGTAGTTAAGGCGACGGGACGCCCAATCTATACTGTGCTCAGTAATGAAGGAATGTATATGAAGTTGGAATGTGAATCATTTCATGTACTCCCAGCCGCAATTGGCGAGTGTATGATGAGCGAACCATGGTATACATAGGAATATAGATGACTAACAAAAAGTATGGCCCTCTACTCACCGACTCTCAGCTCCGTGAATGGAAGGATAAAGTACACCAAGTGTACATAGATGCGGTGAGATTGACAGAAGTTGCACGGCGTAAGGATGCACGACTTAGACGGTATATTAGACGGCATTATGGGATAGGCTATGTTGATGTTAAGAAGAAAGGAGATGAAAATGAGAGAGATTGATAAGATTCAGGAAGACTGGGAGTATGTGGCAAAGGGAATGAATCCAGAGTCAGAACTAATCCAGGCACAAAATCGTCTATGGGGGGATGTGCCGACCATGCTGGTGCAGTTCCGCCGCATCAAGGATAAAAACAAGGTGATTGATAAACTGAAAGATGCATTGGAGCGCATACGTACCTACGAAATCGGGCAGACTCCATATCCAGTGTATAGCCCTATATGGAACATGGCTGATGATGCACTTGTATGCTTGGAATATCAAGATGATAAAATAGGCTATGAATTAGATGACAAGTTAACAGACGCACAAATCTCCAACGAAACATTGTATAAGGAGAACGCCGATCTCCGCAATCAACTTGCAAAAGCACGGAAGCAAGAGAAGATTTACTACTCGCGCTATGATGAAGAGTTGACGAGGGGTGGCAATCTTGAACGCCTGCTTAACTCGTTAGAGTCTGATAACTCAGGTCTCCGCACTCAATTGGCAGAACAAGCCCACCAAGTCAAACTATTGAATGGTATTGTAACTGGAATGCGCTATCAAGTTATAGTGGCGCGAAACTCCGTGCTACTAGATGTTGAGCAAGCGGTGCAGGCTATGTATCCGAAGTATGGTGGCGAAACGCTTGATGCTGTATGTACTGCTATTCTTGGACTAAAAGAGAAAGGAGATAATGATGGATAAGAGAGAGTTTGCGCGATTAATGTTGAAGTGGGGCGATCTCAAGGAAGAGATGATTGATATTGAAATTGCGATTGCTGCTGAGGTATTAGAACTAGGCAAGACGATAGACATTGGATACACCAGTGCAGTCTACTCAGCAGGGCGTACTTCATACGCATGGGAGCAAGAGGCGCTGGCAGGTGATGCAAGTGCGGCATTGATTTTATCTCTGTCTACTACTACCATCACGACGAAATGGAAAGATGTATGCAAGAAACTTAGTATTGACGAAGCGCCTGTGATTAAGGAAGGGACACCAAGTGTGACAATCAAGTTGGTAAAGTGATATGAAATTCAAGAAGTCTGTCCTAAAGGATACCATTGTAGATGCTGGCGTTGGCTCTCGTATCTTCGCCGTTAGCTATGCAGACGCTAAAGAAGTCAGACTCTACGGGTTTGGGGTTAGACTTCCCGATGCACTCCCGATTGACGCCGTAGGAGAATTGGCGGAATACAGTAGGGACAGGCTGAATCCTTGCCTCAAGCTAGATAACGGTGACATCCTCTATGGCTGTGAGTGTCACTGGGATATTGAGATTTGGTGGGAGAAGTTTCTGATGGGGAGGAAGATAGTTGATGCCAGCATAGTTGTAGATCGGGCATTAGTGAGGGGAATAGTGAGTGAACCGAGTAGGGATGCGAAGATACAGTGAGGGAGGAGAGATGGGAAACAAGAGAACTAAGATGATGAGCGGCGGGCCAGGTTATGGGATGGCAATTCGGAGCGGGCAACGCAGTGGCAAAATGCAGGAGTTGGTAAACAGCTTGCGCTCGCGCTGTGAGAAGGCGGAGGCCGAGCGCGACGAGACAATCCGCATGCTTCGGGAAAGAAACACCAGGCTACAGCAACAACGCGACGAGGAACACCGACTGCGCATGCATGCAGCCAAGCACTGGCTCCACGCCAGGGTAGAACGCGACGAAGCCCGGCAGTGGGCCAATCGCAGGACGCGGACGGCGCAAAGGTACAAGAATGCCTTTGAGCGCACAAGTCGAACGCTAGGAAGATTTCGTGCCCAACTTGCCACCGCCAAGAACGATGCGCTGGATGAAGTGCTGGATATATTGCGCAAAGTACACCATTTTTGGGATCGTTTAGGGTATGACGAGCTATTTGGCTATATCAACTCCCACAAGGACGCCGGTGCTTATCCTGCCGATGAAATAAGCACGGGCAAGGTGTGCGGTATAGAGGAGGTGTGACGATGGAAGAGAGCCATATTGAATATCTTCGCAGATACATTATGCTTCAATACCAAGTACAACAGTATGAGCATTCGGCTTGGAGCGGTGAGTTCGGTCCTATATTATGCTATGAGCTTCACACCAATGGACTACATTTTGCACGACTTGCCGAGAAGTGGGGGATCAGTCTGCCAACCCTTGGCGAATTGATATGTGATCATTGCAAGCGGTTGGAAAAGTTACCGATTGTTAGTCATGCAACATACTAGGAGGAATAAAATGACACTTAGGGGTGATATGCAGTTCCAAATAGACGCACTGTGGAAATGTTTCAGAGAGGCACAACGACGCGGGGATGCCGCACTGCGCTCCAATCGTGAGGGCAGTAGAATTAAGCAAGAGATTATTGACAAGCTCAAGGCGGAGAATGAGGAATTGAAACGACAGACAGCGGAAATACATACGATAGAGATACACAATAATGCAATAGAGCAAGCAATAGAAATGGCAAGTAGAGCCGTATTCAGTGAGCCTCCACTACTTAGAGACCGCGTGACGAATGCAATTTTTACTCTTATGAAGGAAGAGGAGGGGGCGCGAGTAGCAATGTTAGCAAACAGTGGTATAATAGCAGCAGCGGACTAGGAGAATGAACATGGGATAGAAAGCTGATGCCAACAACATCACATTGAGGCAACTTGAAACAACTGACCTACAAAGGACATCCAACTATCCGCATCCGATTCATATATATGATTGAATCAGGACAGGCAAACGGATATACTAATAGTGAAATAGCTGAGCTACTGGGCTGTAATCCTAGAACAATTGAGACATATGCCAGGGATTACAGTCGGTCTATTGGGGATAATAGGCCAATGAAGATGGATGAGTATACGATGCCGTTGCTGACGAGAAGCGGGATGAAAGTGTGTCATTACAAGGGAAAAGATGACTGTATGAAGTGTGAGATGTTGGAGAGGTGTAGGGAGTTGGTGATGGAGGGAAACTTTGTAGCGTGTGAAGTGCCGCTGGTAAAAGAAGTGTTTGGTGAGATGGAGGATGAATAGGCAAGACAGGACTCGAACCTGCACCCAACGACTCTGGAGGTCGTCGCTCTCCAATTGAGCTACTTGCCTATAACCTGAATGCAGCACCGGAATTGAACCGGCTTGCCGCCTAAGCGACATTTACTGTATGCGTGTCGTAAGTGCACTTACCTGACTGCTCATCTCGGTCCACGCCGCCTGCATTCATTCAAGTTAATGTACACAAAGCGTACACTATCCTGTTTATTTGCGCCTCATTACCGCCTCATCTATCCACAATTACGCCTCATCTGTCCATAATTGTGCTAATCGAACACGAAATGATTGCACAATTACTGGCACTCCTCCACACATACACACTTTGCCGCACTCTTCTGTGACAACTCTGCTCGTGCGTGGATCACCTGTGATGTGGTAAACGACAGCGCAAACAACGCCAGTATCATATTCGCCCATTGCTCGAAACTCTCAGGCATTGGGAAGTATCCCAGTACCGGCGATGCCACGAACGCATACAGCCCAGTGCCAAGTCCAAGCGTCAGCACGATTGCCGTGTAGCGCTTTACCTCAGCTTCACTCAAGCCAAGGAATGCGAAGACTCTGGTGAGGAATGCTGTGACGGTCATGCCAATGGGGGCCTTGAGAAGAAAGTATACGACTGACGCGATGCCACCACTGAATAACAACTTGACTAGGTTAAGAAGTAGTTCTTGATCCTCAAACATTCTTATTCTCCTTTATTCTTTATAGTATCCTGGACACTCCCACATCGGTGTTACAATATTGTACTTCACATTATGTTCATATGTTGCTTGTGCAATCGGGCAATTGAGTGGCATATTGGGAGCAAAGTTTGCACACGTATAGCACAAACAGAATTCCTTGTGCCGCCCCTTGAGCTTTGCCTGTACACTTACAAATGCACCGTGGTGCTTATACTGAATTATAGTCATACATTACTCCTTTCTAGCTCGTTTTACTATAACTATAAAACGCCCCTTGGTTCTTACACTGAACCAACAACAGAATATCCAATAAGCAAAATGTAGTTTATGTACTAAAGACTCTACCATTATACACCGCTCTCCCATTCTGCACAACTATTGGTGTGATGTTAAACCCACTACCATCTACCTCATATTCTACCACTCCGCAACCATTTTGCCATTGTCTATTGGTACCGTTCCCAGGCACTCTATTATCACACCAGCAGGTACACCCAGGCGAGAAGGCTGTGACATACCGTTGCTCGTCACGAGTATTGTGAGTATGCGTAGTCATCTCTACTCTGTGGATGTGACCGATGATCTGTGAGTGGTAAGCATCCTTGGATATGGCCTTCGTTGTGTCGCCTGGCCCAGCTCTAGTCACATCGCCGTGAGAGATTTGTAGTTCATTGTTGAGCCACACCTTGTTATCTGGATAGCCACCTATCCACTTTATCCCAAGGCCATCCAATGCCAATAGATTAGGTATACTCATAGCCGGTGGAAGTTCTAGGTTATCCGCAGAACGTAACCCATATGCCATTCTCAGATGGGCAATGAGCGCCTTCTGCATGCGAAGTTCGTGATTGCCTTCGTACAAGAATATTTCTGTGCTGGGCAGCGCAGTCCTGAACTCTTTCAGCCACCAGTGAGCTGCGTTGATGGATTCCTGTGTGGTCTCCATCATCTCTGGCGAACGGAAGTATTTATCACTCCACTCTGCCAGGTCGAGCATGTCGCCAATGATGTCCATTCTGTCAGGCTGGAGATGTTCAGCGATGTTAAGGATGACTCTCAGCACATCTTCATTGTGGTATGCAAAGTCATAGCCGCCCCGCATGTCGCGTTCAAATCCGAAGTGAGGATCGCCCCAGATTAGAGAGGTGCATATCTCACCTTTCTCTTTGAAACTTAGTAGAGATGAAAAGTCAATTGCAGCAGGTTCATAATCACAAAGTATTGGCTGAATCACTGGGAATATAGCGATAGGAACCTTCTTAATCAGCCATGCCTTTACTTGAAATAGGGGATGAACTCTCAGGTTCTTCCCTGCATCATTTGCCCCTACTTCCCATTTGTTAAGTATCCAGTGGTCTACTGCCCATACGTTTTCATCAACCTTTCCAACTTCCAGTAATTGCTCTAAAGTTGTAATCCGTTGCTCAGTGACAAACTCTATGTCTGCAATGTTACCGTCTTCATTCCATTTAAAGCCTTGTGCTGGCATCCTATTTGTTGGTTTCTTCTTCCACCTGCGATGCGCTGAACGAGTGGCATCCTTTGATTTCCCTATTATCTCTCCTATTTCTGCATATGATAATGGGGTGGCTTGCGATTTATAGCCATCTATAGTCTCTCCGAGTTCAGCCAAGTATTCCTCCTATGTTTGTAGCAATGTAGACAATCCAGACAGTCCAATCTTCTTAGCACGGGTAATCATTGTTGCCATAAGTGGACATTTACAAAATACAGCAGACTCTATCGTTACCCAGCTACAATACGATTCTAGTTCGCCACGCGAACCATCACCTGGTGCATCAACACGCTCAATGCCAGTCACATCAACAGCATACAGGTGCCCAATCGTGTCTGTGCTCTTTGTCAGATTCACTTTGCCCAAATCAATTAACTGATCATGGGTAACACGATAGCCTGCCTCCTCATAGACCTCTGCAATTGCAGCATCGGCTGGGTCTTGTCCTGCCTCAATACCACCGCTGAGCGAGGTCAATTCCGGCTCCATGTCACCGTGGGCTGGGCAAATCTCGTATCTACCGAGAACTGAATGAAATACAGCATTGCAGAACACAAGAACATATACTACGCCAGCACGCACGGTCTCACGTGAGAAATGGTACCAACCGTCCCTTTCCACTATCGACAACCATTTACCTTCATACAGAATCTTGTCACTCATATCGGGTTCTCCTCTTTATAACCATCTATAGTTTCTCCAAATTCTACCAAGTAAGCCTCCTATATTCCATCAATGTCTTCCCAGAATGTATCATATTGCAACCAGTCATCAGGATATCCGATTGTCTCAATGTCCTCTAACTGAAATTGCATATCCTCATCTGCCATAAGTTCCTGCCGTGTTTGTTCCCCAAACCATCTGCGTGGATTGCCGCAACATGAGTAAGAACAGGGAACGCGAGTCTTGAGCAATCTCTGTGCAATTTCCCCATCGTCTGCATACCAGTCTCCATTCAGCATTGCCCACGATCCCCCACGCCAGACACGCAATATCTTTCTGGCTTTACTTAATCCTTTCTCCCGCCGCCAAGGACGCACTTATTCTCCCGTCTTTGCCTTCAACAGATCAATCGCTTCGTCCTGACACTTCGGGCAGATCCACGACTCGTCATACTTGCTTTCGTAGCCAATGCGCATCAGCCAATTGCTCGGCTCTCCGCATAGCAAGCACACGGGTGGCGGTGGTAGTTCACGGATAGCTTGGTATTCGTCAGGCGTCAGAAGTACTTCAATCAGGCTATCTATGCTGTCAACACACTTACTGATGCGTAGCATATCATCTCCTTCTTCAATGCGTTATCCTATACCACTGCTGCCGTAGTCTAACAACCCATGACCAGTACAATGGCGCTTGAATGTAATACCAGAATCGGAATTCTGGATCACGCATCTGCTCAGCAATTCAGTCATCCCAGTTATCAAATTTATTTGACCTACTTCCATCCAGCAGCTCTTTCCTCATCAATCATCACTCCAATCCTACTCATAACATAAGCATTGTGTGCAAAATACTGCCAGTCATTAGCACCGAAGGTAAACAGTTCATACACCAATAATCTCCAGCCGTGCGCTCGATTCCACGTGATGTACTTGCGCCTCAACTGACGTAGCACCTCCACATATTCCTCAAGGTTATTCAGTGTATCGGGATACTTCCACCCTGCGTCCGAGAATGGTATAGAGCCATTGGATGCAATATAGATTGGCCCACCCTCTGTACCCAAGTACTTGGGGTATAGTCCGTGTGCGTTGAAGACAGGATCCCAGGACAGTAACGGGCGTCCAGCGTAATGTATGAAGTTGTCAGTGTATGATCTGTATCCATCCTTACGGCAGCCTGCGTATAGGTGTGCACCCATGTATCCACCTGTGTCAACTAGATGTTGCGCCAGCGGTAAGAATCTCTCTATCTCTGCTACGTCGTGCCCAACATTCCCTACTCCTGCATTGGGTGAACACAATGGTGGCAGTCCTCTTGCCTGCAATAGTCTCCCAAACGCCAGTTCAAAGTCTATGGCTTTCTGGACTGTAGGAGCACCTGTGGCAATCACCTCATTCATCCCCTCAATACCATCTATCCACGGCGCAAGGTTGTAGGGATCTTCACCGAACGTCGCCAGGAATAATTCTGCTCCTGCCTCTGGCCCGTCTGGATGTTCCCAAAACCGTCCTTGATTGTCGTGATGACGACGGATGAACACCTTTGTATTGGGTGATCGTGCCTTAATAAGTTGGCATCTCTGCCATCCTTCTACCAACTTCACCGCCGCTGGTTGGTATCTTTCTATCCAGGCAAGCCAATCGAATTCTTTGGGGATGTCGCCTTGAATATGTAAGGATATGATTTCAGCGCCAGTTGTCGGCATAGGTGGGGCAGGTGGCGTAGGTGGAGTAGCTTTTCTTATCAGTCGCCAACTCTCAGCACCGGCAGGATATAGACTATACAACTCTGCCGACACATTACGGTATGGATCATGGCAGTAGAATCCATTGTTGTCATCATACTTCTCCACGAAGATGAAGTGCATGGCCTCACCTGGTTGTACCTCAGCAAAAGCGCAGTGGTTGAGTTGTCCTTTTAGCCATTGTGATGCCTCATACTCATTGTTAGTGCTTTTCTCCACATGGAGATTGAGTTTGCTTTCCATCGCAGACCAGTTGGTGAGACATCCGGTAAAGCCATTAGTGCCCAATGCCTGATTGACTGTGTGCGGGGTAGCATCGGGGTTTATCCCTAAATATATCTGTGCGGAACCGCAGATACTTATCCAACATCCAGTCTGGCATAGTGTCTGAGTACAATTGCTTCCCGCTAGTTTCTCGTCTTTCCACCGTGGGTCACACTGCCAAAGGAGTAAATCAGATATTATTACTCCAGGGTTCAGTGTGTGTTCCACATACTCAGTTCCAGGGTAGTGTTCTGTAAAGAAGTCCCGGAGTGAATCAGCCCACATATAGGCATCTACTGCAATCACCATTTTGTTGTTCAGTGCCCCCAGCCCTGCGTCATCTGCGCTTGGTCCAATGGTATAGTCAGGGTAGATGTCCAGCAGCCGATGTTTATCAGCCAGGGATAAATTGGGTGGTGTCAGCACATACGTTCTCTTGTATTGCTCTCTCGGCTCACCCTTGCACTTTCCTACATCCCCAACTCTCACCAACTCCATCTCGCCTATATATCCATCTGCGTTGCGGAACTGCCACTCTGTGATAGACCTCACATACACTGTTACAAGTTGGGCTTCCTCCACGACAAATTCTAGCAATGGCAACTCATGGAAGACATTGTATATGTATGCCCCTACGCCCCACTTCACGTGGTCACTGTGCGGGCTGATGAACTCACCCATCGTAACCCCAAGTGAGAATAGCATATTGAACTTGGCGTCGTTCCAAGGGACGCCGTTACGCTTCCCTATCGTGCCTTCTAACTCGAAGTATGGCCCTCTTCCTACGCCTGACGTGCATAATCCGTCGTTGTTACAATACTTGTATTCGTCGCTAACGGGAATGTTGTGGTTACTCCATCCGTGTACCCACGCTCTGTACTGGTACGTACCAGCCTCAAGCCGTAGAGTCTGCGCTAGTCCGGCGTCGTGTGGCTGACCCGCGACGAAATACTTGACGGAGGTGTGCCCGTTGAATAGGCGCTCCTTGGTCTCACCAATCCCCATCTCTACCGTGACGTAGCTACCGTCATCGCAGGTAAAGCAAAGGAATCCAGTAGGGACGCGGATGTTGGGAGCACGGAATGGAATTAGGTCTAGTCCACGTACAATGCGAACATCCTCTTTGCCAATAGGTGGGAAGTGATAGGGAGCTTGGAAGTCATAATTTTTAATTAGATTTGTCATATACCCTCACTTTGCATCATTCTTACACTATCATACCATTACACGCCCACTTTGTCAATAAATGTCTTACGGCGTGAACATCTTATCTACCTGGTAGTGGACATGCCAGTCTAACACAATGATATTGCCCGTCACGTCAGGGTCTGTGGCATCAATTCTGCGTAACTCCAGTGCCAGCAGATCGAATGATGTTGCTCCTTCTCCATCCAAATCAATTGCAAATTCTAATTTGTACATATCATACTGAGCATCACGACCCACAAGTACAATCTGTTCTACGTCAACTGGATGTGACGTGACAGGCACAACTTCACCAACTTCAGCATATTCCCAATTTACTTGGAACTTGAAGTAATCATCCACATCCTCTACTTGTGATAAGCAACAAAAGACATCAATAACAGCATCAGATGCTTCGTCCCAGCGACCAGGAATGATTTGTTTGAAGAAGAGGTGCTGATGATCGGCGGCATAAATTGGCATCGTGTAGCCAAAGAAGGAACCAACCTCTACTTGTACAGGAACGCCCTCTTTCTTGATCTCGTCAATGTTGATTTCGGGCCGTAATGTCAGATGCCGCTTCGCTGCTCCTAGCAATGTTACTACGCCGGTGGCGGAGACATCCATGTAGTCTCCACCCGCATAGTCACCAATGTCAGTTGCCACAGCAGATTCTATAACTATTCTCTGGTCGCTTGTTACCTTATGCGTCATTATATCCACACCATATTTAGACTTACATTAAATGTTGCAGCACCAGCGGTTCTCTGCAAGGTTACGGTTCCATTGGCTGCTACGGCAAGGGTTAGTACGTCTGTTCCATCATCGTATAAATCCACACTTCCAGTTGGCACTATTGTTGCTGTACCACCAGACACTCCCCCCGCACTCTCGCTTACAGCGTAGATGACTGTCAGTATCGCAACTACGTCACCAATTGAATCAGGAATAACTGTAATGGCTACATCTGTAATTGTGTATAGATTCAGTCCTGTATGACCACGAAAATAAATCTCTCCGAATGTTGTATAATTAGTAACACTATAGATTGATAGAATACCACCGCTTCTATATAGGTCATAGTAAGTACCAGCAGTGCTTGTATCAATTGTGCAGTGCCACAAATCTGCTTGTCCAGTAACAACGCGAACTCCATAACACGTTCCATTGCCACTAGATGTGGCGCTAAACTGAACATTCCTTGCTTTGCACAAAGCATTTGCATCATTTACATAGAGACCATATACAGACCCCGCGCCAGTTGACACCCCGCTAAACACACAGTCATGCAGATATGCCGTAATGTCATCATCTAGGCGAATCCCGGCTGCCAGGCCCGCAGACGCACTAATAGCAAAGAATTGGCAGTCGCTCATGCGCAAATCAGCACAGTCATCTGCATATACTCCATACGCAGGTGCACCATTGATACCACCAGTAACTATCCAGTAGGCATTTGAAGCTCTGATTGATCCTCCAAATGTGATAGTTGTAACTATTCCATAACCTGCTTCTTGTACACTTGTTATGTCTGCTCTTGGTATTTCCAGTGTTACATCTGCACTACCACCATCGCCAAGGAACCCGTGCCCAATACGTTCTGTCGAAACGTGCATCAGATCAGCTTTTACAAATAGCGATCCTGTGGCAGCGTCAACCCATATACCACGTGCACCTGCAAGAGCATTAAGGTTCACATTGGCTACATTGATTTCCTCACAGATAATAATACAGTCGGCAGCTAATGCGGCTGCCGCATATATTCCTGCAATGGTGGCAGCAACGTTGCGAGTTACGTTGATTTCCTTGACTTTGAGATAGCCACCATCTACACACGTAACCGCGACGTTGGCTGAGGTAGAGTTAATGATAACTGTGCCAGTAACTAATTCTCCTACCCATACACCAGCTTTAAGTATAATGGACTCGTCGTAGGTTCCAGGCGGGATTACCACAGCCTCACCCGCTGCTGCACCTGCAATTGCGGCTACAATTGTCGCATACTCAGTCACAGTTCCAGTAGCATCTATCACGGCAGGCAAATCAGGCTCGAAGTCCATTACACCAGCAGCAAGTGCTAACCAAGCTCCAGCCAAGGCACCACTTACAATGAATCCTGTAGCACCACCAGCTCCCAACACTTCATACAGATCCCCGTTACGGTAGTGGAGTACAGTCACAAACGCGCCTACTGTCACCGTAACGCCACCCCTATACAGCACCATTACGTACTCGTTCCCACCCAATGCTACCGTGATGTAACGTGGCAGTACGCCTAGTCCAACTCCATACGTGTCTGCGCTGATGACCTCGCAACCAGGGATAATCTCATCTATGCCTAACTGAATCGGTAATTCATCAAGCATAATTTGTGTAAGCGTATCTATCGCCTGTTTAGTTTCAAGGTTGGGTTTCCACGTCACGACAAGTTCTCCGCTTCTAGTATGAACTCCGTTGTACCACCAAAGCCATCACCTGGTAGTACGTTGATCTCGTGTATCCAGAACTTCTCTCTAGCCCAATCAATATGGACGCCGTTCATAGCCGTGCCTGTATACGTAATCTCTACTCTGTCCAGTATCTCAAACATTAACCCAGATAGCCCTGGTGCTGTCCATCTTACAGTCCACGGTCTATTCTCGTAGTAGTAGTATTTCTCTGCCCAATTGTCAAGTGTATCTTGATCGTTGCAACGGATGTAAGTGATGTCAGCTATGTTACCGTAGACGTGTGTCGGCACAACGGGAAAGTTGGAGTGGATTGTACTACCATCGTCCTGCACAGCGTGGAGTCGCACTTGCCTGACAGTATTCTCGTCTCTCACGTCCACTACCGGCGGCCCAACTGAGAAGTCTTTGTCAAATGTCATCACTACAGGTGGGATCACGGCCTTATACATTGGGTGTCTCGTGTAATAACAATTATCGTTCTTATCGAAATAGATCACAAAGAACTCATTCTTGGCAATCTCTTGCAACCGAGACCAGAGATTAGTTGTCTCACGCACGATGTACCGATTAACTCTCATCGTGCCGTCTGGGTATCCCACAGTCCAGGGCGCAGTCTCAACATTACTAATGTCAATCCACCCACTTGGGTTCTGCGTGGGGTGGTAGACCAAATTCGTATGCGCAACCCAGTCTGGGTTAGTAGCAGGGAGTGCACCCAGCTCATCATAGAATCCCAAGATATGGTGCACAATTCGCCCCATAGTCATTCTCTCAGCAGGATGACCAGGCTCAGACGTGTTGTCATCCCATTGATGGTAGTGTGCTCTTGCACCAGCCCCTAAGTCAGCCAGTCCTAGCCCCTGTAACCACCCCTTGCGCAAGAACCCATCACTGGTCTCCGCAATATACTCCGCGAGGGACGATGCCGCATCGAATTGAAACCGAGTAGGTTGTACATATCCCTCAAATGCAGTGCGCAATATCCCCGACCTTCCCCCAAACATACTACGCCAAGGGATACATATCTTCTGGTGAACGTCAAGTAGACCAGTGTCGTTTAGAGACACTAATTTAGTTGACCATCCCCCACGAGATAGAGATGCGTTTATCTGAGTGACTTGTATGTTGCTGCTAATATCAGTTGCCATGCTCTATATTATACCCTTTACTTCGTGACTTGCAATGCGGTGACTATTGCATTGGCAGTGAATCCCGCTGATCGTTCTTCCCAGTTTACGCCAGCGTTGGGGCTATATTGGATGTGGTTTGCACCATTGTCTACTCTGCCAATCCATATATTCTCAGGCTCGAAGGGATCACGTGCCCCACAATCACAAACAAACGCTGTGTCACCTTGTTTGGCCCAATCATTACCCCAGTTCTTGGTGCGCCATGATTCTTCTGTCCCGCCATTGGCTATGGCAATCACGTCTCGTGAGTCCCACGCAGAGATAAGTAAGGGACGTATAAGTACAACGGGAAGACCAGTGGTACGGTCATCATTGGTCTCACCCCAGTCATCTGATACCAATACCTTCTCTGCCCCGAAGTCACCGTACATCCAAAGAACATTGGAGTAGAATGGGTCTGCGGCAACGCCAGCCCATGTACCCGTGCCGGGATAGTAGATGTTGAGCAATCCATTCAGTTCATAGCCAACTCGAAGTACAGCAGGGTCAGCAGTGCCATCAAGTAGGCAGATGTAGATATACTGTCCATCTGCGCTCATATCGATTAGATTGGTGCGCCCAACGGTAGCTGGTGTGCCAGCGCCAGCAGTGGATCGAGAGATGTACAGTACTGCGTTACCATCACCATCTTGGGTGAACACACCGCCTACCCACAGGTTGTCATATTCATCGAACTCCAAACTGTACACTGTGTTGTTGAATCCACTGCCAACGGCAACCCAGGTATCAGTCGCTCTACTCCAACGTGCAATGCGGTTAAGCGTAGTACCACCCGTCGTGGCTGTGAACGACCCAGCCACATATACATCACCTGCGGCTGATACAGCAATGGCGCGCACTGTATTGTTTAGTCGTTCGTCACCAACACAAGGTGAACTCCATTCATTTGTAACTTCATCATACATTGCAAAGTAGTGGGCTGTGGTGCCACCAGCTATCGTAAACGTACCTCCTGCATATATCTCCATTCCATCACTGCTAGAGGCAATCGCAAAGACTGTGTTAGTTACTCCAGCCCCTAAGGGAGTCCATGTAACACCATTCCACTTTGCAATACGTGTAGCGGCAACACCGTCTATCGTGGTAAATGCACCACCACAATACAGGAGTGATGTGGCATGTAGCGCATAACCAAATCCGTTTGTAGCACCAAGGCTCTCCCATGCAAAACCACGATAGCGCATAACTCCCTCAGCGTTGTTTCCACCTACAACGTGCATATACGGCCCATACATTGCAAGTGCCTGCGCATTATTCCCCCAACCAACTAGAGACCTATCCTGCCAAATTGTCCCAGTCCAGCGTGCACACTTGCTTACCGGCGCGCCATCCACATTGTTAAATGCTCCTGCATACCAGATTCCACCAGAGTTATCCTTTGCTATGGCGTATACTGCATCATCTACACCTTCCCCTACTGAATCCCACACACCACCATACCAATATCCGGCACGGTTGAAAGGATATGTGCCTGTGGGGAACCAACAGAATCCACCTACGTACATACGGTTTGAGGGTAAGTCCCAATACATAGCACGCACGTCTTGGTTTAGTCCACCACCAGCAGGCACACCCCAACCCACAGGCCCGACAGCCATATACGTCCAAGTCTCACCAGCGTCTACCGTTCTGTACAGCCAACTCACGCCAGCAGCAGATGTTGCCAACACATACACTTCCAATGGGTCGTACTTCGAGCACGCTATGGATACAGGTATTGGTTCTATCAAGTATGCACCAGGCAATGGTAATGCCTTCCGTGCCCACACCGATCCCGCAGTAGATGTGTACACTCCATCCTCAGTCGCGGCCCACACTTCCACGTTCTCAGTCCCAATGGTAAACCAATTCGCCTTAATGTCGTGGATGCGCACGCCTGATAGTACGCCATAACTCACGTCGTCCCACGATATACCACCTATCTCAGATTTCCAAGGGCCGCTATCACCACACCCTGCGAATAAGTCAATTATTGCCACAGTGCAATCAATAACTTCCACTTGGAGTTGAGTTGTGTTGGTTGCTGGCCCAACCGTATTGTCTGTTACAATGAGAGTGACATTGAATGTTCCCTCCAATGTATAGATATGATTGACTGTTCCTGGAATCCATGGCAGTGCCTCAGCACCATTCGATGAGTTCCCATCGCCCCAGTTTATTACCCATGAAACAAGGGTAGAGCTAGGTGCCCATGAGTTACCATAATGTGCCGTAATAGTGCCATTTACACATATTCTATCCGCTGACAAATCTAACATCGCCACAGGGTCTTTGGCTACACCCACCGACGTACCCGATATACAACAGTAGAATTGCGGATGTACTTGCAGTCCCTTATATATGGATAAACGTCCACCCTGGACGTTTTCTTTTAACGCGGCTTCTAATACAGGTCCGAATGGTGCAGTCATAACTGAGCACTCTCCGTGTTGATGAGGAATACCGCGACGATTTCCTGCGCAACACCTTGCCTATGGCGGAAGTAAACTGTCTGACAAATAGCATCAGTGTAGCGCTGGTAGCCGTCAAGTTCATCAGGCGGGGGGCAGGTGATGGACGTAAGTTTGGTGCCTTTGTAAGTGAACCAATCCAGGTTGCATTGATTGCCTACCTGTTGCTGGAGTTGCATCTTCTTATAAGGACTGATGACTGGCAATCCATTCAAGTCATTCCCTTGCACGACATCACTCCATCCTTGCTCGTCAGGTGGCGAGATAGATATGTCATTGATCTTGAACAGCACACCCTTCGGCATAGTTAGTTACCTCTCGATCCTCTGATTGACGAGAACGATAGCGCCATTTGATCTACGATTCCCTGTGCAATAGCATTCCCTATTGCGCCTTCATCTATGCCACCCATAGTCCCTGTGCCGTGGATGGGAATTGGGCCACCACGCCAGGACATAGAGACGTTACCACCTACGCCGATGGGGGAGAGTGGCTGGACTATGACGCGCTCCGGCCCACGTTCGCCAACACCGATATTGGTAGGAGAACTGATAATTGTATCTGTGCCGTGAGCATAGAGATCACGTCTACCACCTATTGGAGATGTTGGAAGAGTAGGGCGCACTCCACCTCTACCACCTATTGCCTGTGCCCTATTACCCAAGACTGTAATGGCATTGATGGCTGTGTTGATGGCATTAGTAAAGACTTGGACATAAGTTGCTTGCCGTTCCCACTCTGTTTTCATCAGCGAGTCAAAGCTGCCGCCTACGTCAAAGTATTGCTTCCCTATATTGAGTATGTCCTCAAAGCTCATCCCCGTGTCTTGTTTGATAGCAAGAAGGAAATCAGTCAGCGATTTCTCACGTTCAATCTGTCCTTCTTCTTGAGCTTTCAACTCTGCATCCCGCTCCTGTATCGCAGTCGCCATCCTTGTTGTAAATTCATCCGCAGCCTGCGCTTCCTTCTCTTGCGCCGCAGCTTGGGCCTCAGCAATCTCTTCCCTACGTCCAGCCTCAATCTCAGCTAGTTGTTCGCGTAGCCCTAGTTGGAGAGCAGCAACTTGGTCACGCATTGCCTCAGATTGAATCTTGGCTTGCAGCCTAAACATCGCCTCGGCTTGCTGTTGCTGTAGTGCAAAGTTTTCCTCAGCGGCTTGCTTCTCTAGTGCATACCGCGCATCTAGGTCTTCAATTGCCAGTACATCTCCCTCAGCCACCAGCATCCCACGTGAGTATTGGTACATCCGTTCGTTCTGAATGAGGCTGAGATTGTGCCGCCGTTGTGCAAACTCCATCTCAAGTGCGTGTCGTTCTGCATCGTTCTGGCGTGCCTTGTCACCGTCACGCTGGAGGGCTTTGATTTTGTCTTGGTAGTCTTCGTAGGCTTTGGCACGAGACTCAAGGGCTTTTTTGTTGATGGACGAGACTTGCTTCTGCAAATCAATCTCAATCTGCATGAGTGACGCTGCATACTGTCCACGTGCCACAGCAGTTGCATCCTTAAACGCTTGCTCAATCTCGCGTATAGCCTGTGCCTGTGCAGCAGCGGCCTCATTGAAAGTGCGCATCTGGGAGACGAGGGATGAGATTTGGGAAGAATAGTCCTTGGCTTCATCACCAGCAATAGCCATCAATTCTGCGGATTTAATTAGAGAACTTTTTGCTGCATCATATCCAGCAGTTAATGCTCCGTAGACATCAATTTTCTCGCCCTTGCGCAACTGATTGATGAATTCCCCAACGGTTCCCCCAATCATCTGCAAATTGGCACCCCAAAGTGCCTGGAGTTGAGTTAGTGTTACCAGTCTCTTTGCAAGCGCATCCATCAAGACAGGTAGTTGCATCGTAGTAGTTATTACTTGTGTCGCAACACGGCGATAGTCATTCATCGCGTCTGTGAGTGCTTTGTATTGTTCAGTCTCTTCGTAGAGTTCTTTAATGGTATCAATGATAGCAGTTCGGATCTTACGCCAGAGATAGTACATTGATGCTGTACCAACAGCCCAAAGGATGCCCTTCTTGATTAAAGCACTGAGGGAATTTGCCTGTTTATCTTGTGCCTTCGCGGCCTCTTCGGCAGCTTTAACCTGTGCCTTGGCAGCATCCTCGGCAGCTTTGGCTACCTCTTTCGTTATGCTCTCAATAGCTTGATATTCTCTTCTAACCTCAATGAGTTCATGCTTGGTCTGAGCCCACGTAGTAAGCTGCTCATTGAACTGCAAATCAGTTAGTGCGCTTTCCTTGCGGGCCTCGGCCATCCGTATAGTGAGAATGCTAAGTTCTTTATCCACGGCCTCAATGGATGTATACAGTCCACGAAGGCGCTCCATAGATGCGCGGCCTGCTGCATCGAGTTCTTCCTCACTCTTGGCTACACTCTTACCGCGTGCCCGTTCTGCCTTCTCAGTAGCTTGGAGTTCATCCCTTAAAATATTCAGGACTTTAATCTCTGTAGTGATCTGATTCCGCAGTTCTACCGTTGCATCTTTGGAAACAACCATCGCATTTTTAAGGTACTTAAGGCGATTCTCAACCGCGATAAGAGATGGGTTGGCTTTACGCGCCTTATCCATAAGTTCCTGGAATGCCTTTGTAAGATCATCCAAGCCCTTGCCAGTTTTCTCAGCGCCTTGTTGCGCAACGACTATTTTTATATCTTTTACTTCAGTTGCCATTATGCGCCTCAGCTACTTCTCGATTTCCGCTCTCGCATCTTCTGCCACCACTGCATCAATGTGCATCGATGCCAAATACTCAGCATACATATATTTGCGTGCCCATCTGGGTTCTTCTATCCACTCAGACAACGTAAGACCCCAAGCCCTTGCAGCCTTCGTCTCTGATAGCAACGCCCCATAAGTCACACTGCTTCCCCTTACTCTAGGAAGCGGTTTGCCATATGACCTAATTCGGAAATGAGTTTACTGCATCGTCTACCTCAGTAGACGATAGCAACCTACCTTCATGGATAACATTAAAGACGGCATTCAAGTCGGCTGAGTTAGCAAGCAACTCATACTTAATATATGCCACACGTTCTGGGTCAAGTGCCAGAGTGAACATATTGAGACTTTGGACGATTGGTGGCATAGTCCAGTCTTTAGGCGGGGTGCTCACGAACTTCTTGCTTCCTGGTAACTTCCACCGAATGACGCCAGTATACCAAGGAAAACTACGTGCAAATCGATCATTCCTTTCTTCGTACTCGGCAAGTTTGACTTTATACGCCAGCCATTCAGGAGCATCATCATCCTTTTCATAGGCAATCTTCTCAGCACTGCCAGGCATAATACTCTTCTCTGGCGCTTCTGGCATGACAATCCCAAGTACATGTGCTACATCGATTGCCAGATAAACAGACACGGGTTGACACTCTATCTCAGTCCCATTACTAAGCGTAACTATTTTCTGCATATCTCTCCTTCGTTGGGAATGACCCAACACAATCATACTAGATTATTAAATTGTCTTGCAACTCACTATGCAACTGGCACGGCACTTGCAACAAACGTTGTGCCACCGTGTGCCTCACCCACAACCACGATGTGATTCTGATCGCAGATATGAATGTCGTTTAAGCCACTATTCCAACCAGCGGCTTGCCCAGCAGGCGCTTGCCACGTTGCACCACCATCATTGGACCGATACACCATTCCTACAGATGCACCAGTGTTGTAGATTAGCACACCGAAGTAGCGGGTGCCTTCATCGAACTCAAGGGCTCGAACTATCCCAGCGCCAAACGAACGCCGTGGCGGGGCCGTACCCCACACAGTACCACCATCTACACTGACATAAAGATTACCGTCAGCCGCACCTACAAACACATGCCCCTTGTAGTTGACACCAACACAGTGCAGATTAGTAGCAGCGATTGGCCCAACGCCAGCAACCCATGTGCTACCATCAAGAGTGTACAGGAATGCGTTGTTATTGCCGACTGCATACCCAACCCTATCACTGTACATTATGATGTCATTGAGGTCTTCTACTGTGGTAGGTGGGGCGGATTCAGTCGTCCAAGTATCACAAAGGTCGATAGACTTGTAGATGTATCCACCACTTGCAACTGCATAAGCAACACCAAGGTATCTGCGAAGTCGCTGGATTGTCTGCCCATTGACCACACCAACGTATATATCTGTACATTCAGTAGCGAATCGATCTTCCGTATAGGCTATTTCAGCCGGCTCACCAACAGCAGTTGAGATTCGCGGGACGACAATGCGCTCGCCACCGGTCAGCTCAAAGAAGATCGGCTTTCCAGTATCACCACCGTCGTAGAGGAATGGATCGTTAAGTGGCTGTGCCCACGTGCTGCCATCAGTCGTTATCTTGACTTCGGAGTTGTACTGCGTACCGTCCAATCCCATGATACCAACATCGCACAAGTCACGAGGCTCGCCACCGCACTCACTACCACACGACAATGGCAAGAACACTACGCCATTTGCCGCAGCAGTATTATCCACGGATGTACGGGCGAATCGAAGGTTGTACACCAATCGCCTATCAGTGTAGACGAGAGGTGCATTGGTCATTACTTGTTCATCATTTCCTGGTTCAGCAGCCACGGGTGATTCAAGTACACTGTCACTTAAGCGCATATCGAATAGTACACTTGCGACCATAAAGACAGTGGGTAGAGTTCGGGTTCCTTCACAGACATGTGTAATTAGCCCATTGAATGGACACATCTGTTCCAGAAGGAAATTGTATACATTGCTGTATGGTCTTCGAAGTGTAGTTGATCCTAACGCGGGTTCGCCTTGAATCATGCCTACTATTTTCCATTTCCCAGAATGTTCAGGATCAGGACAATATTTGGCGGTAAAATCACCCCGTGGCAGGGGAACATCCTCAACCCCAGTACAAGTAAGAATTGAAAAGGGTTGTGTGACATCCGTTTGGACAAAGAAATTACCTTGCCCTTTCTTTACAAAAGATTCACTCATTGTCAGTCCTCCATATAACTCGATTTGTCGATTGTTATCCCTCCTTGGCTAACTAGGTTATAACTGCTTTCCCCGTTGCTCGTTTTTGCACGCGCCTCCACGCCTCAACTTCCCCAGCCCTGGTTCCGAATGGACACTGTAATACAGCAGATGAGTTTTGGAACGTGCTATTTTCTGTCATCTCTGCCAAGTCAGTCGTCCATTTATTTGAGACAATTTGCGCCATGTCTGAACACGAACAGATAGGAAAGTCCAACCGCGCCGTAGCCAACATAGCTATGGTGTCTGCCCAAAATCTATCCAGCACAAGGCAAGAAGATGTAGACTCTGTAGCACCAGCCCGATACCACAGTCGCACTCCATCTGGCTCGTATCCTTGTGACCATATGGCTGCATCGAATAATCCAGTTGTTGCATTATACGTTGCAGGACTTAATGTTGCAAGTCCTAGGCGTGGACTGCTCAATCGCATACAACCATTTTGTGTAAGCCAACTACAATCACCAGCAGTGTCGTCGCAGTAGATGTCGGAGGCCCATAGGAATTGTACAGGGATGGTGGGATCGTTATACTCTCGGTAGACCAAGACTTCATCTACGTATGAACCTACGAGATCGGCATCTATGTCAGCAGTGGCAAATCCTTCCTGGAGTTGCGGCTTGAATAACTCCCAGGATGGAACATAGATGGTAAGCGTTGTGCCGGAGAGAGTAGCGCGAATCGGGCGAATCTCCCAGACAAAATCTGCACCAGTTGAGTATGGATCAGTACGACAGTTGTCAGCATCCAAGGCATCGTATTCCTTGAAGTACATCTTGACTTCGCAGACATCGAGAGAAGATGAAACGTTTAGTATGGTGAAGACTGCTGTTTCAGTAAATGTATCGCCGTCGAAGTCTCTTGGAATATAGGTAACAGGCGTGGCAGCTAGGAGTACAGTTGCCCTACGGCCTCCGTAGAGAACTTTGCCATAGTTAAGTTGCAGACTCTTGTAGCGCCCTCGGTTATCAAATCCATGGCCTGTGAGAGTGGGATCGAATGGGCGCGTGTATGGCTTGCGCTCGTCCTCAACCCACACAGGGGCAGGCCAATAGCCAAGATATTCAGTTAGAGTACGTTCTGCATCTTGGATAAGACGCGCAACTTGCTCGCGTGATATTTTGCCATCGTCTTGCCAACTCCACTGTCTCCACACATCTTTGCAGGCATTGTCTGGCACTAATGCACTGACGCCGCCTGCAAAGTGGAGTGGATTTAGCTGAAGGAATCGTGCATATGCAGATAGATTCAACAGGGTAAACGGCGTTGCTCTCGACATACTTTACCTCGCTTACGTAAAATCACTCGTCAATTTCTCAATCTCTTTCTCTGCCCACCTTTCTATTGTAACCCGTGGCGTAGGAGAAGCAAGTTCTTGCCTATAGATGGAGCGGATTTCGTCAGGAGTCCAGTCTTTGCTCATGATCTTGGATACCGTGAGTTCTGCCATATCTACAAGTTCAGCATCAGGCATTGGGATGTTGGGCTCTACAATTTCAATCATCTTGGGCTCAGGAATAACAGGAATAGAAGCGGGGACAGGCATAGGAGTAGGCATTACTGGCCTAGGTGATGGTACTATCCGCTCCACTACCTCTGTCTTCACTGGTACCGGGCTTGCTACAAGTATCTTATCGCCATCCTGCGTAGGCACACTCTGAATCTGTCTAAAGTATGGGAATCTCAACAGATGAAGCGCGTCATCAGGATGAACACGCCCATAACGGTGGAAACTATTCGCAGCAAATGTGTACGCCCTCTTAGTCTTTCCTTTGAAACGCATATCCGATGTTGCAATTCCAATATACTCTAGTAGCGGCCATTGTCCAGTTGTCACGTCACTCTCCTCCTTTAGCGTCCAGGTTGTTGGTTTGGGTAAATCAACTCGTTTCTTTCCACATCCTTTGCACATTTCTTGTAGTTTCTCCTCTGAATAGATTTTCTTTAGCCTGGCACTCTCTGATCGAATGTTGTCCTCATTGCGACGGGTGCCAGTATCGTGTCGGTAGGTAAATAATAAGCGCGGTAAACGGATTCCGCAGTATCCAGCATTAGCAAGTCTGAGGTGATAATCCCAGTCTTCGCGGCCTGCTGTCTCGTCATAGCCACCTACAGATTCCCAGTGTGATTTTAGATATAGACAGGTGACAGGCGCGATTCCTTTGCGCCATAAAGTGTGAACGTCCCAGTCTTCCGTGTGGTATTCCTCCATTATACCACCGATCTTCCACAAATACATGTCAGTGTATATCCAGAGGGTAGGATTGGCAATATGAGCAGCCATGAGTTCTGCCAGTGCTGTAGATTGATAGAAGTCATCAGCATCAAGACAGGAAAAGACTGGCGCACGAGCGGCCTCGATTCCCCTATTGCGTGCATAGCCAGGGCCACGTTTGCCAGGAGTGTCGATTAGGTGAACGTAGGGATAGCCAGGAAGGGATATAGGATGGCCAGTGTCGTTGACAACTATGGCTTCCCAGTTGTGATATGTCTGTGCTTCGAGGCTATCCAGGGCGTCTACCAGTAGATGCTCGTGGCTAGGTCCGACAGGAATGATGATGCTGATTGCGGGTTGGTCGTATTGGCGGACGGCGTGGGAAGGTTTGGAGTTGGCCGGAGTGGCGAGGGATGCAAACGGATGTTTGGTAGAATCGTATGCCCAAGGATGCCAGGCTAACCAATTGGGTTCATGGTAAGACTGCTTAGACGTCACACCTTCACCATATGAATAGATGAATAGAGGGGCGTCAGTGACTTTCTTCCCGCCGTAGCCTATGGAACCAGCACGAAGCCAGAACTCTGCGTCCTCTGCACCGGCTCCGAGTCTTGGATGCGCGTAACGTTGCCTATATCCACCTAGTCGTTCCCACATCTTACGCCTGAACACGCAACAGGTAGGGACTTGGTTATGACTTACTACTTGCTGGTCATAGTTGTAATCCTTTCCAGGCCACTGTGACTTGGGTGCTCTACGGCTACCTGGAGATACTATGAGAATGGAGGAATACGCCATGCCTAGAAGTGGATCGACTTCGAGCGTAGGGACGAGAGTGGACAGGAATGAGGGTTCTATCTTGTCGTCTGCGTCAAGGCAAGTTATGTATTTGGTGGCGATGGAGGTGATGCCTGTGTCTCTAGCATTTGCTACACCCGCATTCGTCTGACGGATATAGCTAATACGCGAGTCTTGCGCAGCGAGTTCAGCGACTACCTTTGCCGTCGCGCCGTCATCAGGGGAGCCGTCGTCTACCACAACGATGTTCTGGAGTAGTGGGTAGTCTTGTTGCATGGCGGAAGTGATGGCACCTCCAACCTTGGCAGAGTAATTGAACGACGGGATGATAATCGAACAAGTGGCAGGCTCTATAATAGTTGACTTGCGATAAATACCTGCCACTTGCTCTGCTACGGACTCCCATGTAAAGTTGCGTGCGTGCTCTCTGGCATTCTGGCCTAATATCTTGCGATGCTCAAGGCAGAACTGGAGTCCAAGAGTGAGGTCTTCCATGTTGCCAGGCTGTGCGAGGTAGCCGTGGATGCCGTGTTCGATTAAGTCCAGGATTGCACCCTCAGCAAATCCGAGTATTGGCTTACCAGATGCCATAGCTTCGAGGACGCCGACGCAACCAGTTTCCTTTATCGTACTCACGTAGACGGAGCAGCCTTGAATGATGGACTTCATCTGAGAGTGAGGAACGACACCAGTGAGAGAGATGTTACTTGGCGCGTTACTGTGCGCAAACGTGTTGACAAACTTGATGTCAGGAGACCGTCTAGCGAGTTCATCAGCAGCTACAGGATTGCAGACGTCCATACCTTTACGGTTCTTGTTGTAGCCAATTACGTATCCTTCATCCGGACTGTCGTGTTGCCATTCATCCCAGTTGATACCGTGCGGGACGACGTGTGGCATAAACCGCATATCACGCGCAATGTTCTCGGCTACCCAACTTGAAGGAACGGTGACCTCTTTGGCATTTCGTATAGCCAGTATAACCCTGGCGTTCGCGGTGTACTCCCGAGCAGATGCAGCATAGTCGGCAGACCAATATAACCCATGTACCATTGCAACATCAGGATCAGTAATGACATCAGCGTGTGATACACGGATGTCATAGGATATGGCTTTGGGATCGACTAGCTCTATGCCGAATTGTGGCAGGTAGCGGAAGTAGTTGTGTACGACTTGGCCCACGCCAGACGTGGCGGGGATCTGGGTGGCATGGGGGAACATGAGAACTTTCAATTATCTCTCCTATCTATATTTCTCTTGCAAAATAATATACAGCACAACCAACGGCCACAGCACACCACTCAGTATGACACTTAGCCAGTCTAGCCAGTTAGGCTTATGCTTATCGATAATGACTATCCCAAACATCATGCCTGCCGCGAATAGACCAACGGCTAGATAGTAGATCAACCATGAGTACATCTTATCTCTCCTACTTAATATTCACAGTTTGACCAGTGCCAGGATCAACCCCATATACCCGCAAGTCACTATTATCAATTATCCAGTCACTCATATCATCATAATACGCACTGCTAGAATACCACGTAAATGTATTATACACGATTGTTGTTATTCCTGCATTGATTAGTTCAATCAAGCAATCCTTACACGGTATACTGCAATTACAGTAGAGAGTGGTACCATTCGTGCATATCCCCATTTTGGCAGCGTTGAGGATGGCGTTGCGCTCAGCATGACCGGCGATACAGAGATGAAGTCCTTCGCCTGATTCGTAGCCTGCGAGCTTACGTGGACATTCTTGCTCACCGTTCTCATTCCGCGTCTCGCAGTGTGGGATTCCAGCAGGCGGCCCGTTGTAACCAGTAGAGATGATGGACTTGTCCTTGACCAGAACAGCGCCTATCTGGCGAGATAGGCATTTGGAATGCTGTCCAACTACGTGCGCTATCTTGAGAAAGTAGATGTCCCATTCTAGGTTTGGTGTCATATCGGATGGTTCCCTCCCGCAACCCACGCCTTCGGTCTCTCGTTATCTTTAGGATGCCACGCACCGTCCCACATCCTCCGCGTCCCTGCAATGTGATGCTTGATATACCCTTTCAACTCCATATTCTGCAAGTCATACTTTGCCTCCACCGCATCGTTCATATTCCATACACATGGGGCTCCGTGGTCTATAAATGGACGCAGTTTGCGATACATAAATAGGCGATATAATGCAGCGTATGGGTGGATGTAAGGAATGAAATTGGGAGATTTAGGCGGAGAATTGACGTGCCACTCAAGAGGCACACCAGACAATTTATCTACCCACCGCAGCCATCCTATTGCATACAAGTTGCCATTCTTGTCCATTTCCTGCATCATAATTTCAATGAATCCACCCCTGAGTATTTCACAGTCGGAGTCAAGGGTGAAGACGAATGGGGTAGTGATAGATTCGATTGCGAGCGCCATTGCTGGACCGTGGCCTAGATTGGTGGAATGGAAAACAGCCGTGGTGAGGGAATCAGATTCGCTAATAGATTTGATATATGCAGTAGAGTCATCACAAGAATAATTGTCTATGAGAATGAGAGGGATAGTTGGATAGGTAACAAAGAATGTCTCATAACATACCTTCGTGAGTGCGAGTGTCTTGTAGTTGACTATGACTACCGTGATGCAATCTGCGAGATCGGTCATACCCCTCCCTATTCATTATCCTTTCAGTATACACTACTTTCTCTCATCTTGCAAGAAATGCCTACTGCTCACTCCCTATCAGCTCACATATTGTGTAATACACCGGAATCCCCAACGCCTTCGCTAACTCTACCTCTATGTCAGCACCCGGCGATGCTCCGTGAATGCGCAATAGACAATCACACGCAGGCACCCAGGATAGACACCAGTCGAGCCACGTGTGGTAGGAATGCGGATAGACAATATCCCAGGCATAGTTGAGATGCGGCACGAATGGCGCGAAGCCTGCGAGGAGTAGAGTGTCAGCGGCTTCGATGGCAAGACGGACATTGTAAGTTGTGCTACCTTGTGAATATGGTGATGAAATGTAGACGCGCTTCATTGGTTATCCGTGGCCTCCTCTACCAGTACAGAATCAATGTAGAGAAACCCAGTGGCCATGCCGATGACTATTCCATCCCGCTTAAACACGGCGAGTAGAGTAGAGAACCCATCTAGCTGGTCAGCACGGTAGGCAATCGGTGGGTAATTGCCCGAGTAATGCACGGCATAATCCCGCAGCTTCGGGCCTAGCTCTGACTCTTGCAGTCCTGCTACTATCTTATCGTTCAGTTGTTTGCGTGTACACTGATGTCTATACCTTTCGTCGCGCAGATCTTCTTCCAACCGTTCAATCTTCTGCTTCCTGTTCATTTTTCCTCCTAAGCTAGATATTAGTAAACTCAACATTATCCCTTAATCCTATCCTTCATATATCCCTTCCAATCTCTCAATAATCGGTTCCCATTCCAGATACTCACTCGCATACTTCTTCACATTCTCTGTCAATTGCCACAGTACTCCCTCATTCTGCAACAAGTATGCCGCTCCTACATACACATCCTCTTCATTATACCTTACTCTCCACGCCGTGCCAGTTTTGCCATTCCAATGAATTAAGTCGTCATCACCTTCAATTATCCCACGCACTGTAGGCGTACCACAACACATCGCTTCCAGGGGGGCCAAAGAGCGGCCTTCGTAATGCGTAGCCTTCACCATCAACTTTGCACTCGAATAAAGCCGCCTCATTTGCGCAGATGATGGCTCGAATATAAACTCATTGACACCTGATATCCAAGGTGGCCGAGTGGCGGCAAACGCTGTAATAGATACCCCGAAGTCTCGCCTGAGTCGTTGTGCTACCTTCCACGCTACACAGTCCGTGTCCTTGGCTGGATTGCGGTTATCTCCTTCGAGTAGGATCGTGTGCTGCTTGCGTGCGTCTGGATAGAATAGTTGTGTATTGACGCCGTTAGGAACTACAATAGAAGTAACTCCGAACTCAGTCTCAAGCATCTTGCGCAACCATTCAGCGATTGTAATGAACTGCAACCCGTGCGCCTTGGCGTCAATATAGCTCTGCACCGCAGCTTTATAGCTATTACTACTGGTAGATGGATAGAATATGTACTCCATCATCTGCACGAAATAGAACTTGCGCTTGGCACGGATACCAATGACATGCTTCACAGTCTCATGCCCTGTGGCAACTACTACGTCGAAGGATAATTTGAGTGCATCGTTGACTGAAATCAGTGGTGCCTTTACGTCAATCCACCTCGGGCTGCGTTCTGCAAAGGGAGTAGCAATGGAAACAGTATGCCCACGAACAGCTAGGCAATTGGCATGTTCCACTACAACCCTTACTCCACCTGACGGCCCAAGTCCTGGCAATACGTATACTATTCGCATACTCCGTACACTCCTTTCTTTTGTCGCGCTCGGATAAAATCATTACCGTTGTGTGTCATGCAATAATTTGAGTTATGCCAGTGATGAGTAACGAGCACTTCCTGCACGAAGGTATATTGTGCTCCTGCATTGATACAGCGTAAATTCCAATCCCAGTCAGTAGCAGGCCCGGCTTCGTTACAGAACTGACCAACCTTCTCAACTAGGCTTGTTCTGAACAAACACATCGGAAAATTGATCACATTATGTCCGTGCATTTCTTTGCGTACCACAGGTACACCATCCCCCTGACGCTTCATTGGAGTCTGGCGTTGCTGGCAATGGATTACGTCACCTTGGGTAGAGTCACCAATTGCTACCAAGCGTAACAGAAATCTAGGATCCCACTCGTCGTCATCCTCAAGAACAGCAAAGTAGTTATGATCTTCATAAAGAGCAACTCCTTCATTGAGCGCATAACCTAATCCCTGTCCAGGCAATGCCAGATACGTAATCTTGGGGCGAGAAAGCACATCATCTAAAGCCTTAAGATATTCCTTGACGTGAGTCCTTCCATTCTTGGCTATCACTAATGACCAATTGGTGAACTTCTGCCGCAGAAGTGATGTTATTGCCCGCCGACACATAACAGGACGATTCAATGTAGGGATAATGACAAGCACGCTGGAAGACGGAGCAGGTAATAGCGATACATCAAACTTCTTCACGATGGGTTTTTCTACAGCAGATTTCACTATTACAGACTTTTTCTGTGTAGTAATCACTGATTGTCCAAAGGCATGAACTGTTTTCAAGAGGTCGGCATCCTTTTGAGTTACCACATTGATAGCAGGTCGCCCTAACCTGATATAATCCCCCCAATGCTCAATAGGAGTTTTGCTCTTGAGTGTATCATCTACCATATAGACGAGCTTGTCGCCAGGCACTTGGATGCAGTAATCAAATTTCATTTTGCCTTTCCCTAAACCCACCTTAGCCATAAGAATATATCCTATTTTGTTCCCCAACGAGCCAACCAAGTAAGCGCCGCACGGTATCCGCTCGGTGAGTCTACATCGTTACTGAATTCATATTGATCATGACTAGGGAGTATATCAGTGATGTAGACAATAGGTGCAACACGTGCGAATTCTGCCCCCTTGGCAACTCCTGTTTCATTAAATTTCGAGCCATTCCATGCATGTTCACAAGCAGCCCTATAGGAGTCTCCCAGACGGCGATATTCTCTGGCGGCATCAGGTGTTAGTGACAGTATAGAAAATGCTCGCCCTCCAATCGATGGTCGGAGTTGGCATGGGAATGGTAGCGCAACGACAGATTTTAGCAAGCCATCCGTGAATAGATGATCACCCTGTGCAACCACGCATTGACCCCATTTGTAACCAATCTCATCAAGTACCATAAAAGCACTGTCATGATAGTTAGTTTTATCAGGGTCAGGAACTACAATAGGTGTACTATAGCGGCCTACTTCCTCAATGCGATCTTTGGTCCACGGAGGTTCCATAGTTGATGCAGGATCATGCTTAAATTTGAAATGCTCTGCGTTCCAAGTAGGACGCCAAGAATACAGGTACTTAGGCCCAGCTACTGTTGTGAATACTTCAAACCCAAGATGATTAAATTGCTGTGCCAGCCGTTCCAGGATAGTATTACCATATTCTTTTCCTATAGGAAGTAAAGGCTCAGGGCATAGATGTGGCACATCAGGAAACTCAGTAGCGGTACCTTTATATCCTGCTGCTGTGATAATCGCTACTTTTCTCATTTTTCCGTCTCCTTAATACGATCCTTGATAGCAGTAGATGATTCCATTGGATAGTAGGGAATTACAATGACTTTCCCACCTAGACTACCCATTATTCTTCTTGCTTCCTCGATTGCTTCCGGTGTATGGCTAGACGACTCCATTAGAATATCTGGTCGAATTGCTAGAACGTTGGGTAGTGGCGAGTAAGTAGTTTGTGCCACTGCCAAGTCCACATACTTGATTGCTTGAGCAATGCGGAGTCGTTGCCCAAATGACAATGTAGGCTTGGGTTTCTTCTCCATCACGGCTTCATCAGTAAGAATGCCAACGATTAACTTGCCGTCTTCACCCGCGATAGTTTTGGAGTTACGTAGCATTTCAATGTGGCCGTCATGGATTATATCGAGGACGTAATACGAATACACTATCATGGGGCAACCTCCCATCCTAGGTGATAATTACGACGACCATGTATCACTGCCCACAAACCATCAGAGTTCTTAATTCCCTGCTCTCTACATAATCTTGCCAAATTCTTGCCTGCTGGGATTACTTTGCCAGTGTCTCGATTACGAAGCCGAGGATATAACTTTGCACATGCCTCAGCACGCAAAAGCACACGTTCTCTGGATTGCTTCCGTCCTTTACGGGTCTCTGACATCTTGCGCCTAGTTTCCTCTGTGGCCTTTTTGCCCCTGTGGGCATCACCAATTTTTCGCCTAGTCTCCTCCGAGATTACCCTGCCAAGTAGAGCAAGGGAAAGTTTTCGCTTAGATTCTTCAGAATGATGCTTGCCACGAAAGCCGACATGGGCCTCTATTAGCTTCTGCCGATGCTCTTCTGACAGAGGTACCCCCATGTGTGCGTGACTGATCCTCTGCCTATGCTTGGCTGTAAAAACTTTGCCGAACATAGGGGGCTGAGTAACACACAAAACTAAGTTGTAGACAGGAACATGCATTCTGTAGAAATCCAGCCAAGTCTGTTCATGGGCTAACACATCTACAGGATTTTTAACTTCCTCTACGATCTTGAACTCAAAGGCATTTTCTCCATACTTATTCCAGGCCGCTTGTAGATGTGGGTTCCTATGAATACCTGCCTTTAGCATATTTCTATGCTCAGGCCATCTTTTCTTAAAAGACACTTGCGTACCACCTACATAGGTAGTATTCACCCCGTTATCTGTGTTAGTGATAGTATAAACTCCTATTGTCACTTAAAAAGCCCTCCATCTTCTGAGTTCGTGAAACTGTCAAGAACCCATCTCCAAAAGGACATTTTCTCATGCCAATAATAAAAACATGCTCCCACGCAATAGCTTACTGTAAAAATACCAACAGACCAAAAAGCTACATTTACCCAATCTCCGTTGATTGTGTTATGTATAACTTGAAGAACATAAATTATCCAACTAACAAGATAGAATTTCCTAGATATATCTCTGGCAGACTTCCTACGACGCACGCAAGCGCCTTGCCAGTAATACTTGAAACGCGAAGGTACACCAAGTATCAAAATAAGAAATGCTACTACTGCCGCAATAATTTCTACAATACTCATTTCATATTCTCCTTTTTGTAGAGTAACCAATCTGGCGACCAGAACGGCGGTTTATAAACCTTGCAGGTAAGCCCCGCCTCGTGTGCTACACGGATCATCGTTTCTGTCCGAAACCAGACACAGCCTGGATAAACCCACTCTGTACCAGTGTAGTCTTTTTCACTTGGTCGGTAAGTAGCAATAAAAATTGTATCGTCGTGCATCACACTGTAGACCGATTTCAGACAACTCTCAATCTGCCACAGAGCAGCATGAGAGAAGATGGACTGTGCCATGATGTAGTCGAAGGTCTGCCCAAAGACCCCCAAGTTGAAATCTGTATTGTGATCAAAGCGGGGTCTTTTGATCTTGATGATGTCGTGGCCCAGCTCGTAGTCAAAAGCCGCCTTAATCAACCAGGCTTCTGGCTCAATACCACAGTAGCGATCTGGTAGCAAGTAGGGGATAAGTAATCGCCCTCCTCTCAATGAACCACAGCCGAGGTCAAGAACAGAATGATGATCTCTCAATCCAAGTGTCATCAGCGTACAGAACTGCATGGCTGATAGTTTGTCATAATTGACTGGCGGGCCTACCCAAGCCCTGTAATGTGTATCTCCTGTCTTTCTTCCCGTTGCATCGTAAACTGAGGGAGTTATCATTTAGATTTCTCCTTTGTGGCCCAAATAGCCATCATGTACCGAAGCGGCTCCAATGTCAGCGGGGTATGCCCGCCAATTTCAAATCCACACTCAGTGATACAGGCCAGTAGATCCTTCGCTCGAATAGAAGCAGGGTGGCATACTTTGTGGCGCTTGCCCTGCGGCTTATTGACCACATTTGCCCCAAGCAAAAGCATCCCTCCAGGTATCAATACTCGATACATATGAGAAATCATATCAGGCCAATCAATGGTATGACTCAGCACGTTAAATGAAAAGACTATATTGAATTGAGCACTTGCTATATCTTGCACATGACAACTACGATAAAAACAGTTGTTCACTTGGCCTAGAACAGCGAACTCAGGCAATTGCTCACAATAGTTAGATAAATTGGGATCAATTGCTACAACGTTAGTGTTTGGCAAGCCTTCCAACATAGACAGCACGCCACATCCAACCCCCAGCACTTTTCCTGTTATAATATATGTATCTGGCAAACACAACATCTTTAAGTAGGCTGAGAGGAAACACTTTGTTTTTTCCTCGTATAGCTGTGTTCTAGTTGTATAACCTCGATGTGTCTTGATGTACCATACCCAGAACAACGCTTCATATTTCTGAGCTGTAGTCCATGCCTCCATTGAAGTTGGTAGACGGCTAGATTCGGCCATCAGGTTCTTCAGATAAAAAGGATCCGTTGAACTCATTTAATTTCTTCCAATAAAGATTGTCATTTAGACTCCTCGGCCAAATAAGACTTAAACTCACTTTCCTGTATAATTGCTTTCAATTCATCCCAGTTAGTCACTATGTCACGCAAAGGACGAGGCGAGATTGCTCGAAGAGGAGATGACATTGGATACTGCTTGACACCCAAGAAACTAGTAATTCTCTCAGTGGTTGCTAAGGGAAGTCTCTCGGCATTAACCATCTCACCACCTACGACATCTGCATAAGTCAAACACAAAACACGTAATTTCAAGTCACTCGATATCTTGTGCATCTTCGTATGCCATTCAGCCTGCCACCGACATCTCTCTAAAACCGCAAGCGGACGCAGAGTTACACCAGGAGGTTCGACTGTCTGTACTGAATGAAGAGGATATTCTATCTCTCCCTTGGTAGTCATGTTCATGATCTCCTGACTCACAGCGCAACGCAAGAGATTCTGTCGCTCCAAGAGAATAACCATTGCCTCAACACTACGTAGATAATCACAAACGTCTGTGTTGGTCTGTATGTAGGTTATCCGACACATTCCTACTTCGTAGTGGAAGGCATGTAGGATGCAGCCTAGAATAGCAGATGAGGGGACGTGACGAGGAAGAGATTGACGCCAGGAATGTGCAGGGAGGAGAGGTTCACCACGTGGGCAGAAGATGTCTGGATGTGTGGAGAGACAGTGGGCTAGGAATGTACCACCGCTGCGCGTGTGAGCAATGAGTATGGCGGGCCTAGCTGTTTTGATTAGCCTCATTTATTTCCTCCAGTGAGGATTATAGCACGTAATGTTGTAGAGACAACGGGCAAGAGGGCTATGTCCAGCAGTAACCACTCTCACATAGCAGTGGCATCTGGAAATGCTCTCGCTCGCGTTCCCTTGCTGCATCTGATTCAAAGTCTGCGTCAACCAATGCCACTCTACCTTTGTAAATGAAAAGCTCATCAGCGGTAGAATTATCACGTTCAGCAAGTGGATTGTGTCGGTTCTGCTCGTCAAACGCTACGGCCTCTGCAAATTCGTCTGGTGTTGTATCACGCATCACGATCCACTCGGAGGCTTGTCGATAGGGACAGCCTATGCAAGCCGACTTGGGTGGAACTGGCAATCCGTGTGATATGAGATAGTCTTTGCAATCCTGGCGCGTGATCTGTTTCTCAACTAAAGGCCAACTATGCGTAATAAACTTGACACGGCTTTCTTTGATTCTCGTCCACTCGTCAAGGGAGAATCCAATCCATTGCTCCACACTCCCTGGTTTCGGGTGTGGTGGCCGAGATGGATCGAATCCCATCAGTTCACGGAGACAGCGCTTGACAGGATCGATCTTGAAGTATCTAGTACATTGACGCCGTAGCGGAGCACCACTTCCACTAGTCCAAAACGGGATGTGAATGTGTGCTTTTGCCCCCTCGTCTCGTATATTCCCAGCACTGACAATCTCCACCCGCATTCCCCGTTCTCTCAGCCAGGCCGTGTAGAAATCACGCGTTTCATAGGTGAGCGCTCGTTCCCAGCCAGTGTTTGCATGGATCACGGCGTCAAGCAGTTCGAGATCGCCGAGCGCGGACATTACTGCCAATGTTGTAGACTGTACTCCGCATCCCCAGCTTAGAACTCTCACTACCTTACTATCTCCTTATCCTTTTCTCCACCCTGATAACTCTTCCCAATATGGTCAAACGCTGGCGGTATCCCATCGCTCAATATCGCAATATCCATACACTGTGTCCTGTTTTTTACCTTATATGCAAACCCCTCCTCAGTCTCGCCCAATGACTTGAATCGCTGGTATTTGCCGAAACAATCAAATCGTACAGTGTGGCGCAGATGCGGGCGATTGGAGTAGACGTTAAAGTGAGGAGAGTCTTTGTCGATGTACATGTAAGAGAATGTGCCAATGGGAGTCTTCTGCTCTCTGAGACGAAGGTTGAGTTCATGTCCAGCTATGCCGTCATAACGGACAGCGCATATTTCATCGTTGGCTTGCATGAGAGCGACACCGGCGTCAATGTTGAGATCACGTTTGGCAACGTAGTCATCTTCGATGAGGAAGATGTAAGGGTTACTTTTGAGATAGTCCAAGGCGGCATTGGCGTTGACCCCCCAGCCACCACGATTAGTTATGGTAGCCGAGAAGGTGAGAGGAGGAAAGGCGCGGGCAATGTCATTGACGTAGTTGATAGGAGAACCATCGTCTGCAATGTGCCACACGATTTCGCCAGAGTAGATGAAGTGTTCTTGAAGCGCGGCGATAGTGCGCATGATTTCAGGCAAGCGATTGTAGGTAATGATGCAGATGGCGACTTTGGGATTGGCAGAAGGCATAGGTAGGACTATTCCCCAGAGTAACGAAGAATTATGCCAAGATTGGCAATGGCAAGCATCACTACTTCCTTACATTTAGGACAAAGGTATACCTCCCAACACTTATACAGGTAAAGATTCGGCCAGCTACTAATTGAAAGACGCCAGTCACGATCATCGTCAATGGCAAGGCCACATCTGGCACACACTATTTTTACTCCCACCTCACCCTCCTTTCCTATTTATCCATCCTTCACCTTATCATATCACACTCTCCCCCACCTGTCAATAAATGAGGGGTACATTTCTGTACCCCTCAAGTCTAGGTATCTATTAGTCTACGATGTCAGTCAGTTATTGCCCTGTGGGATTCCACTCACTGAAGAGAGCGGGCAGACTCCGATGATCCACGCCACCCTTCATGAAGTACTCACTGTTCTGATCCCAGCTAGGGAGCTTCTGCAATGGCGTGTACATGATGTGGTTGATACGGCCAGCAAGCTGAGGAACCTTTAGAAGAATCCGAGGTTCGACTTTGCCGGACATAGTGAAGCACCACTTGATCCGTTCGACAGTCCACATGAACCGTCCATCGTCAGTCCAGATGTCGCGTTCGAGCCGCGCCGTGTTGATGTCTTGCTGTGCGCCACGGTAGTCCTTGTACTGGATAAATGTGCCAGCACGAGAACCCATGTAGCGTAGAGGCACGAAGTAGAAGTTGCACGCAAACTCACCAGCGGCCAGGTTAGCATCATTGGTGGAATCGTATATAAGGATACCGTCATCAACGATAACCTGATACGTTAGCCCATTGATCATGATAGTCATCGAGGCACGCATTTGATCACGCATTATGGCAACACGGGACGAATCGATGTTATTCGTGTTGCCTGCTTGCATAACGATGTTGCGCGTTGACAGCCACGCTACGGGCCAGATTTCCGTCAGCTCATACCAGGCTTCGGCATTCAGTACAAGTGCCCACACACAAGGAGCGAGTCCCATACGAGTAGCTTTGTACTGGAGAGTCCATGCCATTGAGTTCAGATACTCAACGATCATATACCCACCAGTGGCATTCAACGTGTTGATGTTGTTGTACGCGAATTCCTTAACATCAGAGTCAAGTGCACCGCAAGCTACGCCAGTGATGGCGTCAACCTTGCCGGTGGAGATGAGCATATCGAGTCCAGGACATTCAGCGTAACCATAGTTCGGAGCAACGCCAATGTTATTGGCGGGGTTTCCCTGCCACCACATTGGAACGAGTTTCTGTTGCAAGAGCATACCGACTAGGAGCATCCCTTGCGCAGATGCAACTTGCAGGAGTTGATTGCGGTCGTAGCCACGGATAGCTGCCATGTTGTCATTGGGGAAACCCAGGATGTCGTTGACCAGTTCAAGATCAACTTCACCAGAGTTCACCCGCTCCATAACCTTATCAACGTCGATTGTGGGAGACTCGCGGCAGATCCGACCAAAGACTGCTGTTTGAATGCAGGCTTCGTATTCACCACTGAGACACGTCGCACACGGTGTCGTGGGCTCGTCACCAGAGTCTTCCTCAATGCCTGTAATGAATGGGAACAGTGGATTAGTATCAACACTTGGGAACACAGGCAGGACGGCGCTAATGCCACGCGGTGTGATACGAGCGGAGATAACTTGCTTGTCAAGCCCCGCCATACCGAACAAGCCACCAGGCCCGTGCATATGGCTGGGGTCCCCCACGAGACCAGGAGCCTTGTAGCCATATGCTTTGTTGCTTTGATTGCCCACGCCTGCCTGCTTAAGGGCAACTGCAAAGGCATTGATCAATTCTTGATTATCCATTATTTCACCTCAGTTCAGTAGTTGTTAGAGATTGAAGTTCTCAACGAGTTGAGCGACTGCGGAGTTCTTGGTATTCGGCAACTTGCTCTTAAACTCAGCCTTCTCGGCATCGGTAAGAATCGTATCCTTAGACTTGCTGTTCTCCAGCCAAGCCCAATGCTGCGCATACCGTGGCTCTTCCCTGGTCTCTTCAATAGCTTTGGTCTCGTTGGCAATCTCTAGTTTCTCAAGACGGGATAGCACGGAGGCGATAGTCTCAGAAAGTTCCTTGAGACCAGCCTGCTTTACCATCTCGTCTACGATGGTATTGATGTCAGCAGCAGCGGGTGTAACTTTATCCTGAACTTCAGTTGTAGCACTCTCGGCTACCTCAATTTCCTTCTTGTCAGGATCTTTCTTGTCCGGGACTTTCTTAGGGTCTTTCTTCTCTTCATCTTCCATCTCGTCTTCCTTGGGTTTGGGAGTCTTTGCTTTTTCTGTCATTTCTTTATGCTCCACTTTTCCATCAGCGAGTTCACGAGCGGCCTTGGCTGTAGCTTCAACATACGCTACCAGATCAAGTCCGGGAATTTCATCGCTGATCGCACGAAGCGCATCACGCCTCTTATCGTCCATTTCCTTACCTCCTAAAACTGGGCTGGGATTTAACAGATTGGCGGCGTATCGCAACGGAAGAACCGTCGATTCATCTGTGTGTAGCCAATCGTACACTCCATCATTCCGATCATCTGCATTGTAGTGATAACCGTGTGAAGCACCCCAGCCTTCAGGCGCTATTACGGGATGACCGTCTGGATATTTGGTGAAGAATGATTTGAATGCGTTGCCGACTGGAGTATTATCGTATTCTCCAACCTGCACTAAAAATCGCTCTTCAATAACATCTTGCCATATTATATTGCCGAATGAGGTTTGCGACAAGTGCCAGAACTGCGCACGGGATTTGATGGATGAGGAGTCCATGCGGTCTACGAAGGAATGGAGAGCCGTAGCACGAAATGCCTCTGGAGGCATATCACGGTCAACGTAGGAATTGGTAGGCCAGATGACGAAGTAGGACTTGGTGCCGTCTTTGGACGAGAAGGATTTGACTCTGTTGAGGGCAAATTCATCATCAGTGGAGTCTGATAGTCCTATGATGTTCTTGAGTGACGATAGCGAATCTTGGAAGAACTTGGCGAGAGCAGACTTGCGATCTGGCTTTACCTCGGTTGCTACCGCAGGAACATCCGCGTCAACGGTGGCTGCAATCTCTGGTTCTCGTTCCTTACTATCATCTGTGAGTTCGGCGGGAAGTGAGTCTTGCGTTGGGGAGACTTCGGCTGCTTCTCCTTGCTCTTCGGACTTGATTTCGACTTCGGCTTCAGGCTCGGCTTCAGAATGGCTTACCTCCTCAGACTTAAACTGTTCCAACTCTTCCAATACTTGCTGCTTCACCATGACATGAATGGAGTCAATCAATTCTTGATCTTCGATTTCCTTCTTGGCAGTTTTCTTGATAACTGAGTTGGCTTGCCGTATAGCAGACGCCTCGCATTTCTTGACATCGCCTTTACACGCAGCTAGGGCAGAGTTTGCTATCGCAGCCCATCGCTTCTGCTTGGCGGGCGTGTCGGCTAGTTTCGTATGTGATTGTGCATCACTGGCTTTCCAAGGCATATTGTCCTCCGGTTTCTCAACTTCCTTACTCTCGACTTCCTCTATATCTTGGCTAGATTGATCAGGCTCAACATCAATAAACTTGACCTCTGGCATAATCATCTGCACCCCTGCGGGAACGTCCACAGTGAGTGGGGTGGCGTAAGGCACGAATGATGTTATAGGGTAGAGTAATAGCGACTCGCTATCACCCCACCATTTCTCGCGTTCTTTCGTAGTCACGCGATGTAAATTGAACTGCGCATCAAATTGTGCACAATCTATTGTAACAGGTGATGCAATTGTAACAAGTCCGTAAGCGAGACCGACGCCGGATTCCTTGGAAATGAGAGTGTGGGTACCGGTGATAGGGACAGGAGTAGACTGGGCGATGCAGGATTTCCTGCCGTCGTAGATGAGACGGGAGTGTGGATGTTTGAGATAAAGCCCAGTCATACTATCATACTCCTTTATGGAGCCGCAGACGCTTGCTGCACTAACCACATAGCCAGTATTGTAAGGGCAGCCACTATGCCACCGCCTAGCCCCCATACACCAGCCTTGACTTTCAGCGTAGCAATCTCTTGCTGAATAGGACTGAGTTTCGTCAGAATACGGAGTTCGAGTGCATTGACGAGGCTAGTCATTTCCTTATTGCTCTGCGTCGTTTCCGCACTGGTAGCCTTACAATACTTATCCATAAGCTCACGAGACTCTTTCGTGTAGTCAGCTATACGGCCTAGTTCAGATAGGATAAGTTTCTTATACTCATCCCAGCCATTATCATCAGTGAACTTTTCGTCTGACATACAAACTCCTGTATTGGTAATTAGCAATATTGGTTGAATTTGCGATATTCAACTAGATTGGTTGAGTTACAATGCATCCGCCAGTGCATCAGCCGCAACGTCGGCGGCCTGTAATGCTGCCATCGCCACCTCTATCGCAGTAGTTGATGCTACGATTTTGACATTTGCGTTCTCAACCTGTGCAAATGCCGCCTGTTGTACGGCCACACTCGCCGTCAATATATCAACCGCAATCTGTAAGTCCTGTACTGCACCCATAATTGGATCCTCCTCCGACTCTTCGTCCGGTTCTTCATTTGTTGTCGTATACTCACATGCACCCTGGTCTGGATTGCCACCCCGCTTACCTACCCAGTAGTCAGTCACAACCCCTGTATCTGTTGCAGCAGCCCCAATTGCCGGAGAGCCACTGCTGATCTTGTAGCCGTCAGGAGCAACGCCACCTACCCACAACGGATTGCCAGTCGTCATGTTATTGTCAACAGTGATGCCAGGCGCTATCGATACACCACCAAGCGCTATATTGCTTGTAATGCGGGAGTTGCTGTGTGAGCCCGCGTTGATCTGGATCGCGTTTCTGTCTTGCTTCCGCATATCAACGCTGTTGAATGCAATGAGGCTATTCTTCAGCCCCGACCCGGCTGCGTCAGGCCAGAAATAGATGGCGTGATTCAATGTATCATGTACGATGTTGTTGATAATAATCAGTCCCGTGTTCTGTCCGGCAGGTCCCTCGTCAGCAATGCCAATGCCAGGGGCGCGGTAGCCCGTGTTCCAGACATCGCTACCAGGTATGCCATAGATCAGATTGCGCTGGATAAGTGCAATCTGAATCCGATTCAGATACAGACCTACGGCATAGCAATCAGCTATAACGTTGTCCTCAATCGTCAGATTACTTGCGATGTATGGCCCGATACCCTCGCCCCAAATCTGGTGCACGTAGTTGCGTCGGATGATCGTCCCGCTGGTGTTGTTCGCGCAGATACCCCATGACCAGTAACCACTACCCCGGCCATATTCGCGCTTGTCACTGCACCAATACGTCTCACAGTCTTCGACGATAGCGTTCGGCCCGTAGACGTAGATTCCACCGTCGTAGGTGTGATGCACATAGCAATCGCGGACGGTGTTGCCGCTGCCACCTACCCCGATACCGAGCCAGGCGGATTCCTTGACCTCGAATCCCTTGAACAGAATCCCAGCGCCAGCTAATGTGACCAGGTAGTCCCAGGAAGTCGGTAGGGTGCGTCTACCGTCGATGATTGGCGTCTCGTCTTCATATGCCGCAAACGTCACGTTGTTAGGTGAGATCGTGAGCTTTTCGTGATACGTTCCACCTCTGACGTGGACGGTATCGTATGCCGCAATCACACTGGCCGCATAGGTTATGGTTGCCCACGGTTTCCCTATTGTGCCAGCATCTCCGTTGTTTCCTGTTGTTGCTACATAATACTCAGTCATGTATCCATCTCACAATAAGTTGTCCCAGGCAGCATGCAGCAATAGCGCCGCAGAGAGTCCAGCACACCAAGAAACTATGCGTATGGAACGGGCGTCCGACGATGTCACTCCAGGCCGGAATCTGCCCAGCCAATAGTAATTGGATAGGGTTGATAAGATGGTCCACGTCCACAAGTATACTAACCAACCCGCACACCCAGAAAGCATGGAGTGAATAAGCCAATCCGCCCAGGCTCGGAGTACAACGCTCATTCAAGATTGCCCCCTACAAATCGAACACGAACGGATAGCCACCGGCGGATGCCACTACTACGTCGATTGCGGCATCCACTGTTACCGCGTTCAGGTTTTCCGCCGTCATGCCGTCAAGCGTCACATTGTCCCAGCCTGCCCCAGCGTACTTGAGCAAGAGAGTCTTGATCTTGGCGAGAATGCCGGTGCCGGTGATTGCAGTTTGCGTTTCGGCGTATGGCGTGAGGACTGTCTTGTGGCGGCCAGGGATAACGAGTCTGTCGTCGTCCAGTGCCCAGACGTCCCAGGCGATATTGCCGGTGCCGTCCTTCGTTGGTTCTGTAAATGTGATTGAATACTTTGCCATAGTTGCCTCCTGTTATCCTGGTAAGATCACGCCGTCGAATTGGCGGGTACCGTTGTAATCTGAACCGAAGTAGACCGTGGCTGGATCGGCAGTGAAAACCGACGCCCAAGCAAATGAAAACCGCTCAATCCCATTAACGAGTCCCCACACTCTAGCAGGATTCCACTTGATGATGAAGTCCCACTTCGTTGACGCTGCCCATGCCGTGTTCCAGTTGGCCGTAGTAGACACGGCATTAGATTCAATGAATAGAGTCAATCTTGGTGTATTATCCCGCCACAGAATCAACCGATTAGCTCCGCTTGGTCGTAGATCAAACAGATATTCATGTGGCCCCGCCTGCCCCCACTCTCCCACTTCATCCATATCGTGCCGTGGGATCGCGCTGAACCGAATCTCGCCGTGCGTCCGCGTGAGCCTGCCAGTCGGCTGCGTGCAAGTATCCCTGCCGTCGATGCTCAGGCCGCCGAGTTCGACACTGTTGGCGAGAGAGCGCGGCGTGGCGGTCAGGGAGACGGGGTTGGACACCGTGACTACTACATCATCGATATACCGAGCGCCAGCAGCGCCAGCGTCAGCTAGGATGTAGATGCTTGGGTTGGCTGCCACTACTCTGAATACCGCCGTGGTGTATCTCCAGACCGCCGTGTGTGGAGTTGCTACATTGAACACTGTAGCCGAGTATTGCGTCCGTAGTTGTGTGGCGTCCAGCCCGCCGATTGTAAAGCCAGCAGAGCCGTCACCGTATGACCAAAGACCGACTTGAACGAAGGCGCCTATCGCCGCTGTGATCTGTTGACGTATGCCCTCAGCAGAAGCACCGACGTTGAATTGCATCGAAGCCGCGCCACTGTGGACAACCGTGTTCTCCGCTTCTGAGTCGCCAGCGTCAAGATCGACGTTCGTCCAACCGTTGGGAATGTCAGGATTGGCACCCGTGAATGTTTCCAGAGACGGCTCGTCATCCAGCACAGCCAGCCATTCAATTTCGTGCCACATCAGCGTGCCTTCGGCGCTGGCGTTCAGCCCCTGCACACTCGCGCTCACGCAATCCGCAACCACGCCGTTTCTGGCAATAGTCGGCAGTTCACACGTGAATGTCTCACACCAAGGACGCTTGGAGAATCCACCAGTCCGCACGATGCGGAACACGTCATTGGTGTCCCAGTCGTTATCAGTGCCGCCAGCGAGAACGCCAGTGATCGTAGTCATATTACCACTGACCGCCGTGACAACCGTCTTGGAGCCGTCCGTGATGTTGTACAACGTTGTGCCGACGAGGTGCTGCGGGAACTTGCCTGTAGCACAGATAAGTGTAGCCGAGTTGTTGCCGCCAGAGTGCAGGCCAGTTTTCTTCGGCCCGAGGAATGTGGTGATCGCCGCGCCGTTGGTTTCATCCCAGACGACTATCTTCGGCTGTCCGCGACTGTCAGCGCCGTAGTTGACAGGAACACGGAAGACGTAGTTGCTGCCAGCCGCGAGGCCAGCGACGACTTGCTTGAAGCCTTCATCTGCTGCGTCACAGCCGAAGACGTAACCAGCGTGGTACACTCTCTCGCCAGGTGCGTCTTGCGCCATGTCGTGCGTTACCAACCAGCCACCAGCGCCAGCGGTGATTGCACCATCGTTCGCAGGAGAAGTCACCAACGCTGTAACCGCTGCCCCCGCGCCGTCTGTGAAGTTCCACTGTTCAATCGTATTTATGTCTGGTGTTGGCGGATTTGTTCTTGCCGGTGGCACAAAGGTAACGCCATGAGTGTAGCGGTCATTGTCGCTGATCTCGGCCCAGCCAATGGCACCATCGAAGGTGGTTGTTACATTGCTACGGTTACCAATATACAGACTTGTTGCCGCGTCTGATGTATAAGCCCCATCTGCTGAAACTTGTGCTATGTAGGAAGGGCTCCACTTCCCATCAATGGCAAGATATATTTTCCGTAATCCAGCACCAGCGGTATCGTCGTAATACATGACAACAAAATGCCACTGGCTATCCGGCGTGAATTCATCTACGCCAGTATATGAATATGCGTCAGCATCTGCCGCTTTGATCGTGGCAAACAAGCCACTGCCACTGGCTACATAAAAAGTCCACCCGACTGTAGCAACATTGCTCTTGTCGAGTATTCTTCCGAGATTTGCTTCACCCCAGCCGTCTGCACGAATCCAAGCGCCAACGGTAAACTCAGCGCCATCCGGTAGATCATCCAACGTCGCGCCACTGCCACAGTTTACCACCGTCGCCGCACCGTCGAACTCCAGGCTCGTCGGCGTCAGTGGTGTGCCTTCGTCTACCCAGTTGCCGTTGGCGTAGGCGTCGTCAAGGAATGCGTCAAGCTCAATCTCGCTGTCGTGAGGATGACTCCAAGCATTCCCTTCCCCCGTCACCAGCGCGGCAGGCGTCGAGTCTGTCGGCACAGCTAGAACAACGTCGAAGCTGCCTGTTATTGTGCAAGGATCTTTTGCCATTATGTATACTCCCAGTTAGGCACAGCAGAAGCATAAACGTCTTCCAATGCCTTGTACTTGCCAGCATCTATCAACACCACCCGAACATCAGGATGACATTTACCCATCTTGTTCAGCTTCGCCTGCGCCTTCTTTCTCATGTAGCCCTTGACCTCGTGGTAGGCAACGTCCCCGCCCATTGCAATCACCCTGAAGTCTGGCAGGTATCGCGTGCCGTCGTCAAGGCGGAATAGTTCAGGCTCGAATGCCCACCCTCGGATCAGGTATCTGTCCTGGAGGCGGTTCAGCAAACGCGCATAGTTGGCTTCCCAGGATGAACGGAAGTACGTGTTGTCAAGGTCGGCCCGCTTGCCACTTCTTGCATGCCCGTGCGTCTTGAATGAATCACTGAGATAGTAACACTCCTTGCTACAGTAGATACCGCGACCGTTTTCAAGTCTGTTCAGCACGGTGTCAAACGCCTTCCCACAGTGTTTACACGTAACAGACACACGATCTTGTTTCGCAAGACCCTGGCCAATATTGCCACATTCCTTTGAACAGTGAACCCCATATTCGCTATTCGTGCGGCTCGGTATAACCTCAAAGCTATCTCCACAGACAGGGCATATCAACGTGACGCTTTTCATTCTTGACGCATAATGGCATGCTCGACTACAAAACTTGCCCCTGCCGACTTTCATCTGGTTAGGCTGAACACCAAACTCGTTACCGCACCATTGACAAGTGCGCACAACGCTTGTCCTCATTGCATCAACGGCGCACGTTCGGGAACAGAAGCTCTGGGTTTTTCTGTGATTGTTTCCGCGTATAAATTCCTTTCCGCATTGCTTGCAGATTAGCGCCATTACACACCACCATCGTAGATCAGGGCGATCTCGTCGCCGTTGCCAACATCGCAGCCGTATAGACCATCATGGAGGACTCTTCTGTAGATTGTAAGCCCTTCGAGTTCGGCGTTGGCGGGGGCTGAAACACCCGTACTTCCAATGAAATGCAGATTGCCAGGCTCGTTTGTAGCAGGTGCAGTCACTGCCCCAAATGTATGCACGTCGTCTATGCTGATACACATGTAATTTGTGCCATCTATTGGCGACTTGGAATCCCACCGACACGCGAGGCAATACGTTGTCCCAGCGTCCCAAGCAGACACGTCCGCATATACATTCTGCCCATCTCTCAAGAACTGTAACTGATCTGCTGCGTTTTTCCTTACCTGAAGCCTGTTGGAATTGTCATATACAAAAAGGTGGTCAAGTCCGTCATCCCCTTCAAACTCAGGCGTGACCCATAAAATAATGGTGCCCTGGTACGGGTCTGTATTGTCGTACCAGTTGCCAGACACCGCGTCGCCACGCACGAAGCTCAGTACGTCAGACACTCCTGTTATGTCGAACTTCCCTTGCACGATAGGCGCGGCGGCAAACACCGTGCCAGCGCGTGTCGCCATTGACGGCGTGAAGGTGACCCGCCCGTCGTTGAAGTATAGCGTATTGAATTGCGTGTCACGTCTTAATTCATACGCGATGGCAGGTCGTAATTTATGTCTACTCATACTGCCTCCCTAACTCGCCACGTAAGACACGCCCTCGCCACCAACACTTACATCCAGGTAGATCGTCGCCAGGTTTGCAATCTCAATGAATACTTCCTCACCGGCATCCAGAACGTAGCCATTGGCTGCAGCAACAGCAGCATCACCGACGTACACGTTGCCCGTATTGGCGATGAGCGCCTTGATGCGCACGCCGCTCTGGATGACCTGTGCTGGTGCAAGTATCTCAGCAGTTGCAGGTGCCGCGACTGTCGAGACACCGTTGTAGATCACTGGCGGTAGTGCAATGCCACCGGCGGCAATAGTGAGAATATCAACGTCACCGATGTTGTTTACGCCAGCATCTAGCCCAACAGTCGTACCAGCAGGAATGACTATACTGGTATTGAGATTGCCAGTGATGTCTACTTCGACTACCCTCGGCAAACCATCCGGGCCTCGCCCATGTATTACTACCATATTAGGAACCATAATGTCCTCCGTTACTCATTATTACTTTTTACCTTTCATCGCCAATTCAACAGCTTTATTCGTATTCTCGATAAACCCAGGCCCGACGGCTGCCGCTATCTGTTCGTCAAACTTGCGTGGCTCGATTCCACTCACAGGCCACGGGCCACGTCGGATTAACCACTGCGTCCCTACCATTGGGAACCCTGGCTTGGATGCAATACGGTTTGGAGAAGTCTTGGGCTTGTAGATATGCTTATTTGCGCCAAGGCCACCCTTGACTGTGACATTAGGTGGCATGAGGAACCCAGGGAACCGCATGTACTTTCCACCAACACCGACTTGGTGAGTTGGTGTACCCTCACTCAATCTGGCATACTTCGCATCCTTGATTCCTATCACGGCTTTATTGAAGTTAGTACCCTTGGTAAACCTCTTGTATACATTGGGCGGATTGCGGAAGTGAAGAACAGACGATTGGAAATGCGCCTCGGCTTCGTCAGCGGAATTGGCAAGCACTTTCTCCAGGCCAGCGCGGAGTGCCGGAACGTCAAATAGTGTCCTGGGTGCCTTTACGGTTATAGGTTGTGCCATTTAGCCATCGTCCTCGTCAGGGTTTGTGAGGCGGTTGATTTTACCTGGAGTGCCACCATCGCCACCTTCGTTAAGAGACTGGGCATCAGCCTGTAATTCCCAAGGATTTGTCAATTTGTCTACATCAAGCCTGGATGTGAATGTGGTAGGAATCTTAATATCTGAGTTGCCAATAGTACGCATAGGCGTGCGATCTATCTCGCCCAACATCTCAAGATACTTGGGATCGAGATCGCCTTGGTCACAAGCAATCTGTCGTGCTATGGCTGAGGGGATCAGCCCTGATTTGATGTCGATTGACCTGGTACGGGCACGAATTGCCTGGCCGCGATCTCGCGCTGATTCTTCACCTGGATCTGCAACGGAGAATTTGAATTGAACTGTGCGCGGGAATAGACCAGCATAGTTGAATTTGTTCTGCAATGTCTCTGTGAATAGGCGAGATGACTTGCCACGTGCTTGCTCAGCCTGCGTTTCAGCTTGACCAGATGTGCCCATTTTGTTACCAGGGAGTGGGGCGAGAAAACCGTAGTCCACACCAAGTGCATTAGCGAGACCAGCAATGTACCAACGCATCATCTCTTCTTCAGAGTAGTCGTCAGGGAGAGACGCGAGATTGATTGTGGCGACGTCTGGCTTAGAGTTGGGATTGACAGTAGAGAGGATGACGGGTTGGGAATAGCGAGTGAGTCCTTTGGAATCAGCGGATGCAGATGCTATGTCGATTGCGTCTTGGAGTTGGATTGCGTCGGCGTTGGTGATGTGGATTGCACGAGCAAAGCGACCTGAGACTTTTTCGTGCTTGTAGACACCTACATCGCGTAGAGTTTGAGCAAGACGCAAGCACCTGGAAACCGCGCAATGTCCTACACCATTCATCTCCTGGCGTGGCGACGGCATATCTTCGAGAGTGATGACTTGCCAGTTGGTGAGCTTATGAACTTTGCCATCTAGGTTAGTGTAGAGTACAGGGAAATCAGGATCGCCAGTTCGAGTACATCGGTGGGAATCCAAGTGAGAAATACCAACAGGGAAGTCACGGGGAGAATCGACTAACTTGAAGTCTACATCCTGCGACAAGTTGTATAACTCTTTGCCAGAGTGCCTATCGAATGGAATCCACTCCATCTCACCCGTAGCAGGATGGATAGCCTTGATTGCGTCGTAGGACACGCCTGCCTTTGTGAGTGCACGAGCAGGACGGATGATCTCGATCATACTCCCATTGTCGCTTGTCAAGAGGTCATTGGTAACCTTCATTATGAATGACTGCCATCCATTACCAAAATCTGCTTCATTGAGCATCCTCTGGTAACGCCATATAGTCTCGTAGTTCCCCGTCAACTCCCAGCGGAATGACGCATTACGTGTCGAGACGTCGTAGATTGCACCAGCAAGAAATGGCTCCGTAGGCCAAAACTTGGATAGATATTCGTCACGGCGCGGCGACCACCAAACAGGACATTCATCGGCGGCAGTAGCAGTCTGGAGAATGAAATGGGATAGCGGTGGGCCAGTACCTACTTTATGGAACGCCTGGACGGTTTTCTTAATCGCTTGTCGTCTATCTGTAGCCATAGATTAGGTTGTGGCCTCCACTATCCCCGTCATCTCTTCTTCACATCTTGCCCTATGTTGAGATAGAGACATCTGTATACTGCCATTGATAGAGCAATTGCTGCATCGATCTTGCGCTTCTCGTGTCGTTTGACGATGCGGCATTTGGAACCAGCATCGTCAACATACTTGTCTGCATTCTTGAGGTGGTCTTGCAAGATAATTTCCCCACCATGCGCTATTCTACTCTCTATTATCACTTGCAACAAGTCTGAGTCTGCTTGCAAGCGTTCTTTGGACTGGCCGACTTCTTCAGTCCAGGCGATGTGTTCCTTTTGAAGTCGCGTCATCATGTCGTGGAGTTGGTAGGGATCGTAGGCAATTTGGATGACATTGTATTGCTTACAGAGACGACGGAGTTCGAGTTCAGGGCCAGGCTGGGCTTCTGTACCTTGGAAGTCGATGGATTGCCCTGCACCGGCAGTCCAGGTGTAACAGTAACGGACAACACAGTGAGAGCGGCGAAGGGAGGGATTCCAGTGACGAGTGACGCCAACTATGGCGAAGCAGTCGGCTTTATCATTGAATCGCCCCTTGCTAGCATCGACTCCAAGGACGAGAGGATCGGTGGCAGAGAGGAGAGGAATGGAATCGGATTCAAGCCTATTCCATAATTCCATTGAGGGCAGGAATTGAGAATCCTCATCCATATCTTCCCAGGCGGCTTCGAGTAGGACACGAGCTTCTTTCTCAGTAAGATAAAGTGCACGGTTTTTCGCAAAGCCTTTGTAAGTATTCTCTTCATTGTCAACAGCAAAAAGCCTCATTACACACGAATGCAGTTTGAAATCGCGAAGTGGATCATCTGTCGCATAGGATGTAGAGCCACATTCAGGACAAGTTGGAACAGTATTGATAGCAAGCTCCCAGGCAAATTCTCCATGACACTTAGCACATTGACAGACGAGAGGTCCAAAGTAATCATAGAGCCAATGCTTGCGCGGCGTAGTAGTGATCCATAACTGAGGGGGTTCACCGTGTGGTCCTGGAATACGGACACGACCACCAAACACCTTGAGAAGTTCTGGGGTTTCGTGAATGTGTATCTCATCCATGTGGACAAAGTTCACGTTAGGGCCGTCCCATTTTCTTGGATTCTCCTCATGACCACCGCCACACATAAGTACAGATTGAGTACCAACCTCATTATTGAATACAAGTTGGAATGGCTGTTGTGGCATTCGTTCAAGCTCTCTGTAATATTGATGGCGTTCGGACACACGATCCCATGGACACCAACGACGAAACTCAGGCCACAAGGATTGCTTAAAGTGTTCAAACGTAGGAGCCACCATGACGCCATTCATCCCCCTACGGAGACGATTGAGAACTTTGATAACCCCTAGTACTGATTTTCCTCCAGATTGCCCACCAAGTACAGCCAAATTCAACGGAGTATCTGAATAACACACTATTTTTTCCGTGGCATTGTGTGGTTTGTACACCTTCCCCGTATCTGAGTTGATATATTCTTCAGGCCATCCATCTTCAATATAGCGAGCCTTAGCAGTTAGGAGTTCGTCAGGTGAGAATTGCGACTCGAAATACTCCGCGAGTTCGAGTGCGAGTGCATCTTCGTCTAAGGGAGTCAACTTCGTGTAGTCAGCCTTCCCGACTGCGTCATTGATGGATCCACCAACTTGTGCAATTGTCATAATTACTCCTTATATCTGAGTATTCTTCCCTTTCCTCGCACTCACCACTCGTGCAGGCTCTAACTCTCTCACCTCACCATCAATAATCTCCCCCCGCGTATTTGCCGGTAGCTGCGCCTGCTGTCTCTGGTCAACGAGCATCATCACCTTTTGTGCAATCCCTAACGGTAATGCCGACAATATCTCTTCCACGTGTTTGGCTGATCCCGCCTTCTTCCCAACTCCATATATGTCTTGCAATTCTTTTGCCAGGCGCGGTATCGCACCCATCGCTGTCTTCACGTCCAAGTCAGCAACACCCTTTTCGCCTATCTTTTCTATCCTCGCCACCGCTGCCCTCAGTCCCAGCAATAATGACTCCTTAATCTCATCCTCAATCTCCTCCCCTATACTATCCAACATCTCCCGTCTCTGCTGCGACCTCGCTATATCATACGCATCCGCCCTCTCTATCCAATCGTTCTTCCTCAACTCCTTATACCAATCCGGCGGTGCCGCTCCTTGTGCCTTTCCCGAATACAGTGCATACGCCCTCGCCAACGACCTATTATTCAAATCCAGTGGCAGATAATACACACTAAACCTGTCATACCACTTCAATTCCTCCCCCACCCTCTGACTCCACGCCTGCCCAGGCAGCGTCAGCAATCTCACCCGTGCCCCCTTCCCCAATACATTCCCATTTCCACCATCATCAGTCTCATCCATCGTCTTAGCCATCACCGTATCCGCCATCTCCTCCGCCATCTTACCCACCTTCTCCTCTCTAAATGCCATCCTCAACGCCATATCTATCCTCCATCAACTTTAACCAATTTCCAGCCTTCTCTCACCAATTCCATCGATACCTGGTCATTCTTCCCCATTCTCTACCCATTTCTATCCACTTTAACCAATTTATGTCCATTCCCTACCCAACTCTACCTAATTCTAGCCATTTTTACCCATTTCAAGCCCACACCACGTCACACCACGTCACACATCGCGACATTCCACTAGTTACCTACGTTATCTACCATTACTCTGGTAATGGTAGGCGTAGAGCAGGCTGATAGTTTAGAAATTGTGAAGTAACACTACTCACCTCTGCGCCCGGACGTCCAAATAACCGCATCCAATCGCGCACAATCGTGCAAGACCGTGCAATACCAAGCGCTTGATTGTGCACACTTATCGCTCACATACTTATGCCTAATCGCGCATGCAATCGTGCACGGCCTAGATTCCTACCGGCTGTGCACCATTGCCACGGTCATGGTCAACTACCGGCTACACTGTTTATGTAAAGTTGAGTAGTACCAGCGTCACGATCACTGCACATCCTCACCAGCGAGCAGCGAGTAGTTGAGTAGTTTAGTCAACTATTCGACGGCTGACAGGATGGCAGGGATAAACTGGTTATTTGGTCACTGCCTGGTCAGTTGTTAACAGTTGACATATTCGCTTATGCATATATGTATATATAAACATATGTTTATACTTTGCGCAATCTAGTATAACCTGAGAATGGATTGTAGACAAGTGAGAGTATATGCAGGTTTGTGCATAAGGTGAATTTGGGGATTGACAGAGAATGGGATGCAGTGTATAATTAGTTACCTGAGTCATACATTGAGTATGGCCGTGAGTGTGGGAGGTAGGTCGATGGGTATCAGGACAGTATGTGGCGGATGTGCAGCATGTGAGGTGTGTGGCAAGGTGGCTGTGGTAGTGGTGTCTGATGTGGTAGGCGTGGCTGTGAGCGTGTGCGCGAGGTGTCGTAGGCGTTACTTCCCGACCCGCGAGGAGTGCGCCCAGGATGATGCTCGGGCCGAGCGTAAGGCTGAGCGTGAGTGTGAGCGGATGGCAGAAGATCAGCTATGTGGGTTCGAGTTCTAGTTGTGCCACTATGGGAGGTGTGCAATGAGTAAGTGTCGAGTGTGTCAACGTCGGAAAGCGGTTCACCACGTAGAAAACGTCACCGTGTGCGGGATATATTTTGACGTGATCCAAGTTTGCGCCAAATGCAGACGGGAGGAGTGGCCCACATCCGCAGAACAACGCGCAGATGATGACGCAGAAACGTATCGGTCTGAGCGTCAGGCTGAGTTTGACGCTGAGAGCACAGCAGGGCTTTGTGATTATTAGACGTATCACTATGTATCACTATGGGAGGTTTGCAATGAGTACCAGATCAACGAAAGCGTGTGAGTTGTGGAAAGCGGCTGTTCACGTGGACAATCAGATCGATGCACGACAGATCAAGGCTGATGGTAGTTGTGTGCAATGTAGCGCGGCTGAGTATGAGGGTTTGAAGAACGCGGCTGAGCATGCTTGGCAAGCATATCACGTTCAGATTACGGCTGATTCTGCCATGGCAGAATGCGACAGTATAGGCATGACTGGGCTGTCGTTGTTTGGCGAGGATGGTATCTCGAACGCAGCATGTAACCTAGCGCTACCATTAGCGCTAGTTGTGTTCTTGATCATCATAGTGGTTGGGTTTGACCTGCCGGTTGACTGGCAGTATATCCCGCGTTTGCTGGGATTCTAGGATTGCATACAGAATAGGAGAGTATAAATGGACACAAAGACAGCAGTAAACGTCCTCATAGCAATCACCAACGCCCTAGAGGCAGCGAAAGACGAACTTGCAACCGCTGTAGTCGTAATACTCAGATACCTCTAGCCACCCACACAACAGGAGAGTACAAAATGGCAAACGTAAAACGTGATCAAGAGTTTCGTGAACGAATCAACGCATGGGCAAGGAAAGGCTACCTAACAGATGCACAAATGGAACACGCGATGGAAGCTGGCCTATACACCAGACGAGAAACATTCCTAGGAACCACAAAGGCAGAACCGACTGGAATTGGCCCGAGCTTCCAATTCACATATAGCACGATGACCTGGTTCATCTTAGAGGAGCCCGAGCCCGAGCCCAAGTACGACTGGTCAGCAGACTACGTTAGCCTTGTCGAGGAATTCCTGCAGAAAAAAATTGGATTTGGTGACCTGAAGACCGCAACGGAAGTCGTGAGAATGCTGTACCTATAGCAGGAACCTGCGGGAGAACTTTTACAGCACCCATATACACGCCCGGCCCGCTGGGGCTCTTCCAGTATACGCTATACTGAGGAGCCCCATTTTTGTTGTCTATTGCCAATTCTGGCATGTGGTACTGCAATCGATTGCAGTATGTCCAGGATGCGCTTGTATGCCATGTGCGTATAGTATGACACGCGGGCCGGTTTGCGCATAGTGCAATCGATTGTAGACACCATGGATGGCATTCTATGGATGGTGCACACTGTCATAAAGCGCATCAGCCACTGTCTTTGTGTCACAATGACACGAGGGGGAGTTAGTGTCATTATGACACAAAGATAGGTAAAATTGGCCCACAGCTCGGCGCAGCTCATGACGCTGCAACTCTCAGCAACTCTCAGACATGACCAGAATTGGCAATAGTCTACAACTCTCAGCGGTCGGCGGGAATATGGAATCACAGCTCATGGCATATTGCATGACTGCAACTCTCAGACAAATAAAAATGTTAAGATTCAGGGAAGAGATTGGGTATTGACAGGTATGCAATACTGTGGTAACATGTAAGCATAGGGATAGATAGATAGGGAGGTAGGGAAATGGCACACAGAGGATCGTTCAGCTTCAGACCATCAGAGGATAGCTTTAGAGATAACATTGATGCGCTGGTGGCTACTTGTCGGAAACGCGGCTTTCAAGGTGGGATCGGTGTATATGTCAAGGATTGTCAAGGTACACCCACCTGGCGGTATGGTGTCAGGGTCTGTATCATGGGGTATAGTGATTCAGATCAACACCTGCGACTCTCAGAAGACGACGGAGAACACCGGTTTGAACTGGAGCGGGTGTTGGAAGTTACAGCATGGATGGGGTGGGAATAGGGGCGCAACTCTCAGGAGGTGGAACAATGACCAAAGCCGAATGCAAACAGGTAGCAGAACTAATGATCAGAATCAGCGACGTGGTAGTAGCAGCAGAACGCATTGACCTGAATGATCCACTGTGGTATGGGGCATGTGTTCAGGTAGATGAGAGCAAGAACAAGTTGCAGCAGGATATCAAGCGGCTTATTGGTATATACGTTCCTATTGGGTAGTGGCGCAATCTCTAGAGAGGTAGGATAATGGCAAAATTCAAGGTGGGCGATCTGGTAACTGCAAACCGTGTAAGTCCCAGCTTCACCACATTCTGCATCTATCAGGTTATCGGAATTGGGGAATACTTGGGAAAACCTGAGATTGTATGCGATGCCGGAAACGGGCGTACACAAAGAGGCCCGGCGCATACATGGCACCTTGCCAGCGATAGCAGCAATCCACACGTACAAGCATATCGGGGAGAGCCGGGTATAGTTACAGTGGCGGGATAGTACAGCTCATTGGGTGGGATCAGTAGCACACTCTTAGACAGAAAAGGAGAACAGGACAATGATTATCAGATCAAGAACTTTCAAACAGTGGATGGATGCAAACCTGAAAGACTATTACAAGGACATTGTAGGCCATGGGTGTATCGCTGGGTTCCCCGGCTTGACATACTACACCGATACCGCCAAGCTGTATGAGAAATTCAAGGATGACATTTTCTCAATGCTTGACGACGACGCTGAAAATCAAGGTGTAACTATCCCGGAGTTGATCGCCTCATTCAATGGCGCAAAGGATGTATTTGATAGCGGCACACTTGAAAACCTGCTGGTGTGGTATGCCGCCGAGGAAATCGCGCGAATGGCAACAGATGAAGACTAGACTTTACCTTGCAGGTATCGCCGACAATGGCCCGGAGCAATCCGGGCTGAAGGAGCAGCAAGATGAGTAAAATGACATATACCGTAGATACAGGAAACTGGCTACCTACCCATATCCTGCACCTAATCTCATACAAAAATGGCAACCACAACGAACGAGTATACACGGAAACACTACAGGCAGCAGCAACCGAAGCCGCAAGCCTAAAGGAACAAGGAGCACAAAACGTCAGGGTCCGACCACCGAAGGAGCAGCAACAATGAAATCTATACAATAAGATAAGCAACTTGCAGGTATCGGCGCTGTTGCTGGGTTCGACTCCCAGACCTGCAATTGGTAGACAGCTCATTGGGGGCTGTGGGGATAGCACTCTCAGGAGGCGGAATGATGTGGTTTGTCTGGTGTTGTTTACTTGCGTCTGTCGTGTTGGGCGCGTCGTATGTAGTATATGACAAGTGGCACAACTTGGGGAGGTGATACAATGACTGATACTCAAGACCTATTCAGCAAAGCAGCCTCACTTGACCGACTATGCCGAGCATGGGAGCGCTGGCATGTCGTAAAACGCGCCATTGGACAAACCATCCCTACTTGGAGCATGGTACGCCTAGAAGAAACATTACTCGAAGCACAGACAGCATGGACAGCATACAATCAGGCACAACTTGAGGAGCAGCAACCATGACCGCAACACCTACGCAGAAGCAACACCTACGCGAGACGATCATCCGAATGCTAAAACGAAGGCTCGCCCTCGATCCTGGCTGTAATGATACAGTCGTGCTCGCCGCCGCTAAGAAAAAGCTCACCAAAATGACACTTAACGAGCTACACAATGAACACCAAACGCTCAGCACTGCATTACTCTATCTGGAACACCAGAGAGAAGACGCCACCATCGAGAAGGAGCAGCAGGAATGAAAGATGTAATCATCTCACTGGGCGGGGTGAACCCGCTCAATCCCACCAAAGGCCGTCAAGTCGTGGGGTGGGGTAAGCCTATAGCTCAATAGGCAGCTTGACGGTGGAACTCTCAGATGATGGCAGCTTAGCAATTGCCTGGGACAATCCGGGCCAAAGGAGTATTATGTCTTTCTACCCAACATATCAATTAGAAGTTTACGACGACATAACAGAACAATGGATTCAGACACCCGGCACCAAGGCCAGCGACATGCCGCATCACTATGATGCACTCTGTAAAATACTTGATCGCCTCATCACTATACAACGTGAAATCACCGAGATAGTCGGGCCGAATCAGCGCCGCATAGCATACCGAATCAGCACAGACCGGGGCGCGGTATACAATGAATGGCACAACACTGAAACTACTGAGGGGGTAGGAAAGTGGGATGCTATAATCCCTATGCTAAAGACCCTGGTTGCGCGTTACTACAGGGCACATGATGGTATTTGGTTCTGCAACGCTTGCCATGGGCATGCAAGTTTTCAAGCTGAGTTTCATACACCAGAATTATGTTCAATCGCATATGCTCAGGCAATAATTGCCAAATGGGACAGTATCACACTAACCGAAGGAGGAGCAACATGAAAACTTTGAACCAGCAACTCGGTGACCTCATATCGCTACAAGACGATATAACCCACCTGAACGAAAGCGGAGATGACCTTGACGAACTATATGACAAGCAACAGCAACGCGACCAGCTCCGTTATGAAATTGTCCGCAACACTAGGGGGTTAGTTACAGCGGCAGCACTGGCACTACAGGAATTACAGCTCTATGTTGGGTAGCAATGCACAACTCTCAAAGGGATGTATGATGATGACCAAGAGGGAATTCAATAAACAACTTATTGCTTGTCGTACACTTACCAGGCTTGACAACGGAGAAGCAGCAGCATGAAGACCAACAAGCAACTACTAGCAAAGACCGGATTTTATGCCGCAATCCGAGACAGCGAAGATGGGCCCTGGCTTGACACCGGAATGATTAGCTGCCCCGATGCCATAATTCAGCACGACGCAGAACTCACCACACTCATGCCAAACTATATGCAGACAATACCTATTCTGCGAATTGTGCCAGTAGAGATCAGAGAAGCCGGGCCCGCTCCAGAAAAGGATAGATGGACAACTGACTACCTGTGTCAATGGCAACAGTAATTGACACAATAATTGACACAGTAGCAATTACTGATTCAATTAGGGCAGCTAATTCTGCCCTATGCCCGCCAAACTCTCAAGCCTTCACGTGGCGGCGGGTGATAATGAAGGGATGGCCTCTAGCTAATTGAGAGTATAAGGAGAGATGATAATGAATACAACTGAACTAACTACCGCAATCAAGGAAGCCCGAAGAATTATCGCCTTCGTATTGCTAGTCCGGGACAGCAAGAAGCAAACCGGCATAAGACTGAGCAAAGCCGCAGCAATGAGACTAGCAGACACGCTGCCACCCGACGCAGCCACTACCGCAGAATGGTGCGATCAAGACGCAGGGATTCTTTTCATAGGATAGCACTCACCGAGGGCCGCAAGGCCCCCAAAGGAGATTGACACGATGACAAACCATAGCAAAATAGAAGCCTACCTTTGGCTCAATATAGCCGACTTGGCGGCGATTGGCAGTATTGGGAGCTTTGGAAACCCGCTTACTCTCATCATCCAACCTGAACTCAATGACCGACAGTTGTCAGGTTACGTCAGTCATCCCAAGAGCTTGGATGAATCCTACGTCATAGTGAGGGGTACCAAAGACCGCATGATTACAATTCAACACGCAATGCAGATTATCAGCAATCGCGAGATCGGACGCAAGATCAGAACCAGGTTGACTACCAAACCACCGAGTATACCTTGGCAGTGGCATCGGATGTAGCATTCACCACCTATGGGGGCCGCGCAATCCTACACGCGGGAAAGAGATGATGATGAATCAATGGGTATATATTCAATCAGAACATAGTCTGTGGACAGTTGGTTTTTACAATAATGGTAAGTGGACATCAGAAAGTGATCACAGCAATGCAGAGGCGGCAGCCACTCGCACAAATTATCTCAATGGTGGTAATGGATATGCACCGCTTGTAAATCAAGAAGTATGGATCAATGTACGCGGGGGTGTGGCGGAGGTAATCCACAAGCCCAAGGGAATCATCGTGATAATCAAGGACTGGGATAATACCCCAGCGACAGAAGAGAAGTATACAGCTCAAGACGAAGTGGAAGTGTAGCACTCTCAGGGTGTGAACCCGAAAGGATATACAATGAATACCGCAACAGTAGATAAGAAGGAATTCGTAAAGCGACTGGCGACTGTGGCACGGATTACATCTACCAAGTCAATCTTGCCAATACTCTACAATGTATACATTGGTATCGTACCGAGAGCTGTGCTTCTCAGGTCAACAGACTTGGAGATAGGGGAACTCTCAGTGATTGCAGCTACCACTGAGGGAGAGGGTTGCGCCGTAACTATTCCAGCCTCAATGATGCTGAAACTCCTGCGCAAAGCTCCGAAGTCGGCGGACACGATAACTCTCAGTGTAGATGAAAAAGATGTGGCACTGGATGTGACAGTGGGCACACTATCCCTTCACCTGAAGGGAATTGATGCAGAAGAATTCCCTTGCTGGCCGATTATGGAAGCTGACATAGTGCTGAGTATTGCACCCGATGAGCTGATGAGTGCATTGCAACAGGTGCTACCGGCCACAGCTCAGGATGAAGACAGACCAATACTGATGGGCGTGAACTTCTCAATGAGCGACGGCATTCTCACCTTAGCAGCAGCAGATGGCTACAGGCTAGCCGTTCGTGAACTGGCTGTAGACTACACCGGAGAACCGTTTAAGGTGATTGTGCCCGGTCGTATGCTGGCGGAAATTGCAAGGGAACTGAAGGGACAGACTGAGATAGTCAAGATTAGCATCAGTGAGGATTGGATCAAGGCTGAGACTGAGACCTTGACGGTCATCGCTGCACCTGTAAGCGGCTACTTTCCAGACTACAAGGTGATCATTCCCGCCGAGTGCGCAACTCACGTCAAATTCCTAGCAGAGAATCTACTTGAGGCATTATCAGTGGTAGAACCCATTAGCAATGAGAACGCCCATATTGTCCGACTCAGCGTGAATGGTAGTCTTACTGTAACGGCTACATCGTCTGAAATGGGCACGGCGTCTCAGTCAATGGGGGCTAAAATGGAAGGGGAAGGCGGAGAGATTGCATTCAATGTCCGCTATCTCAAAGAGGCAATCAAGTGTATTGATAGTGAAGTTGTGTCCATGGGGATGAACACGTGGGAAATGCCTGGGATATTCAGACCGGTTGGGAACGACAACTATCTGCATGTGCTGATGCCGATGAAGTTGGAATAGGTACGCAAAACTCTCAAAGGGCTTAGCCCGAAAGGAACAACAGATGCCTGACGTACACGCTTTATTCAACAATGCCTTGTCGCTTGATCGCCTATGCCGGGACTGGGCAGAGTGGCATGCCACACTACCAGCGATAGGCCAGACCATCCCAGCCTGGAGCATACCACGCCTAGAGGAACTACAACTCGAATCATACGAAGCATGGGCAGCATACGATGAGGCAGAAAGTGCACGCAGCTTGGCAATGATTGAGCAGGCAAAAGTCTCAAAGGGAGGATAGGCAATGACAGATTATGAGATAGGGGACTTTGTGACAGACGGCGTATTGCGTGGACTCATTCTTGGCCCATGTCTTACCTGCAAACTAGCCAGACATATAGTAGACATCTATCAGGTAAATATTGGTGGCGGTAGAGAGACAGTTATGTTTGCCAATCAGATCCGATTGATTTCTAAGGTGGATAGTGTGTTGGATTGTGTAAACCGCGTAGTACAAAGGGAGGTATGACATGAGCTTAGACATTGGATTGTATGTGGAAGTTGACACCGGCGGAACAAGTCTCAGGGCAATTCATCTCTATGATGCTAACTACACTGGGAATGTTTACCCGATGTGGGAAAAGGCTGGGGTGTATGAGGCGTTATATGAGAGTGGCGGAGTGGAGGCATCGGCTATCATCCCAATTCTTGAGGATGGAATAGCAGACATGGAATTGCGAGTTGACGCATATTCAGCACTGAATCCACCGAATGGGTGGGGGAACTATGAGGGCGCATTGAGTTTCCTTCATAGTTTACTGGCGGCATGCAAGCGGGATCCAAAGACATTGATTAGCTCGTGTGGTGAAATAGATAGGGAAAACTCTCAAAGGGAGGTAGCAAAATGGATAGGCAAGAACAGATTCAATGGCTAGAGGAAATAGCGGGTGACTTGACAAGCTGCAATTGGGTAGGCACACCGCGAGAGTTAGTGACATTGTGGGAAGAGGGAGGCAATGAAGAAAATGCAATCCCGGAGTGGTATGATGAGCACGACAGGCAGCTATTGGTCAGAACTCTTGGCGGGTATATGGCTCAAGATGTGATCACACAACTTGAGGATGAACTATATGGCGAAGGCACAGGCTATCACACTTTTGTGACTATTGAGGAAGGCGGCAAGACACCAAGGGGATTAGACTACAACCCGCGAGAGATTGAAGTTGTGGTACTGAATGCAGATGGAGCCGTGGTAGCCTATCGCTATATAGACGATGCTGAGAGTGGGGTATGGCTGATTGGGACACCAGAAGATGTAGGCAAGTGTTGGCTGATATATGTGGATGTGGATGATGAAGACTAGCTCGAATTGGCAGCGGTAGCCAGAACTCTCAAAAGCTATCAATATCTGCCAATACCTCTCAGGGCAAGATGGAGAATAGACTATGTATGACAAACTGAAAGCGCACGGGGCTGAAATACTCAGGCAAGGATTTAACATACCAATGGAGGACATCGAGGCGCTCATTAGTGACTCTAATTCTTCCATTGATGAATTCGCGTTCATGACCAGTGAGTATGTGGAGATACTGCTGGCACTGAACTCTTGGACATCGTATATCTCAGTGGCATTCTCTACTAAATTGGGATTGGCACCGGATGACACAGTTACGCCTGCACTGAATATGGCTATGATACAGCTCATGGCGGTGGCATTTGTGGCAGGGTATCACGCGGGAAAGATGCGGATACCGATAACAATGGATGAGGTTCAGGCACTGTTTGGGAAAAAGGAGATATAACATGGCTAATGGAATATGGTTGACATCAAGACAGAAGGAGATTGCAATTTTAATTGCAAAGGGATTGAGCAACAGTGACATCTCAAATGAATTACAGATTGTGGAGGGCACGGTAAAGAACCACGTCTCGGCAGTGTATGAGGCATTGGGATTGGATGCGGCACAAGAGAACGTGAGACGAGTACGGGTGTTGATCTATATATTGATGGAGGGCATCGTGCCGTGGTTTGACTGGTCGGATGAGGTGAAACTGATTCAGGAGAGTAGAATAAATGGATAGAATAACTATGCACAAGAAAATAGAGAACCTTTACCTTTCTGTTAAGAAATCTTGGCACGAATCTGTAAGAGTTGATGATGAACCACTCTTTAGAAGAAAGATTGGAGACATGGTATCTGGCGAAGTAGGATGGGCTGTGCCTTGGGCACTCAGTAACGGGAAACTCAGGGAAGATTATCATATCCATGAAGGCCGATGGGGTACGGCAACGCTTAGAGTTTGTTGTGTCAAACCTCACGAATACGAAACACATCTTCGCCCAGACCAAGAAATATACCATCTACCACCTCTTACAAAACAGACAACAAATAGAATAGTTATAACACCCGAAATCTGTCTTGGTTGTGGTGCGAGCGCATGGATCAAACTGTCCAGAACAGAAATGCAATGCGCGTATTGCGGAAGGGTAATATGTCCGTAACCATCATCGGCCAAGAGGAAGCCAGGCGCTTGATTGACCTGACTTCCCCTTGCCACCTACTTCTCACTGGCCCGCCTGGCATAGGCAAGACCTACATCGCAGAATGGCACGCTGAGAGAATCAGTGAGATTTGTATTCAGCCTATCAATGGTACCCGTGCAGATGCACTAATGCCACAGATCGAACAGATATTAGCGCCGGTCATCATCGATGAATGCCACATAATGAAAGGGCCGGAGGCGTTGTATCCATTGCTGGATAAGCCTATTGATATAGGCGTGGATATAAATGGCAATCAGTACACGAAGGTGTTCATGCTGGCGACCACCGATGAGGGTGAACTGCCACCTGCATTGAGATCACGGTTGATGACTGTCGCACTCAGGCCCTACACCTTGGACGAGCTCGCACAGATAGCCCGACTGAATGAACCCAGCTTGAGTCAGGCCGTGGTGATAGAACTCTCACAATATAGCAAGGGATCACCCAGACGTGTGAAGCGCCTGAGCCAGATTGTGGCGAATATCCAGCAGCGGTATAACATACAACTCCTTCCCTCTCAACTCCCATCTACTCTCAAAGCCATAGGACAGCCAAATGGGTTGACACTGCGAGAGGTGGAGTTTATGCGAGCGTTAAGAGATGGATCGCTAAGTAAGTCAAGCCTGATGGGGATTCTGGGAATGGGTGGGGACACAGTGAGGATGATTGAGACAGACTTGATGGGGCTGAGATTGCTGAAGATCGGATACAGGGGTAGGAGTTTGACACCGAGTGGATATATGGCGCTCAGTGAAGTTGAGAAGGTGTTGAGGAAATAAAGGAGAGTAAGTGATGCCTAACAAAGTAGAATGGATTACTGAATGGCCGACTGAGGAAGGATTCTATTGGTTCTATGGCTGGCAATGTCATTTTGAAATAGCCAACATGAAACGTCTGAAAGTTCGATATGTTGAAGTTTGGCAAGTTCCCAATGGGATAGCCTATGTGAGCGACGGTGAGTTTTTGTACAAGGGACTAGGCGGCTATGGCTTCTGGACTGAAGTAGAATTTCCAGAACTGCCAGAGATTGAGCTGCCAGAAAGGAGAGTGAATAATGACTAAACAGCAGAGAATAGGATTAGCATGGCTTATTATTAGTATGGCAGTTCTGAATACTATTCCTCCTATTCCATTACTTATCATTTCATTTGCAGTGATGGCAATAGCAGGTATGCTTCTATTGATATGGGACAATGAAGAGAAATAGTATGACTTGACACACTTTTAGAATATGGTATAATGCGGGCACCTGCTCCCCGCAGGTATCCCTCCTTTCTGTCTGGAGAGATCGGGCTGAGGCTCGGTCTCTCCAAACTCTTTATAGGGCAATCAATTACACCACCCAGGATATTCCACCCTCGCCACATTATCTATCCGACATTGCTTGCATACCCGATAAGCAAACCCTAGGCTAACCGTCGGCCCCTTCGCACCACACATACTGCAAAGGTTGAGATTAGCCTGCATCACATCCCAGTCATATTCCTCTGGCAGCTCAAGCGCTAACTTGTCTGGCCCCCAGGCTGAGATAGAATTAAGTTCTTCTTCCGCCCATATACTATAGTAAGAATACACATGGATAATAAACCCGTCTTTCTCAAGCTTCATACACTCTGATTGAGTCTCAGATCCAGGATAGATAGGCAGCTTCTCCCAGTTGTCCGCAACGCAACTCTCAATCCATTTGGCACCCTTGTCAAACATACAATTACCCTCCCTTTCTGTACTATTTCTCATCAGTCATTAGTAAGTTTATAAGCTGATACCCAGAACGCAATCATTCCTGCAAGCTGCACTCCTAAGTTTAACCAGTCAGGAAAGACGCCTATTGGAAATGATACTTCAACGTAAAGCCCAACCAGCATCCAAGCTAGTAGTTTAGCATCTTTCTTGGTCATTCCCACTCCTCTCAAATCAACGCTAAGATTTATTAAATTTGATTTCGGTCGGTATCTCAAAATCCGAAAGTCCCACGCCTACGATTGGCGCTACAATCGACGCTCCCGTGGAAAACGGACTTTTTTGCAGTTTATGAGTAGTCATACATTATGGCACTTTTTCGCTCTTAGAGTGCATCCTACAGCCTTCTCTTACTCCCATAAACAAATCCCTGCCAATGGATATCAATTGGTGTGCGCTCTGGCAGCTTCGGGGCATCAGGGTGGAGCGCACTCTCAAGGTCAGGATTGTGCTGGATTGCCACAGCACGCACACTGGCTGAGATACATTTAGACATTAGGGCATGCGAAGTGAAGATACTGGATGCAGCAGTGAGTAGGGATTGCTGTTTGTTCATTGGCTAACTCTCCTTTCAATCCCAGACATCATAGACACTCCATCCCTCTTGATTGGTATAGTAATCCTTCACAAATACACTCTGATACTGGCTCATCACCTTGCCCAACCGTATCGCACTAGGATCGCCTGATTGCAGCGTGTATGTCCTTGCTGAGTACGATCCGCGCCGATTCATCCTGCTGATGACTACCGTCGCAATCATCGTGTCGTAATCGCAATGCAGCTTGACCTGCCGTGGCGTATGGTGCATAGCTGTATTCATCTCAACTCTCATCCACCGGTAACGGAATCTCTGCCCACCAATACACTTCTGCAGCAATACGTTCGCGTGTACCCTTAATCAAGCGCGACCAGATGACAACGGGATGACCAGTAGCGAATTGACAGATAGCAGCCTCAGCTATTATAGGCCACTGAGCTTCATTTGTACATACCAAGTATCTACCATCCGTAGGCGGGAGCGCGTCGCTTGTCTTATGCCATACCAATTCATGACGGGATAGCTTACCCATGACAATCTCGCCGCCCCATTTAAGATCAGGCTCAGGATCAGTCATATAATCATCTATCATAAAACTTATCCCCAACTCAAACACCAATGTCTGAATATGACCTATTTTATTCATGACTAATAGATAATATTCATCTGCCTTCCCTTGTTTGCCTCTACCTACTACTGTACAACCGTTGATCGTATCGCCAATCTCAACATCCCATATTGTCTTAATCATCGTTTTCTCTCCCTATCTCTATCCCATATTTCTCACAGACTGCATCAATGGCAGCCTGATCCTTCCTTTGCTTTCCAAGATCCTCCATCAAATCACTTAGCCATACCAGTTCACTACAACTCTTGGTTCTTAGCTCCTTCGGATTGTCTTTACTCCAGAATCTACAAAATACATTACTATGATACCCGTCATTGTTTGAGAAAGAAGTCACAAATCCAGTCTCGCATTCTGAGTTTTCAAGTACATCCGATCTTAATGCAAGTATAGATCCATCTACATCGTAGCGAGCAGCAATCCATCTGCGAATATGTGTTGGGATATAGATTATCTGATCCCCCGACTTAATCATTTCTCCTCCTATTGATTCTCCATTATTACTAATGCCTCAAGTTGCTCACGTGTTCTAGGTGCCAGGCAGTTCTGGCACGGTTCTACACTCTCTGACGCACTACCGCAATATTCACAGATGAATATACATCTTGGCTTGGGCAGACGCACCAGTGGCGGCAACGTTACTTGCTCTGGCCATTCTGCTATGAACCTTGGCAGATCATCCCTAAGTGGCCCTAGATACATCGTCATCTCCTCCTAATACTCAGCATCTTCTTCAGATTGCACTCCAGCCTCTTCCCACATTACTTCCATGGCCTCATCACCGTCCAACTCATCAAAATAGGCATCCAAGTCTTGCAGCATTGACCACATCCTATCACTGGCGTCTCTCAATGCAGGTGCAGTGGCAGCCATTACCGCCAACTCTCGGCCTAAGTTCTTCGCATTCTCAATCAGGCCAGCTAATTCGACATCTATATACCCCACACTCTCAGGAATACCGTTGCTTACCACCTCACTCTCCTTTCAATTCTACCCATCCCATCCCATTCCACATCACTATCTTACACCATTTCTCCCTGTCTGTCAATAGGCTTTCTATCCATAATTATCGGATGAAGATCATCCAGATTAACCCACCATGCAAGATAGTCGCGTACAACATACGCCAGTGACACATCATTCTTAGCAGCCTTCGCCAGTGCAATTTTCTTTAGCTTAGGATCTATCATCATTGTGTACATTACTTTGTCTTCACTCATCACAACCTCCGTATGTCTAGTTTATACAGATATTATATCACACTTCTTATCTCTGTCAATAGGCAAATTCCAACAAAGGAGGCAAGCAAGAGGGTTGCCATATAAGAAGCCCTAAAAGTACAACACTGCCGTCAGTTTTTGGCAGATTTTGATCCTCAGAAACTACTAAAAAAAGAGAGAGGGTGGCAATCGCTACCACCCTCTCTCACTGACATTTGAGTTGTTGTCTTTCTTATTATTATTATATGGTATCCCTCTTGCTTGCCTTCTTCATTCAAAAGAGCAAATGGATTTCCTTAACATTTCAAAAGTAGGTCAGTAATGCTATCCATTACTGCCTTCTTCTTTTTCTGTTAACCACCAAATCCATTCTTTTCCCTGCTTAACGCTATCAATATTTGGCATATTTAAATCCCCGTTGATATATTTCCGTGTGTGTGTAATCATGTCCTTACTATATCCTATTTCTTCAGCTTTGGCATAGATATACTTAACTGTAAGCCTATTGCCATTCTCAGTAAGCAATCTATAAAGCCAGTCTGCTCTCTCCACATTCACACTGGCTTGGGTAGCTTTCATTGCGGCAAACCTATTATCCTTGGTGCCTTCCAAGACGTCATCTATCTCCAACCCTACACTCTCACACATATCTGCCAAGAGTTCAGCCCCTTCATCGGTAGGATCCAGCAAGTATCCTAACGCGGCTTTACGAACATGGTCTCGGTTTTCTTTGATTTGCCGGAGTTGTCTCGACTTCCAGAACATATTCCTTTCTTTGTTGTCTAGCTTGTGTATCCCCTGAACCACAGCTTCATCCAAAACCCATCCTATAAAATACGTTGGGTTTTCAGCTCGTTTGGTGGCTTCCCCCATCAATTCCTCATGTGTAATAGCCAATGATTTGATATAAGAATATGATTTCAAGTTCTTCTGATTATCAGATGACATTTTTACCTCCGAGATAGTTATTCCTTTCATTCATATACATTGCGCTCTCCTTTCTGCCAACAGTACCATAGGCAACTCAAGGACAAGGTTGCTTGGAGAACCAAGAACGCGCTTGTCACAGGGAATTACTTGAGTTGTGGGGATATTATAACGTAGACTGAGCGATGTAGCAAGTAATACTTTGGGAGAAAGTCGTGACCAGAGAAACTTGACAAAGTAAAATATGTGGCGTATAATAGTGGCAAGGTAGGATAAGGAGAGAAAATGGCACACTGTTTATGGGAAGCATATCACAAGCACCTAGACTATCTCCAAGAATCATTTAGTTATGGACAACATTCCGATTGGGATACCTATCGTGCATTTAAGGGTGTTGGCCAATACTATATCAATATTCCAACTTGGGGTGGTATTATCCCCTGGCTGATTTGGGCAATGATTACTTATAGAGATTTGAGCGTGAAAGTCCAACACGACATCTGGACTCCTGAGCATTATCTAGCCGATGCCACTCCAGTTCAGACGAAGATTATCAACTTCAGTGACTTCGGTAGTTTGGGTATCACACTTGCACCGGCAATCTACTACGACCTAGACACGCAGCACGCGCTGTTTGCGGAAGAGATACCGGATGGGAATATTGTATTGGCGATACAGTTGAGAAAGAGAGAGGAGTGAGAATATGAAATATAGCAAATGTCCAAAGTGTGGCAACTCATTACGTAGATCGCCTATGTCAAGGCAAACCTATGACGCACAGGCAAATAGAATAAACGAGAAGTGTCTGTACTGTGGATATAAGTGGACTGATTTACCACATGACAATCCATCATGGAATAGTATTAGGAAAGAAAAACTAAAGGCACGTTCTGATGATATTTTTGGCTGGATTGTCCTAGTGGCAATTTTGCTGTTGGCTGCCTATGGCCTATGTAGCTTGATAGCACTGATAGCACCCTATGTAACACCATAAGGAGAGTAAAAATGGTTGAGACACGAGTTGATCGAGATACAGAGTTGGTGGTAGCACTTCCTCAAATCCAGGTCGTCATTCCTGGCAGCGTGCAGTTCATTGACGTGCGAGATTTCTTGGAGGAAGGCGATGATCTGGGTACGATGGCTGACGCCGATGTAATTGCACATGTAAATGAGTTGCTGGAGTTGGACTTGGGTGCAGATTACAAGGTGACACGACCCTCGACTGGCAACATCCTGGTCAGCCGAAACGCGACGTTTGGAGATGGAGAGCCATATACAGGACCATATTCAGAGGTAAGGTCAGTTGATGTTAAGACTGGACTAGGTGCTGGACAGCCAGACATTCCCGTAATCTATGATGATATTCTATGTGGTCAACGGGCTACACTGGAATTTCTTACTGGCGCGGTTGGATGCCCAACAGTATTACTTGACGATTGGGAAGATGAATATCCCGCAGCGCCTCTTATTCGTACATTGCATAGGATTGGGGACCAGGCTGGTCTTATTGCAACAGTGGCCCATACTCTTATAGACGAACTGGCTGGGCGGTAGTCTGGAAAGTCGTGACCACAGCCACTTGACAAGGTTTCACAAACGTGGTAAGATAGTCATACCTTACAGTCGCGGAGCAATATCGCGGCTCAGTCTAAGTTCCACCGGCTGGCAGGGGGCCAAGCCACTTGCCAGCCAAATTTACAATTTAAGGAGAGACTGAAATGAAAGACTTGGGATACATTGATGAGTTTGGAGAAAAGCAACCATTCAAGTCTAGCAATAAACATCATTGTCTAGAGTGCGGGATTCCTATAACATTTGAGAATGATTCTGGATGGGAAAGATTTACAGGAGATGGCTCTACTTCGCAGCCAGTCTGTAAAAGCTGTGATGCAAAGCCAGTATTATTTGAAAAATGTGAAGATTCTTCTAGTCCCGCTATTCCTTTCTGTGAAGCTTAATAGGAAAAGCAAACACACGCTTGATGAATAAGTTTGAAACTGCTCTCTTGCCTGTACAACAATTTACAACTGAATATGCCCCCATAGCTTATGGTTTAAGGTCTGCCACACTTGCACGAAAATACTCACCGAGTGAGGTCGTTCGTACTCTAGTGATAGACATACAAACAGTGGAAAAGCATCAAGTGCAAACTTGAAGTATGTGGTTCGAGTCCATATGGGGGCACCTATGTCGTGCTTAAGCCAGATGCACACAAACTTATGCGAAATAACTTGTAACTGCATCTCTCACTTGTACGACAGTATTAAGCAGAGTCCATCTATCTGGACTCCAGAGGGGCGGTGTAGTAGTTCATCGCTTACCGCCCCTAATTTTAATAATTGAATATAGGCCGTGCTTAAGCTCAATACTTACAAACATAGCTCAATTGGAAGAGCGATAGACTAATAATCTGTAAGTTGTAGGTTCAATCCCTACTGTTAAGTATCACAAGTATTCTGCACTTGTACGGCTAAGTTAAAAATCAAATAGCCGTGCGCAAACTTTACGCTAACAAACCGCCTTTAACAGGCACCAGTATTAGAACTGACTCGTAGGTGAGACTCCTACACACCAGCGTTTTGCACTTGTACGGCTAGTTGTGAAGTGTAGCCACTGAGACATGGCTATTTTATTCAGAAAGGGATAGGGGAGGGATTGAAATGCGGAAGATGGTTGTAAGACAGAAAGAACCAAGTGTGTTTTATCCAGACGAATCTAGGGAAGACAAGATTTATGCTGGTATTGATGACTCTGGGTGCATTTGCATTGCTATGAACCGTAGTACCGCTGGTGGTAGGGATTATGTAATGACATTCTGTTGCGGTGCTTGTGGTCCTAATCATAACCTTACATCTATGCGTCATTATCGTTATGTAGAAAATCTTGAGTATAAAGATCTAGGAAGTGTGTTGCTAACATTTGCACAGGAACATAATTCTGACATCTACGAGTTTGATACGTTCCTGGAGTTTTGTCAGTGGGTAGTTGAGGTATTGAGTAAGTAATCTACAATCCTATGGAGGGATAGCAAATGGAATGGGAATCAGTATTGGGTGAGTTGGTAGCATTTATCAAAAACGTTGCGCCGGATGTATGGGCAATCTACATGAAGCAGGTAGTCCTGAATGGCATTGCATATCTAGCAGGTGGTATTGCACTTCTAGTAGGAACAATCTGGGCATTTGTAGCAGCAAGGAAGGCAAAATTAGAATACGAAGATGACTTCCTTAGTGGAATGATTATGTTGTTAAGTTGTATGATTCTCTTCTGTGCAGGAGCTTGTTTGTTTGCGGCACTCAATCACCTTGTGAATCCTGAATACTTCATCATTCGATCACTGCTTGGTATAGTTCAGTAATCTACATTTCCCTGGAGGGATAAAAATGTCTGAGCAAGACCGTACTCGTATGCAGTTGTGGAATTCCATTGTCAGCGTCCCACACCGAGACTACTCCAAATTGGTGCCAGTATTTAGCTTGGCAATGGAGACTGATCCTGACTTCGCCAGTCGTGCAATGGTAGAGTTGCGATTCCGCAGTAAGATTCGTGACGTGGTAGATGCGGGGATCATCACTCTATTGCAAGCCGATCCGCAGTTCCCAGAGTTCCGGGAGGCTGGACGATGCTTACTGTTGGGAGCTGGGGATATCTACAGCATTGGCCCTGACGAATACTCCAATCTTCAAGGACTTGAACCCTATCGTATTCTCCGTATTGATCATCACATCCGCAAGTCAAATCGCAAGTGTCCGCGCCTGATGAAGAGTATTGCCCATGACTGGTTTGCAAGTTTGCAGAAAAATCATCAGAGATTTGACGGTGTAGTTATGCGCCCCAATGGTAAGCGTGGATTGAAGGCGATGCGTAGGTCTTATCATGTTGCCATTCAGTCATATGCTCAGAGAATTCTAATTGAAAACGATCCACCTGAAGGGTCTATGCCCTGGGCCGCACGACAGGTTAGGCTTACAACTGATATTACTGAAAAGGCACGTCTTGTAATGGAATATCACCTACCCTACGAAGTTGCATCTTCTCTAATGCCTAAGACAATCGAAGCCGGTATCGCACTGGTTGACATCATGACTCCTACCCAGGCGCTCAACTCGCGCTCGTGGGTAGAGAAACTGGGCATCCTTGAGATCCCCGAAGTCAAGGCAGTTTATTTGGCGAAGGTTGGGCAAGCCACGGCATCGGTAGCATCCGCTGAGTTCCGTAAGTCAGCTCAGGGTGCGGACGTAGAAGTGCAAGAAGCCATTAGCCAAGCCAAAGAGAGGGCTATACAGACATCGGATCGCATTGATAGAGATACATTGTTGCTAGTGGATAAATCCGGCTCGATGGAGTCTGCCATCACCTTTGCACAACACACGGCATCCCGTATTGCGCCTCTATGCGATGGGGCGTTCGTAGTGATGGCGTTTGACGTCAATGGGCGAGTGATTACATCCCGTGACAACTCTCTCGCAGGTTGGCAGGCTGCATTCCGTATGATCCGGGCCAATGGTGGCACGAGCGTAGGGGCTGGACTGTCCACGGCGCTCAGTGCTGGCTTTATGCCGGAGCAAGTAGTTATCATCACGGATGAGGACGAGAATCAGCGTCCGTTCTATGCCGATGTGCTACAACAGTATATGAATCAGACTGGACTAATGGTTAATACTTACATCATTAGTCTACCAATAACTGTATTTGGCTATGGTCGTCATCATGGACTCTCCAACTCTCTCTCTGCTGCGCATCTACCGTGTGAAAGATTTGAGATTGATTCCAGTGATTACTATATCCTTGATCAGATCAGTCAACTATTGACTGGTGACAAAGGAACAACATTGGTAGATTTAATTCTGCAACGGCAACTCCCATATAGGCTTGGGAGATGAGCCTTCTCGCAACTCTCAATCGTGTGAGTGAATTCCAGCCGAGGCCATTCGTGACTCCGATATGGAATCCTCATATGCGGGTGCTCAGTGTGCAAGATGGCATTCCAATCTGGGTAAATGTCAACGTACGTATACCTGGCTGGTGGAAGGTCATGCCTATTAAGTTCGGATTGCATTACATTGCTTCCACTCTCAGCCTTGCCGCACCGTGGGAACAGTATACATTCCTTGAGCAACTACCACGATTCTACGTCATCACTCTGTTCCGTGTACGGGAGAATACCTGGCTGTGCGTTCCCTACAATGCTGCTGATGCTGCTCAACGCTACTGGCCTAACTCCACTCCACGTGAGATGTATTTGGTCAACGAAAACATATCTCAATTGGCGTGCATCTCTGCAAGATTATTTGCGGATGTTTTGCTGTATGAGAGCGTTGCAAGAATTATTGCAGACACGGGGCCGAATTTTGGATTGGCACAGGGAATTATACATGAAAGGGAGGTAGAGTTAGAAAGAAGGCAGAGAAAGTTAGAAAAGTTAGAGCGGGAGACCGTGTTGAGGAATTCACTGGAAGGCAGGATAGAGCAACATCTTGACTTCATGGGTGCAAGTATGGTACAATGGGAAGAAGAGGGGGAAGGAGTGAGGGTAACATGGGAGTACGAGGGATATAGACACACCTCCAGGATCGCTAGGGATACGTCGGTACTGAGTGCTGGAATATGCTTGTCTGGAACGGATAGAGAGCATAACCTGAGTACGCTAGTGGCGACGATCCAAGAAGCGAGGGAATTGCACAGGTTTGATATGCCGGAAAGGAGTTACGTGTGAGTGAGAATGAAATGACTCAGACTCAGATTGAAGAATTGCTTAACAACATCATTGCATTACTGCCTGAGTATCTTGACACTGTAAATAACTACAACGATACTGCCTCACGGTCAAAGCTCTCTGTCCCAGATATTCTACTTAATCGTGAGGCACATAGAGCATGGCTGTCCAAGCTAGAGGAATTACGCTCATTGTTTGCTATATTCTGCGACTTAATCCCACAAGGCAAAACAGTTGTATACAACGGGCATAGTTTCGGATGGGCGGGAGAAGCACTCTATGATAGATTCTTTGTAGCTATTCGACAAGATTATGCATATTCAGAAGCATATGCGGACAAGGATGGATTTACACAGGCTAAATGTTATAATGATGGATCATATCTTATAAGGTTTCGTCAGTGAAAATCCTACTTTGTGGTTGCGGCGCATTAGGCTCTCAAATCGCTCTCCACCTCGCACGACATGAGATAGAGTTCGTGCTGGTGGATGATGAGAGAGTGGAAGAGGCGAACATTGCGACGTCGGCATATGGGCAGCAGCATGTCGGGATGTTGAAGGTACAGGCGTTATCGGCAATGCTCTGGCAGAAATGCAGATGTAAGGCTGATATTCTTGCTGCTACAATTACTGACCCTACTGCAATTTGGCTTACAGCAAGTAAACCCAATCTAGTTATTGACACTTTTGATAATGCTAGTGCGAGGTCTATTACTTGTGAACTCTATTGGTTTCACGGATTCAATGTTATCCATGCCGGAGTGTCAGCAGACAGAACAGGAGAAATACTATGGAATAAAGACTATAAATTACCCACAGTTCGGGTGCCACGGGACCACAATCCTATCTGCACCCACGAGTTAGGTGCGTCTATATTGCGATTCACGGCAGCCTTGTGTGCGAATATAGTAGAGGATTGGATAGAGATGGGCAATGAGAGGTCGGTTGTGATCACACAGAAATGGGAGGTATTGGGATGAGTATTGAGAAAACAGTGAGGTCATTACGTGAGAAAAACGAATTAACAGAGTTGCTTTATAGCAATGGGCAAGCCTTGAACAATGAGTGTAGGCATGAAGGAAAACTGTTATCGCAAATGAAAGTCGAGGCAATCAAAAAACACGATGCCCTTGCGGGAAGATGGAAAATAAAGGGAAAGTTCAATAGTGTACGTCCAAGCATAACTGACATATCGCTACACAGAGAGATTAGCGATTACAAGCCGCTGGATCAAATTCTGCCAACTGGGGGATATGGTAATATTCTTATGCTTGAAGAGACCTCTCAGAATCCTGAGTGGTCGGCAGACTTACGACGGTTTTCTGATTATGAGATTGTTTTCAGGGGATGGATAACAGCAGAGGAGTTCACGGCATTCTGCAATAAGTATTCGATTACCTTGATGCCCTCAAAGGAGTTTATAAAGAATACAGACGAAGAGATTGCTCGAAAGGAAGAACAACTTGTGGCGTTTAGGATGCTTAAGCAACTGTTGTGTAGATAAGGAAAAGGAGAAATGAGCAAGAACGAAGTACAGAGAGCGGTAGAGCAATTGAAGTTGGATGGATACCAGGTGAGGTTTGCGCATTGGCGACAGTCAGACGAATTTGGAATGAGACGATACAGTAGGAAGGTAAAGTGGCTACTCGATGACGGCACGATTGCCAGCGCGTATTTTGACAATATTGGCGATCCAGTTTCCAATGGCGGGATGACACAATGTTCGATCATCTACATATGGCCGTCTAAGGAAGTTGACCCTGAAGACATTGAAGAACTCGTGATGCAATCCGTCACTCATTGCAGTAAGGATGACCAGTTCTGCTATGCACAAGGTAGACGCATCTCACTGGCACGAGTTATCAAGGAGATGGAAATCAATTTACCGTACTTGAATAAGGAAATATATGATCCACTAAGGGGGGAACTATGGAGAAACACGAGGAACGGACTGAGGTAGAGGAAGTGTTCAACACTCAATTCGAGACCATTGCTATTGCGCTACATCGTGCTGGTTTAGAATACGACCACGACGGCAATCTCGTCAAGTTTGATACACCGTTTGCAATGGGTGTCAAGAACGGGGAGGGAATTATTGCCAAACAGTTGAAATAGTGGTATACTTAGAGTCCGTGTAAAATTGGCTACGTTAGTTCAGTTAGACCATACAAAAGGAGAATGAATTACAATGGGTTATTGGGATGAAGTATATGAGGCAGCAGAGGAGTCAGGCGGGGCTGGTGGTGTAATCGCCAAGGGATGGGTTGACTTTGGGTTCTTTATCTATGCGGCAGGATTCAAGGGTGATGACAATATCAAGAAGTTCTTCTCGTCTAGGAAGCTAGGCAAGGCCCAAGCTCGTGAGGCCGCCGTGAAGTTTGCTAGGGAGAACGGTGAAGATCCACGACCTCAAGATGTCATTCAAGTATGCGCGTATCTTGATGGCGCGATGAAAGCAGACGGAAGTCCTGTGGGATGGAATTGTAATCAGTATCAGACGATCCCAACTTGGACACTCAAGAAATCGTTGCAATCAGCAGGAAAGCCAAGTGCTGCTAGAACTATGATGGATATTCTTGAGACATTGGGAATCGAGCCGAACAAAGAAGGCTGGTTCCAGTTCTCGTGGCAGCCCGATCCCTACAAGGCTAGTCTTGGGGATGAAGGAAAGACAGAGAGCTACATATATCAAGATGAGAATGGGAATGATGTCAAGGGGTATCGCGTTCCTTCGTTCATGTATCCTGTAGCAGTGTTTGAATCCAAGGAGGCTGCAATGGCTTCTGTGGGCAGTGGTAGAAGTGCATCGGCAATGCCAGAGTTCGTCCCCGAAGGATGGGAAGCTGGGGACTGGGCTGGTCTCATCCCCGAGATCAAGGAACAGAAAGTAATGGACCCAGATGTGACAAACGTTCAACTGATTGCGTGGGTCAAGGAACAGTATGACGTTACACTGACTATGGGACAGTTGATTAAGACTTTGAAGTAGGGGTAGAGTGAGTGAAATATGGGGAGGTGCGAAAGTGCCTCCCCAATGATAGTAAAGGGAGAGATAATGGTAGAGAAAGACGCAGAAGAAAAGGCACTTAGGCAACTGATAGAGATTCTTTTGTCGAGTATTATCATAGTTGCGCGTTTTAGCATAGCATTTGTTCTGTATAATGGCTTGGTTACACAAATGCTTGGTGCTCCGCCAATGACAATTTGGCAAGCAGTTGGGATATGGTTGTTCATAAAGTGCGTGTTTGGATTTAAGTAAGGAGTTCCAGTGGAAAAAGAGATTGCCTATGAGATTGCCTGTATGATCTGCTTTCTATGTGGTATCGTTGCTGGTTCTGTAAGTACATATCTCGCATTATTATTACATAAAGAGTATCTTGCCAAGGAGTCCTAGTGATTTACATTGATTCGTCAGAACTCTCATCTAACTCTCGCCTATCTTCTATCCCTGACTCTAAGTCATCCACTGTACTAGAGGCGATCACTGGCGCTGACATACTCATTACCCCGCTTACCATTCCGTGTAGTACTGAAAAGTTGGTGCAGCTCCACGTCAAGGCAGGGGCGCTGTTAGTCCAGCGTAAGTCTGGCAGCGATCTAGTTATGAGTATTGGCGAACGCATTAACACTGCATTGGCTAGAATGAGGTCAGTAGGTGCGAGGCAATGGCAATGCGTACTGTTATCCACTGGTTACTACGCACCTAAATTTGATAACAAGGACTCTATGTGGGTAGGAGCATTGAAATCTGATGCTACTAAGGGGAAGCCGTTCATCTGGTGGCACGATGTACCACGTTCCTACTTAGCACTCCAGACTGCATTGCGTCACTTTGCTTACCGTGGGGGTGTGTATGTGCCATTGTCGTGTGACGACGAAATACCGCCGTGGTGCAAGCGCACAGAGGAAGAGTTGATTGCGTTCCATAGTGGAGAGACAAGTGTGATTAAGCAAATCTGGCCATCAGCGAGTTCGTATCCGCCGGATGATCCGTTGCCTAATTCTCTTCTACAGGAACCGGTGTTAGTGACGGATGGTAGGGTAGTATTGTCCCAATTCAAAGGAGTTGGCCCTACTATCGCCAACAGAGTATGGAAGATAGTCGAGGATTGGAAGAAGGCATATTATGCAACGGGAGAGCACGGCGAGTGGACACCTGATGTCTTTACCGCCTTGACGATGATGACAGAGGACACGAGTAAATGGAATCCACCAGTGAAGATCCCTGGCTGGGGGAAGAAGAGTATGGAGAGGCTGAAGGAACAGTTAGGATTGCCACCTGGAATAATTATGAGTAAGGAGATGGTGAATAGGGAAGCATATGATGAATGGGCAAGAGAGACGTATGGCGAAAAGGAGAGATAGATGAGTTCTACTGAGTTGTATAGGGTAAATTCAGACGGGGATGTGAAATGGCATTGTGATTTCTCTAACTCTTGGCGTAGAGCAATCTTGATATGGGACAATATGGCTAAGAAATACTTGAATAAAAGTGTTGGTTCGATGATGTGTGGGAATATGGATGACTTGTGGGAACTCAATAAACGCTTAGATATCCCATCTGCACACAGAATAGTGTTAATGTCTACGTATGACAAATGCGTGGTACACCGCGAGAGAATCCCAAGGTTAATTCGGGCATATGATGACTACTGCAAAGAAGACTGGGATACAGGTAATGTACCACTGTTCTCACTTGAGCTTGATAAATTGTTTCTTGACAGAGATTGTACCGCTATCTGTTGGAATCAGACGAGTGTGAACAGCAGTATATGGACAGTCCACGAATATGAGAATGACAGAGATGATGAGGGTACTTTTAGACCTTACAACATCTTTACTGATACCGACCACTGGTTTTTATTTGACAGGCTAGATGAAATAGAGAGGGAGAACTAACTATGGTAGCAATAGTTGACTCAATTACTCAACTAATCAACGGTATCATTCACGTCACAGGAGAGCACGACGTTGGCAAAACCACATTCGCACTAGAGAATGGCGCAATGCCAGCACGCACCTGTTTCTTCGATGATGATGTAAAGGGACGCACAACAGTAGATGAGTTGCGCAAGTTGCAGGATTTCGGTGCATACTATGACTTGGTAGCATTGAATGAAGGCAAGACAGAGGTAGACTATTACCTTGCAGTTATGGAACTCATTGATGCTATTGAGCCTAATCAATTTGATGCAATTATCTTCGACACCTGGTCGCGGTTCGCCAAGTGTCTACACTCCTACGTCATTACCCATAGAGATGAATTCAAAGAGCACTGGTCTAAGAAAGGAACAATCAAGGGTGCTGAGGAGTGGGTTGAATCTCAGTGGTTGGAGGCACGAATCATCAACAAACTGCAATCGCTGGCACCCATTGTGGTATTGGTTACTCACTTGAAGGACTACTACGCGGGCGATACTAAGGTACCAGGGAAGCAAGTGCCAGCGAGTAGCCGCACCCTTGCACGAGTGCCTGGGTTTCGCATCTGGCTCAAGCATAACTCGGAATCAGTCGTGCCCATTGGATTGGTACTCAAGCGTATTGCCACACGGAAAATTACACCTCGTGGTATTCGTACAGTGTCGGTGCTACCACGTAAGATCACTCCACGGCCAGAGGATGAATCGCTGTGGGATACTATCGCATACTACTTTGAGAATCCTGTTGGATTGCGGGAGTTGACACCGGATGAAATCCCAGACGAGTACGAGCTGAGTATCTTGAACGAAACTCTCACGAAGGATCAGAAGAGGACATTGATGGCAATGCTCAAGGCTGGAGTGGTAGGTGATGATGAAGAGGAAGAAAGTGAAGATGAGAATGAGAGTGGGCTGGAGATTGACATAGGGATAGAGTTGAGGGCAATCGCGGATAGCATGAGAAAGGATGGGGATAAGGTGACAATGCCAAAACTGAAGGAAGTGAGTGGGTATGAAATGAGTGTCGTGAGAGAGCATTGGAAGGATGTGAAGGAGTAAAGAGATGAATGGATTAGCAATGTGGTTACTTGGGGTGGCAGTTGGAATTGGTATCGGATTGACCACACTGATACCGGATGCTTGGATTTTGGTGATACAGATAGCGGCGCTTACCCTTGGGACTATTGTCGCCATTATAAACATTTACTGGATAGTACGGCGATGAAAGAGTTACCAATTCTATGCAATGGTGACACGGTACGCGCGATCCTGGACGGCAGACAGACGCAGGATCGAAGACCGATTAAGCCGCAGCCGAGGTGGGAAGAGTCCCCACAGCCTAGCCTCAAAGATCCATCCCTATTCTGCGGACGTTACTGTATTGGCAATGTCTATGGGGAGCTTGGGCCAGACTACAGCGTGGAAGTAGATGAAGCGCGCTCTCCCTTCGGTGCGCCTGGCGATCATCTCTACGTGCGTGAACACTGGGCTTATAAAGGGTGGTCTAGTAATGGGGGAAATCGGAGGCATGTTCATTACCATGCCGATAAATCCAGACGCACAGTCTGTTTTGATTCTTTTGCTGAGATGTTTGAAGCTGGCCCAAAACAGAATGTAGTATATCCACCAGGATTCGATGATTTAGGTCAAGAAGACCAACGCCACATCCGCTTTTCATTGATTTGGAAATGGTGGGAACGCCAAGGAAGCAAGCCCTCCATCCACATGCCGCGCTGGGCCTCGCGGATCACGCTGGAAGTGGAAAGAGTGTGGTGTGAACGAGTGCAGGAGATCAGCAAAGAGGATGCAATCGCTGAGGGGATTGAGGTTACAGAATTCTTCGACGGAGGAGCAGCGTATGTCAGCCACCCGGCCAAAGACGTGTCCTACCTAGAACACGACCCGACTACCGCCTTCCTGTTTCTCTGGGACTCCATCTACTCCAAGCGTGGCTTCGGTTGGGACACGAACTGCTGGATATTTGGATGTGAGTTCAAAGTGCTGGAGGTAGCGAGATGACACCTGTTTGCTGGGGTATAGTAATCGTAGTGGTTGTGTTGGCTATAGGCGGCGGATTCATTGCGTGGGCCTGCTGTGTAATGTCGGGGATGTGTAATGAGGAGGAGAGGAAGAGAAATTGATACCGTGGTAACTGGACGTATGCTTAATAGTGATGTATAATGGCAGTAGAAAGGAGAGATGGAATGGATAGCAATGGGAATATTGAAGCAGCGGAATATTTAGTACGAAATGAGGGAGGAGATATAAGCACTATTCCTCATGTTGCACAAGCTGCTGCAACGCTGGCCTGTGCATATGCACTCATAGCCATCGCCAAGGAATTACAAACCATACGGATAACTATGGAGAAGACTGAGGCAAGAAGGCTATCGTGGGCGAAGTAGAGCAGTAGCGTAACGGAACGCGGTGGAATTTGAATCCACACGATGTTGGTTCGAGTCCAACCTGCTCTTTGAGGAGTCTAATGATGGATAACGAAACTGAGAAGAAACCCAAGTCAGGATATTGGTACAGATTCCACATTACGGAATGCGTGTTGTGTGGGTACACAGATGAATGGAAAGAACGTGTGTATGATAAACCCAAGCCGGATGAGGGAGAGGATCGTTATGTCTATCAGCAGACGGTTTGTGGACATCACTTTTGCTAAGATTAACAACTAAATATGCGGGCGGCGTGGTGGGACACGCAAGAAACCAGCCGTCAAGTGAAGCATGATAGCGGACGCCAGTAGCCATGATCTGAAAGCTCGGAATGCATGCATTCAGGTTCAAATCCTGACCCGCAAATTGGAGCGGAAATGCGGAGGCTTAGCGATGGCTCAAAAGGCCGTGATCGTGAGTTCGAATCTCACCCGTTCCACTCCA
>Ga0307375_10000183_pt1 | contig 84942 bp, 84 predicted proteins | sample TR1MG_FD_202531 | JGI IMG/M metagenome (GOLD analysis project Ga0307375, IMG submission 202531) | Soil microbial communities from Risofladan, Vaasa, Finland - TR-1 | ecosystem: Environmental > Terrestrial > Soil > Coastal area > Acid sulfate soil | place: Finland: Risofladan, Vaasa | collected... | reverse complement strand
TCAGGATGTCCACTCAGGAGGCGCCGCATCCAATGCTGGAATCGAACCGGGGGACATTCTTCTCAGCGTGGATGGCCGGGAGATTGCCCCGCCGGAGCATCCGGTCTTCGCTATGGGCAAGCAAACTGGTCTGGAGATTGTCGGCAGAAATGATCAACAGCGTGCCGTTGCGGTCGATGTGGCGCGCCCCAAAGGAAAGAAACTCCATTTTGTCGAACCAACGCTGGTTGAGGCACGGCATCTCGAAGACGGATTGGGCTACCTGAAGGTTGCCATGTTCCCTGGGATGATCGGTGTCGAGGTGGCGAACAAAATCTCGTGTGCCATCGAGGGGTTGGGGAAAATAGACAGACTCATCATCGATCTTCGCGGAAATACTGGAGGAGGGATCGGAGCCCTTCGAGTCATGAGCTTGCTCACGCCCGGCAGAATTCCGGTAGGATTCGCCCTCGACAGAAGGCGCGTTAGGCCCAATCTAGATTCGGAGAAGCAGCGATTTCGGCGATTCCATGCCATCCCCGCTTCGAAGAACGCGCTCTGGCTGCTCGCATTGCAGTTTGCGCCGGCAATGCTGGCCAAGACACCCATCGTACTTGAGACAGAGGGTCTGGGCCGGAAGGACTTCCACGGAAAAGTGATTCTCCTCGTGGACCGCCATACAGCGAGTGCCGCGGAAATGATCGTCGCGTTTGCGCGAGAGAACAATCTGGCCAGGATCGTCGGCGAGAACACTGCCGGCAGGCTTCTTTCCGCCACTTCTGTAAAAGTGGGCCAAGGATTTCGCCTGGCGTTACCCACCGGGGCTTATTACACATGGAGAGGGTCAGTTCTTGAAGGAACCCCTATTGAGCCCGACGAACTGGTTGAATTCGATTGGCAAACAGCACGGGGAAACAAGGACAGGCAACTTGAGTATGCCATCGAATCTGTGAGCGCCGGGCAAAGTCATCGATCCGGCTAAATGGCAGTTTTATGCTTGCGCCAAACTCAACTCTCTTATCGCGATTCATCGGCCGGTACCCTGAACGAGCGATCTGAGGCGGCCAGCTTCCCCCTCCAGTGAGCTTGGCGTCCCTGGGACGATGCGGCTTCCCAACCGCAAAGAGAGAACTGGCGCACGGCTAGTGTACGCCTACCGCCCAATCTCGTGAATAAAGATGCGGTAAAGGTATTTGTCCCCTTGGAGTCGGCAACGGTTCGACGATCTGTCTGGGCATGATCCACGTTTGACGCCCTGACCTCGTTTCCACGACCGAGAATCCTCGAAACACGCTTCGACGATTTGGCGTAAATCCAGAAGCATTTTTGGCGACATCGGCACCTTTCGGGACTAACCCCGGGCGGCTGGGAACGGTTGGGGCGGTCTTGGCTCTCAAGGGCGAGACCCTGGGCGCCCAACTGCGGTGGGTTTGCTCCCCTGACACGCTGGCCACCCGCCCTTAGAAATTCAGCTTGCGAGGGCTTGTAAATGTTCTGATCCTCGTGTAAATAGGTTACTTACCCTGAATTCACGGATTGTGAGGCGCAGTGAAGGAATATTCGGCATGGGGCAGCGAGACACCGGACGTGGTTTCCGTACTTTTGGATGCTCAGAATCCGCGCATCCCAGAGCTGGGTCACCAGGCGACCCAACGGGAGATCGTCGCGGAACTGGTCCACAACGACGCCGTTTACGAACTTGCAAGGGACATTGCCACGCTCGGCTATTTCCCGACGGAAACGCTCATCTGCGTTGAGGAGGATGAGAATTTAGTCGTTGTCGAGGGAAATCGTCGACTCGCGAGCCTTAAGCTCTTACTTAGCCCGGAACTCGCCCCCAGCGAATTTGTTAGCCGATTCAGGAAACTTTCAAAATATTTGCCCCCGTCCGCAATCGTTAAAAAAGTAAGCGTCTTGGTTGCGCCCTCCCGGTCCCAAGCCGCGCCGCTAATTATGAATAAGCATACCCAGACTGGGATTAGGCGCTGGGAACCGATCCAACAAGCCCGTTATGTGTCAATGCTGCTTTCGACAGGGGTGAGCCTAGACCAGCTGGCTGACGCAACCGGGTTCAGCAAGGGAGACCTGGTAAAGAACCTTCGAATACATTCAATGTATGAAATTGCAAGTCGGCTCAGCTTCGATTCAAAGACGGCTGAGGGGGTCAAAAACCCCCGGAAATTCAACATCTCAACGCTTGAGAGAGTCGTCGATAACCCGGAAATGCGGAAATTCATGGGTATTGCCTTCGATCAAGCCGGGGGGGTGATTGGGTCCGTTCATCCGGATGACTTCAAGAAGGTATACAAGAAGGTCATCCAGGATATCGTCTCCGGCGCGATCGACACACGAAAACTTAATAATTCAAAAGCGGTACACAAATATATCGCCGACCTAGGCCCCCTCAAGCCGGAGCGCATCGGCAATTTCACGTCAGCCACTCTGCTTGGCACCAAGGTCCAAGCGGGAACAAAGGCATCGCCCTCCTTAAAGGCAAAAACTAGAACTGGAAGAGCGAGCCCCTACCTCATTCCAAAGACCTTGAAGTGTGAGCTTTCCATGCCACGAATCTCCGACATCCTTGGGGAACTGCAGCGGCTCAGGGTGGAGGGGTTCGAGAACGGCGCTTCCGTCCTCCTTAGAATCTTTATCGAAATGTCGATCAGTCATTACATGGAATCGAGCGGGGGCATGAAGCAACTCGTCGCCCGGCTCGACAAAGATCGGAAGAAGCCTCCCACGTGGACCCCATCGTTCCGTCAAATGCTTGGAGATCTGCTGCAAAACGACAAGGCCGTTATCGCGGCCATCCCAAAGCAGGCACTCAAGGCGCTAAACAAGGCTGTCTCGGATGACGAGCACCCCCTCTCGCTGGACAGCATGGATCAGTTTGTACACAATCCCTATGATGCGCCAACCGAACGCAGGCTTCGCCAGTTTTGGAATTCTTTCGAAAAGCTGGTGCTGTTCCTCATGCAGGACCACAGCGCCGATCCAGCTGTTAAGGTTACGAAGTGAATCCACTGAGCCCACTTCGCTACCCAGGGGGGAAACAGGTCCTTTCTCGCCTCCTCGCGCGGCTTATATCGTCCAATGGGATGGAGGAGGGCGCATACGCTGAGCCGTATGCGGGGGGCGCGGGAGCGGCGTTGGCGCTTCTGTTCTCAGAGCGCGTGGGAAGGCTCCTACTTAACGATGCTGACCCCTGCATTTTCGCTATGTGGAGCTCGGTGTTGGAAAGGACTGAAGAGTTCGCGCGACTTGTAGTGGATACGCCGCTAACCGTCGAGGAATGGAGGAAACAGCGGGCAATCTACCGCTCCCCTCGAAGCCATGGCGCATTGGAGGTTGGCTTCGCAACGTTCTTCCTTAACAGGACAAACCGCTCTGGGATCATTAGTAATGCTGGCCCAATTGGCGGACTCGATCAGACCGGACCTTGGAAGATCGACGCGAGGTTCAACCGGGGCGAGCTTTCGAAAAGAATTCAGAGAATTGCGCTCTACCGCAAGAGAATATCGTTTCAAAACCTAGATGCTATCGCGTTTTTAAACGGAATTAGGTCAGTGAAGAACCTATTTGTGTATTTGGACCCGCCATATTTCTCCAAGGGCAAGGAGCTATACCTCAATTATTATCTGCAAGATGACCATCGTGAGCTCGCATCGTTCATGAAGCAATGCCGGGAATTCTCCTGGGTAATGACATACGACCGAGCCGCAGAAATTGAGTGCCTCTACAAATCGTTTCGCCAAGTCACCTTCGCACTTTCCTATAGTGCGTCGGTGCGCAGAGAAGGGTGCGAGGTACTGATCCTCGGAAAAGGCCTGAAATTTCCACGTGAATGGCGACAGACACTTCCTGCCGAGGCAGTGAAAGCAGAATAGCCGAGCGGCGGGCAGCGCAGCCCGAGCTCTTTCGTGACATTCCCAGTGAATTGGGCGACGCAGTGAAATGGCGACGAGCGAGGGTCGCCATCCCGGGGTTGAGCGGCTTATAGGGCCAAGTCGGCCAGTGTCAGCTGATCGGCTTGTGCGTGATTCTCGATTTACGCCAACAGGCCAACGCGCGTTTCCAAGATCAGGTACGGCGAGCGGCTATTTGATCTGGAGAGGGTAGTAGTACGACGCCTGATCCTGCTCATGAGTTGTAGAGAGAAAATAGGCTCCCGGCTTTGATTTCCGCAAATCGAGATCGATGGATATTTCTTCCCGGTCTCCATTGCCAGTTGCGGTAGCGCTGCTTTGAGCCAGTAGGTCATTGCCCGTTTGATCGCGCATGACAGCAACCGCATATTGACCCGGTTCGCTGTACCGGGGAAGAATGATCGTCACCTTCACCAATGTGGCAGGCAAGGTCACAGATTGCAACGGGGCTGGCTGGCCATTCCGAAGCGTACCAGCATTCCAAAGATCTACAGTCTGCTGAATTGGGGCCATATTGGCAATCTGACGCGGCGTTTCCGCTCCGCGGCGAGCCAACACGACGAACGCGGCGACAATCAGGCAACAACAAGCGACAGCGGCGGCGAGCACCAGCCTTCGCCGGCGCGCCTGATATTGAGGGCGCAGGGCAAGCAGCCGCCTCATGCAGATGGGACAGTTCGCCGCATGTCCCACTCTTGGGTCCGTTAAGGAGATCTGCTTGGAATGCTTGGCAAGCCCCTGGAGGAAGGCTTCGTCCGGACAGGGACCGGCAGGCGTCGTACTTCCATCGAGCACCCGCTCCTGGTGGCGCTGCGCAATCCAAGCTTCAAAGTCATCTTCCGGATGCGAAGATCCGGGCCATCTCAGTGTCATTGAGGGGCATCTCCAAGGCGGGAGAGATCGTGGAGTAGAGACTCCATCTCCCGAAAATATGCGCGTCGTACAGCAGTGTGATCCATTCCGAGCTGTTCAGCGATCTTCCTCCACGAGTACCCCAGCCAGCGCCACTCTACGATCGATTGGGCGAATTGCGAAAGGCGCCCGAGAATTTCGTTTGCATAGACTCTTTGCTCTGCCTCCGGTTGACCAATATACAACTTTTCCAGATCAATCAACGACCCATATTGGATCTCTCGGCTCCTCTTCGCGGATTGCTGCCGGGCGCGGCGTTTAATCACGCTCTTCAGGTGCAAAGTCAGCTTTTTGTCAGGGCAATCCGGGTGACGACCAACGTAGCTGGAGGTGTTCTGTACAGCATAATCCATCAGGTCATGGGCGGCGTCGTGGTCGTTGAGGAATGTCCAGGCGCAGAGGATAGCATAGGGCCAAGCTACCTTGGCAGCGGCCTCTAGTCTCTGATCAGAAGCAGGGTTCCCGGTCGAATAGGCCCAACTCCACGTCAGCTCTTGCCATATGCGACGCTGTGGCGGCATATGTGAGCGCCTGCCCCTAAGGCATTAACCATAACTCTTTCTGGAGTATAGACCGCAAACAGACTTGTCCAAGGGTACGAAAGTTTTTTGCGCAGCTTGCCCCAAAGCTGCTGCGAAAGTGCCTTTAGTAGGTACAGGGAAAGGCCTGCCAGAACATCCCGCAGCAAACATTATGATCCTTCGACGTTGAATGACAGTGAAGTGTGATCGAGATTCTGTCAGAACAGGAGGCGGCGACTCAAACATCAATCGATCTCGGAGTTCGTTGCGGCACGTGGGCGAAAGTGAGACGAAATCTGCCAGTTTCCAATAACGACTCGCCGAGCGAGTCGAAACCTGCCTGCGCGGCCAATCCGAGAGAGAATTCTCTGCTCAATTCGCAATTAGCTTAATCCACAGCGAATGGAAAATGCGGATACTGACTCCGCCTCTTCCTGTTCGCTTCTCGATTCTCAACAGCTCTACCTGAATAGGGGTTTTCTCCGCATCCCCCACTGCTGAGGTGTCCCCATGACTGCTGAACCCAGACTGAGATCGTCTTATGTTTGGGGTCCGGATTCCAGATCTTTGGCACTCCAGGCCCAAGTGCTTTCAGGCCAAAAACTCGATCAACTCGTTCGTCGCTTGCAACGCCAGACCGGCCGGACCAGGGAGGCATGTTGGCGGTTTGTCCTTCAATTTGGCTTGAAGAGCAGGGACGAGCACCGGCGCTGGACCGAAGAAGAACTTGAATCTCTACGTGAGGCGCTGTCCGCTCATTCAGTAAACGAAGCTGCCAGGATGCTCGGCCGGAGCCCGAATGCCATCCGTTGTGCATTGCGCCGGAACAACCTGAAGGTCAGGGACATTCGCTGCGACTGTTTTTCGGTCGAAGCACTGGCCAGGATCCTGCGCATAAGGAAATCCGAGATCCATGCCTGGATTGAAAAGGAGTGGCTGCAGGCAACAACGCAGCTCACCGGCAAAAGGCACACACATGTGATCACGCCAGAGGCATTCCGCGCCCTGTACACGCATCATCTTCGGGACCTCTTGGAGCAAAAGAGGATTTCAAACGTGGCGCTCTTTGAGGCGTTCTACAACTTTTGCTTCGTGCCGAAACACACCATTGGAACGCAACTGCTGACCGTTCGCAGGGACAAGCGCGAGCGTGCTGCATTCGCGGCAACGCAGGATGAGGGAGACTTTGAGGAGGAAGACGATGAAAGTGAGGAAGGATTCAGCGTCAGTCTTGGCGGTGATTTGGAATCCGCGGAGGACGCAGACACCTATTCGGAGTGACCGCTGTGAGCACTGTGGCGCCAATCTGAACTCGGCCCGTATATCGGTCATGGAAATGGCTGCAAATGTAATCTGCGGCAGTCTCTTACTGGCCATGCTCACATTTGCCGGGTATGTTTCCTTTCGGTGGATGGAATGCCATGTTACGTTCAATCATCCGATCTGGCACGAGCCACTCGATGACTGGAGCCGTTGAGTGAGCATAGCGAATCGCTGGCGTACCCTATACTTCAATAACGAACCCTTATCAAGATGCAGGGTCAATCGGGAGGCATCATCTTGAATGGCCATTTCCCAATCAATCGATCAAGCGAGAATAGTCCAGCACCAAAGATCAGGACCATCAGGGAAGCAAATAGAAAGGTGTACGGGTCAGCGACATAGAACTTTCCTGGATCGCTGAATATCGACTTCAGAGCCTCGCGGTCTGCTAAGAAATAGGCCACAAACATGTTGATCGAGAGGACGAGCCCCGTGAACCTCGAGAGCAGCCCGAGGATCAATAGGATGCCTCCCAGGAACTCAACCCAGGCGATAAACGCCGCAGTAAATGCCGGAAACGGGAGATTGAGAGAAGTGAAGAAGCCGGCAATCTGCGTAAGGTTGTGGAGCTTGCCCCAGCCGGTCTGTGCGAACTGCCACCCCCAGTACAACCGGACCAACAGAAGGAATGGTGACTGAGCGTAAGATGCGATGTGGCCGAAAGACTTGTAGCACCGCAACATGGTAGCGGGCAGTTTTCCCGAAATCATTTGAAATCTCCTGATCATACGGTTTCTTGAGCGGGGGGGTCGCTCTCGCAAAGCCAGCCGAGAACGGCCCATTGGTGGAAGCATTCCTGGAGAAAAGCCGGACGGGCTTCCTCATCCATCGAACTGTTGCTGAAAGCGGCTTCGAAGGCTACCCCGAGCGCTGCGCCGGACTGAATTGCCGTGAGCATTCGATACTCCTCGAACGTCAGCCGCTTGTAATAGACCGTGAACTCCTGCCGATGCACGGCGAGCCATATCTGGTCTTGTGGAAGCTTTGCGACGCGCCGGACGGCATTTACCTTGCGGGTCGCGGCCGCGTTGTTGCTTGAGGTGTCGCTACTTCCTGCGCTCTGGCGCACCGCAATCAAGAGTTCATCAACGGGATAGGAAAGGTCCAGAAGGCGCACGCTCGGTTGCAGTTGAAAGACTGTTGCTTCAGTGACGTTCGCGAAGAACTCTGGGGCCGGAGTGGGAGTGGTGGCAGCGTCGTAGGCTTCGATATGAGCCCACTCCAGACATGCAATATCCTCGGCGAGCCGGCTCTTCGGCGCGGTGATCTCCTTGTGGTTGGTCAACCAGGAATGAAGACGACTGCCGAGATCACGGAGCGTAAACGATATCGAAGGACAGGCATCGAGATAGGCACGCATCACGTGTTCAAACTGCCTGCGCCCCAGCACGGCCTGAAGACCTGGAAAATCGTCCTCAAAGCTTGAATACAGACGAAACCAGTACTGACGGTTATAGATTTCCAGCCGTTCTAGGGAGCTAAGCGAATCGTTCGGCTTGATAAAAGCCGCCGCTTCGCGCTCCATCACCACTCCGTCGCGCCGAATCCTTCGCGTGGTTTCGTTGCGAGTCAGGGGCTCCATCACCGCGGTGGCCATGCGCTTCTGCAACTCAAGTAAGGCCGTGCTCATCGTGTAGCCTCCTCAAGAATAGGTTCCGTTGTGCTCGGAACGGATGGCAACAGATCTTCTTGCTTGTGAAGGAAGCGGTTCGCCTTCAGAGCTTCGCGATGGACTTCATCAAACGACGGAATATTGTCGTCCCACTCAAGAAGCGTCGCGGTGGGGCCGCACCGTTCGATCGCTCTTTTGTAGAGTTGCCAGACTGGTTCGACTACAGGATGGTCGTGCGTGTCGAGGGTATACTTCTGAAACTGCGAGTGGCCGGCGATATGAATCTGAGCGACACGCTCCGCGGGAACGCTGTTCACATACTCCAACGGATCGAATCCATGATTGCGTGACGAGACGTAGATATTATTCACATCGAGGAGGATGCCGCAGTCGGCCTGTTCAACCACTTCATTGAGAAACTCCCACTCGGTCATTTCGGAGAGATGAAACTCGGCGTAGCTGCTGACGTTCTCGACGGCGACGGGAATCTCGACAAAGTCTTGAACCTGGCGGATCTTTTCGGCCGTCAGGCGAGCCGCCTCGAACGTGTAAGGCATGGGAAGCAGGTCATGCGTATAGCGGCCATCCACGCTGCCCCAGCAAAGGTGATCCGTGAGCCAAGGGGTATTCGTCCTGCGGACGAGGTTTTTCAGTCGCAGCAGATGTTCGCGGTTGAGTGGCTCTGCCGAACCGAAGTACATCGAGACGCCGTGCTGCACCACACGATACTGTTCGAGAATCCGATCCAGCACGTGAAGCGGCCTGCCGCCATCGACCATATAATTCTCGGAGATAATCTCAAACCAATCAACGACGGGCTTCTGCTCGAAGATGTGCTGATAGTGAGGTATCCTCAGGCCGATTCCGACGCCATAGTCGGTAAAGCCGTTGAATCGATTGGCGGGCATAGCGCTACTCCGTGAGGGAAGTTCGTTTGCGGCGATCACTAAACTTTTGGGGAAGGAAAAGATTGCGGGGGTAGGCGTAGGGCCATCCCCGCAGTCTGAAGCGGGGCAGGTATTACATCTTGGGCATTGGCGGCTTCGAGCCGTCGGTTGCGCAGCTTCCTTTGCCCTTGCAGGAGTTCTTGTGGTCTGCACCCTGGCCTTTGCAGGCATTCTGGCCCTTGCAGGCATGCTTGGGGGTCTTGGTACCAAACGCTGCCACGCCAGTGATAGAAGTTGAGATTGCAGAGTTGGCGCCAGAGACTGGCTGCGCGTTGACAAGAGTTGATGTACCGCCGAGCAGTCCGGCTACCGCCGCTGCGAGACAAAGGGACTTCATGGAATTGGTCATTGGGGATTCTCCTGGTTGTGAGATGGCTTGCCGTCCTGGGGTGGCGACGGTTGGGCACTGGCTTGAAGATTGCAGAGGGAAGGGAAGGTTACATGAGCAAGGAAGAAAATTATTTCGGTAAATTCTCGGTAACCTTTGCAAATGCCGGGCATCGTCACGAATAGTGGTTAAAAGATACTGCTAAGGTCCAGGCGGGTCGGGAAGGTTGTTCTTTGGAGAGAGCCATCAACGTAAGATCCGACATACCCAATGAAGAAGCGATGATCGCTCTCATTTGCGAGGGCGAAAAGGCGTACTTTCACGAGTTGATTCGTCCCTATGCGCGCATCATGTTTGCCTCCGCTCAGGCTGTGTTGCGGAACCCGGCTGACGCGGAGGATGCGGTGCAGGAGGCTGCTCTGAAAGCATTCCTGCATCTGGCACAGCTTGAAGATCGGCGGCGGTTTCGCGCCTGGCTGCTACAGATTGTCGTCAATGAAGCTCGGATGCACCGCCGGAAGCTCCGGAGGCAACTCTATGATTCGATCGACGAGGTAGACGAAAGCAACGAGGGCGACTCGGTGCCCCGACAGTTCGCCGATTGGCACGATTTGCCTGACGAAGCGCTTGACCGCGACCAACTTCGCGAAGCAGTACGAACTGCTGTAGACAAGTTGCCTGAGGTCTATCGTGAGGTATTGTTGCTGATCGATAACCAGCATTTGAACTACGCCACTGTGGCTGAGGGTCTCGGAGTATCGGTTGGAGCCTTGAAGACCCGCATTCATCGCGCTCGGATGCGTGTTCAGGAACAGTTAGGCCCGGTCTTTCAGCCACGCTTCACAGATCACATCCGGCTTATGAAAGGAATGAATCCATGGTCTCGTGCAAAAAGCTAGCCCAGAACCTCTCTGCTTATATCGAGGGCGATGTGGACCGTGAGCTCTGCGGCGAAATCGAACGGCATCTCTCGCACTGCCGGCGCTGCTCGGTGTTGCTGGATAGCGTACGGCAGGTTCTCGTGATCTCTGGCGATGAACAACTGTTCGAGCTTCCAATGGGATACGAGGAAAGGCTGCATTCGTTTCTAGATCGTCACATCTGATCACCGTCGGGCATGAATATCGATCTGGCTGGTAACCTTTGCCATTCCCGCGAATCACGACGGTAGAGGTATGAAGACATGAAATCACAGTTTGGCCGCGCGGTCGTAGGTGGCTTGGTAGGAACCATCGCCATGACCTTGATGATGATGTTTGTTGCGCCGATGATGGGCGTTCACATGGATATCGCAAAGAATCTTGCGGACATGATGGGATCCCCACACGCGGCGGGTTTGGCCGTTCACTTCTTCAATGGGACAATCCTGTTCCCCGCGATTTTTGTCTTTGCGCTCTTACGCTTCCTTCCCGGCACCACGTTGGTGAAAGGCCTGCTCTGGGGCGGGATTCTCTGGGCTATGCTTGAAATTCTGGTGATGCCGATGATGGGTATGGGCATCTTCGGCTCAAGTGGGCCAGGCATGAAGGGTGCTGTGGCCGCACTTCTTGCCCATTTGGTCTACGGAGCTCTGTTGGGATGGATCACAGGGCTAGGATCCAATATCTCGACATCGAAGGCCATTTAGTCAAATTCACGGAATCAGAGGTATTCAGCAGGATGTTGGCGACTCAATCCCGCGTGAGAGTAGTCGATGCAGCGAAGCGTGCAATGAGAGTGTCGGCGTTGGGCTTGCTCACGGCTGTGTTTCTTGGAGGCTCGATGTTCAGTCAAAGCACGTCGCAAGTGCCTGGCATCCAGGTCGGAGAGAAGATCCCTCCCATTGCTGCACCGGATCAGTTTGGTCACCCGCAGACGTTTGAGAGCCTTCGCGGCAAGCATGGCCTCCTGCTGCTCTTCTCCCGGTCTGCGGACTGGTGCCCCTACTGCAAGAGGCACCTCCTCCAACTCCAGCAGGCGAAAGCGGAATACGAGGCGAAAGGCGTCCATGTGGCGTCCATCACCTACGATTCAGAGGGCATCCTGAAGAGCTTCGCCGACAGGAAAGGCATCACCTATCCGATGCTCTCCGATACTGATTCAAAGATCATTCGAGCCTTCGGCATCCTGAATCCAGAGGGCAAGGGCTTTGCTGCGGGAATTCCTTATCCGGGTATCTACTACATCTCTCCCGATGGCGTCGTTCAGAAGCGCTTCTTCGAGTCGCAATACTCCGACCGGTTTACGCCGAACGATATCTATGCCGACATCTTTGGTGGGGCCACTGACATTGCCCGTGCTGCAGCACCCATTCAGGCGGCTCACGTAACGATTAAACTATCCCAATCGGACACGGCGGTGGGGGCAGGGAGTCGGTTCAAGCTGCTTGTCGAACTTGATCCCGCCGCTCATGTCCACTTGTATGCTCCGGGTGCCGAGAAGAATGGCTACAAGGTGGTGAAGCTTGAGATCAACCCCAGCGCCGACTACCGGTCGGAGTTGCTGCATTATCCATCCGGTGAACTTTTGACCTTCCCCGAGCTTAAAGAAACGGTGCCGGTCTACAGCGAGCCCACGATTCTTGCCCAAGACGTTGTTATCGCTGCGAGCAAAGAATTCAACCACAGTATCGGCGATGGCAAGATCCTCCACATCGAAGGGACGCTCTCCTATCAGGCATGTGACGACCATCAGTGCTTTGTGCCTGTGCAGCAGGCTGTCAGCTGGGACGTGCGTGTCGAACCCTTTGACCTTGTACGTGCGCCTGAGCCGTTGCAGCACAAGTAGGTAACCACACCTCACCCTGCTCTACCCAACGCATGCAAGCCATCGACATGGAAAAGCACAAGCCATACATTCGCCTACTGAAGGAACTGGGGGACTCTCGGCGCAAGGCAGAGCTCCTCGCCGTTGTCTATATTGCAGTAATCGCTTTCAGTGCGAACCGGTTTCATCTTTTTTTCCTGTTGTTCCCTGAATTGGGGGCGCTTGCGGCTGACGTCTTTGTGCGGCCTAACGGCGCGTGGGCAAGGGAACCGTGGAAGTTGGTTGTGACGCCCACGGCGACAGCAGTTGTCGGCATTGTCATAGGCCGGCAACTTCCCTACGGGATTTTCGGGATACTCATCACGATCGCTCTAAGTATCGGGATTATCTTCATCCTGCGATCATCCGTCGCGCCCGCCATCTCGGCTGGTGTCCTGCCACTCGTTCTCGACGTGAAAAGCTGGCTTTATCCTCTTTCAATTCTGTTTGGATTATGCATCCTGGCTGCGGTCCTTTTCTTCTGGAAACGAAGCGGATGGAGCAAAACTCTCCTCTTGGTTCATAGTGGCGAGAATGAAGCGATTGAAGTCCTCGAAGGGGCTCCGCACGGTAATAAGTGGCTCTTAGCCCTATTCGTTTTTACGGGGGTAGTCGGAGCAATTGCCCAAATTACCGGCCTTCGCTTCATCCTGTTCCCGCCTCTTATCGTTATGGCCTATGAAATGTTCGCCCATCCGCGCACATGTGCATGGGCGAAGCCCCCATTCGTATTTCCGATTGCGTGCATCCTTGCGGCCAGCGTTGGAGTCGCGCTCGATCGTTGGCTCGGAGTGACACCCTTTGCTGTGGCGGCAACGCTCGCAATTTGCATCCTTATCGTGAGGACCTTCCGGCTGAGAATGCCTCCAGCACTTTCGATCGGCCTCCTACCTTTTATCATGATGTATCCTACCTTGATGTACGCGGTCTCCGTTGGACTTGGCGCTGCGGCCTTAACCATATCCTTTGTCCTTTTCCATAAGACACTGGTTACTCCGCTTCACCCGATGCGCTCACGCCAATGAAATGAGAATCGAGAAGTTTCACATTCGCATCCGTGATCGATCCACCTGCACTGTTCTTGCGGAAAGCGCGAGTGATTCTGAAATTAGGCCATTCGAGGGCAATTTCTAGATCGCCCCCGTTGTGTGCATGCTCCGGAAATTGCCTGGACAAAATAGCGAATCAATGACCGCTGCATTGGCAACACCTTCAATTTGAACTCGCTGTTCGTAATCGCTTCAATCTTGGCCATTCCTTTCACCTGCTGTTCTGTGGCCGACGTTGTCCCTCAAGTTCGACGGCCTCTACCATTCGTCCATCCATGAGGTGAATGATGCCATCAACTTCACTGATCATCCGCGTGTCATGGGTGACCACCATGATTGCCGTTCGCTGCTCATTGCTCACCTTACGAAGCAGTCGCATCACGCTCAGTCCGCGCTCGGTATCCAGGCTTGCAGTAGGTTCGTCCGCAAGGATGATAGCTGGGTTGTTTGCCAAGGCACGCGCTACGGCAACGCGCTGCCTTTCACCTCCGGAGAGCAACTCGGGAAGATTGTCGGCGCGGTCTCGCACTTCCAGATACTCCAACAGTTCCGTAGCACGTGCGTTTGCACGCCGGCCGGAGATGCCGATCAGATCAAGGGAGAGCAGCACATTCTCCTTTGCCGTTAGAAATGGAATAAGATTGGCGAATTGAAAAATGAAACCGATCTTCTCCCGGCGAAGCCGTTGCAAGTCGGACCTACCTCCGCTGTATATGTTTTCCCCCTCCAGCAGCACGCTTCCTTCGCTCGGTCTGGTGACAAGGCCGAGAATCATAAGAAGCGTAGTCTTTCCTGACCCGCTCGGGCCCATGATGGCAAAGAGTTCTCCAGGCCGCACCGCCATGCGGATGCCCTTGAGGGCCTCGACCCGCGTCCGCCCTTCGCCATAACTCTTGCCCAGATTCGTTGCTTCAATCGCGTACTCCATCCGTTCTTTCTCCTTACGTCCCGAGTACGCTGCGCGGGTCTACTTTCGTGGCCCGGCGGATGGCCATGGTACTGGCCAGAAGCGCAATGACGGTGATGACGACCAGCATCTGCACCACATCACCACGGGTCGCGACAACTCTTCTGGGGAAATAGGGCTCGCTGGCAAACTCGAGTGCCGCTCCCAGCAGAGTGCCGAGAAATCCCATCAACACTGCTTGTTGCAAGATCATGGCATAGATGCGGCGCGTCTGAATGCCCAACAGCTTCAACACAGCGATCTCCTTCAGCTTGTCCAACGTGAAGGTGTAGGTGATAAGTCCGATCACGACTCCGGCAATGTTCAGGAGAATGAGTCGAAACAGGGACAGCTGTAAAAGGATCAGCCGGTTGGAGCCCATCAATTGCATGTTTACCTCCCGTGCGGCCGTGTACACTTCGATGTGTTTCCAGTGTGCGATCTCTTGCGCCACCGCTTCGATTGGAACTCCTGGCTCGACTTTCACCGCCACCGCATTCACTAAGCTGACATTTTCGGCGATTTGCGAGGCCTGGTCTGCCAACGGGCCGATTAGGCGTGGAGCAAGACTGGCGGTGCCGAGAACCTCTTGTTGCGTGCGTCTGCGCATGTTGCGCAGAAGATCGGGATCGGCTTCGAATAAGATGTTCTGAGCATCATCCAGAGTGGCGTAGATGACAGGGTCGGCGGTGTAGCCCACCATGTTCTTGGTCAGCCCAACTACTGTGTAGTCAAAATCACCGAGGCGAATGCGCTCTCCAATCAGCAACCCGGTCTTTACATCCGCCACGATTTCATAGTGACTTGCTTCGATCCCGCGACCAGCAACAATGACCGGCGGACCGCCCATGCGGCCTGGTTCATAGCCAATCACAATGAACCGTGCGTCATGCGGCATGTTTATCCAGCCTGGCTGCACCATTGTTCGTGTGCCGATGAGGGTATTCATATACATAAACTTCATCAGAGGTGTCGGACGCATCGGGCGTTCCACATGCGCCCATGCCATCACGAGCGGACTCGCCTCAGCGACTCCGTGCATCGCCTGAATGGCGTGGTAATAGTCCTCGGGAAGCCTCGATATCTCAACAAAGGGGCCGAGCCAGTCTTTCTGGACAACCCAGAGATCTGCTCCGGTTGCCTCGATGATCGTGGAGGAGTCGAGGATGATGCCACGAATAATGCCTCCGATGGTAAGCACCACCATCAGAATGAGTCCGACTCCGACCGTCGAGCTGATGAACTTGAACAGATGGTATCGAATGTCTTTGATGGCCAGGTTCACATGGATCCTCCATTCAGGGGAGGCGTCGCTTGGACACGAACTGTCTGTCCCGGCTTCAATCCTATTGGCTTGAGCACGACCTGCTCATCGGGTTTGAGATCGCCCTGTACTGCAACCAGAGGTGAGCGGGGACTGCTTGCGACTGGTTCTACCTCCACCCGCCTGATTTTGTGATCTTTGCCCACGGCCAGGACAAAGTGCTTGTTGGCCATGGTCATGATGGCTGCACTCGGAACCACGATTGAATCGTCCACTTTGCCAACATCGATGTACACGTCTGCCCACTGGCCGATTTCGAGTTCCTTTGGAGGGAGTGGAAACGTGACCTCCACCGTCATCTCCTCAGTGCCGGGATCGGCTTGCGGGCTGATGCGGTAAACATGTCCTTGAAAGGGCTGACTATCGCGCCCGCGTACGATGACGGTGGCCGGTTGTCCGGCATGGAGCTTGCCGGAAAATCTTTGGTCCACAAACGCATTGACTATCGTTATGCTTGGGTCTGCGACGGTCAGCACCGGTTCTCCCGGAACGATGGCATCGCCCGGGCGCTTAGGCAGGTTGACCACGACACCGGGTAGATACGTGAATAGTTTGGTTTCGGAAAGGTTGAACTCCTGAAATCGCTCATCCGCCTTTGTAGCTTCAGCCTCGCGTTGCGCAGCCCCGACATCGGCAACTTCGGCTGCCACTGCGCTGGCTGCCGTTCGGTACTGCTCCTCGTATTGATCTGCCTCTTCCTGACTAACCGCCCCGCTTGCAACTAGGTGCTTTTCACGTTCCCAGGCGCGCTGCGCTTGCCATTCTGTTGCGCGCTTTGCCTCTTCGGTTGCGCGCGCCGCTTGCACCGCTGCACGTGCCGCTTCCAGACGGGCCTGGGCACTCTGGATTTCGCGCCGGACGTCTGTGTTTTCCAATGTGGCGATTAGCTGTCCTTTATGGACGAAATCGCCTTGATCGACGAACACCTGTTCGATCCTCCCAGGAATCTTCGCGCTAATAGCGGCCTGCCGATCGACAGTGATGGTACCTGTTCCTTGCACTTCAGCCACCATGTCCTGTTGCCGCACGCGCGCAACCATCACCTGAGGTGGCGTCAGGAATTTTGTCTTTACCACGAAGAATGCAAGCACCAGGAGCAATACATAGAAGACCCGTTTGCCCAGCGTCCCCATGTTGTACCTGCCGTTTTGTTGCGCCTGCTCTGTTTTATCCATGCCTCACCTCTTACTTTCCCGTCTCGCGCTTGAGAGATGCCGTAGCGATGGTGTAGTCGGAAAGCGCGCGATAATAATCAGCTTCCGATGTCAGAAGAGCCGCCTGGGCGTCCAACACAACCTCGATAATTCCGCGCCCGTATTTCATCTTCTCCTGTTCGATTCGCAAAGCTTCTCGCGCTTCAGCAATCGAGGCCTGTGTCGCTTGAATGCGCGCTTCGGCGTCCCGTACCTGCAAGGCTGCAGTTCGCGCCCGCTGCATCGCGTCTAGCCGCGCCTGATCCGCCTTCCATCGATCCTCAAGTTCCAGGCTTTTGGCCTCCTGAACCCGGTGGTTCGCGGGTCGATCGAAAATCGGATAGTTGAAGGAGAATCCGGCAATCGCGCCTCCCCGGTATACGGAGAATGGGTCAGGGCTCTGCTTGAACAAGTCCGCTGAAAAAGAAAGTGTTGGTCGAAGCTGCGACTTCGCCAAGTCGACCGACTTCTGCGCAACCTTCGTCTGCTCCTCCGCAAGCTGGTACTGCGTATTCCCAGTGGCGGCGGCAAGAGCGGCTTCGTCGGCGGAAATCGAAACTTCCAGATGTGACAGTGAAGTCTGAGCGTCCACAGGAGTGTCAACTGGTCGCCCTATCAATGCGTTCAACTGGCCAATGAGGATCTGCCGCTCGTTCGTCAGTTCGATGAACTCCGCCTGCACATTTGCCAGCCGTGTATCGATCTTGAGCAAATCCACGCGCGCAATCTTGCCGACGCTCAGCATTTGCCTTGCAACGCGTTGGCTCTCAACGAGAGCGTCAACGGATTCCTGCGCTGCCTGGGCGTCCCGTGCAACTTCGACCAATCGCGCATAGGTGGTAGCAACCTCATACTCCAGATTGCTTTCAACGTCGTGCACATTCGCCTGGGCCAGATCGCGTTCCGCTTCGGCGACATGCGTCTCAGCGCCAAGCCGACCACCGGTATAGATGGGAACTGTCGCGCTGGCAAGGCCAGTCAAGTGGCCATTTCCGAATGGCTGGTTAGGTATATCTACCAGTGGAGTCAGAGGAAATCCCAGGGCGCTCTCCGTCAGTTGATTGCTGGCGCGAAGTGCAGCGCCGACGTCCACGCGAGGCAATTGCTCGGCCTTGGCTGCGGCAATTGCCGCCTGTTGGGTGAGCACGCTCTGCTTGGTCGCAGCTAGTAAAGGGCTGTGATATTTCGCATAGTCAATGGCAGCATCGAGAGTGAGCTGTGACGAATTTGTCTGGCCCCGCGCAGCACCGATCAGAGTAAATAAAGCAATTGCGAGCTGGACAACGCCATTTTGGTGCCACCGCATGCGGAACTCCTTCTCCTAAAGCCGAATGTGTCGTAGTCGTAACGCATTGCTTATCGGGGAGAGCGAACTGAATGTCATCGCTGCGTTGGCAATGACCGGGCTGAGCAGCAGGCCGAAGAAGGGATAGAGGATTCCAGCAGCCATCGGCACTCCCAGGGTGACCGTCATTCCCCAAACAGGGTCAGTCGCGTGACCTGAAATTTGTACTGTTTGATTGATTAGCTCCTGCATTGTGGAAACCTCATCTTCCGTAGACGGCATTCTCGTGCACCTGGATGCGTGAATTTGGGCTCGCTCCAACGGGCCGGGCAAAAGCCTTTCAGGGCATTTGGGATCAGAAGATAAAAAGTTAGCTTCGATGGAAATCCTTCCCGTCGAGGTTTTCAAGAATAGGGCATTCTGACGCCGGTCCTCCACCGTAACAGCTCTCAATGAGTCGCGTGAGGCTCTGCTGGATATCCTGCAAATGCCGAATTTTCTCTTCGACGGAGACAAGTCTGGCCTGCGCCCGCACGCGAACGTCGGCTGCTGTTGCATGGGCGTCAACCCTTAGCGAAAGGAGTTCTTTGATTTCGTTCAGAGAAAAGCCGAGTTCCTGAGCGCGCTTAATGAAGCGGATACGCTGTACCGACTCCTGCTGATAGATGCGGTACCCGGCTTGAGTACGAGCCGCAGGGGATAAAAGACCCTGGCGCTCGTAATATCGAACTGTTTCGAGATTCACGAGCGCATCCCGGGCCACTCGGCTAACCGTAAGCCTGTTCATGTTTCTACCCTAAACCCCGTACCTGAGTACGGAGTCAAGGATGGTCTGCAGAATTCTGAATCAGAGAGCAAAGTATGCCGCTGCCCCGAAAACTAATCGCTGAAATGATCATCGCGTGGTTTGTAACGATTCCAGTGGCTGGACTGCTCAGCGTAATCGTGCTCATGGTGCTGAACAAGACCCTGCCGTTCGCCCACTAATGTTCTCTCATTTGACTCTTCGCGTCCTGGACTCCTCCGCCCAGACGCCGGGGACCAGGCCGTGACACACTGCGGTTTTCGCAGAGCGTCACGACGATCCACTAAGGCGGACTAAAGGGTAACGCCCAGCCCGGCAGAACGCAGCGTATGTTCCTGTCGACCAGCGTCAGAACAACAATCCGCGATTTTGCCGTCGATCACCACTGCGGGAACGCTATGCACGCCGTACTGCTTGGCTTTCGAAGCGACAGCTCCTTCATGCATTTCATGTACGCTCACGTCGCATGACCCGCAGGCCAATCGCTTGACCAGGGCTACCGTCTCGTCACATAGACCGCAACCTGCGGTGAAGACTTCAACTTTCCTCTTGTGCGTTGTCATTTGAATCTCTCCTTGTTGTGCACTCCAGAGTGTTGAACGTTCCCGCTGCGGGAGCACAGTCACAGCGGGAAGCCATTGGCCAACTATTCCAAACCGAAGCCAGGACCAGCAGTCCCAGTCCTGCGTAGAAGATCAGATTGGATCCCAATGAAAATTTGCCGACCAGAATTAAGCCAGCCGCCATGGTTCCTACAGCCAGCGGCGCGTAACCGCGCTTCCTGCGTGCACCCACGGCGAGTGTCCCGACAGCTACGGCTAGGAAAATCGCAGTCAAAGGCAGCAAATACGCTCGATTCGGGATCAGGAATCCCAGGCCGATCGACGAGAGCAGACCGGCGTAGGCAGGCCAGACAACAGGCAATCTTCGGCAGCAGCGACAGGCCGATGCCCGGCGCAGCGTACAGGTTCTGTTTCCAGACACGATGACTCATAAGAACTCCTTGCCATCGAGGTTTTCAAGAATCGGGCAATCTTCGACCGCTCCGCAACCATCACAGCTTTTCGTCAGCAACGATAGACTTGCGTGGATGGCCTGCAGGTGGCGTATCTTCAGCGCAACATCAGAGAGCCTTGCCTCGGCTCGTTTTCGAATTTCGGCCTGGGTTGTATGTCCATCCGCCCGCAAGAAGAGCAGGTCCTTGATCTCGGCCAGGGAGAATCCCAACTCTTGAGCGCGCTTGATGAAGCGAATCCGGCGAGCTGTCTCCGATTGGAAGATGCGATAGCCAGCCTCGGTACGAGCCATGGGTGCCAGTAACCCCTGGCGTTCGTAGTAGCGAACAGCTTGAAGACTTACGCCACTCTCTTGAGCTAATCGGCCTATGCTGTATTGCTTCACAAACTAACGGTAAACCCTGTACTAAGGTATAGAGTCAAGGGAAAGTTTTCAGCGCCAATTCGTAAGTTTTAGGTTGACATCCGTGTCGCGGAACCACAGGTCCGAGACCAGGGATCACGAAGCCGTTTATGACGTTGCATTCGTCTTCGTTTCATCTGTAACCAACGACTGAATGATCGGGCACACCCCTCGCTCGTGCTTTGACTCACACTGCCGGACCATCTGTTGCAGGGCATCGCGGATACCCGCGAGTGCCGTGATCTTGTCTTCCACAACCTGCAGCTTGTGCAGGGCCAAGTCGTGGGTCAGACTGCATGTCTGTGGGCCATCCAGTGTGAGCAGTCCTGTAATGTCCTCAAGACTGAATCCAAGTGATTGCGCCCTCTTGATAAAGCGGATTCGTCGCACGTCAGTCTGGCTATACTCCCGATATCCCGAAGGAGGCCTTTGCGGCTCGGCTAACAACCCGGAACGCTGATAGAACCGTATCGTCTCTACGCCTACCCCAGCAGCTTCCGCCAATCTCCCGACCGTCAGTCTGGATTTCATGCTTGACTCCGTACCCATGTACGGAGATTACAGTATTTTTAGACAAGAAGAAAAGAGTGCGCATGCCATCAGATAAGTCCAAGTCCACAGCGCTCGCGGTTGGCGGTCTGGCAGCGATTCTCGCCTCAACCTGCTGCCTCGGGCCGTTGGTGCTGATTGCCATTGGATTCAGTGGCGCTTGGATCGGCAACCTTGCGAAGCTGGAGCCGTATCGTCCCGCCTTTATCGGCATCGCTCTTGTTGCGATGTTCTTCGGGTGGCGACGCATTTACCGTCCTGCTACGGATTGTAATCCCGGCGACGTCTGCGCTCTACCGCAGACGAAACGCCTCTATAAGGTGCTGTTCTGGATCGTTGCAGTCCTGGTACTGATTGCCCTGTCCTTTCCTTACATAGCGCCACTTTTCTACTAGGGGAACTGCATATGAACCGGAAATTCGATCTGATTGCGATTGGAACCGGGTCTGCCGCATCCGCAGCGGCGTCCCGGTGTCGCACGGCAGGATGGCAGGTGGCGATCGTTGACTCGCGACCGTTTGGCGGCACTTGTGCGTTACGAGGATGCGATCCCAAGAAGGTCCTTGTAGGCGCTGCAGAGGTAACCGACTGGGCACGCCGCATGCAGGGCAAGGGCATCCAGGCCGAGCAGTTCAAGATCAATTGGCCAGAGCTGATGCAATTCAAGCGATCCTTCACCGAGCCGGTTCCAGCACAGCGTGAAGCGGGACTTGCCAAAGCCGGTATCGCTGCCTTCCATGGCCGCGCTCGCTTTGTCGGGCCATCCACGATTCAGGTGGGCGAGGATGTCCTGGAAGGGCGCTTTGTGCTCATCGCGTCCGGACAGAAGCCAGCCGACTTGAAGATTCCCGGTGCTGAGTACCTGACCGACAGCGAACAGTTTCTTGAATTGGACCAGCTCCCGCCGCGGATCGTCTTCATCGGGGGTGGGTATATCGCCTTCGAGTTTGCCCACCTTGCGCTGCGTGCAGGTGCCCAAGTGACGATCGTGCATCGGGGCGCTCGACCTCTTCCACTATTCGATCCTGACCTCGTCGCGCAGCTTGTTAAGCAAACTCGTGAACTGGGCGCTGATATTCAACTGGGGAGCGAGGCCATCGGAATTGAAAAACACGATAGCGTTCTGACCGTTCGAACCTCAACATCAGGAGAACAGCGCACGTTTGAAGCGGACCTCGTCGTCCATGCAGCAGGACGCGAACCCGAGATCAATGACTTGAACCTCGACGCTGCAGGAGTCGAGTGGGACAAACGCGGCATAAAGGTCAATGGATTCCTGCAAAGCGTATCGAACCCAGCGGTGTACGCCGCCGGCGACGCTGTGGCAAGTGGAGGTCCTCCGCTCACTCCAGTAGCTGCCTACGATGGCATGATGGTGGCCGCCAACCTGCTTAAAGGAAACCATCAAGAGCCAAACTACCTCGGCATTCCCACCGTCGTCTTTACCATCCCTTCACTGGCCTCTGTAGGCCTCAGCGAAAGCAAAGCGCGGGAGCAGGGTCTCAAGTTTCACGTGAAGCATGAAATGACCTTCGGTTGGTATCAATCCCGCAGAGTCGCTGAGGCATATTCCGGCTACAAAGTTCTCGTCGAAGAGGAGAGCGATCTGATCCTTGGAGCGCATCTGCTTGGAAGTGGAGCCGAAGAAGTCATCAATCTCTTCGCAGTAGCCATGCGGTCCGGGATGCGTGCCTCCGATCTCAAACATATGTTGTTCGCCTACCCGACGCACGGATCCGATGTGCCCTACATGCTGTAGTTCTCAAAGTGCTGCTGCAACCGGCTTTCTTTCGCGCTTATGTTCTGATCCCTAGCGCCATTTCTTTTAGAAGGAGTAACCCATGAATATCGCAAGCAAGCTAACCGCTCTCCTGATGCTGACCGCAGCTATACCTGCTCTGGCGGCAACCAAAACCGTCACTCTGGCCATTCCTTCCATGACCTGTCCAGTCTGCCCCATCACGGTGAAGAAAGCACTGGATGCCGTTCCCGGCGTTTCCAAGGTAGATGTCAGCTACGCCAGGAAAGACGCTGTCGTGACCTACGACGACGTCAAAACCAACGTGGCAGCGCTGACTAAAGCGACGGCTAACGCAGGTTATCCCTCCACCCCGAAAGGTCAGGCAAAGTAATGGCCTCAAGAAGTTGGTCTTCACAGGGAGGAACTGCCGTGAAAGAAGAGGAACGCCGCGCCACGCGGCAATCGTCGCCGCTGAAAGTGGCGGTGATCGGCAGTGGCGGCGCGGCTTTCGCAGCCGCACTGCGTCTCCAGGAAAATGAAGCGGAGGTAACGATGGTGGAGCGGGGCACAATCGGAGGCACCTGCGTCAATATTGGTTGCGTGCCTTCCAAAATCCTCATCAGCGCCGCCCATGTGGCCCATGTTCGCGCCTCCAGTCCGTTTGATGCAGGGATCTCCTCGGTCCCTCCCGTTGTCAACCGGGCTGTGCTCCAGGCGCAGCAGCAGGCTCGCGTGGAGGAATTGAGGAATGGTAAATATGAATCGATTCTCGAGCAAAGTTCCAACATCCAGCTGGTTCGTGGGGAGGCGCGGTTTCAGAATGACCATACGCTACTGGTGAAACAGGCTGGGGGCGATGAGCAGACTTTGCCGTTTGATCGAGTGTTGATTGCCACGGGGGCCTCTCCCGCCGTTCCATCCGTCGCTGGTCTGGAGGATACGCCTTACTGGACCTCCACCGAAGCTCTGGCCGCACAAGACTTGCCGGAACACTTGATCGTCTATGGCGGCTCGTATGTCGCGCTGGAGCTGGCGCAGGCGTTTCTGCGTCTCGGCAGCATGGTGACGATGATCGTGCGATCTCGAATTCTGTCGCGCAGTGACCAAGCGATTGGCGATGCGATCCAGGAAGTCCTGATCGACGAGGGCATGCGCATTCTCACCGGTAGTCAGATCGAGAGCGTCCATCACGACGGCAAGGAATTCACGGTTCAACTGAACGGCGAAAGCATCCTTGGGGATCGTCTTCTGATTGCAACCGGCCGGCGTCCCAATACCTCCAGACTCGCGCTGCAGAATGCTGGAGTGCTGACGAACGAAAATGGCGCGATACCAGTGGATGAGTTTCTGCGCACCTCGAATCCAGAGATTTATGCGGCAGGCGACTGCACCACGAATCCCGAATACGTCTATGTCGCCGCAGCCGCTGGTACGCGCGCAGCCGTGAACATGCTCGGCGGAAGCGAGCGACTGGACTTATCCATAGTGCCGGGTGTGGTCTTCACCGATCCGCAGATTGCGACGGTTGGCATGGATGAGGCAGCCGTTCTACGCAGCGGTGTTCGTGTAGATACGCGTACCCTCACTTTGGATAATGTGCCTCGTGCGCTCGCCAACTTCGATACGCGCGGATTCATCAAACTGGTCGCGGAGCCAGAGACCGGCAGGCTGGTCGGCGTGCAGGCGGTTGCCTCGCAAGCTGGAGAACTGATCCAAACTGCTGCCTTGGCGATTCGAGCGCACATGACGGTCCATGAACTTGCCAACCAACTGTTCCCGTACCTGACGATGGTCGAGGGACTCAAGTTGGCAGCCCAAACATTTACTAAAGACGTGAAGCAGCTTTCCTGCTGTGCTGGGTAGCGGCTGAACTTGAGCTACTTGCGGGCGGCGATGTAGGACCCAAGCACAACCACAGCCGCGAGGGCCTGTGCGCTTAGCGTCTGGACGGTCGGAAACAACGAGAACCAGAGTCCCATCCATTCCGGAATCCTGTGCTCCAGGGAGGGAATCACTGTGGTCGGCAGCCAGTGTGCCAACTGCATCTCCTGTGCCTGTTCACCTACCATCACCAGCAGGACTGCTCCTAGCATCGCACCTGTCAAAATCAGCATTTTCTTGTAGGGCAGCTTTCGATGTGCCAGAAACGTCAAAATCGCTACGATTCCGGTGAGCAGAAGACCAAGCAGAACACCGTAGAAGACGGGTTCGCCACCCAGCTTGAGACGGTAGCTCTGCAAAAACAGAACGACTTCGACTCCCTCGCGATAGAACGAAGTAAAGCCAAGCAAGGCCATTCCGAGAAAGATCCGCGAATGGGATGCGGTTCCGTCTTCGGCACTTTCCATCAGATCCCGCTTCCGTTTGTTATGGAGGGAGATCCAGCCCGTCCAATATAGCTTGTGAAAGAACCAGTTCATTACGACAAGCAGTACGATGATCGCGAGCAAACCCGTGCCCGCCTGGACATAAAGAGCATTTATGCTGCTGGTTAAATCATCCACGATGCCAGCGGCCACAAACCAGGTGGCCAGCGTGGCCAGCATCCCAACTGCGACGCCCGCAGCCACCGGACGCTGATAGGATTCGCCGGATTTCATCATGCTGGCGGTAACGGCGGAAAGAACCAGGACGCACTCCAGCCCTTCCCGAGAGACAAGGACTGCAATATTGAGAATTCCCGCCAGCGAGCCTTGACGATCAAACATCGGATGTGGATTCCAGGCAGTGGTCATCCCCATCCAAGTCAAGAAGATAAAGAAAAAGAGCGCGGCGGAGCCCAGCGCCACGCGCCGGGCAGGTTTGCTCAGGGAAAAGGTCCGTGATGTCGTTTCCAGATCCATGAGAATACTCCAATTATATATATCGGACCAATTTGGTCGCAAATCGAAACACGGAATCTTTCGCACATGTTGGTATGACTTTGCCGCGTCTTGCACAAATTCCGCCGTGTCGGATCGCATTTCTGTTGGTTCCCTCTGAAATCCGAATGGAATGTGACTGCACCGACGAAGACGCCATGCGCTTCTGCGCGTCACGCGCGGCAGTCTGTGAGGACTGTGACATCCAGCGAGCGGCGTAAATTCTATGCAGTAATCAATGAAAGTGAAGCCTGGCGATTCAACGCCAGGCTCCACAATTGAAATGCCAGCCAGCGAGGTCGTTATGAAGACACGCCTCTACGGGAGTGCTACGGTTGGGAAGCCATTGATCTCGTCGCTGTGAAACCAAATCATCTCGTCTGCGGCGTGCATCGCGCCTGCAGTATCAAAATGGTCGCCGATATCTTGTCCTGGCTGGCTTGCAAGTTCATCCAGTCTCTCAAGAAGATCACCCCGACAGAATGGCATCTATCCAACCACGCTGACCTGAGACATTCACTTAGCTTGCATGGACGAATACGGTCAATCTTGCACAGTACGAGATCCGAATTCCGAGTAGTGTCGTTCCTAATATGGAGGTCACTGTGTCGCGCGATCTCGCGGAAGAAGCAGCTCTGATCCGAAATGTATGCGCGGGCCAGAAACAGCTCTTCCATGAGCTTATCCGTCCGTATGAGCGGGGAATTTATTTGACTGTGTTTTCAATTCTGCGTAACCACGGGGATGCGGAGGAAGTCGCCCAAGAGGCGCTGCTGAAAGCATTCTCGCATTTAGTTCAGTTGCGGTCGGACGATAAGTTCAAAGGCTGGCTCTTCCTTATAGCAGTAAACGAAGCCCGCATACGACGGAGGAAGAACCACCAGCACATGTTCGAGCCCATCAAAGACGAGGCGGTCAAAACCGAAGAGGGCGATTTCTTGCCTCATCAGTTCGCAGACTGGCATGATTTGGCGTCGGAGGTTCTGGACAAGAAAGACATTAGAAGTGCGTTACAGGAAGGCCTGAAGATCTTGCCTGAAATGTACCGACTGGTCTTTGTTTTGCGTGATGTCCAGCATCTGAGTGTGGAGGAAACGTCGAGGGTTCTCTGCCTCTCCACATTAACGGTCAAAACCCGCTCGAATAGGGCTCGTCTGCAGATGCACGAGCAATTGGCGCCTGTCTTCGGAAAGCGCAACCGCAAAAGCCAAAATCCCGTGGAAACATCCTCTCCCCCGGCAGCTTAGACGAATCTTCATAGAGAACCTTAAGGAATCGACGTGCGGCCATGCCGGCTCAGGCGGGTTGGTGACTCGCCGGTCCCGTATGCTAGCCCCGCGAACGTATGTGCGACGGCTGCCTGCAGATTTCACGCGGATTGGCCTTCACGTTTTCCCCTTGGCTCGCTCCTCGGCTTGTGAGATAGCCCATGCAGCATTGACTAGCCCGACATGGCTGAATGCCTGCGGAAAGTTTCCCAACAACTCGCCATTGTCAGGATTCACTTCTTCGGACAGCAGCCCCAGATCATTTGCGAAAGAAGTCGCTCGGGAGAATGTGCCTTTGGCTTCGTCCACCCTCCCCGCCATGGCCAGCACTTGCGCCAGCCAAAACGTGCAAAGCAAGAAGGTGCCCTCCTGCCCTTCCAGGCCGTCGTGCGACAGATATCGATACACCAGGCCACCTTTGTCGGTCAGCCGCGTCTGAATCGCATGAATGGTTGCGCGAATACGGGGATCGTCCGCGGGGAGGAAGCCCACGATGGGGATCATAAGGGCCGATGCATCTAAGTCTTGAGACCCATACGCCTGTGTGAAAGCCCCCGCAGCTTCATTCCAGCCGTGCTCCAGAATCGACTTGCGGATCTGCTCTCGTACCCCCTGCCATCGCGCCACTCGGTCCTCCCCACCAATGAACTTGGCGAGGGCGATTCCGCGATCAACCGCGACCCAGCACATGAGCTTGGAATAAAGAAAGTCACGGGGTTCGCCTCGAATCTCCCAGATTCCCTGGTCTTTCTGGGTCCAACGCTCGGTTGCCATGTCCACCAGATCGGCAAGAAACTCTCTTGCGAATAGGTCGAGCTTTTGCAGGCCATCGCTCAGGACATACGCTGCACTGAGAAGCTCACCATACACGTCCAATTGGCGCTGGTTCCAGGCGCCGTTCCCGACCCGCACGGGCCGGCTGCCGCGCCAGCCTGACAGGTGAGGGATCTCCCGTTCGCTTAGGTCATGCTCTCCGCCGATTCCAAACATGATCTGCAGGTCCAGGCCCCGGCGCACTTGAGTCAACGCGGTGCTGGCCAGAAAATTGAGGAACTTATGCGCTTCGTCGGGGCAGGCAGCCACCCAAAGCGCCTCAAGAGTCAAACTCGCGTCGCGCACCCAGGTGTAGCGGTAGTCCCAATTTCTGGTGCCTCCGATGGCCTCCGGCAAAGAAGTGGTTGGAGCGGCAACCATTGCTCCCGTCGGAAAGAAGGTCAGTCCCTGCAGGACCCGCCCACTCAGGTGGACCGAGTCACGCCACGGTCCCTGATAGTTCTGGTGGATCGCAGACCAACTGCGCCAGGCCTCGATCGTGTCATCCAGGTAGCGGTTAATCTCGGATTGCGGCCAAAGCTCCGGCGAAGTCTCCGAGGTATTCCGATACTGAAGGGCGAAACAGATCGTTTCGTGAGCACGGATGGTGAACCGAGCCCGGGCCATGCTGCGTTCCGCGATCACGGGCGTTCCCGATGAAAGCAGCAAGACCGCAGCGCCACCTCGACCCAGCACTCCGCCATCTGCGGGGACGAGCAGCGGGTAGACCAATCCGTACTCGGGTCGTGGTGCATACTCCATCTCGAATTCCATCTCTCCTCTGGTGCAAGTAATGCGCCGCAGGAATCCGTGGGGAACATCGGCCCCAAGGTCATGGCCTCGCTCGTTACGTCCAACGGCCAGGGCGTCTTGAAGCACGGCGGCACCAGTCTTGGTTTTGAAGTGCGTTTCTAACACGAGGGTCTGGTCCACGTAGCGACGCTCCGACGTCGACTCGCCAACCGGTCGGATCGACCAATGTCCGGCACTTGAATCCAGCAAACGGCCGAACACGGACGGTGAATCGAATCTGGGGAAACAGAGCCAGTCTAGCGAGCCAGCGCGACTGACAAGTGCGCAGGAATTGCAGTCGGAGAGCAGGGCGTAATCAGCGATCGCGAGATTACTCATCTAGTTCCCTCGGAGATGTGCGCTTGACCATCCACAGTTTGTAGACGCGAGCAGCGACAGAACGGCTTGGCAGGTTTTCTCAAACTGAGCCAGCAACTTGCAGCCGCACAAGCGCTGCGGATCGGGTATTCTCCAGCGTAAGATGGCTTCTGCGGGATGATTTCGCTGCGCCATCAAATGGCAAGCTTTCGAAGGCATCGTTTCACCAGCAAGTTCCTCACGCGGTACTAGCGCAATGCAAAGAGTGTGTGCTTGGCCTGAGCCCCACCTCCAAGAGGAGCAGAAACTCACGATTCGATCTCTACATCTGTATTCAAGGGCACTGATGTGTCGTCCACGTGTGTGGGCCCATGCGCAAGATGCAGAGGGCGTAGATGGCCAATGTCGCGCGGAAACGGAAGATCGATCCGCATTCTATTGGGCTGACGGGTTGTCCGGCATGGTCGGCTCCTATGCATAGCAAGTCCTTAGCTGGAAAGTATGTCACCCGGATCCACGTCTCGAAGAACGAAACCTTTCGGCGTACCTGCTTAAGTGCTCTTGTCAACTGTGAGTGTGGAAATCAGGCACGATGCCACTTCATCCATTGTGACGCCCGAGATGAGTGGTTTTGGCTTCAGATAAAACCATGGCATTTGCGGACGTTCAATGAAAGCTACGTTGCAGCCCGCGGCCTTTGCGCCCAAAAGATCCCATGGGTGGGCGGCAATCATCGTCAAAGCACTGATTGGCACCTTGAGTTCATGTGAGACATGCTGGTAGGTCTCTGGATGCGGTTTGAACTTTCTGACGGCATCGACGGAAAAGATCCTTTCGAACATCGGCGCCAGATTAGCAGCCTGCATCTGAGCCTCCGCGACAGACTGAGACGAGTTCGTCAAGGCCATCAAACGAAAGCCACTGTGGAGCAGACGCTGAAGCGCACCCGGCACATCGGAGTGTGCGGGCAGGGTCTTCATCCCCGTCAGGATTGAGGTGACGGCCTCGTTGCTCAGTTGCATCGCACGAGCGTGCGCCGCCGTTTCCAAAGCAAGCCGAGCAAGGGTTGAGAAGTCGGTATCGAGGCCCGCCAGAGTTGCGGTCTGAGAATAGAGCAACAGGTTGGCGAACCATTCCTTAAGCACTGCGCCATCACCGAAGATGTCCGCAAAGAGAGGCCGGAGAGTTTGGACATTGAGAAGCGTCTCGTTGACGTCGAATAACAGGATGGGTGATTGCTCTAGGCTTGACTGAGACGGCATATGAACCGGAGCCTCCTTATCGTGTCTCCTGCCATGGAACCCGTCAACTGGGCGGATTGCATCGTAGCCAGGATTGGAAAAAGTTGTTGAATGAGATTTGTTCTACTCTCCCACTGGATGCGTCTTCTGTGAATTCAGCGTCCAGTCGTAATTCGTGAATTTCACGGAGGGTCGATTCTGACGAACGTATGTCGTCACATCTCCGCTCACGTAACGCAAAACGAACTCCATCACGTTGTAGCCCGATAATTCAGCGCGTGCGCGAGCCAGCAACTGGCCTGTCACGGAGGCCGCTCCTGTGAAGTCACCGGCATACCACTCGAGAATAGGCGACAGGTAAACCGTCTTGTTTTTGCGATCCAGGCGCAGACCGCGGTTAGGGTCGGCAAAATACTCGCGAGTGACCTGATCGAGCTGGCGATTCAGATCTTTGGCTGAATAGGCAAACGGCTGGAGCTTTGGACAACTCGTGGAAGCACAGTTGAGGGCAAAGTGGATCCTCGGATCGCGCATTTCCCGTCCGCGCTTCTCGATTTCATCCAGAGTCAAAGTCTGGCCTGCAATGGGGTGCGTATGCTTGTCGAAAAAGCCATCCACGCTCTTTACGCTGTTCGTCTTGCCGTCGACATAGTCCAGGGCGTCATCGAGCGTGAACGCATTGTAGGCGTCAATCCAGAATGCAAGGCGCGATGAGTCGGACGGTAGTCTAGCCACATTGACGTTGCGCAAGGTTGCCAGATAAGACTTGAGGGCAGGGCGGTCCTGTCTCAGGCCCGTATAATCCACCCAGCCCGCGGTATTCACATTCCGGGAAAGAATCTTGCTCAAGGCGCTCTGATCAACCTGGTTGGTCTGTCCGCCGGCTTGAGCCAGTGACAGCGTACAAAGGCAAGAAAACATCAGAACTGTACCCAATCCCTTCAATTAACTCCTCCCATTAGGCTAGATGCGCCGTCTTGCGCTAGGTTACGTCGAATGAATAATATCCAGGAATGCGATTTCCTCAGCGTTTCCCTTTGCCCTTTCCGCTGTGGAGACTTGCGGTGACTCCGATCCTGACACTCGCTCATGCGCAGCTGCATGGCTGTACGTTTTTGAAGCCTGGTCCCGGGGTCGTCGCTCCTGAACATTCATACCTCAATCTCCGGTCGGTGCCAAACCTCTCAAAGCGCGGGAACCGCTTAAGCGCATACGCGCTCGAAACATGCGAGATTTTGCGGCTGCTTCAGAGATATCGAGAATGCGTGCAGCTTCCTTAATCGTGCATTCTCGCTTCATCCGAAGCTCAACCAACTCGCGAAGCGGTTGAGCCAATCGCTCGATTGCTCGCAAGATCTCCAAATGTCGTTGGCACTGCCGAAACCGCTGTTCAGGATCCGCCCTGGGATCTTTGAAGTCGACAGGTTCCAATTCTTCATCCGATTCCGAGGAGAAAAGCAGTGATGTCTCCTGCCTGCGCATTGTCTTGCGCAATACCATCAGGGAGGAATTGATTGCGATACGCGTGAGCCAGGTATAGAAGCTCGATCTCCTCTGAAAATTCTTGAGCGCCATGTATGCCCGAAGGAAGGAATCCTGCAATGCATCCTCTGCGTCTTCTCGGTTCTTGGTGATATAGAAGGCAATTCCGTAGAGGGGCTTTGAGTAGATCCTGCAAAGCTCGTTGAAGGCGGAGACGGCTCCAGCCTGCGCAGCAGAGACCAATTCCTCTTCTCTTTGATTGAAACCTTCTTTGGTATACGCAGCGACTTGGGTATCTGGGCTCGTGCGATCCATCGAGGTTCTCCTTTTTCTCAATTGCTTCACGCAAAAATCCGATTCAAGATCACGAGGCCGTATACGTCAGGCGCCGGGCAGTAACAGAAATCACGTGATGAGTGTTGATGCCGTAACGCTTTGCAGGAGCTTTTGGCGATACCATTCTCGTGGCGAGGTAGATGAGCCGTTTTGAGCACATGCGATGCGCGTTCGGCCCAGGTCCAGAAGCTGATCGACATGAGAGTCGAACATTCCCGTCATTAGCGCGGTCTCGCGCCGGGAGTAGCTGAGAATCTCCCGCAGAAAGTACACTGTGCGCTCAGGGAATGGAAGAATGCTTAGTTGTGCATCTAAGAGGGTGTTGACTTCCTGGTGATCGCACTGCAAGGCACCGCACCCATTCACCGGAGATTGCAGTTTGTGCGTGATGACGAGTCGTAGAATGGCGCGCATTGCAAATGCATATTGGAAATCACCGGGAATCTTCGCATCATGAACCAGAGAATACGCTTCGGCGACGATTTTCGTTGCACAGGTACTGCACGAGAGCAGGGCGGTTGCAGCAAGTCGGAAGCGATCGTTGTGAGCTTCGAACACGTGGCCCCAATCTTCTGTCCAGTCTTGGCGGCTTGTCATTGAGCCCTCTCTCGGATCCACGAACCGATGCCGAACGGATGCGCAACGCGGTTCATCAAAGGGGCGGGTGTGGACTGCGTGTGCCCGTGCCCCCGGTTAGCCGCGGCGTGAAGAACCACAACTACGAACTGCTCGTCCACCAGCAGTCCAACTTTGTCCTGATCCAACCCTGCCGTAAGGGTCGCCTTGAATCCGTCATCAAACACTTGCTTCTCGGCGGCGAACTGAGCTGTCTGCTCTGGAGTAAATGCACCATGCCAGCCAGACATTCCCGTTTCAAACGAACCGCCGCTGTCGGAGAATAGGACATATTCGGGCGGGTCGTATCCACAAGAAGTCACCCCTCGTCCCTGGCTTCCCGGTAGCGCTGAATCAGGTTGTTCGTTGAGCTGTCATGGTTGAGCGCTGACTCGGTCCTGCTTTCAAGTTCCGGGATGATGCGCTGGGCGAGCACCTTGCCAAGTTCCACGCCCCACTGGTCAAACGAATTGACCTGCCATATCGTTCCCTGGGTGAACACACTGTGCTCGTAAAGGGCGACCAGCTTGCCCAGAACTCCTGGAGTGAGCTGATCGGCAAGGATCGTATTCGACGGGCGGTTGCCCTCGAAGACGCGGTGAGGCGCGAGCCAATCGGGCGTGCCTTCGCTTTTGACTTGCTCGAGTGTCTTTCCGAACGCCAGCGCCTCCGCCTGAGCGAAAACGTTCGCCACCAGCATGTCATGGTGGCGGCCGAGCCGGTTCAGCGCGTGGTAGAAGGCGATAAAGTCGCAGGGAATCAGGTTGGTGCCCTGGTGGATCAATTGATAGAACGAATGCTGGCCGTTGGTCCCGGGCTCGCCCCAATAGATTGGGCTGGTTGAGTAGTTGACCTCGGCACCGGCGAGCGTTACGTGCTTGCCATTGCTCTCCATCGTCAATTGCTGGAGATAAGCCGGAAATCGCTTGAGGTATTGCTCGTACGGCAACACGGCAACGGTCTGGGCGCCGAAAAAGTTGTTGTACCAGACGGTGAGGAGGCCGAGAAGCACCGGCAGATTGCGATCGAATGGCGCGGTGCGGAAGTGCTCGTCCATCTGGTGAAAGCCGTCCAGCAGCGCGCGAAAGTTCTCTGGCCCGATGGCGAGCATGGTCGAAAGACCGATCGCGGAGTCCATGGAATAGCGACCGCCCACCCAATCCCAAAATCCGAACATGTTCGTGGTGTCGATACCGAACCTGGCAACTTCCGCCGCGTTCGTGGATACAGCCACAAAGTGCCTGGCGACCGACGATTCGTCTCCTCCCACGCCCTTCAGCAACCAGGCACGAGCCGACTGGGCATTGCTCATTGTTTCCATCGTGGTAAACGTCTTGGAAGAGATGATGAAGAGCGTTTCCAAAGGGTCGAGATCGTGGATGGCCTCAGCCAAGTCGGTGCCATCAACGTTCGAAACGAACCGAAACTTCATGGCGCGCTCGCTATAGTGTCTGAGCGCCTCGTAGGCCATCACCGGCCCCAGATCCGAGCCTCCAATGCCTATGTTGACCACGTTCCGAATGCGCTTGCCGGTGTGGCCCTTCCACTCGCCGTTCCGAACGCGGTTGGAGAACGCAGCCATCCTGTCGAGCACGGCGTGAACCTGGGGCACAACATCCTCGCCATCCACGACGATGGATTCGCCCTGCCGTGCGCGCAAAGCCACGTGAAGGACCGCCCGCTTCTCCGTGATATTGATCTTGTCCCCTCGAAACATGGAGTCGATCCGTTGTTGCAGTCCCGACTCATCTGCCAAAGCGATCAGCAGCTTGAGCGTCTCGTCGGTGATGCGGTTCTTCGAGTAATCCAGGAAGAGCCCGACAGCCTCACAAGTCATCCGCTCGCCACGTTTGGGGTCATCCGCAAAGAGATTCCGAAGTTGAGTTTTCCGGACCTCCTTGAAGTGGAGATGGAGAGCCTTCCACGCTTTGCGCCTGGTCAACGGCTGGAGGCCGCGGCCCGTAATCCTTTTCTCAACTCGTGTTGACATCTTGTATTCCTTTCAGCAGCCGCTTCGTCGACGAACGGTTTTGCAAGTCGCGATCCTGTGCGACGGTGGTCCAACTTCGAACAGCCAACGTGCGCTCAGTCCAATCTCATTCTGTTGTGCGCGCGCTCGCCTCAGACAACACGAAAGGTGTTCGTTGCGGAAGATCGGCCACGGTCTTCAAATCGCTGCGGTTCCTTTGAGTGCACCAGCCTTGGATGCGATGACCTCCATCAGGTCAACCCAGGATTGAACAAATGACTTTGCCCCTTCATCCTGAAGTTGAGCCGCCAGGGAGTTGACGTCGATGCCGGCCTTTGCGAATTCTGCTAACATCTCCTCGGAGTCACCACCATCTTCCGGCAGGATTGCACCCAATGTCCCATGGTCGGCGAAGGCCATCAAAGCTCCCTCCGGCATCGTGTTTACTGTGACAGGTGCTGCAAGGGCCTTAATGTAGAGGACGTCAGAGGCACTGGCATCCTTGGTTCCCGTGCTGGCCCACAGAAGTCTTTGGGGTCTTGCGCCTGCGTCGATCAACCGACGCCAGCGCGGAGAGGCAAGCAGCGCACGGTACGTCTTGTACGTCCGCTTCGCGATAACGATGCCGAGTTGGTTGCGCAAGGAATCAGGAACCTTGCCCGTCACCGCAGCGTCCCAACGGCTGATAAACACCGAGGCGACGGAGTCGACAACTGGTTCGAGTCCGGCATCAATGCGCCTCTCAATGCCGCGTAAATACGCTTCGGCAGCTGCCAGATACTGTTCGTCGGAAAATAGGAGGGTAACGTTGATCGGGATACCGGAAAAGATCGCCTCCTCAATTGCAGGCAAACCTTCCTTGGTTCCTGGAATTTTAATGAATAGGTTAGGCTGTCCGGCGCGCGAGTGGAGGTCCTTGGCTGCAGCCAATGTGCTGCTGGCGTCGTGGGCCAACATGGGCGACACTTCCAGAGACACCCACCCGTCCACGCCGTTCGTCTGCTCGTGGATTTCTTGGAAAAGGATAGCGGCGCGAGTAAGATCTTCCAGCGCCAATTCGAAAAATAATGCCTCACTCGACTTGCTGTCCGTGCTCAGTTTTTCGCGGATTGCAGCGTCGTAAGCAGCGCTGCCCTTGATGGCGTGATCGAAGATCGTTGGATTGGAGGTAAGCCCGGTCACCGAGAGCTCTGTAATATAGCGGCTGAGTGTGCCGCTGTCTAGCAACTCTCGCGTGATGTTGTCGAGCCAGATGCTCTGACCAAGATTGTGAAGCAGCTGTGTCGCTTTCATCCTATCTCCCAGGTTCTGCAGCCTGCCTGGAACGCGGCTGCCTTGTGCGTGAGGGCGACCTCGGGTTTCCCCTATCTATGCCCGGCGTCTCTCAAATTAAATTCGGTCAGTTGCTTACGTGACGAGTATCATTCCATTCTCGGATCACTGGCTGATTGTGGGTATGTTCATAGCCCAACGAACTCAAGCTCGCTGTGCTCAGCAGAAGGTATCTTCCTGTTGCCGGCTCCAGACCCAGCCATCGCGCCGCGAGCACCCGCAGGAAATGACCGCTGGAAAATAGCAGCACGTTGGTTCGGCAGGCTCGCACCCGTCTCAGGAGACGGTCAGCCCGCTCACAAACCTGATCCGGTGATTCCCCGTCGGGACAACCGTCGCGGAACAGTTGCCAATCCGGCCGTTCCGCGTGAATTTCAACCGTACGGCGACCCTCATAGAGGCCGTAATTCCATTCGAGCAGGTCGCGGTCCGCCTCGGCGGCAGAACCAAACCCGGCCAGCTCGCAGGTGCATAGAGATCGCTTCGAGGGGCTGGTAAGCACGTTCGTGAAATTCAGTCCGGTTAGCCGAGCCCCAAGGGCGCGAGCATTCTGCTCGCCGCGTTTGGTGAGCGGAAGGTCGGTAAGCCCCGTATGTTGCCCGGTGAGGCTCCATGCCGTTTCGCCGTGCCGTGCCAAATAGATGATTGGAAGCTCGTTGCTCATAGTACGGTTCTCGTCGTGACGGTCCGTACCGTGGATGTCAAGCTGTCACAATTTCCGTCAGAATCACGCCAAAGCCGAGGGGATCCGCAAACAGAGGCCGGAGAGCACGAACATGGAGAAGCGCCAGGTTGAAGTCGAGTAGCTGGATTGGTGATTGCTGTACGCCAGGCTGAAACGGCATATGAAGAGGAATCTCCCCTCTGTTTTCGACGGTTGTGAAACCCTCGAACAAGCAGAGGTTCACGCGTTTGGCGGTCCGGAACAGACGGCATATGAGACCGGCTCTGCTGTCCCGTGGCATGCAGCTTCTGTGAATTCAGGGTCCAGTCATAGTCCATGTACTTCACGGAGGGGCGACTCTGTCGAATATATGTCGCCACATCTCCGCTCACGTGACGTAGGACGAATTCGAGAACATTGTCACCTGAGAAGGCGGCACGTGCGCGAGACAGGAATTCGCCGGTCGCCGAGGTCGCTCCGCTGAAATCTCCGGCATACCACTTCAGAATAGGCGACAGGTAGAGCGTATTGTTTTTTCGATCCAACCGCAGACCGCGGCGAGAGTCCGCGAAAAATTCGCCGGTAACCTGATCGAGTTGGCGGTTCAGATCTTCCGCCGAATAGGCATACGGCCGGAGTTTCGGACAACTCGCGGATGCGCAGTTGATGGCAAAGTGGATTCTCGGATCGTGCATTTCCCGTCCGCGCTTCTCGATTTCATCGAGTGTCAACATTTGCTCCGCAATGGGATGTGTGTGCTTGTCGAAAAAGCCATCCACCTTCTTTACGCTGTCCGTCTTTCCCTCGACATATTCCAGAACGTCATCGAGCGTGAACGCATTGTAGGCGTCAATCCAGAATGCAAGGCGCGATGAGTCGGACGGTAGTCTAGCCACATCGACGTTGCGCAAGGTTGCCAGATAAGACTTGAGGGCAGGGCGGTCCTGTCTCAGGCCCGTATAATCCACCCAGCCCGCGGCATTCACATGCCGGGAAAGAATCTTGCTCAAGGCGCTCTGGTCAACCTGGTTGGTCTGTCCGGCGGCCTCAGCGAGTGAAAGCGTGCAAAGGCAAATTCCCAGCAAAACTGCGTGCAGTCCCTTCAATGGATTCCTCCCATTGAGCTAGATGCATCGCCTCGTGTTCGGTTACGTAGAATGAATGATAGCGATGGATATATTGACGAAAAGAGAGCGTTTTTACAGTCTTGCCCCCCAAGGTGCCTATTTCCTTGAGACGGACGTGGAGTCTTTAGGCGCATTTCTGGCGAAACGCGACTGGTTGAAGCGTGGTGAATTCGTCCAAGGAGCCGCAATCGCGGGCCAGGGCAACATGAACTACATTGTTCGCGTAACCACCAACGCGCGGGCATTCATTCTCAAGCAGTCCCGGCCCTGGGTGGAGAAGTATTCTGACATCATGGCCCCCTTCGACCGCGCTCTGGTTGAGGCTGCATTCTACGGGCTGGTGAGCGGAACCCCTGCTGCAGACTTCATGCCTAAGCTTCACTGGGTTGACGAGGAATCTCGCATTCTGTGTCTTGAAGATCTCGGCGCGTTGGGCGACTTCACAAACGTTTACTCCGGTGTTCCCATACAGGCAACAGAGCTGGAACAGTTATGCCGTTTCCTCTCGGTCCTGCACCGCACACAGGGGCAGTTGAAGAATCGCGAAATGAGAGCATTGAATCATTTTCACATCTTCACCTTCCCGTTTGAGACGGCGAACAATTTCGATCTGGACCGGTTTACACCTGGACTGCAAGTGCTGGCCGACGCTGTTAAGGGCGACACGAGATTGAGAGCACGAGTGGTTGAACTTGGGCAAGTGTACCTCTCCGAGGGAGACTTCCTCGTGCATGGGGATTATTTCCCAGGCTCATGGCTGCGCAGCGCTGCGGGAATAAAGGTGATTGATCCGGAATTTGGATTTTCCGGGGTGAGGGAATTGGATTTCGCAGTGATGTTTGCGCACCTGTTGATTTGCGGCAAATCCGATGCGTTGGGATCACTGACCCGTTGCTACGCTCACTGGGATGATCTCGACCAGCGGTTGGTTCGGGGTCTTGCGGGGGTTGAGATCCTTCGGCGCCTCATGGGCGTCGCTCAACTCCCCCTTCGTTTGGACCTTGAAAGGAAGCGCATGCTGATTGAAGAAGCAGTATCCCTGGTGCTCGGATGAAAGCTGCCGCTACCCTTCTCGGCTTAGGTATTTTTCTGTTTCCTGCGTCGACGGCGTGTGCCGCCCAAGCGAAGATTCCTGTTTGGATCGACACCGATCCCTCGGTGGCACGGGGCGGACATGAGGTGGATGACGGCTTTGCGCTGATTCAGGCGTTCCATTCACCTGAGCTGGCAATTCGCGGTGTAAGTGTAGTGTTTGGAAACGCACCTCTGGATACCGCATGGCCGATCGGAAAGGAGATCGTGCAGAGGTTTGGTCCAAAGGATCTGCGCGTTTATAAAGGCGCCGCAAGCGGGGACGATCTGGGCAAGGAGACAGAGGCGTCGCGAGCATTGGAGAGGGATCTCCGCAAGGAGCGACTGAACATTCTCGCCATCGGGCCGGTGACCAACGTTGCGACCGTGCTGAAGTTGCATCCTGAACTGGCGAAGAATGTCATTCGCATCATTGCCGTGGCAGGTAGGCGCCCTGGCCAGCGCTTTGTATCGAGTCCTACCCAGTCGCAAGCCTTTCGAGATTTCAATTTTGAAATGGATTCCGCCGGATTCCAGGTTCTCCTTGATTCCGGAGTTCCCCTGGTTCTGGTTCCCTGGGAAGTCTCGTCCAAGGTATGGATGAGACGAAGCGATCTGGAGCGCTTGAGCCACGGTGGCCCAGATATTCGGTATATGGTTCCGCCGGCGTTCGATTGGCTGGAATGGTGGCACAAGAACTTGGGGCTCGATGGATTCAATCCCTTCGATACCCTGGCCGTGGCTTACGTGACCTCGCCGCGCCTTTTTCAATGCTCCAAATCCAGAGTAGAGATCCAAACGGCACCGGACGATGTCTCTCCCGACGCACAAAACAGGAACAAACCGTATTTGTACGTATCAAACGACCTGAAGTCGCCGAACGAAGTCACTTACTGCTATGACGTTCAACCGCGATTCAAGGAAAATCTTCTTCTTCTCCTGTTGAGTGAGCCAAAGCGCCAGTGATCCAGCTCATAAATACTCCTCTGGGCGCCCCATGCTTTTGCCTTGTTCTGGCCAAAGCACGGGAAATCTCAAACTCAGCAAGCAGGATTGTGGCATCCCAATGTCCACATGGGCTAGAAGCTCGCCCTCAGCGAAAACTGTCCAAAGCGGCGCTCGTCGTGGTTCCCGCCCATCGCTCCAGAACCGAGACCTCCCTTTTGTTCCGTAACTTCCAATGGTGTCGTTGTTGTTCCCTCATAGTACAGAGTCGACGAGCTTACGTAGTAGTTGTGGTGGTTGAGAATATCAAATCCCTCGGCACGAAACTCCACGGAGACTCGCTCTGTCGGTTTGAATTTCTTGCTTAACGCCATATCCATGTTCCACGCGCCCGGTCCCCCGAAGGCATTGCGATGCGTCATGTTGCTTGGGAACGGTCCAAAATCAGAGATGCCCAAAGCCGGATCGAGAGGCGCAAAACTGGCCGGCACCGGCAACGTCAACGCGTTGAAGCTGTTTGGTCCGACGCGTTGCGGCGAGCCAACATGGTAACTGCGGATCGGTGTGGCAGGCGTCAGGCGTGGAATCAAATCCTGGTTGTAGACGTTGGTAAAATCGAAGACCGAAAATGGAGTGCCGGTGCGCGCAGTAAAGATGCCCGAAAACGTCCAACCGCCTAACGCCTCGCGCTCCGCGAAGGAGCCGGTTCCTGCCTTGAACCAGGGAGTTTCCCAAATTGGTGACACTACGAAGCGCTGCCGCAGGTCGAAATCGGAGTTGCCCCAGTCGAGCTTTGGGTTAAGAAAATTCGTATATCCATAGGAGCCGATGTTTTTGCCCTGCAGGCTATCTGTTGAAAAGCTCGAGCTCAAATCATCGAGAGAGTGCGACCAAGTGTAATTCGCAACCAGGCTCAGGCCAGTGTTATGGAGGTTCTGTGCCTGCAACTTGGCGTTGAAAGCCTGGTAGCTGCTGGATCCCGCACTGCCTTGCATCCAGATGACGGAATACTGATTGTTGGGGCGGTTCAAGCAAGGAGCAGGGCAGTTAGGGGAATTCGAAAATGAAAGAGGATCCCCAAGATAAAATTGCCCGGCGCCGAGATTGTTCACCTCTTCTATGTCATAGAGGTGAACGCCGCGTGCGCCACTGTAACTCAGTTCCACAACAGTGTTTCGAGCTACCTCCTGCTGCAGAGAAAGGCTCCAGAACTGGGTTTGTGCCACCTTCATATCGGGGTTCAGCATGGTCAGGGTCACTGGAGCAAGATAGCTTGAGGGACCGGCAACGCCCAGCACGCCGAGATTATTGTTGGTAACCAGCGCCGTGCATGTGGTAACTGAAGGAGCGCAAGCTGAGGTTACAACGGCGCTCGCCGGCGGATTAAAGCTGGCGCCATAGGTGATGTTGCTGAAGTCCCGCTCGTAGCTGATGCCATAGCCGCTCCGAAGACTAGTCTTCCCATTTCCGAAGACATCATAAGCAAAGCCGATGCGGGGCGCGAGGGTGCCCCAGCTTGGCTTCCAGAATTGCCCGGTCGAACTCTTGCCTGCAATCTGGACGCCGCCGTTTCGCAACTGCTCCTCGAAGCTGGAACCGGAGCCGAGGTAAAAATTGGAGTCAAGGTTTTGATTGTTGTTGTGTTGCACGCCGTAATGCTCGTAGCGCAGGCCATAATCGATGGTCAGCCGAGGCAACAGCCTGAAGTTATCCTCTGCATACGCGGCCCAATCCTTGGTGCGGTAGCTTCGTCCGTACGCTGGCGCGGAAAGCGGTGGCGTGACCGCACAATTCGGGGTCGTGTTCAAGTCGCTTGTACTTCCCGACAGCCAAAAGCCCGGATTCGCGACACAGGGAAGTTTCCCTTGTGGGTTTACTCCGGCCTCAAATGAAACTAACTGGCTTCCACCCGCATTTCCCGCGACGTTCAGTAAGTCATTCATGCTGTCCTGCACCGTCCAGCCAAGCTGTTCCTGTGCCTGGGCATAGACTCCCTCGCGGAGATTCATCTGAGTGTAGGTAAAAAGGCCTCCAAACCGCATCAGATGCTTGCCCTTGGTCCACGCCAGATCAGGCTCGAATTGCAGTGTGTTCTGCGGCCCGGAACTGGGCAGACCGCCCGAGCCCGAACCGTTTTCCAATCCCGGTAGTTGAATCGCACCCAATGTCGCCGGGTCGATCGCCGGGGTAAAGATCAGGTTGGGCGTGCTGACCAGGGACGCATCGAAGGTCTTCGCATTGTTGAACCGGGTTAAGCTGACCTTCGCGCTGCCGAACAGGTTGCTGTTGAAGGTGTGGGCCAGAGAATAGAGATAGCTCTGATTTAGCGCGGCGAAGCCTACATCGAATTGCGGGTATGCGCTGTAAAAGGATGAGCCCGTGAACGAGTCCAAATTCTCTCGGCCGGCCCGGAAGAACATCTGAGTTTTGTCGGTTGGGTTAAAGTCCAGGCGTCCCACCAACCGGTAGGTATTTTGAGGTACATCGCCGCCGGCGTCGAAGTTCGTCTTGAAGTTGACGACATCGAAGACGGGCTGCGAACTTGGAACTGCGGTAACGCCGTTGATGGGGCCAACCGGATAGCCGGCGACGTTCAGTTGCCCGGCGGTCGTCACCTTGCCGGAGGCGGGCAATGCACCCGTGCCGAAAGCAGCGAAATACGCCCTGGCATTTGCCGGCAACATGGCAATAAAGGAAGGGTCGAGTATCTCCTGGGATTCCAGGGCTGCACTCCGCACGCGCGTCCATTCAGTGCTCTCGGAGATAAACAGCTTGTTCTTGAGGATCGGACCGCCGGCCTGGAAACCGAACTGATTGCGGGTGTAATTTCCCTTCGGTGCCACAATGGAACCCGCAGCCGCATTGGCTGCATCGTTGGCGTACGTGTTGGCCGTGTAGGCAGAGAGACGGTTGAATTCCCAGGCGGAACCGTGGAAATTGTCGGTCCCCGGCTTCGTGGTCACATTGACCACTCCTCCCGAGGCGCGCCCGTACTCGGCCGTATAGTTGTTGGTAATGACGCTATATTCTTGCACGGCATCGATGGGAATTTCTTCGCCAACGCCAACGGTCCAGTTGTTGATGTTCTCTACGCCATCTAGCAGAATTTCGGTACCAGATTCCCGCTGTCCATTGATGGAGTAGCCAACCCCGCGGCCGGTAAGATTCTGGCCACTGGCGCCGCTGGTGGTGGTGTTGTCGCCGCTGCTAACGTTGCCCGAAACTGCAACAAAGTCGTAAGGGTTGCGCGTGAGGCTTGGCAACTGCGCCAACTGCTGTTGGTCAACTACCTGCGATAGCTCCTGCGTCTGGGTGTTCACTACAGTCCCGCCCTCTCCGATCACCTGCACATTTGAAGTGCTGGCACTGATCGAGAGCTTGGCGTCAAGCGTCACGTGCCCGCCCACCGTCACTTCGACTTTGGCGTTGAAGGGTTTGAAGTCTCCGGAGGCAACCGTGACCTGGTAAGTAGCGGGTTCGAGGCCGACCATCGAGTAGGCGCCGGTTCCGGACGTGCGTGTGTTGCGCACGGCATTCGTGCCAAGATTTGTAACCGTTATGGTTGCGCCCGTCACGACTGCCCCGGACTGATCGGTAACAGTTCCGGCGAGTCGCCCACGCTCGACCTGCGCGCAGACGACCACAGCGGACAGCAATATCACGGTGAGAATGCCTGCAAAGTAACGCGAAAATGTCCTCAAATCAAACCCCCTTTTCCCAATTCAAACCAACGACTTGACACGTCGCCGGCCCTGAAATCTATCCCTGGAGTCTTCCATCGGCTAAGTGGTCGATGAGCGAGACCATCGTTTCCATGGCGTGGCCTAATTTAGAACCTATGAAGCCGCCACATGTTTGGGTCTCACGACAAAGATCTGCTCGCTAGGCATCGTTCGCGAAAAGACCTTTCAGGTTTCAGCGCCAGGCTGTGTTGGGTTATGCGCTTTCCTGTCCATTCAGAAGTGCATGCTGAATCGCGTCGACACAACCAGATATCCTTGAACCATCGCAACCCTTCAATTCCTCAACACTTCCTCATGCGACTCTCGCGCAAAATGCCCTGCAGAACTCGGTTGATAGAACGTCAAGAGCTAGGCCGGTCTCTTCCAACTACGAGATGCAAATGGCCGATCGACGGGCGTATGGCAGACGTGGTTGGTGTAATTGCTGAGCACCTTGATTCCAACCGCAAGGATGATTTGAAGCACCTGTTCCTCGGTGTAGCCCGCCTGCAGAAAGTGTTCGATCTCATCCTGCGAGGGACGGCCGCGCTTCACCACCATGGTGCGTGTGAAGGTGCTTAATGCGCTCAAGCGTGCGTCGGGCACTTGACTGCCGCTGCGAAGGGCTTCAGTGACCTCATGCGGAACCTTCGACTGCATATCCGCGATCGTGCTGTGCGCCGCCATGCAGTATTCGCATCCATTCTCAAAACTGATCGAGAGAAGGATGACTTCCTGCTCAACGGGGTTAAAGCCGGAGTGTTTTCGGAATGTTTCCTGACCACGGATGTAGGTTTCCAGTAGCCCGGGCGCGTTTGCCATAAAGGCATAGAGATTGGGCACCATGCCCACTTCCCGCTTCACCTGGCCAAGTATCTCTTTGGCTGCTGGAAGCGCGCTTTCTACGGTCTTCTTTTCTAGATGGAGCCTTGCGGTTTCTTCCATTGCTTCTCTCCTCGGGATATCAGCAGTCTGGCTTCTGGTGCGCGAAGTGGCATCGCCAAGTCCTCACGACCAAATCTTGTTCGTGCCAGGTGAATTTCCCCTCGTTGAGAATGATTCGCGAAAACGGCTTAGGTTACAGCGCCAGGGTGGCTGAGGGTAGGCGCCTCCTTGTCCAGCCTGCAGTATCTGTTCCGCTCAGTGGGACGGCTCTTTTAGGTCCATGGAGAAGGTCCGAGGAACCACATCCGCCTTACCTATAGTCAGGGTCGGGTCAACAGATCGACGAAGTTCGTCGCCGCAACACCGTAACACCGGCCGCAAAGTGACCGTAGCCGGTCTCACGGCTTGGCGCTTTGCTTCCATTTGGCCCGATGGTGCTCGAAGGCTTCATTCGTAGGCGAATCTGGAGTCAACTGCGAGGGCGAATGATCTCCTGAATCTGATAAGAAGCGGTTTTCCCAAGGCGTCGGGGTGACCTTGAGACGATCCGTTTCAATCAACCCAAGAAAGGTGGACGCCCGAGCCGGATCAGCTCTGTGGCGAGGTTCGGCAGGGCAGCAAGGCGTTGTCCGCGAGCAATGTTTGTGAAAGCGGCTCAGCGGTTGGGATTCAACCTGGATGAAATCCCGCAACTCCTGAAACTTGAGGGAGCTACCCCTTGTGGCGCGGCGGCGGAACTTGGCACCGTCCCGGCTCGCCGAAGGGCGCGCCCGCCGTGAGGGTCTCATCCGGCTGGAAGTGACATGATCAAAGCTGGTAGCGGCTATGACGCACATCACGACGGGTTTCCTGCCCTCTGATTGTCGTGTTACGCGACGGCTAACCGCCCTGCGTACTCATTGGGGCAGTGGCGAGTCAGCGATCGAGCAACTTCTGCAAACCTAAGTAGCCATCAGACGCCAGCCGTTCCGCGGAAACTTTGAAATAGGATGGGCTTCCCTTGACGCCGACGCCTTCAACCAGCCGGTTCATGAAATTGAAGAGAGCACACACCGAGACGGCATCGTACAATGCACGGTCATTCCATCCTGTCGCGAAAACCATCTCCGCATCTGAAGGCGATATGCGACTGGGTGTGAGTGTGAGCTTCTTCACGAATGCGAGCACCGGCTGCATCCGAGCATCAATTGGTGCCAGGGAGGGTTCCTCAAGAAGTTGGGTAAGGAGATTTTCTGGAACGCCAAAATGTTCCGCTGTTGCGCGGTGGATTCCATGGCAATAATGGCAGGCATTCAAGCCCGAGACATAGGCGGCAATGAGCTCTCGCTCCGCAACGGTGAACGGCGAGGAGCCGCGGAGGAGCAGCTCGTGATACGCAAGCAAGGGGCGAGAGGTCTCCGGGAACATCTTGAAGATATCCAAAAGCGTGGTGTCGTCACTTGCGAGCGAATGAAGAAATGACATGGTTCCCCTTTGTGGCGGACTCGAGAGTCGATGTTCAATTGTGCTTAGAAGACGGACACAGTCCAAAGTATCAGAACATGCCTGCAACCGTATTTCTCGCTGATTCGCTTCTGCGAAATTTAAATCGGATCAGCCCTGAAACCTTCTTCGGTCCCACGAATCCCTAATATTGAAGCCTAGTCAATCGCGCTTTGGCGGCGCCATGAGAACGAGATCTGCTGTGCACACGATGTTTCTCGGGCATTCAGTATCGGGGTCTCAGGGATTTGGCGTGGTACCCAATTTGCCGCGATGCCCCGCGAAGTTACAGGCAGCAGCTCGACTGTACCATCGTGAGCGAGAGCCAAGTTCGAAGCAAATACGACTCAACGCACGCGAACCATGGCTCGGTGTTTCCAGTGACCCAGCAAGTGGAGTGGTATGCGAAAATGCGATTCATTCACCGGTAAGAACCTTGTGCTCATTGGCGGCGGACACAGCCACGTGGAGGTGCTTAAGCGATTCGGCGAGAGACCATTGCCTGGTGTCCGACTCACATTGATCTCGCGCGACATACACACACCCTATTCCGGGATGTTACCGGGATTGATTGCTGGCCACTACACTTTCGATGACGCGCACATTCATCTCGGCCCGCTCTGTCGCTTTGCTGATGCTCACTTTTGCCGCGACGAGGTGACCCGGATCGACCTCGACCGCCGACTGATCCACTGCCGCAACTTTCCCCCCGTCCAGTATGACGTCCTTTCAATCAATATTGGCTCAGCACCGCGAACTGCAGAAGTTCCGGGCGCCACAGGCAACGTTGTACCGGTGAAGCCAATCGGGAGTTTTGTCGCCAATTGGCAGCGTCTCTCCGAACTCGTACTCGAACGGAAGGATCGAATTCGAATTGGCGTCGTTGGTACCGGCGCCGGAGGGGTTGAGATCCTCCTTGCCATTCAATACCGCTTGCATCAACTTCTTGCTTCGGTCGGACGTACGGACGAACACCTGGAGTACTATCTCTTTGGAAGAGAGAACGAGATTCTTTCTGGCTTCAACATCGCAACACGACACGTTTTTGAGCGTGTTCTGCGGAATCGGAAGATCCACTTACTATTGAGCTCCCCCATCGTCGAGGTTCGCCCCGGACGCCTTCGCCGTGCAAACGGTGAAGAATACCGCTTAGATGAAGTTCTATGGGTTACGAATGCCGGGGCGGCGCCATGGTTGTGTGAATCCGGCTTAAGGCTCAACGCGCAAGGATTCATCGAAGTTGACGACACGCTACAATCCTTGTCGCATCCGGAAGTCTTCGCAGCAGGGGACATTGCTGCAGTTGTCCGGCATCCGCGGCCGAAGTCAGGCGTCTTTGCAGTGCGCCAAGGTCCACCCTCGGCGCGGAATCTGAGGCTTGCGCTTCTAGAGCCTGTTATTAACTTTATCCCTTTGCTTGCTTTTATATAGAAGCGGCCCTCTACGTTGCAGACGATAGATGGATGGGAAATCGAGATCGTCGAGGCTATCAGACCGATGTGACCGATGAGGAGTGGTTGTTTGTGGCGCCGTATTTGGCGCTTTGCCGCGAGGATGCGCAACAGCGCGATTATCCTCTGCGGGATGTGTTCAACGCGTTGCGCTACGTAGCGAAAACCGGTTGCCATTGGCGCATGTTGCCAAACGATCTGCCTCCCTGGACGGTGGTCTATCAGCAGATGCGACGCTGGATCGATGCGCGCTGCTTCGAGACGATGGTGGAGGATCTGCGCATTCTGTTGCGTGAGTTTGCGGGGCGCAAAGGCCAGCCTTCGGCCATGATTCTCGACAGCCGCACGTTGCAGTCGACGCCGGAATCGGGAGCGCGTGGCGGCTACGACGGAGCCAAGCGCCGCAAAGGATCGAAGGTGCATGCGGCGGTCGACACGCTGGGCCATCTGCTTGCCTTGCACGTTACGGCGGCCGACGAGCAGGACCGCGCACAAGTGGGAATCCTGGCCGAGGCGGTGCAACAGATCACCGGCGAGAACGTTGAGTTGGCATACGTTGACCAAGGCTACACCGGCGAAAACGCCGCGCAGGCCGCAGAGAAACACGGTGTGCAACTGGAGGTAGTGAAACACACTGAAGTCAAGAGAGGCTTCGTGTTGTTGCCACGACGTTGGGTCGTAGAGCGTAGCTTTGCCTGGGCCGCACGCTTCCGCCGCTTGGCTCGAGACTACGAAAGACTGGCCGAAACCCTCGCCGCGCTCCACTACCTCGCATTCGCCATACTCATGCTGGCAAATCTCGCTCGACAACTGGCGCAAAGTTAATAACAGGCTCTAGGACGTCCGCTCCGCCCATTCCGTCCCAACGCGAATTCCTGAGCTTGATAACGACTGGCGACAAGTATGCCGTCGCGTCGCGGGGCAGGTGGGCTTGCGCCGGGCGACTCATGTGGCGATGGAAGGACTGGATCGACCGGCGCTTCATTCGCAAGTACAACAATCTTCCTAAAGAGCTTCGACGGCCGGCTTCAGAAGTTCCGGTCAGGTGAAGAGATAGACGCCGCCTCTATTCGTTGCTTGCTCCGCAGTGAGAGCAAGTTTCAATTGCGAAGAAGAGGAGATTTGCACGCTCCATTCTGTGGGAGTCGGAAGTGAGCAACCGTCCACGGCCACCGGACGACTGGGGAATGAGGCCACGCTTCGGTGTCAGCACGCGTGCACGTCCTCGACTCCACAATCATCTCTGCTTCGACCTACGAAACGCAAGAGTCCTGCCGTGTTGTGAGGCTTAATGGTGAGCAAATGGGCGCGAGGTCATAGGCGAGCCGGGGATGTTGTCTGGACGCTGCTAAAAGAGCGATCGAGACCCTTTATCCGACCTGCCGCGGAGTCCCGCAGCCGACAGCATCTTTGACATGTGCTCCGCAAACAGAATTGCACAGCCTGGGATTAGTTTTACTCTTTGGCTCTGGAAGTGAACTTACGCAAGATGAACTCCTGAATCAGACCATTGACCGCGCGGCCCCCCGCACCAATCAAGGCGTCCTTGTACACCAAACCCACTCCGCGGTCCGCTTCTGGATAGTAGGCATTTGCGATGGCTCCTGAGATTAGATCGCCGCCGATGTTGGAATAATTCAGCTCCCGGCGTCCGTCGTCTCCCCTGGTGATAATCGGGTTTGAGAGCGCATGGAGCAGGCGGGACTTCTTTGTGCCCGTGCCCTGGTAGAAATAGCGTGGATCCTGGTGCAGAAGCGAGGGCAAAATGGCGCCGCCGGCCATGATATTAGTGAAGCTGTTGGCATAGCTGGAGCCGAGTCGCTGACCGTAACCTTGCGCGCCCTGAACGTATCCGGGGACAGCGGCTGCTTGATCGATGCCTGCAATCATTGCGGCACCAGCAAAGGTGACGGGGTCGACGGATGTTCTAAGTGCCAGTCTGAACTTCAATTTCGACGTGAGCGCTACAGAGTTGGGATCATAGGCGACGTAGAAATTGGGGATAACTCCGAAAACACGCTGTCTCTCCTCCACCTTGACCTGCTCGACGGCGATTTCTGCGGGAGAGTCGACCGCGGTGACCGTAGTTACTACTTCCGCGAGTTGAAGGCGGATGCCTGTAATTTCAAGATACTGGCCTGGTTTGAGGGTCACCGTGGAGGAAGTCCAGTTTGCGTATCCAACGGCGCTGGCAATGACTTGATAGGGGATTCCCGGATTGACATTGTTGAGAACAAAAAAGCCATTGCCGTTTGTCACGACAGTGCGACGGTCGGAGGGAGCGGGGCCCCCAAGAACGACATTAGCGCCCGGGACCGTGGTATCGCTCACGTCTGTCACTGTGCCGATGAGTGTTCCGGCTTCTGGATCGGGCGCAGAAATCTGCTGGGCCACTGTCACGGTCGCAGCCGATGCAAGGACCATAAGGGCGCATAGGAATTGGTTGATACGCATCGTCAAGAAATGCTCCTAATTGCTTGATGCCCAGGTAGGAGGATGGTTACGCAACGGTGGGAGGACTATAGATATGGTTCTCGCGAAAGTTAGCTGCTGACCGGCCCTGCTGCGGGCCAAATAAAGCTATGGCATTGAGACAATCGCTCATTCGGGTGATTGAGTATCTGCCGCACGAGGAGTGCGCAGTACCATCTCTGGCCGGATCACGACATGCTTCTCGAGTTTGAGAGATCCGATTGCTTGTGCCTTGATTGCGTTTCAAACATTACTTGAAAACATGGTCGTGCCGGCGGCTCGAAATCTGAATTCAGATGCAGCCGACTCTTTATACGGGAGCGAGTCTGCGACCGCATGATTGAGCCGAAACGTTCTACCCGCTCTTTGCGTATGTGCGTACAGAGATTGAAGTTAAAGAAGGTATCATATGGACCGCAAGGTAGCTCGCCGCGAGCTTCAGCCGATAATCGGCGAGCGCAGCGAAGCAGCGTCGCTTTTGCCTTCGCGAAGCACTGTCCAACTGTGGGCTCGCCTCCGCATAAGACGTGTGCAGTTCCGCAAGGCTTGTATTCGTAGCCGTGCCGCGCAATCCGATCAGGCGGCGTGAACTTGAGATCGCAGAGATATTTCTCATTCTCTGTGCAACAGCTTTTTCACTTCCCCTACCAGCCGGTCCGGTTCAAAGCCGAATTTCCGCTGGAGTTCTTTGAGCGGCGCCGAGGCTCCGAAGGTCTTCATGCCGATAATATGGCCGGAATCACCGGTGTATCGCTCCCATCCGAACGTAGAGGCTTGCTCGACCGCGATGCGCGTCTTCACAGCTGGAGGCAGAACACTGTGCCGATACTCCAAAGGTTGGTCGTCGAAGATTTCCCAGGACGGCATCGACACCACCCGCGAGCGGATGCCTTCGGCGAGCAGCGTCTCATGCGCACTTAGGCAGAGGCTAACTTCGCTTCCCGAGGCGATCAGGATTACTTCAGGAGTGGTCCCTGGAGCATCAGCCAGTACGTAGGCGCCGTGCGCCACGCCCGACGCCGGGGCGTACCTGCTGCGGTCCAGGGTCGGCAAGGGCTGGCGTGAAAGCGTCAGAGCGACAGGCTTGTGGCGGAGTTGCATGATGTAGCGATAGGCTTCGACGACTTCGTTGGCGTCAGCGGGCCGCATTGTTACCAGCCCCGGAATGGCGCGCAACGACGCCAGCTGCTCGACCGGCTGGTGAGTCGGTCCGTCTTCTCCGTCGCCCATTGCGTCGTGAGTGAAAATGAAGATTGCAGGAAGTTCCATGAGCGCTGAGAGACGAATAGCGGGCCGCAGATAATCGCAGAAGATAAAAAACGTCGCGCCGAACCCTCGGAGCTTGGAGACGGAAAGCCCGTTCACGATTGCTCCCATGGCGTGCTCCCGGATTCCATAATGGAGGATCTTGCCACCGGGAGTATCAGACTGGAAGTCGCCGACGCCTTCATAGGTGAAGAGGGTCTTGTTTGAAGGCCCCAGATCGGCCGAGCCTCCGAGAAACCATGGGATATTCTGCGCGAGCACGTTCAGCACCTTGCCGGATGCTTCTCGACCGGATATGCCCTTCGAATCGGCAGGGAACACGGGTAAGTTGCGATCCCACTCATCTGGGAGTTCGCGTTTCTGCATCTGGTCGATCTGCGCGGCGAGTTCTGGATATGCGCCCCTGTAAGCATCGAAGAGTTCTGCCCATTCCCGGCGGGCGTTTGCGCCGCGCACACTAATACCCGCGGAGAAGTGCTCGTAGACTCCATCGGGCACAAGGAACTTCGCGTCCTCGGGCCATCCATAGCTTCGCTTTGTAAGGCGGATCTCTTCTTCACCGAGCGGTTCGCCATGCGCTTCCGGGGTATCCTGCTTGTGCGGTGAACCGTAGCCGATATGGCTGTCGAGGATGATGAAGGTGGGGCGACCCTTCGTCTTGCGGAAGACTTCAAGGGCATGCTCAATGCGATCCGTATCATTGGCGTCGCCGACCCGCAGAACGTTCCATCCGTAACCCAGGAAGCGGGTGGCCACATCCTCAGTGAAGGCGATGCGCGTGTTGCCCTCGATGGTGATGTGATTGTTATCGTAGATCCAGCAGAGATTATCGAGGCCCAAATGGGCAGCCAGCGACGCCGCTTCCGAGGCTATTCCCTCCATCATGCAGCCATCTCCACAAACCGCGTAGATGTTGTAATCGAAGATATCGAAGCCAGGACGGTTGTAGTGGGCGGCAAGCCACTTCTGAGCGATCGCTATTCCCACGCTTGTGGCAACGCCTTGTCCGAGCGGACCTGTTGTAGTTTCGACGCCCGAGACCCAGCGGTACTCAGGGTGCCCCGGGGCTTTGGAGTCAAGTTGGCGAAAGCGGCGGATGTCCTCGATTGTCACCGAAGGCTGTCCCAGGCTCTCGTACTCGGCATTCACCGCCTGTGTCCTTGTAAGGTGAAGTACCGACCAGAGAAGCATCGAGGCGTGACCGTTCGAGAGCACGAATCGATCACGGTTGGGCCAGATCGGATCCTGAGGGTCGAAGCGCATGACGTGGTTCCAGAGGGCGTAGACGAGAGGCGCAAGCCCCATTGGCGTACCTGGGTGGCCAGACTGTGCCTGCTGGACCGCGTCGATCGAAAGCGTGCGAATGGTATTGATACACAATTGATCGGCTTCCTCGCCTGTCATTGGACGAGCGGCGCGCGTCGTACTCATGGTCTTATCCTCGCTAAATAGGTTGAATTCCTGATTCATGCTCGCGAATGATGCGATGAGCTGTGGCTCTAAGATCCGTGACGGCCGTCCACTTCGATAGCCTCTTCGCAGTCGGTTTGGACGGCCACGCCGATGTCGGATGCGATCGGGTTGTGCCAGCCTCCTGTGGGCAGTACTGTCTGATCGACCTCGCTCGGCCCCCAGGTGCCCTGTTCGTACTCGTAGATAGGGGTGTCAGCGCTCAGCGCCAGATCGACGATTCGCCATGCCTCTTCCACATAATCTTGGCGCGCAAACAGGGTTGAGTCTCCTGCCATCGCGTCGCCCAGGACGCGCTCATACGCCTCCACCTCGTCTGGAGTCGGATGACGGCCGGCAATCATCTCCACCGTTTCGCCCTTCAATACCAAGCCCGGAGCCATGACTGTCGTACCTACGGCGATCGTCATCTCTGGACTGATCCGGAATCTCAGATAATTCTGAGACAGGGGACACTCCCTGATGACCGTTGGAGGCCTCCGGAATCGGGCTAGGATCTCAGTGCAAGTCACCGGCAAGTTCTTACCTGCGCGGATGTAAAACGGCACGCCTTTCCAGCGCCAGGAATCGATGTCCAGCCGAAGTGCGGCAAAGGTCTCCACCTTTGAATACGACTTGACGCCATTCTCCTGAAGGTAGCCGCGGAATTGGCCCCGGACAAGATTGTCCGGCGCTAGCTGTGGGATCGCCTTCAGCACCTTCACCTTTTCATCGCGGAGGGTTTCACTGTCTGTGCGGACGGGAGGCTCCATGGCGAGGTTGCAGAGAACCTGAAAGAGATGATTTTGCATGACGTCGCGAATGGTGCCGGTCTGATCGTAGAAGCCGCCGCGACCTTGCACCCCGAAGTCTTCCGCCATAGTGATCTGCACGCTTTCGATGTAGTTTCGATTCCAAAACGGCTCCATGAAAGCGTTGGCGAAGCGGAAGGTTATCAGGTTATTGACCGGGCGCTTGCCAAGATAGTGGTCGATGCGAAAGATCGCGGACTCGGGAAAGACTGCATGCAGGATCGCGTTGAGCTTCTTCGCTGAGGCGAAGTCATTCCCGAATGGCTTCTCGACAATTACGCGACCACCTTGAGTACAGCCTGATTTTCCCAAATGCTCTACAACTGTCTCAAACAGAAGGGGCGGAATGGCCAGGTAATGTGCAGGCCGTTGAGCCCCGTTGAGTTCCTTGCGGATCGCGTCGAAGGTAGCGGGGTCTGCGTAGTCGCCGTCCACATAGCGCAGCAAGCGGCTCAGCTTATCGAAGGCCGCAGCGTCGACTCCGCCGTGTTTCTCGAGACTTTGGTGTGCCCGTGCACGAAGCTGTTCGAGGTCCCAGCCGGCTTTGGCCACGCCGATGACTGGCACATCGAGGTGGCCACGTTTGATCATGGCCTGCAGGGCGGGAAAGATCTTCTTGTAGGCCAAGTCGCCCGTGGCACCGAAGAAGACCAGTGCGTCGGAATGGAAATCATTCATGTCGAATCTCCTCTAATTGAAGCGTTATTTACCAGTTGGCTTTTCCAGGTGTCCCCCAAAGCCGAAGCGCATGGCTGAGAGCAGCTTGTCCTGGTAATCCGCCTCACCGCGCGACGTGAAGCGCTGGTAGAGCGCGGCGGAGAGAACTGGTACCGGTACCGCTTCGTCGATGGCCGCCTTGATCGTCCACCGGCCCTCGCCCGAGTCCGAGACACGTCCAGTGAACTGAGAAAGAGAGGGATCGTTCACCAGGCCGGCTGCCGTCAGGTCCAGCAACCAGGATGAGATCACGCTGCCGCGGCGCCACACCTCAGCGATGTCGCGCAGTTGAAGATCGAATTGGTAGTGCTCGGGGTCACGCAGGGGCGTTGTCTCCGCGTCGATGGTATGCTCTCGCTTGCCCACGTTGGCGTCGCGCAAGATGCCCAATCCCTCCGCATAAGCGGCCATGAGGCCGTATTCGATGCCGTTATGGACCATCTTGACAAAGTGGCCTGCACCGTTGGGACCGCAATGCAAATAGCCCTGTTCGGCGGTGCCGTCAAACGGTTCGCGACCCGGAGTCCGCGGCACGTCACCCACGCCCGGCGCCAGAGTAGAGAAGATTGGATTGAGGTACTCCACCACAGAACCTTCTCCACCAATCATCATGCAGTAACCACGTTCCAGGCCCCACACGCCGCCACTGGTCCCCACGTCCACATAGTGGAGTTTCTTCGTTGCGAGTTCCTTCGCGCGCTTGATGTCATCCACGTAATAGGAATTGCCGCCGTCTATGAGGATGTCGCCGGCTTCAAGATGGGGCAGGACGTCGGCGATGGTTTGATCTACGACTGCCGCCGGGACCATGAGCCATATGGCTCGAGGCTTCTCGAGCTTCATCACGAGATCGTGCAGTGAGGAACTTGCTTCCGCGTGCTCCTGGGCCAGTTCGCTCACTGCTTTTGGCGACATGTCGAAGACGACGCAACGGTGGCCTCCGTGGAGAAGACGCCGCACCATGTTTGCCCCCATCCTTCCGAGGCCGATCATTCCCAGTTGCATAAATCACTCCTTTGCCGTGTTTGTCGATTGAGGTGACTGTTCGATAGCTGCGAATGGAGCGTCGCAGCGTGCGTCTCAGGGTTTATCAAAATCGCGAGTTCTAGTACTACCTTCTCGAACTCTCCGTAGCGCCGGGCCAAGCTGTTTGTTGAGCTGTCGTGATCGGGCGGGGCGTTTTCGCTGCTTAGTAGGATTCGCGAGCGGGCACTGGGTTACAGAACTCGCACATTTGGTAAAGTCATCTGTCCCTGACGATTTGGGCAAGCGCCCTCTTGCAGGTCACAAGCCAGAAGAACGGGATGACAAGGAAGCCGTCTTTATCTGAAGATGTTTGGGGGTAAAGCCTATTCAGGTCTGGCGACCAAGGCATCGGCGAACTTTCAGTTCAGGTGGACTTGATAGAGGGGCATAGCTCACTTCCACCCGCATCGAGATTGATGATGACGATAATCCTGCGTTTCAAGGTTGCGATTCAAATGAAGATGTGGGCTTAAGTTCGCACACTACCGCGGCAGCGAGAGAACCGTTGCCCACATTTACAGCACGCGGCGAGCTCCTGCTCGACGCTTCTGGCCATAGGTGCACCGTACGCAGAATACGCGCTCATTCATTCCTCAATTGCAGGATCGTGGCCATTAAGATGTGCCAGGACTTCAGCTTCGGCGGTGAGCCAGTCACTATCCGCATTCCCATCCGATGCTCCGCGTTGTACGTAAAGCGCGTAGGCGCGCTGGCGTATTGCGTCCTCCAGGCTTTGCTCAGAATCGAGCGGGGCTACAGAAGCGACATGAGTATGTTCTGAGTCTTCAAGAGCGATCATCGCATTTCTCCAAGTGTGAATTTGGCAGGACGTTTTCAATGTCCCACTGACACCATGATTCGCACACAATCTATAAGTTTCCTCCTCTAGCAATTATTCGTGAGGAGATAATTGAGTGCTCATTGTCTTGCGGTTTGTACACGGCGCAACGATAGGTCCAGATCTTGGATGGAGAGGGAGTCACGCTTGCGGCTGACCTGCCCAAAACGGGCACCACATAGAACTCACGATGCCTTTCTTCCTGCGTGAGTCACTGAACCGCAACTTCATAATCACGTTGTTCCCACTGATTGTTGTCTTGCCAGAGGAAGGTGAAGTGGATCGAGGCATGTTGTGTAGGTCCGATCGGAATGTCCACAAAGTGAATTCCTAACGCCGTGGAGGCAGAGCCCGTGTCGTGGGTGGACTGCCAATTGTCGTCCGACCAGTGAAGCTGAAACGGACGGGGTGTCTGGATTCGCAACGTCTGGCCGATCGAAACCTGTCGAACCTGCCGGATAGGTTTCCAAACCTCAAGATCCTTGCGACCGGTTCCCCCAAGGTATCGCTCGGCAACGATGGGAATAAGATCAAAGACTTTGCCATCGGCAATAGAGCGGAGCAGTTTGATGTACTCCGCGTGGGCCCACATGAGAGGCATGGCCGAGCCCGATGCTTTTCCCAGGCAAAGGCCGGCTGATATCAGGTGCTCCTCGTCGCAAACCTGTTCAGGAAGCATACCGCCTTTCGAAGCAAACCCTTCCATGGCTCGTATGTAGGCTTGTACATCACGGCCGGCGGCAAGTTCAAAATGCCCACGTTCTCCGGTGAGAAGCGGCCAGGCTCGCCCCTTTCCCCATCCCTGGAATGGACCCCCGTCCGGGCGATTGCCGTATCCATCGTGGTTGTAACGGCGCCAGCATGGACCGAAGGGCGTGTCGATCTTGAGCACCGCGTCCACGACCCGAAGGGAGTCCTCGATCAAAGAATCGCTGGGGCTGCGGATACCATATCGAACCAGCTCAAGGAACCCCGCGTCGACGACATCCTTGGCCGGAAAGTGCCGCTGTGAGCCGGGTTGCCGGTTCGCGATGGCTACTATTCCGCTGTTGGGATCTTCCAGCGGAGAACGATCCTGCATATCGATTGGATGAATACGTATGAAGTGTCTTGCGACGCCGGCGAGGAGTGTACCTTGGGTGGTTACCGTCCAGCGTTCGAGATGCGACTCCAGGAAATCGGCGTAGTCCTCGAGGAAAGCAGCGGTTTCGTTGTGCTCACGCGAACGGGCGAAGTCAGCCGAGCAGATCAAAGCAGCGATGGTCGCGGCCAGGGTAGATGGCGAGTAGCCACTGACCTCCTCCCAGCGCTCCTGTTGAGTAGCAGGACCTTGTCGAATCAGGAAGCCTGCTGCAGCGTGAACCATTGGATATGGGTCGAACTCCCGAAGCGCGTCAGCCTTCCACAATCGCCATGCGAGGATGATTGGAAACGCGACCTCATCGAGCTGGATCCCCGTCCAATAGGGGGTGCCGTCGACCCAGAAATTTTGCGGAAAACCTCCATCAGGGCGTTGCGAACAGGCGAGGTAGACGAGCGCACGCTGTGGAGTCGCCGTGTTTCCAGTCGCCATCAGACCCAAGGCGCTATTCACCATGTCCCGTGTCCACACGAGATGGTAGCCGCCGAGATCGTCATCGCCTTTGGCTTCGCCCCAGGGGATGCTGGCCGAAGCGATCAGAGCGCCGGCAAAGGTTTTATCTTCATGAGCCAGCAGAAGGTTGTGGCTGATGCAATAGAGGCGTCCCTTGTCTCCGGAGTATTTGCCCAGCTCTTCTTTGTTGGCGATCCGCTGCCACTGCTCGACAAATCGCTTTCTGTGTTGCGTAAACGGAACCCCCAGCGACTGAGTCAAGGTGGTCACGGCGGCGTGCTGTCCGTCGCCGAACGCAAGTCCGAGGGTGAACTCCCTGCCGCGCGCGAGATCGATCTCGCCAATGAGAGCAACGTTTCCGTTTTCTGCCCGGTCAAACTGCCAGTCGAGTTGGAAATTTTGGCTTAGATCCTGCCAGCCATCACTCGTTCCAACGTAGCCGCATGAGCTTTTCGCGAACCCTTGGTTTGTGCCCATAGCCAGATAGGTACGATTTTTCCAAGCCACAAGGACATTTTGCCCGCTTACGCGCAGCCGCCGGGCAGAGTTGCCCCACCCGCCGACGTCCAAGTGAGGTGCCAGCAATGCATAAACCTTCAGGTCGCGCAGGAACTCCTCGTCTCCCTCGATTCGCGCGTGAATGAGAACGCAAGGCTGATGGGGATCGCCAATAACTTCTTTAATGATGCGATAACGCCCATTCCGGTCTGAGCTTTCAACTTTGTAACCGAGCGCGTCGCGCTCGATTGGGTCAACGCTATGATCCAGATCGCGCCTCTCTTCGTGGAAAAAGGTCTTTCCATCCGTGACGAGAAATTGCATGTCGCGGATCTGGGGGCGATCGATCGTGGGGTAGTAAATCTCGTTAAGAATTCCATGAGAGACTGTAAACCATACGCGACTCGAGGCAGAGTAGGAAGTCCCCACGCCATCTTTCTGACTCGAGGTCCACCTCGGTGGAATCCCAGGTGCGCCAAACGCCATGCCGCTCTTGTCGTAGTTTTCGCTGTCCATCAGTTCTCTCCTCGAAATCGATTCCTGGTTAACAGATGTGTGCCGTCCGTGCACTGCGCGTTATGGAACCTACGAATGAATTCGTTCATTCCCTTAACATGATTCGTAAGTCCTAGCTGAGTTTCGCGGAAGAAGCGAATAGTGTGGTGCCCGGTCCGCGCGTTCGTTGAGATCTGCAAGATAAGCTCTCACGGTGTCACCGGCCTGCGGGTGTAGTTGCCAAACATGCGAAGAGGTGGGACCGGCCCGAAGTGGGGTTCGAGAGGGAATCCGCACTTTCGCCAAGCAAAGTACCCACCAGCAAGGGGACGCACCCGCGTGATTCCGAATTTACGCAGTCGCATGGCCGTCATTGCGCTCGTCGCTTCGCTGGGGCAGGTACAGTAAAGTACGATATCGCGATCACGAGGAATCTCAAGGTTGCGGCGCTCCAGCTCTTCCATCGGAAAACGTATCGAGCCGGGGATGGAATACGGCTCGGGGAGAAATTCCAATGGATGGCGCAGGTCGACGATCGCGACCTCTTCGTTTGAGTCCAATTTCTGCTTAAGTTCCTCGGGCGTGATGCGCGCCATTCGAAGCTGGCGCAAGAATTGCTGCTGTCTTGTGTACTTGAGGCCGAGGTATGCAGCCAACGCGCCGCAGAGTAGGATTACTAGCAACAGAAAGCCGAATTTACTGACGTAACCAGCAATCTTGTCAAGCTCGTTGCCGAACAGGTATCCGAGCCCTAGAAAGGCCCCCACCCAGAGGAGAATTCCAAGCGTATCAAATAGCAAAAACGTAACAAAGCGCATCCCGAAAGCGCCCGCCAGTGGTGACGCAGCCGTATTCAACCAGGGGATAAACTTCGCCACCAGGAGTGACGACGCGCCATGCTTAGAAAACATGTTCTGCGTGCGACGGGCGCAAGAGGCAGGCTCCAGAGATATCCGACATAGAAGGCCAAGTACCGTGTTTCCACGGATTCGTCCGATCTGAAACCAGATCGTATCGCTGACCAGCGCGGCCACTAGAGCTGATGCTGCGGAGACCCAGATGTTGAGAAGTCCCGTTCCCGAGAGCGCGCCTGCAGCCAGGAGAACCGGAGCCGCCGGCAGCGGGACTCCAATCTGCTCAATGAAGACCAATGCCATCAGGGCTATGTAACCGTGTTGGGTCAGAAAACTGATCACTTCATGCATATCGCGGCCTCTTGCAGGAGTTCATCTTTCTCGGGCGTCCAGACAGAAGAAGAGGTGGATGCTGCCGCTTCGCCGATCAACGTTCACCTGTAACTGTCTCAACTAAACGATTGCGACTGTTGAAAGGCTCTGAGCCCTAGATGCGGGAGAAGTGGATCGGTTACACGCGTCGTCGACAACTCGTTTTGTTTCCTAGGTTGTCGTTAGCATGGGAAACCAAGCCCGCTTTCCGGAATCTACAAAGAGGACGAATCGCACTCGGCGATAATCGGCGTCAGTTGGCGGGCGCCCCAGGGTGCTAGGCCGAAAGGATGTCAGGGAATTGATGAACTCAGAGCCATATGCAGGAAGCTTCATTGCGGAAACAGGTGTGGAAGTTCCTTCGGTCAGCGCAGAACAGATGCGCGAGTTGGACAGGATCGCCATCGAGGAGACCGGTCCCAGCCTGCTTCAGATGATGGAGAATGCTGGCCGAAATCTTGCTCTTCTGGCAATGGAGTTGATGGGCCCCCACTGGCAAAGTGCAAAAGTATTAACCCTGGCAGGGAGTGGCGGCAACGGTGGAGGCGGGGTCTGCGCCGCCCGTCATCTGTCCAACCACGGCGTGGCCGTAGACCTTTGCCTTGCGGCTCCAGAGAGCTTATCGGATGCCGTTCTTGAGCAGCGGAAGATATTTGGATTCAGCAAGGGGAAAGAGGTAACGCCCGGCGAACTCAGCAGCGTTAAGCCCGATCTCATCATTGACGCCCTTATCGGTTACGGTCTCGAGGCAAGTCCCCGAGACGCTGCGGAGGAACTTATTCAATGGGCCAACAGAACGCAAATCCCAGTCTTGTCCCTGGACGTTCCATCGGGAATTAATGCGACGTCCGGTAATGCTCCCGGGGAATTCATTCGTCCGAGATGGACGATGACCCTCGCTCTTCCCAAATCGGGACTCCGTGCGCAAAACACAGGTCAAGTCTTCCTTGCTGATATCGGAATTCCCCTTGCTGCTATTCATCGTCTGGCGCCGAATTACATTTCGCCGTTCGGCAAGCGGTCCTGGATTGGGTTGAAGATTATGCATTCCGCGAAACCGGCAATATGACCTCGCGCGCGATCCGGTCGTTGTGCTCACGACAGTAGCGGCTGACACCGCGCGCAAAACATTGAATGCCCGGCGAAGCGGTGTTTGCCGAGTCAAAGAATTGCCATTTCTGCTGCGGCTTCCTTGCTAGACATCGGAGCATTCACATGAGGAACCGCTACTCAGCGGAGCAGGTCGTGATTCTGATCACATCTTCCGCTATCCGGCTCCGCCACTATCTCCACGCATAAAAGTCTTCTACCTCGTAACCTAGGCCATTCTCGCGCATCGTGTTTCCAGTAGGGTTAATATGTCCAAAACAGTAAAGTTCGTTCTGGCGGCTGCGCTGATTGCGTTGCTTGCCATCGCATTGATTTTCTTGCCGTTACGCGAATGGATTATTTGGTCGGTCGCATGGGTCCACTCGCTTGGTGCGCTTGGGGCGGCCGTCTACGCAATCATTTACGTCCTGGCGACGGTATTGATGATTCCCGGCTCCGTATTAACTCTGTCAGCCGGCTTCCTCTACGGGGTCCTTTGGGGAATGCTCCTTGTCTCCCCCGCCAGCGTAGTTGCTTCGACACTGGCGTTCCTGTTGGGACGCTCGGTGGCGCGCCCATGGATTCAGCGCCGAATTGCACAGAATGCTCGTTTTGCGGCGATAGATGAGGCAGTAGGTGGGAACGGCTTCAAAGTCGTGTTTCTCCTTCGTCTTTCCCCGATTTTCCCCTTCGCTTTACTGAACTATGCGCTGGGATTGACTCGCGTTCGCTTGCGGGACTATGTTCTCGGTTCCTTTCTCGGGATGCTGCCGGGAACATTTCTTTATGTATATTTTGGATCGTCAGTGGCCAACCTCGCTTCACTTTCCTCCGGAAAGGCCGCCCACGGAGGGCCTTGGGAGCATGTCTTGTTCTGGGGTGGCCTCGCCGCCACGCTTCTGGTCGTCGTGCTGGTTACCCGAACGGCGCGACGGGCACTGAACCAATCACTCGATACACGGTCGGCAAACGCCGATGTGTCTGGAGGCCGCTGATGGTTCCGGAATTAGCCAGAGTCGTTCCCGCCGACGAGTACAACCAAACACTCCTCGAAAATGTCCACCCCTCCGTTTGGACGAACCCTGCGCCCTCGGGAAAATACAATCTCGTGGTCATCGGGGCGGGTACTGCCGGCCTTGTCTCAGCAGCAGGCGCGGCGGGGCTCGGCGCAAAAGTAGCGCTGATCGAAAAGCAGTTCTTGGGTGGCGATTGCCTGAATTACGGTTGCGTGCCGTCGAAGGCGCTAATTCGGGCGGCCCGGGTTGCACAAACGGTGCGCGAGGCATCGCAATATGGAGTGCATGTTTCCGGGGGCTTCAGGATCGATTTCGGTCAAGCGATGGAACGTATGCGCCGACTGCGTTCTGAGATTTCGGAACACGATTCCGCGCAACGCTTCCGGAGTTTGGGTGTAGATGTCTTTCTCGGCGAAGGAAGATTCACCGGCCGAAGCTCGCTGGAGGTCGAAGGACAGAAACTCGAATTCTCACGCGCCATCATCGCAACGGGCGCCAGGGCCGCACATCCCGCGATTCCGGGCCTAACCGAAGCGGGATTCCTGACCAATGAAACGGTGTTCTCGCTGACGGAACTACCACGGCGGTTATGCGTGATCGGGGCAGGCCCGATTGGCTGCGAAATGGCCCAGGCCTTTCGACGCCTTGGGAGTGAGGTTTGCATCATCACCCACGGGACCAGCCTCCTGCCCAAAGAGGACCGCGACGCGGCGGCGATCATCCACAAGCGGTTCGAGCAGGAAGGAATTGAGATTGTGCTCGGCGCTCGGATTGCGCGAGTGGAGGCCATCGGCGGAAGCAGGCAAGTCGTCCTTGAAAAGAACGCCGGGGAAGAGCGCGTCGTGAGCGATCAGATTCTGGTTGCAATCGGCCGCACTCCGAACGTGGAAGGACTCAATCTGGAGGCTGCGGGAATCGCTTACGACCAGCGAGAAGTCAGAGTTGACGACCATCTTCGCACCACGAATTCCCGTGTTTATGCGGCAGGCGATATATGCTCCCGGTTCAAGTTTACCCATGCCGCCGATGCCATGGCCCGTCTGGCGTTGCGCAATGCCCTGTTCTTTGGCCGGGGCAAGACAAGTTCACTCGTGATCCCCTGGTGCACATTTACTGACCCGGAAGTCGCCCATGTCGGACTTGACCTCGACGAAGCCGGTAAGCGAGGTCATAACGTGGTAACTCACACCGTAAACCTGGCGGAGGTAGACCGTGCCGTGCTTGATGGAGCAACCGATGGATTTGCACGGGTCCACGTCGACAAGAAAAGCGGCAAGATCCTTGGAGCGACGCTCATCTCGGAGCATGCCGGAGAGACGATCTCTGAATTCGTGCTCGCAATGGGGCAGGGTATTCCGCTCTCCGCATTCTCTTCTACGATTCATCCGTATCCCACCCAGGCTGAGGCTGTGAAACGGCTCGGGGATCTTTCCATGCGTGCCCGCCTGAAGCCTTGGGTGCGGAAGGTTTTCACAGCGTACTTCAAGATCTGGAGGTAAGATGCAGCAGGACACGTGTGTCTGCGTTTTCTTCAAGTCCCCGATTGTCGGGACAGTGAAGACCCGGCTGATTCCTTTGGTGGGCGCAGAGAGTGCGGCGGCCCTGGCCGAGGCATTCTTTCGCGATACATGGAATCGTGTGCGTTCGCTGAGTTGGGCGGTTCCGATTGTGGCGAGCACCGGTCCACTCAATCCCGCGCTCCTTCCACATCCAGAGCCTGGCGTATGGCTTCAAGGTGGAGGAGATTTGGGCGCACGCATGGAGAGGATTCTAAGGAGGGCGCTTGCGCAGGCGCCTTTCACGATCGCATTGGGCGCAGATAGTCCGGGAATGCCGGCGCGCCTCCTGCACCAGGCACATGAGGCATTGCAGTCTGCTGACGCAGTACTTGGTCCGAGCGATGATGGTGGCTTTTACTTGCTTGCTCTGCGCGAGTGTCCGCCCGGCCTGCTGGCGGGTATCCCCTGGAGTCAACCCACCACCTTTGCTCGCACGCTGGAACGGTTCAATGAACGGGGATTGAAGTCGATCGTGCTTGATCATTGGTATGACATTGACCGGCCCGAAGACCTCGAGCGCCTTTGCGGGGATGTCGCGAGCGAAGCGATTGATGCACCGCACACCGCCAGCGTTCTTGCGGGTCTTCAGGCAGTCGGGAAACTGAGCGCAACGTTCCCGTTTGGCGCCGCACCCCTAGGTTCGAACTCCGATGGAGCCCATGTCCGATGAGGATCTCGGTGATCATCCCGGTGCTGAACGAAAGAGAGGACTTACCCCAGACGTTGCACGCCCTTGCCGAGTTTCCAAACATTCACGAGGTCATTGTCGTGGACGGGGGCAGCTCTGATGGTACTCGGGAGTGGCTGTCGACCAACTTGCCGGCAAATGGATTGGTAATCGATGGGGCTCGCGGTCGTGGAAACCAACTCAACGCAGGGGCTCGGGCCGCGACCGGAGAGGCGCTGCTCTTCCTGCACGCGGATACCCGCCTGCCGGAGAACGCAATCCAGCAGATCACAGACGCCCTGGCTGAGCCGGACGTAATCGGGGGTGGGTTCTATCTTCACTTTCTGGAAAGCAAGCCTTGGACACTGAATGTGGTCTCGTCTGGAATCAACTTCCGAACCCGTCTTTTGCGGAGGAGCACCGGCGACCAGGCCATCTTTTCCCGCCGGGATTCTTTCGTGGCCGCTGGAGGCTTTACACAGTGGCCCATTTTCGAAGATGTAGATTTCGTCCAACGCCTTAAGCGCCTTGGCCGATTCGCAATTATCCCATCGCACGTAGCCACGTCCGCACGTCGTTATATTACCTGGGGCGTACTAAGAACGGTGTTCCTGATGTTTGCTTTGCAGATAGGTTACCGGATGGGGATCTCGCCCTTTCGTTTGCACAGGTGGTACAGGGATGTGCGCTTCAACCCCGTTCTGGATCCAAAATACGAGACCCCGCAACCAACCAAACAGAGACCTTGATGGTGATCTTGGGAATGAGAACTAAACGCGAATTTGTCGGCGTTACTGGACTCGCAAGGCCCACTCCGCTTCATCGGCCAATCGCCACAACCAGGTTGAAACCTTTGCTCTTGCGGCGCATCTTGGAACGGAGTCCCAATGGCTGTTCATAACCAATCGTCGGCCCTGAATGACGCAATTGAACGCGACGAAGTGGTTTTGATCCGACGCATCTGCGCTGGACAAAAAGGCCTCTTTCACGAACTCATTCGTCCGTATGAGAAGGGAATTTATTGGGCCGCCTATTCGATTTTGAGGAACCAGGGGGATGTGGAAGAAGTCACGCAAGAAGCGCTGCTAAAAGTCTTCGAGCATCTCGATCAGTTGCGGTCGGATACGAAGTTCAAGAGTTGGCTCATGCGGATCGTGATGAACGAAGCGCGCATGCGTCGGCGAAAGAATCACGACAATCTCTTCGAGTCCATCGAAGAACAGGCAGTCGAAACTGAGGAGGGCGACTTTATGCCCAGACAATACGCAGACTGGCGCGAAGTCCCGTCCGAGGCCTTGGACAAGAAGGAAACCAGAACTGCCGTCCGGGACGCTTTGGAAAGTCTTCCCCAGATGTATCGAGAGGTTTTATTCTTGCGCGAAGTCCAGCAACTCAGCGTTGAGGAGGTCTCGGGTATTCTTAGCATTTCCATCGCAGCAGTCAAGACTCGTTCGCATCGGGCGCGGTTGCAAATGCGAGAACGACTGACGCCTATGTTCGGAAAGCGCTGGAGTGACAGACTGCCGTTCTTGAAAGGTAGGAAGCCATGGTAACTTGCGCCGTTGTATTGAGGGAACTGTCGAATTACATCGATGAAGATGTCGATCCGCAGCTTCGAGCTGAAATCGAAATCCATCTGCGCGGTTGCCACCGCTGCAGTGTGCTTTTCGACAGCATGCGCAAGACTCTTCAGATCGTCGGTGACGAGCGCGTGTTCGAGATTCCGGTTGGATATAGCGAGCGCCTGCACCATTTCTTGGCGGCGAAGCTCGAAGCAGCGCCGTAGAGCAGTGCGCCAAGTCTGCAGACTTGGCGTTGTTGCTCAGCACTGCGAATTGCGACAAGTCTACACGTATGGGACGAATAGAAACTGCCAGCATCGACTCATAGTTTCGCTGTCCGCAGTCTGAGAGCATTGGTGATCACCGAGACGGAACTGAAGCTCATGGCAGCAGCAGCGATCATCGGGTTCAAAAGCAGTCCGAAGCCAGGGAACAGCACTCCTGCTGCAAGCGGTACGCCAACGGCGTTGTAGACGAAGGCGAAGAACAGGTTCTCCCGGATATTGCGCATGGTTGACTTGCTGAGATGGCGGGCGCGGAGAATACCGCGCAGGTCGCCCTTCAGCAGCGTGATGCTTCCGGCCTCCATCGCCACATCGGTGCCGGTTCCCATGGCGATGCCGACGTCAGCCTGGGCAAGCGCGGGCGCATCGTTCACTCCGTCTCCGGCCATCGCGACCACGGAGCCGTTTTGCTGGCGCTCCTTGACGACCTTTGCCTTCCTTTCAGGCAACACGTCGGCGTAGAACTCGATGCCGAGTCTTTCCGCCACCGCCTTTGCCGTCGTCGCATTGTCGCCGGTGACCATGATGATGTTCAAGCCCGCCGCCTGCAATTCGCGGATCGCATCAGGCGTGGACTCTTTGATTGGATCGGCGACGCCGACAAGGCCAGCTGCTTTTCCATCCACGGCGACCAGCATGACTGTCTGGCCCTCTTTCCGCAAGGCTTCAGCCTGATCGAGCAACGGAGCAGGATCGACGGATAGGTCGTGAAACAGCTCTGCGTTGCCAACTGCGATTTGCTTGCCTGAGACGGTTCCCTTTACGCCTTTGCCGGTTGTTGAGTTAAATCCGACCACATCGGCCAGGGTGAGCCTTCTCCCTTCCGCTCCCTTCACAATGGCTGCTGCCAAAGGGTGTTCGCTCGAGCGCTCAAGGCTGGCGACAAGTTGCAGCAGGTCGTTTTCGTTGATGCCAGGCTGGGGAACCACAGAACTCAGTGTCGGCTTACCCTCCGTGAGGGTTCCCGTTTTGTCGATGATGAGGGTGTCAACCTTGCCGAATATCTCCAGCGCCTCCGCATTGCGGATCAGAATGCCTGCCCGCGCTCCGCGACCGGTGCCCACCATGATGGCCATGGGAGTGGCGAGTCCGAGAGCGCATGGACAGGCAACAATCAGAACAGCCACCGCATTCACGAGCGCATGTGCAATGCGCGGTTGCGGCCCAACAAAGTACCAGACGAGGAAGGTGATAACGGCCGAAACGATGACAGCCGGAACAAAGTACGAAGAGACGCGGTCCGCCAGCCGCTGAATCGGCGCCCGTGACCGCTGCGCTTCGCTTACCATCTTTACGATTTGCGCTAAGAGCGTGTCGGCGCCAATCCGTTCCGCGCGCATCACGAATCCGCCGGTTCCGTTCACCGTTCCGGCCGTTACTTTCGCGTCCTTGTCTTTCTCTACGGGTATGGGCTCACCGCTGATCATCGATTCATCGACGGAGCTGTGGCCTTCAAGAACAGTCCCATCGACAGGCACTTTTTCGCCCGGACGGACACGGAGCCGGTTCCCAACTTGCACCTGATCGAGAGGCACGTCGGCTTCGCCGCCCTTGTCGTCAAGCCGTCTTGCTGTCTTCGGAGCAAGGCCAAGCAGGGCGCGAATCGCACCGCTGGTTTGGCTGCGGGCGCGTAGCTCCAGCACCTGACCTAGAAGAATCAGGGCGACGATGACCGCCGCCGGCTCGAAATACACATCGATCTGTCCTCCTGTTCCACGTACCGACGGAGGAAATATCTGGGGAACGACAGTAGCGAAGACGCTGTAGAGATAGGCTGATCCGGTACCGAGCGCGATCAGAGTAAACATGTTGAGGCTGCGATCCACGATCGAATGCCAGCCCCTGACAAAGAAAGGCAACCCGCACCAAAGGACCACCGGAGTGGCAAGGGCGAATTCAATCCAGGTCCACACTCGTGCCGAGAACATGTGCTGCATGGGCATGGAAGGAAAAAAATCGGAAACCATCAGAGCGAGCATCGGTGAAGCGAGTACGACGCTGATCCACAGCCGCCTCGTCATCTCCATCAGCTCTGGATTCGACTCTTCGGCGGTGACCTCCCGAGGTTCGAGCGCCATGCCACAGATAGGGCAACTGCCCGGACCAGGCCGCACGATCTGCGGATGCATTGGGCAGGTGTATTCGGTTCGCTTGAATGGTGCGGTGACGGTCACCGGCTCCAGCGCCATGCCACACTTCGGACAGCTACCCGGACCCGCTTGTTTGATCTCCGGATGCATGGGACACGTGTATCCGACCTGCGGCTCGGTCTTCGCCGGTGCGTTCGCGGGAGCTTCCTCCGGTTTGGTCGGTGCGTACCTCTCCGGTGCTGTGCGGAACTTCGCCGCACAGCCCTGGCTGCAGAAGTAGGTAGTCGTTCCCAGATGCTCAATGGTTGTCGCCGCCTGCGCAGGATTGACCTTCATTCCGCATACCGGATCGTGTTCTTGCGCCTGCTGCATCTCGCGATTATGGCCGTGCTCGTAGAAGTCGCGCTGAGCATTACTGCTCACGGAATGAGGCATTACTTCTGGTTGGCGGGCCTGCATGTACTGATCAGGCGCGTACTCGAACTTTTCTTTGCAAGCCGTTGAACAAAAGAAGTAGATTGTTCCTTTGTGTTTAGACGTCCCTGCAGCTTTGGCCTGATTGACGGTCATCCCACAGACTGGGTCTTTCGCGGTGCCGGTTGCCTGATCACAGCAGCACATAGGTCCCTCCCGGTTTCTCTATTGTTACTGACTCATCAGCCGGCGAAATCTTACATCTGGCTTCTCTGGCAGGTGCAGTCCAGGCATTTATGCTCAGCGCAAGCACCGCAGACACTCACCAGTTGCTTTGCAACTGCCTTCCTGGCCCTGTGCAAGCGAACCGACGCATTGTTTGCAGATATTTCTTGTGATCGAGCGAAGTCCTCGACCGTCGCCCCCCCGAGGTCAACCTGTTCGATTGCAGTACGGTACTCAGTCTTAAGCTCCTGCACCAAATCTCCGATTCAGGCGCAGGATGTTTCCATAAGGTCCGGCTCATAGCGCATGGTAGCTTCTGCGGCGAAGTTCTCATGAGCTCTTCGGGTTGCAGCCCTTTTCCGATAGTGGTCGATAATCCCATTGCGGAGAACTCGATAAAACCATGCAACCGTACTCTCATCGTTTCGGATCTGGGTTCCACGTTCCAGAGCCTTGACATATGCCGTCTGGAAAATATCCTCAGCGGTTGCGGCGTCTTCACCCGCCCGGCAAGAAAATGCAGAAATTTGGTACGGTGCTCTATTGCTGAGTTCAGCAGGATTTGCTGCGAGTTCGACTTCAGGTCGCGCGGCATTTCATTCATTTCCTGTAATCCCTTCATCGCCGCTCAAGTAAGTATCCTCCACCAGGGTTGGCGTCATCATGATCTCTGGCACATTCAAGCGATCTTGATCGCCATCGTTGAACTGCGAAAGCAAGAGCGCTGACTGGGCGCGATGCACACTCCAGAAGCGTCAATCGATTACCGCATCTCCGCATTTCTTTCGGGATTTCCTTTGGGATAGAAATGGCGACACGGGAATAACTGGAAGTTGAGTAATCGTGAATTAGGACAAGGCCCTGTCGGCTCCGGATTTGGGCGCACTGACCGCCGGAGCGGCGGTGTGCACCGTTGCCATGTGACAACCATCTTTGTCACATTCGACCTGATGGAGTCGGAGGGAATGGACACATGACAGCCCACGTTGAACTGATATCCAGTGGTGTCGGCACGTGCGAAGGTCTTCGACGAAATGGAGAATGCCTCGCGTCAGCTCATCCACTCGGTTACCGCTCGCCCACCTTGTAGGAAATTCCAAAGCGTCCAATCTGAATCATTGCCTTGTCGGCGGGAGGCCAGATACGCAGGCTCTCCACGCGGCTTCGTCCTGCAATTCGATGCGCGTCCGCAGTCCCTACCAGCGCGCCGCTTGCGGCCTCATTAAAATGTACGCTTAGCACGTTGCCCGCGCGCACCCATCCGAAAACATACGCACCCGGCTTGAGCTCAAAGTTGCTGATGCGCAAAGGCGTCTGCACGATTAGGAAGTGTGAGTACTTGTCGTCGGCCGTATACCCTGCGGTAATGAGCACCACGCCGGCGATGTAGCGGCCCCGGCTATCTACGATGCCGGAGGCGGTACGCATCTCAGTTTCAATGTGCTCCTTTTCGACAGTTGCCCGAGTTGGCAACAACGCCGTCAATTCAGCATCCGTAGCTTGCCGCCACGCCGTCTTCTGAGCTTGGGCTGACGGAGACAAAAACAATAGAAAAGCTCCAGGAAGAATCAACCTCTTCGTCAAGCTTTTGGTCATGGCTTTGGCTTTCTGAGGCATTCGAGCGAAGCAATGCCGCTCAGCGGAAGCAGCCGCAGGTCGACCAGCCTAATGGTTGGTTTGTGACTGCGAAATGGTAGACGTCGCTTGTGCTGCAGGGGGCTGCGGCTTTGCAGCTTCCTTCTCCATGGTCGCCGCTCGGTAGCTAATCGCGCCGTTGTGTACCGTGCCCAGGTACATGGGAGCAACGTTCTTCTGGTTCGGGTCGAAGATCATGTGTCCGGTTACGCCGTCGTATTCCTCAATATCCGCCAGCGCATCGTGAATGCGCGCACGATTCAGGCCGGCCTTGCAAATGGAGTCCAGCAGCATGTTCATCGCATCGTAGGCCAGCGCGGCAAACTGCTCCGGCTTCTCGTGGAAGCGCGCCTCAAAGCGCTGGTTGAAATCGAGCCAGCGCGGGTCCTTGCGGCTGGGATCATACGGGAAGACCGCCTCGAACCCTTCGGCCGCGGGTCCGGCCGCGGCCAGCAGCGCCGGCCCCAGCGTGCGGTAGGAGCCAAAGACGCGCTGCTTCATGCCCATCGCCCGCATCTCTTTCAGAATCTCGGCAGCCTCCGCCTCATTCGCCCACAGCACAATGCCATCCACCCGCGAACCCTTGATGATCCTCAACTCCCGCGTAAAATCCGTGTCGCCCGGCTGGAACTTCTGCTCGAGAACCACGGGGTGACCCAGGCGAACCGATGCGTCGCGGAATTTCGGTACACCCATCCGGCCATAGCGGTTGTTTACCCGGAGCAGGGCCACTCGCTTGAGTCCGAGTTCGGTATAGATGTGGCGAGCCAGGGTGAAGCATTGCACGCGATCGTCCTGCAGATCGGTGAAGTACCACGGAACGTAAGTCTCGGGAATGGTGGGATCGGTCGAGGCGGAATTGATGATGGGAATCTCGGCTTTCAGAGCCAGGCGCAGCATGATGTGGGTCGATTCCGCGTTGATGGACCCAAAGATCGCCCAGTCTTTATCGTCGTAAATCATCTTCACCGCTTCATCGGAAGCCGCGCCCCAGATGGAGAAGTCAGTCGGCCGGTCCGAACCAGACACCGCAGTCGCCTGCCAGTTGTCGTAGTCGTTGTGCAGCATCAGGTGGAAGGGCTTGCCTCCATAGCCGCCGCGCGAGTTGGCTTCCTCCACGGCAAGTTGTGCACCATGCAGCATCCGCATTCCATCCGCACGGTCTGGGTTGTGCTCGATGGGACCCAAGAACCCGATACGCACTTCGGACACGTTTTTGGGGTCAGGAATGTCCCGCCCTGCACCGGTATAGATATTGGGGTGGGTATAGTACTCGTAGTAGGGTCGCTCAAACTTGACGAACGGCCGCAAGTCCTCCGGTTCGCCCGCATAGGGCGCAACCTCTTGATCCCGCGGCGGCCCTGGCGGATGCGCACCACACGAACATTTCTGCTGAACCGCGCCTTGCCCTTGGGCGGCTGCAAGAGCTCCAGCCGCCAACAGGCACAACACCGCACTTAACCCTGAACGCCGCATGGCAACTTACTCCTTGGCCGTCTTCTCCGTACGAAACATCGCAATCGCTTCAATCTCCACCAGCAGCTCCGGCCGGCACAGCTTGGCCTGGATGCCCGTCGAGGCCGGCAGAGGATCGAGTCCCTGCGCCTGGAAGAACGCGGTCCGCTCCTCGTTGAAGGCGTCGTAGTCCCGGTCAATGTCGCGCAGGTAGCAACTAGTCCGCACAATGTCGTGCCACGTGCAGCCCTCGCTCACCAGCAGGCCAGTGATGTTGGCAAACGTCCGCTGCATCTGCGCGCGAAAGTCGCCAATGTGCACGCTCACTCCGCTCTCGTCAATCGACGCGGTTCCTGAAATCAGCAGAATCGTCAGCCCGTTCAGGTCAATCCGCATCCCGCGCGAAAAAGAACTCGGCTTGGCGTAGCAGTACGCTTCGTTCAGCACGCCGTAGTTGGTTATCGCACGCTTGTTCACCGGTCCGTGCGCAATGGTCTCCAGCAGTTCTGTCAATGAATTCATGGGGAAAATGGCTCCTTAGTGGTTAACGTTGTAAAACTCCGTGGCTCAGCCCTTCGGCCGTCGCCACCCAGATGTCGCTGCCTTGAAAATCGATGCCGAGAATGTAGTTGTGAGCCGGTGCCGTGGTTACCGGGATCGCCGTGACATTTCCCTTCGCGTCACGCACGGTCATCTCCGGCTTGCCGGTGGTGAGCGAGCGCGTGTACACGGCCCAGTTGACGCCGTCGTAGTAGGCCAACCCCTTGTCGGTACAGAACCACGCGTGATTGGCGTCCACGCCCTTTACAAAATTGGTGAAGTTCGAGGGCAGCCCGCTGTCCTTGGTCAAAAAGTTGTGCCAGTAGCGCCCGTCGTAGCGACTGTCGCCAAAATACGTGGCCACCCACAGCACGTTATCCACGTAGCTGACCGATGATGTGACATTGTGGATCAGCCCTTGGTCCTTGAAGAGCACGATCTCCTCTTCGCCGTCCGGATCCTCGTACTTGTCCCAGACCTTCGTCTTCTGGTCGTACTCCAGAACACCGCTGCCCCAGACCGCGTAATACACCTTGGTGGGTGTCGCGGAAACTCCGTACACCCAAATCTCGATCATCGGCGTGTTGCGCTCGTTGTAGAGCGACCACTCGCCGGTGCGCAGGTTCAGCGTGCATCCTCCAGCGGCCGTCGCCACCCACACGTTCCCGCCTTCCACCGAAACGCCGTAGACCACATCGTTGCTTAGTCCTGAGTTCAGTTGCGTGTAGGTGTCAATGCGCCCACCGGAGATGCGGCTCAGCCCGCCCATCGTCCCCGCCCACACGTCGCCGGTGCGCTTGTCCAGCGCCAGGGAAAGCACCGCGCGCTGCGCCAGACCGTCTTTTGTGGTGATCGTCTTCCACTTGCCGTGCTCAAACAGGCCCAGCCCGTTGTCCGTTCCCGCCCAAATCCGATCCCCGTCCACCAGCACCGAATACACATGGTTGTCCGGCAGCCCATTCGCCGTGGTGAAGTTCTCAAAGCGGTAGCGCGGCATGTTAGGCACTTCGCCAAATGTCAGGGCCCCCAGCGCCAGCGAACTGGCCGCCAGCACCATCGCCAACTTGTTCCATGCGGCTTTCATCATCGCGTCCTCAGATGCTGGATCAGATCGTTCAGCTCATCTTTGGTGAGATCGTTCATGCACCCGTGCTTGTCGTCGGGTTATAGATGGTAAATATCTCTTCCAGTGTGGCAGCATTCTTCGCGTGCGGGGCCACGATGCAGTCTTGGCGCGCGGGCTCGTAGATTTGCGCGGTCGTTATGATGAAGTCACCATCGGCACGTCGTACTCCGATATGACCTCGGTCACGATTGCAGGAGCGCCCTCTTCGCGAGCGCGGGCCAGAATATTCAGGCCTGCTAGGCCGTGCTATGGAAATACATAGGGAGAGCTGCGGGGCTTGAAGGCGCCTCCGCGAAGGATGCGCACCACCGCGGCAAATATGATTGGCGGTCGCCATCAGCTGGAACTCGGTTTCAACCGAGCGCGGCCCAGCCATGGTGACAAAGCCTTCGCCACCGATCTCGAAATCGAGTACCTGGACGATGGTCTGCCGGTGCTTCGAGTTCTTCAGGCCATCAGGAGCTTCGGCGAACCTCTCCTGCCAAATTTCGCGCACCCTCTGTGCTCCGTTTCTGGGGAAGCGGAAGCGTTAGACTATCGCGATCATCCGTCCAACGCCTCCACCGAAAGGTGGGGAGGGTGAAACGCACGCCATGCCTCGCCTGCCGCTTCGGCTCTCGGAGTCCCCCTCGGCCTCACGAGCGGTAGCCTTTTCTGCGCGCGCCATGGTGCAGATCATGATCACGATTCGACTCGATCTTTGGGGCTACTCTGACATGGGCCAGGGTGCTTTTGGCAAACCACCGCAGAACATCGTCGTGTTTCACGTCGGGATTGCCATGCCAAGATCAATCTGAATGGAAACGCCGCCCACTTGGACTACCTGGAATCAAGAGGTGGCGCTGTTCGAAGGCGCCACATGTGGGCCAGGAGGGTCGCCGCCGAGGCCGCTCGCAAAACTGGCGGAGACGCAAACGACCCGGATCGAACGCGGAAACCCGCATCCCATTTGGCATGACTTCATGAACTCTTCTCCGAAAGAGCTCCATGGCGAATAATGCAAATTAGGGATAATACTGTTCACTTAACGAGATTTGTGGCATTCTGTATGAGACAAGGACAGGAGGCCACAAGTGGCGCGTACGGTAGCGGAACTCCCTCCGGGTACTCGGATCACGGACTACATCAGTCTCGGCGTAATCACCAGGACATTCCCTGTTTCCAGCATTGGTTCGGTGCTTTCCAAGACGGGAACGGCCAGCGTTCGCCAGCGCGATCTGCCGGCGCAGGTTGTTGTCTATTACGTCATCGCTCTGGCGCTTTACATGCAGTCGTCCTACCGCGAGGTGTTGCGTTGTCTGCTGGAAGGAGTCCAGTGGCTGCGCGATCCATCGATTAACGTGCGAGTGGCAGGCAAATCGGGCATCTCTCAGGCCCGTACGCGGCTGGGCTGGGAGCCGCTGCGGCAGTTGCACGATGAGTTGGTCAAGCCTGTGGCGGTGCGCAGCACGCGGGGCGCGTGGTATCGGACTTGGCGGTTGGTGAGTCTGGATGGCAGCACCTTCGATGTGGCCGACGAGAAGGCCAACGAAGATGCTTTCTCTCGCCCGGGTGCCAGCCGCGGCGCGAGCGCGTATCCGCAGATCCGTTTTGTATCCCTGGTGGAGAATGGCACGCACGTGCTGTTCGGCAGCCAGATGGACGGTTATCGGACAGGAGAGATCACGCTGGCAAAAGCGGTGCTTCCGCGCCTGAGAAAGGGGATGCTTTGTCTGGCAGACCGAAATTTCTTCGGCTTCGAGTTGTGGCAGCAGGCGCAGAGCACAGGCGCGGACCTGCTGTGGCGGATGAAAAAGAACATGCGCATGGCCGCGGAGAAACACCTGCCCGATGGCTCCTATTTGAGCCACGTGTATCCTTCGGAGCGGGACTGGCGGCACAAGACCAACGGACAAGTCCTGCGAGTGATCGATTACCGCCTGGAGGGAATCGAGGGCGCCGAGCCGATCTACCGGTTGGCAACCACCATCCTCGACCCAGCAAAGGCCCCAGCCGAGGAATTGGCGGCCCTCTATCATGAGCGCTGGGAGATCGAAACTGCCTTCGACGAACTCAAGACCCATCTGCGCGGCGCCCAGATCGTGCTGCGCAGCAAAACGCCCGATCTGGTGCGCCAGGAATTCTACGGCCTGCTGATGGCCCACTTCGCAATCCGCGGCTTGATGCACGAGGCCGCATTGAAAGCCGACGAGGATCCAGACCGGCTCTCGTTCCTCCATGCCGTGCGCGTGATCCGCCGCAAAATGGCTGTCTACGGCGCTATTCCCCCCTCGGAAGAGGAGAGCATTTCATAAAGCGATCCTTGACGAGATACTTGAAGAACGCGTCGTGTCCAGCCGCAACCGCCGCAATTTCCGCGGCGTCAAGCGCAAGATGAGCAATTTCCCGCTCCGTCCGCGACATCTCAAGCCACTGCCCAAGATCAATATCCGTGAAGCCATCAGAATACTTAAGTGAACAGTATTAAAATTAGGGAAGCAGATCGCAGCGCAAGAGACAAAGGTGGCTTGATTGCCTGGCAGGGGCAACTCGGCACTAAATAAACAGAAGCAGTGGGTTCGGTAGCCAGTACATCCAATCCGGACTTGTCAACTCCTTGCTCACAGCAGAATTCAAAGCATCCATACAGAGAAGAACTTGCATGGACAGAAACCTGGGATAGCAGCGATTGCGAGGAGAACCATTCTCATCGTCCGCCGGATAACTTTAAGAGAAAGGCCGAAGCACTCCCAACTTATGTGACCACATCGCTCGCTACCGGCAGTCGGCAAAACCCCTGTGCCGGAATATCGAGCGCCGCATTGAATTTGGAAGACATGTTTTGAAACGCGATCAGGCCTGTCAATTCGACTATGGCATCGTCATTCCACTGCTCTTTGAGCCTCGCCCGCAGGTCATCGTCGATCTTGTTCAACGTCATCGCCTCGGCATATTCCAGCGCCAGGCGCTCCTCCGGGGAAAACAGTCCCGAGACGTTCGCTTCGTGCCAATTGCTCAGAGCTGCGACTTTCTCCATCGATACGCCGCGTTTCGTCAACGTTGCCGAGTTGATGTCTACGCAAAATGCACAGTGGTTAATTTGTGAAACTCTGACCGTCACCAGGGATCTCAATGCGGGCGAAATGGGTGACGAACGCCGATCCATCGCCCCATATAACAGAGCCAGCGTGGCGAACACCGCCGGTGAGCGGCCCCATAGCAAGCCGGGTTCCAGGATGCGCCCATACTTTCGTTTCTGCTTCCAGAAGAAGAGCCGGATGAGCCAAGGATAAGAGGATACCGTTTTTGCTTTCACAGTCTGCATAGAAGCCTCCAGAGAGTTGTCGGCGAGCCGTCCGAAAATTCTGAGATCAAAAGACCATTATGACTTCAACGAAGGCGTCCTTTCAGCCCAAACCTTTGAGGAGTCGGTGTGATCCGGCGAACTCAATGTTCGTCGACTGAAAATGAACTCACAACGCGGCCGGGCGCATACAAGAGTGCGCCATCGGCCGCATCAATCCCTCGTGCGGGCCGAGATTGCGACTAAGCGATTTGACGTTCTTTGGCTGATTGATCTTGGTTCCATGAGCGTTGCTGTTTTGAGTTTCAGCGCGCCCATAGGGAGCCTCGAGACTTTGCGAAAAATGGTGTGAGCGTCTCACGCAGCATGAGTCGTGCCCGGTGCAATCGGGTTTTGACGGCCGATTCGCTAATTTCAGGGACTTCCATGGTCTCGGCTTGATCAATTTGCTGCATTTCCCGTCGAAGAAAACCTCGCGGTAGAAGTCGGGCAGTTCGGCCAGCGCCTTGGCAACCGTCGCGCGCTTCACGCTCTTCAACCTCCTCACTCGGCAAGTCCCGCCATTCGACGAATTGCTTGGGGCGACCCTGCACTTCGTCAGGAGGTTTCGTTGGGGCTTGATCGATGGACACGTAAAGATACTGGCACCGGTGCATTCTGACCTCGTATTCGACCACACGCATGGCCCGTTGCTCAAATTTGCACGGATCGGTGAGCTTCACGAGATGCAAGTAAATCTTGACCATTGCCTGTTACACGGTCTCCTCGGCGTCCTCCGGATTGCGAAGAATCGAATATGTCTGCAGGGAAAAGCCGCGCTCGTACGGGCGAATCAAATCATGAGAATGGTCTTTTTCTCCCTCCAGAATCGTCCGGATCGGGACAGTTGCGGTCGCCGCTGCATCTACCCTTCGCTCTTCCATATTTGGCATCAAGAAGATCTCCCTATGACGACGATTCGCTAGAATCGGAAACGTTACAGCCCACTTGAACAGCCTATTTTGGCGCCTGGCGCGTTGCAAAATACTTCGCAGTGCATGCACAAAAGGCCCGTGCCAGCGGACTGTCGATATTGCCGAGCCATGCTGCAGTAAGCCAGCCCAGCGCAAGGCCAAAAGCTGCATGTGCGACCGTAACCGTCACGGGAAACCCCTTGGAAAACTCCAGGCCTAGGAAACCTACCCCTAAAGAAGAGACAACCGGGCTCAGCATGAAGTCGAGACCCAAGAGGACGCCAAAAGCCGCTCCGACCCAGCGGCGGCAGGTTCCAAAGACGAGCACATAGATCAGCCCAAAGCTGGCGCCGTTCCAAAAGTGATAGGCCCAACCCGCGATGTCGGACTTCAGCGAAGGCCCGGAGGCGAACTGGTTGAGCAGCAATACGCCCATTAATCGAGGAAGGTTTCCGGGCATGAAACCAAGCCAAAAGCCGGGCAACCGGAAGGCCTCCAGCGCAATCGTAGCAACTGCTCCCGCCGCCAGGCCCACTGTACTGATTTTCGCTAGCGAGTCCTTGGCGCGGTACAGCAAAGCTACGGTGATTAGCAGAATCGCCGCCGAGGGCAGGAGCGCGAGCTTTGCCAGTACATCCATCGAGCTCCTGCCGGACTGCGCAATCGGGAAGATCAGCGGTGACACTGAGGCAGCCGCAAGCAGCAGCATAATCGTTAGCGCACGTTTCATCGAAGAACTCCTGGGGGGAGGTCTTCTCGTCCTCCCTCCCGACCTGTTGAAGTGACTACTGGGCGACCATGTGAGTCAGCATGTCGAGCTTCTGATCGAGCATGCCTGCTGTCTTGTCGATCGCTTCGTTGTTGAATTGCTTCAGCACTGCCGACGGTTTGTCGTAGCTGATGAAAGTGTGGCCGTCCGTGCTCTGGTAGATATACACGCGCAGGGGCATGTAAAGTCCGGCGGCGGGATCCTTTTCAAATACCTGCTTCCCGATGTTGGGATTGCCTACCAGAAACAGGGTCCCCTTCATATTGAGACCGGTCATCTTGAGCATGTTGCCCTGATCCACGGTGCTCATCACCATCATTCCGCCTTTGCTGACGGCCATCTTGAAAGCATCAACGGTCTGTTCGTAGGACTTGTTGCTGGGGATGTTCACACGGGCTTGCTGTGCGAAGGTTGTGGCGGCGAAGGCTGCGAACAAAGCAGCCACGAAGGTGGTGCGGCGTAGAAGGCCAATCTTGGTCATCGAAACACTCCTGGTCACGAATTGAATTCAGTGCGCTTCAACTGAAATTGCGAAGGTTGAATTCGTCCGCACGCTGGTTGAAGGCACTCATTACCAACGATTCCCAAGGACGAGAAAGGTTTCAATACGCTATTTGTGATCTGAATCACACGCGGATGGCGGTCTCAGCCGACTGGATCTAATTGGTCGTGTCGGTTTCACGCGGGTTGAAGGGTCCGTCAGGAACATCCGAGGGACGCACTAATTGCAACTTTTCTTTATCCCTATACCCCATGAGATGAGCGGTTGTGAACTGAGAATGCGAGGCACCGAGTTCCTCCTGCCCGGCCCTCAGGTCAAGCGGTTGATAGACGTCGACGTCGTTTCTTACCGCGCTGTGGCGACTCCCGTCGCTATGTTGTGCACAACGACAGTGGCGCTGACGAGAACACCGTAAGCCGGATCTGAAATTATGCCCCGCGGAGATGCTGTCCTCAGCAAGTCCAGTCTGAGGAGATAGCTCAGCAATTTCTTCGCGCTGTTGGCGAGGCAAGAAGCATTTCCACCCCCAAGCTGGCAAAACGGGTCCATGCTTCCTGACTCAACCGCGGCCACGGTCCCTATTGCACGTAACCTTTTGAACCTTGACGAATCGTAAACGACGTGAGGTCACGTCGATGAAACCGTATGCGACCACCCGGGCAATCTGGCTCGGTACTGCCGCCATGGCCGCAAGCAATGCGCAAGTGATCCAGGTAAATCAGAGCGCATACGAGATCATCGTCCGCCAAACGTCGCAACTTATCTTCGGAAGGGATCCAACCGCGAGATAGATTCCCCATGAAGGAATCGTGAATCTCCAGAAGCTGCATCCTGATTGTCGGTCACATTGTGAAAGCTGAGGTGCCCATGCCGCTAAGTCTAATCCTCATTCTTAGCTTCAATCCGACGCTCATAAGAACTCGGAGCCTGGCTCTGCAATCCGCGGGACACGTCGTTGTATCCGCGTGCTCACTGAAGGAAACGATCGATTATTTTCGATTCGGTGATTTCGACCTCGTCCTTTTGTCTGATGCGGTCCCGACAAGAGACAGGGACTGTCTGATTAAGCTGATTCGAGAGTCTGGATCGCGTATTCCCATTGTCTCCATCGCGAGTGTTTCCGACGAATGCGATGCCTGTGCGACTTTGACGCCAGGGGAAAGTCGAATCGAGTTCCTCGCTGGCATTCGGAACGTATTAATGGAGGCAGCGAAGGCATACGCAAAAAGCCAGGTGGCTGAACCGTATGGTCGTTGTGTCTTCGAAAAGCGTGAAGCGTTCTCTCCGCGAGCGAAGGATGGAAAATGAACTCGAGAAGGCCGATTATCAACACCCATCTCGAATCTTGCCGAGCCCGCAATCTCATATCGTTCACGGTTCTGACGGTAATGGCTTACATCATCATGCTCTTCCTGAGTACATTCTTTCCGCAATAAGCGTTACCAAGTCCGCTCAGTGTGTTAATCGGTCTCCAATTGCGATCGAGAGAATACCTGGGCGCCTGCAACGGTGGTACAGGGCTGTAACCTCAACCCGATTCGTGAATCATGGATAACAGGAGGGTCGTTCAGTGCAGATCATGCTGCTTGTTCCGGCTCTATTTATCGTTGTCGGTTTCGCATATGTTCAAAGCCATCCTTCGAGGTTTGCAAAGAAAGCGCCTCCGGGCCAGACCGCGCGGAGCAGCTCTCAGAATCAAGCGAAGCCGAAGTTGCTCGCCTTATTGTTTCGCGCGGACTGGTGCTCAACCTGCAAACGACTGGAGCGTGAATACGAGCCCTTGCAGCAAAGTCTCGTAAGTGAGCCCATCCTATTCGCGCGGTTCGATTTCACCGATCATGAGACGGCGAAAGAGGCACGAGAGCTTGCTGCCAAGTTGGGTATAGAACGTATCTTCCGCCAGGCCGAGGGAAAGGCTGGGTTCGCGTTACTTGTCAAACCGTCGACGAAGCGTTTGGTAGGCGCTATCAAGGACACCCATACACCCAACCAGTTGAGGGCGGCGTTCACGGACGCCTTGGAGCAGGAAATTGCGGCCCAAAATCGAACAATCGCCTGACTCATTCAAAATGCAGCTTTCGCATCGAGATCTTCGATGGCTATGTCGATAGCGCAGCCGACGTGTCTAGTGAAGTTCCAACGATAGTCGGCAGCAGAGTCTTTGGAAGGGTCGCTTTAAATGTAGTGTGCTTGAATACATCCGTTTAATCGCAAGCGCAGTCGATAACGGATGCAGAGGAAAGAATCGTGCGAACTGTGCGAACCGTGCGATGTTGCGCAATCGTTCCGCAGAAGGGAAGTATGAATGCGTTCTGATCTTGTCTTTGGAGCTCTTCTCCGTATTTCGAACCGCTACCAGCTCTGCCAATTGGCCTCTAAAGCGACTCGCAAGCTGCACAAGCCCCATGCTCGTCTGCAAGAGACGGTAAATGATGCGCTGGTTCGGTTCAGCCAGGCTCCTCGGGGAAATGTGCAGTGGCCGCGGCACGGACAGATTATGTAAGTGTTGGCATTGTCTATGTCCTTGGCATCGGTCTGTCCTTCCTCGACCGGCCCTTTCAAGCCCATTGCCTTTACGGTCACCGTGAAGCGAGCCTGCGCCGCATATAGATCGCAGTATGTGATCAAAACTGAAGTTCACGTCCTCCATTAACCTGTTGATCAGGAAGATGCCTCGCCCATGAGACAGCTAAACGTTCTCGCCGATGACCAGATTTGGAAGTTGTCCAGGATCGAATCCGGAGCCTGCGTCTTTCACGACGATGAGCACATTGCAATCCGGTTCAATACCGACGCATATGCGCACCGACTTAGCCGGGTCTGAGTGGTTGCCATAAGGCAGGTGATCTTCGCCGCGGTTCTATCAATAATCGTGATGTCGGACGGGACAAGGGCGTCGAATTCGCTGTTGGGCGGTTGGTGGTTCGTCCCTGTCATTGGATTTCCCCGTGGGTCCTTTCACGAAGCGAAAGGTTTCCCGTGGCAAAGAAAGTTTCAGCGATGAAGCGAGAACCGTCCCGGCATTCCCCAGGCGGTCTCCTTCGGCCGCGATTAGAACCGGAAGACAATGCCCGCTGAAGGCTGAGCCGCATGCGTGAATCGGTCCGTATTCAGGCCGGCAACGTTAAAGCTGGGCGCCTTGTAAACCAGGCCGCGATACTCGGCCCGCAGGGCGGAATGATTGGTCAACCGGTAGTAAGCGCCACCACCGCAAAGAAATGCGCCTTTAGTTTCCTTCGTTGCGCAGGTAAGAGTTCCACCGGGGTTGCGGTCGGATCAAAGACTTGCGCTCCACCGCCGGCTAACGCGAACGGCTGCACCTTCGATATGCTGGGAAGCTTCACGACGGTCGAGCCACTGACTTCATGTAGGTTGGTTTGTACTCGCGCTGGCACGGCACCGAAACAATGCGTATTGCGCGCGTAGCCGTAATTCACCTCTGCCGCAAGCCGGTTATTGATGATGTACCGGTACCCAACGAACACGCCGCCAGTATCTGTCGCTTGCTGGTGAATATCTCGGCCGTCGCTATTCTTAATGAAGACACCAGAGCCTTGAATGTTGACTTCCGACTTGAGCCCCTGCGCCAATGTATTTCCGACCAGCATGACCGCAACTCCGAAATAGTAGAACACTCTCTTCAACATTGCCCGATCTCCATTTCCGACGAAAGGTTCCGGCCAGTCGTTCTGTTCGTCCTGGTTGCAAGATTCGGCACTGCTCAATTCGTTTCATGGAACATTGTCAAGACTCAGGGCAAAGCAAAAGTGCTGTTCCTAAACGTCAGGAACGGGATAAGCAAGTTGAATTGACCGTTAGACAAGGCGTGACAACTGATCCAATCGATCTTTACTCGTGCTGCGCCACGGGCACGAGACGCTGCCTTACGCCTTAGCAAACTCCTCGATGAGCACTTGAGCCCTGATATTGACCAGGTTGCGCGGGCTTTGGCGCCGAAGTTCCATTGGCGAATCCAGCCGAGCGGGACCACCGCCCTGAATTTCCTAGGGCTCTCCACCCAGGTTTCCGCCCACACTCTTTATCTGTCGGATGGCCGGACAAGGGCCGGACAGTTGTCGGACAGGGTTTACCAAGTCGGTAATACGGCACTGGCCTCGCTGCAGATTTTCGGGGAGATCACACTAACGATAGGCAGGGGCTTGAACGCCGAATTCGAGGGCTACGACGGTATCATCGTAATCGGGCCAGTCAACAGTCTTCCTTCAGATCTCCGAGGCGATACTCAAGCCTCTCAGCATTCAGCACAGCATGCCGCTTCTCTGCTACGAAACCGACGGCTGCGCTGTAGCGTCCGCCGTGCTCCGGCAAGTGGACGTGCATATTCAACAGGTCCTCGAGCACTCCGCCAGGACCCAACCGACTGTGCCCATTTTTGTGCCCACGCTCATTCAAAATCAGTCGCAATCCAGGCGGGGTGGATAGCTGTCCGCTATTTTCGCACTGCGCGTAAACGTATCTTGTATAGTGGTTTATAGAAACCGAAAGCAGCAGGAGGGTCGGCAAATTCGATGGCTGTTAACCGAAGGGTTGTAGGTTCGAGTCCTACCTGAGGACCAAATGAGATCAACAATGTAGAGCACTTGAGAGCGTTCCGGAAACACCCCAAAGCGGCCGATTGTGCCCAGTTCATGACGATCACACAAGAATCCAGGTACTCACGACTCCTCAGATGCAAGGTGATAGCGCCGATGAGGGTCTTGCGGCCCGCTTCCAATCTCCACAATCAGCCCTCGCTCAACGAGAGATGCGAGACGTGTTCGGGCCGCGCGTGGAGAAAGCTTGATCTGCTTTGCGATCTGAGACGTTGAGAGTCCAGCCTCTGAACTTGCGGCGAGTGCGGCAAGGATAGACTCGTTCCGAGCGTCTGTTGCTGGTGCAATTCGGGGTATGGCCGAGAGTGTCACTCGAAAATGTGTCCCGATCTCTTCAAATTGAGGAGCATCCAGCCCGCTGTCCCGGCACGCCGCGGTCATTCGCTGGATACCACTCCCCCAGTGTTCGATTAGCCCCAGTTCCTGAAATACTCGGCCCAAGACGCGGTTGCGGAGTTTAGAAATGCCCTTTTGGATGTCTTCGATGGTGAGTCCGAATGGGAGCAGGCCAGGGTTCTCGATCTCCAGGCGATCGTCAAATAGGGCTACGCGAATCGGAGCGCCGCGCTGAGCGTAATCTGCATGGACGATTGCATTCATGATCGCTTCGCGGACCGCAACTACCGGAAACGTCCACCTATCTGTTCGTTTCACGGGGCCTATGACTGCCTCACGAGCCATGTGCTTCCGCAAGAATGCGATCACATCCTCGGCAGCTCCCGGAAGATAAGAGCGCACTTCTGTGGAGTCGAGTATCCGGCGCCGGTCGTTGCCAGCAAATCGGCCGGCTTGAATCCATGCATCCGGGTAATGATTTAGCCGATCGGCACCGAATAGGAGGATGCCTCCGATAGTCGGCACAATCCGGCCTTGGTAGTTCGTTACGATTTTGAGAGTTTGCAGCTCAGGGCGTGTCAGTTTGCGAATTGGCTTGAAGAACTCGGAAGCAGCTCGGAAGTCGATTGCTTCCGAGTTCAATTCTGGCCTGGGCTGTTCGTCGAACGAGGAGACCTGGTTGTAGCGCCGCATCTCCTCGACCAGAAACAGATCCGCCCGCCGATTCGTTGAACCCACGCGAACAAAGACACCCTCTTCTGGACCCAGCCGATTCAAAAAGTGTGGCCGGCTGGCGCTCGGGTAAATCTCGACCGCCAAGACCTGGGTCTTTCTCCAGGGCATCACTTCGATAGAAGGCACCAGCCTTGGCGAGATGCTGTCTGCAATCAGATTGGAGAGACGCTCTTCCTCCGCCAGTACGTTGGAGATTCCCTTGACCCTCTTCGTACCGTCCTCGACTCCCAGCACAAGAACGCCGCCAGACGTGTTGGCAAACGCAACGATGGCCTTCAGCACGCCGTCCGGGGACGAGAGATCGCGCTTGAACTCCAGCGTCTTGCCTTCGGGTCTACTGAGGAGGGTAATCAGATCCACGACTCTGCATTCTACTCTGAAGCATGGCTGCGGATAAACCTTCCGAGTCGGAGAATCCTGCCCGACGGCACGAGTCTCCTGCCGGAGTCGACCTCAATTCCCCCATGCAGGAAATGCACCATCCGACGGGCAGAGTGTATTCTGACTGGTAGATACGTGGGCAGGGAGGTCGCACTTGCTATGCTCAAACTATGCTCGAACAACCTCTATCGGCCTATACAAAACTCTATGGAACTTAACCCCATACGCCGCGTAAGTCTTTGGAAACAAAGAAAACAGGAAGCTTACAGAAATCCAGCAGCGGACTCAAAATCCGCCG